>Ga0209254_10006560_pt1 | contig 10735 bp, 11 predicted proteins | sample FrelakmetDIP11DI_FD_187148 | JGI IMG/M metagenome (GOLD analysis project Ga0209254, IMG submission 187148) | Freshwater lake sediment microbial communities from the University of Notre Dame, USA, for methane emissions studies - DIP11 DI (SPAdes)... | ecosystem: Environmental > Aquatic >... | reverse complement strand
AACTCCCCTCGCCCGGCATCAGCCGGGAGAGGGGGCGGGGGTGAGGGCCGCAACTCCCCTCGCCCGGCGTCAGCCGGGAGAGGGGTCGGGGGTGAGGGTCAGCCGCCGAAGCGGTCGCGCATCTTCTCGCGGAACTGCTCCATGCGCTCCATGCGCTTCAGCATGGCGTCGCGCACGACCTGCTTTTGCTGCGGGCTGAAAGTCTCGTAGAGCGCCAGCCACTGCTCGCGCACCTGCACGTGCCGTGCGGCGAGTTGCGCGCGGGCCTGCTCGCCGAGTTCGGTGATCCGGCGCAGGTTCGGGGTGGCCGACGCGAGCTCGGCCCTCACCGCATCGCGCACCTTCGTCGCTTCGGCGCGCGCCTGCTCGCGCGCGGCGCGCCCGGCCGCAACGGCGTTGTCGAACGCCAGCTGCTGCTGCGTGTCGAGGTTGAGCTGGGTGCGCAGGTGCGCGATCACCTGCTCGACGTGCGCGCCACGGGCGTGCGGGCCGATGCCGGGTCCGGCGCCGGGACCGGGCTGGGCCGCCGCGCCGATCGCAACGAAGAGCGCCGAAGCGAGCACCGCCTGGGAAGCTCGGCGGCAGAATAGGGAGTTGAACATGGTCGTCCTTTTGGGGTGGGTCGGGAACATCGTGATCCGGACAACGCCGGATCCGATGCTTCGATGCCAATTCTGCACCCGCCGTTCCCCCGCAGGGCTTCGCCGATTGCAACGCCACGTTACTCCCGGGCGCGGCCGTTACAATCGGCAACACCTTTCGCTCCGCCGCGCCACGAACCGCGGTCTACTCGCGCCATGACGGCACGCTCCACGCGCATCCTCGTCGTCGACGACGACGTCCGGTTACGCGACCTCCTGACCCGCTATCTCGCCGAGCAGGGCTTCGAAGTGCGCGCGATCCCCGACGCGCGCGACCTCGACAAGCGCCTGCAGCGCGATCCACCGCACCTCCTCGTCCTCGACCTGATGCTGCCCGGCGAGGACGGGCTCGCGGTGTGCCGGCGGCTGCGCGGGGCCGGCGAGAACGTGCCGATCATCATGCTGACCGCGAAGGGCGAGGAGGTCGACCGCATCGTCGGCCTCGAAATGGGCGCGGACGATTACCTGCCGAAGCCGTTCAACCCGCGCGAGCTGGTTGCGCGCATCCACGCCGTCTTGCGCCGCCACGGCGAGCGTGCCGCGCCGGGCGCGCCGACCGACACCGGCTGCGTGCCATTCGGCCCCTACGTGCTCGATCTCGCCGCGCGCACGCTCGCTCGCGAAGGAACGAGCGTTTCGCTGACCACCGGTGAATTCGCCCTGGTCAAGGTCTTCGTCCAGCACCCGCGCCAGCCGCTCGCGCGCGAGAAGCTGATGATGCTCGCGCGCGGACGCGACCACGAGGTGTTCGACCGCGCGATCGACGTGCAGGTGTCGCGGCTGCGCAAGCTCGTCGAGCCGGACCCGTCGGCACCGCGCTACATCCAGACCGTGTGGGGCTTCGGCTACGTCTACGTGCCCGACGACGGCGCCCAGGCCGGCGGCGCGCCGTGACGCTCTGGCCGCGCTCGCTGTTCGGCCGCCTGGCACTCGTGCTGGTCGGCGTGCTGGTGCTCGCCGTCCTGGCCACCATCCTGCTGTTCCGGCAGGACCGCACGGCGCTCGTCGTGCGCCACTTCAGCGAGACGAAGCTGGTGCAGCTGCAGGCGCTGCGCGGCGCGCTGGAGAGCCTGCCGCGCGAGGATCGACGCGAGACGCTGCCGCGCCTTGCCCGCGAGCACGGCGTGCGCCTGTTCGCCGCCGACGAGCGCGAGCCGCCGGGCGTGGGTACGTCGGGCTGGCGGCCGGGCTCCGGCATGCGCATGGGTCGCGACGGCGAGGGTCCCCGCTTCCGGGAGGGCATGCGCGACGCGCCGCGCGAGGCAGATGGTCCCGCCGACGCCGTCCCCGGACCGCTGCGAACGTTCCTCCCCTTGATCGCGGAGATCGAGTCGCGGCTGGCGGCCTCGCTCGGCGCGGGCGTCGAGGTGCGCGTGCAGCCGCGCGCGCAGGCGATGTGGGTCAAGCTGCCCGCGGGTGCCGCGAGCTACTGGGTCGGCTTCCCGCTGCCACCGCGGCCGGCGGCCGAGCCGGAGCCCACGCGCGCTCTGATCTGGAGTCTGGCGCTGCTTGCCGCGCTGCTCGTCGCGGCGTTCCTGTTCGCGCGCTACCTCGCGCGGCCGCTGCGCGATCTCGAGCGCGCTGTGGCAGGCGTTGGCCGCGGCGAAACGCCGCAGCCGTTGCCGGACAGCGGGCCTTCGGAAATCGTCGCTGTGAGTCGCGGCTTCAACACGATGCTCGACAACCTCCGGCAGATGGAGCGCGACCGCGCGCTGCTGCTGGCCGGCGTCTCCCACGACCTGCGCACGCCGCTCGCGCGCCTGCGGCTGGGCGTGGAGCTGTCGCACGCCGATGCGACCACGCGCGAGGGCATGATCGCCGACATCGGGGAGATGGACCGCGTGATCGGCCAGTTCCTCGACTTCGCGCATGGCGAGGACGCCGTCGCGCTGGAGCCGCGCGACTTGAACGATCTGGTGGCGCCGATCGTCGAGCGCAGCCGCATGGCGGGCCACGACGTGCGCTTCGCGCCGGGCAGGCTGCCCGCCGTCCCGTTGCGCCCGACCGCGATCGCTCGCCTGGTCGCCAATCTGGTCGACAACGCGATCGCCTACGGCGCGCCGCCGGTCGAAGTGTCCACGCGGCCCGACGACGGGCACGTCGCGATCGAAGTCGCCGATCGCGGCCCCGGCATCCGAGCGGAGGACGTCGCGCGGCTGAAGCAGCCTTTCACCCGCGCCGACGCTTCGCGCGCGCGCGCCGACGGCATCGCGGGCGCCGGGTTGGGATTGGCGATCGTCGAGCGCATCGCGCGGCTGCACGGCGGCACGTTCGACCTGCTCGTTCGCGAAGGCGGTGGCACGCTGGCCCGGGTGCGGCTGCCGCTGCGCACCGCGGGCTGACGCCGGCGTCAGCGGACGACGGACTCGAGCAGCACCGTCGCGAACGCGGCGATGCCCTCCTCGCGGCCGGTGAAGCCCAGGTGCTCGGTCGTGGTCGCCTTCACCGAGACGCAAGCCGCGTCGCAGTCGAGGTCAGCGGCGAGGTTCTCCCGCATCTGCGCCACGTGCGGCGCGAGCTTCGGGACCTGCGCGATCACCGTCGCGTCGACGTTGCCGACGGCGTAGCCGCGCTCGCGCATCATCGCCGCGACGTGGCGCAGCAGCACGCGGCTGTCCGCGCCGGTCCACTTCGCCTCGGTGTCGGGGAAGTGCATGCCGATGTCGCCCAGCGCCAGTGCGCCGAGGATCGCGTCGGCGATCGCGTGCAGAAGGACGTCGGCGTCGGAGTTCCCGGCCAGCCCGCGGTCGAACGGAATCGTCACGCCGCCGATCACCAGGCGCCGCCCGGCGGCGAACGCGTGCACGTCGAAGCCGTTGCCGATGCGGATCGTCATCGCTCGTCCCCTTCGCCTGCCTGGGCCGCGAGGATCGCCGCGGCGAGCGCCAGGTCCTCGGGCCACGTCACCTTGAGGTTCGCCGGGCTGCCGGGCACGAGCCGCGGTCGGTGGCCCAGCCGCTCGACCGCCTGCGCCTCGTCGGTGGCGCGCAGCGCCTCGTCGTCGGCGAGCGCCTGCGCGAGCACGCGATAGCGGAACATCTGCGGCGTCTGCGCCTGCCACAGCGCGGCGCGGTCCTCCGTGGTCACGACGCGCGCGGCATCGGCGGAGCGCCCGGCGCAGGTGTCCGCACGCTTCAGCGTGTCGGCCACGGGGATCGCGAGCAGGCCGCCGATCTCTTCGTCCCACAGCTGGCCGATCAGCCGCAGCAGCGCGGCCTGCGGCACGCACGGCCGCGCGGCGTCGTGCACCAGCACCCAGTCGTCGCCCGCCGCGCGCCCCTCGAGCTCGCGCAGCGCGTTGCGCACTGTCTCGCCACGGGTGAGGCCGCCGCAGCGCGCGACCTCCACTCCCGCGCGCGGACCGATCGCATGCTCGTACCACGCATCGTCGCGCGCGAGCGCGACCAGCACCGACTCGAACGGCAGGCCAGCTTGCAGCCGGTCGAGCGTGCGCGCGAGCAGCGGAACGCCGGCCAGGCGCGCGTACTGCTTGGGCGTGCCCGCGCCGAAGCGCGTACCACCGCCTGCGGCGGGAATCACGCCGAACAGTCGCGCCATGAACTCACCGCAGGTACCTCGCGAGGAAGCGCTCCATCGCGGCGTAGAACTCGAGCTGGTTCTCCTCGTTGGCGAAGCCGTGACCCTCGTTGTCCTTGACCAGGTACGGCACGTCGATGCCGCGCGCCTTCAGCGCTTCGACCATCTGGTCGGACTCGGCCTTGACCACGCGCGGGTCGCGCGCACCCTGCGCGATCAGGAGGGGCGCGCGGATGCGCCCGGCGTTGAGCGCCGGCGAGGTGCGCGTCAGCTGCTCCTGGTCCGCGACGGGGTCGCCGACCAGGTCTTCAATCATCGCCAGCATCGGCTTCCAGTACGGCGGGATCGACTTCATGAACGTGAACAGGTTCGACACGCCCACGTAGTCGACGCCGCAGGCGTAGAGGTCCGGCTCCTTCACCAGCCCCATCAGCGTCGCGTAGCCGCCGTAGCTCGCCCCGTAGATGCAGATCCGCTTCGGGTCGGCGATGCCTTCCGCAATCAGCCAGCGCACGCCGTCGGTCACGTCGTCCTGCATCGCCAGGCCCCACTGCTTGCGGCCGGCGAGCCAGAACTCGCGGCCGTAGCCGGTGGATCCCCGGAAGTTCATCTGCAGCACCGCGTAGCCGCGATTGGCGAGGAACTGCACCTCCGGACTGAATCCCCACGCGTCGCGCGCCCACGGTCCGCCGTGAGGATTGACGACGACCGGCAAGCGCCTCGGCTCGCGACCGACGGGCAGCGTGAGGTAGCCGTGTATCGTCAACCCGTCGCGAGCGCGAAAGGTAATCGGCTTCGTCGCGGCCATCTGCGCCTCGGGCAGCCAGGGGTGCACCTCGCCCAGCTTGGTCAGCCGGTCCGCGGCCGCGTCGTAGAGGTAGCGCGTGCCCGCGGTGCGGTCGTTGGAGGCGGCGACGACCATGCGATCCTCGTCGTCGGTGATCGCCTGGACGTTGATCTCGTAGCCGGGCAGCTGGCGGCGGATCGCCGCGTGCGTGCGCTCGGTGCGCTCGTCGAGGAACCGGCGCTCGGTCCGCCAGGAGACGTAGGTGACCGCGGTCGGCACCTTGCGCGTGCGCGAGACCTCGAGGCCCTGCGCGTCGACCTCGGGATGGACGAAGACGACCTTCTCCTCGTTCGCGGTGGCCGGATCGACGAGCACCACGGCCGCCTTGTCGCGGCCGAGGTTCGAGATCGCGTAGAGCTTGCGGTTGTCGGGCGTGAACAGCACCGGCGCGAACGTGTCGCGGTAGCTCGTCGTGAGCACCTCGCGAAACGGCTCGCGCGGACCGTCGCGATAGAGGTAGGTCCGGTTGACGCCGTCGCTGCGGATGGCGCCGCGCACATCGCCGGCGTGGTCGGTGACCCACGTGATCACCCCGCCCGGGTTCTCGGCGACGAGGCGAATTTCGCCCGAGCCGAGATGGAGCTCGTGGACGTCGAAGAGCTCGCGGTTGCGCTGGTTGAGTGCGACCAGCATCCGCTCCGGCTCGTGCGGCAGCGCGTCGACCACGTACGCCTTGACGCCGCCGCCCGGCGTCATTGCGCGCGCGTCCCCGGTGCGCACGTCGGCGACGACCACGCGGTCGTTCTCGTCGCCCCCGGCATTCTGCAGGTACACCAGCCGGTGCGGACCCTTCCAGAAGTGGTCGGGAATGTCGCGGTCGCGCTCCGCCGTGATGCGCCGCGGTTCGCCCAAGCCGTCAGCCGCCTGCACGTAGATGTTGCGGCGGCCCTCCCAAGGCTGCATGAACGCGAGCGTGCGGCCATCCGGGGCGATGCGGAAGTAGGCACGCTCGGGATTGCGGAAGAAGTCGCGCAGCGGCAGCTCGGGCGGCGGTGCAGTGGGCGCCGTGGCGCAGGCCGCGAGACCTGCCAGCAGTACGGCGGCGAAACGGCGAGTCACAGCAGGCATGCGATCCTCTCCTCGTCCAGCGGCCGGAAACCCAGCCGCTCGTAAAAACGCCACGCGCTCACGTTATCGCGGTGACAGCCGCAGTCGACGCGCATCACTCCACCGCCTCGCAGCTCGTCGAACAGCGCGTTCAGCATGGCCGCACCGACGCCCCGGCCCTGCCACTGCTCCGCGACGTGAACGTCGTCGAGCTTGGCGACCAGCGCGCCGCGCGAAGTCGAGATCGCGTGGCAGGCCACGCACACGCCGGCCGCTTCGGGCGGCGTCCCTGCGTAGGCGAGCCAGACGAAGCCGATCTCCGGTCGTGCGAGGAAGAGGTCGAGCGCGCGCTCCAGCGCAACGCGGCCCCCGTCGCCATAGACGCCCGCGGACGCACGATAGTGCTCGTCCCCGCCCAGGAACGCGCCGAGCAGCGCGAGCGCGTCGCCATGCGTTGCCGCGGTCATGCGCTCGCAGGCCACCGCGCCAGGGTTCACGTCGCCAGGGCCTGCAGCGCGGCGCGGACGCGCTCGGGAACGCTCACCGGGCGCTGCGTGGCGCGGTCGACCCAGACGTGGACGAAGCGCCCGCTGGCGCTCGCCTCGTCCTCGCCGGCGCGGAAGATGCCGATGCCGTAGACGACCGACGACTTGCCGAGCCGGTCAACGCGCAGGCCGGCCTCGACCGCATCCGGAAAGGCCAGCGACCGGTGGTAGCGGCACGATGTCTCGACGACGAGCCCCACGGCGGGGTCGGCGGCGATGTCGAGGCCCGCGACGCGGATCAGGTGCTCGTTGACCACGGTGTCGAACCACGCGTAGTAGACGACGTTGTTGACGTGACCGTAGGCGTCGTTGTCGTGCCAGCGCGTGGGAATCGCCAGGAAGTGCCGGTAGCCGCTGCGCGCCGGGGGCGGCTCGCGGTCGTCGCGCGCAGCATCCTCCATCAGTTCAGCATCTTCTCGTCGAGCAGCTCGATCCAGTGGCGCACCGGGCGCGAGGTGCCGCTGGCGAGGTGCGTCTGGCAGCCGACGTTCGACGACACGATCATCGCGGGGCGCTCGGCCTGCATCGAGGCCAGCTTGCGGCGCTTGAGTTCCTCGGCGAGCTCCGGCTGCAGGATCGAGTACGTCCCGGCCGAGCCGCAACACAGGTGCGCGTCGGCGATCGGCGCCAGCTCGTGTCCGATGGCGCGCAGGATCTCCTCGACGCGGCCCTTGAGCTTCATGCCGTGCTGCAGAGTGCACGGCGGGTGGAACACGATGCGCTGGCTGCCGCGGTCCATCGCGACCCGGGTGGCGATGCGCTTCCACTCGTCGCCGACGACCTCCACCGGATCGCGGGCCAGCTCGGCGACGCGCGCCGCCTTCTTCGCATACGCCGGGTCGGTGGCGAACAGGTGCCCGTAGTCCTTCACCATCACGCCGCAGCCGCTCGACGTCGTGATGATCGCCTCGGCGCCGTGCTCGATCGCCGGCCACCAGGCGTCGATGTTGCGGCGGGCCAGCTCGAGGCCCTCCTGCTGCTCGTTGAGGTGGTAGGGCAGCGCGCCGCAGCAACCGCCGCCGGCCATGCCCACCGCCGAGATGCCGATGCGATCGAGCACGCGGGCCATCGCCGCGTCGATCGACGGAGCGATCGTGGGTTGCACGCAGCCGAGAACGATGATCACGCGCCGCTCATGCCGCGGCGGCGGCCACACGCCGGCGGGTTGTGCGCGAGGGACCTTGCGTGCCAGCGGCGTGGGCAGGAAGCTGCGAGCTGCGCGGCCGAACAGGAGCGCGGTGCCGAACAGCGCCTTCGAGCGCAAGCCCTTCGACAGGGCATAGCGTGTCGCGCGCTCGGTCGCGCCGCGCGGGACCTGCTGGTCGACGACGGCGCGGCCGATGTCCACCAGGCGGCCGTATTGCACACCCGAGGGGCAGGTCGTTTCGCAGGCGCGGCAGGTCAGGCAGCGGTCGAGGTGCAATTGCGTTGTCGTCGTCGCCCGCTTGCCTTCGAGCACTTCCTTGATCAGATAGATGCGTCCGCGCGGGCCGTCCAGCTCGTCGAAGTTGATCTGGTAGGTCGGGCAGGTGGCCGTGCAGAAGCCGCAGTGCACGCACTTGCGCAGGATGGCGTCGGCCTCCTTGCCTTCCGCTGTGTCGCGGATGAACGCGGCGAGATTGGTCTGCATTACGCCACCGCGCCCATGCGGCCGGGATTGAGGATGCCGTGCGGATCGAACTCGGCGCGCAGGCGCGCGTGCAGCCCGGCGAGCGGGACCGGCAACGGATGGAACGCGCTGACGCTGCGCTCGCGCGCGGCGAACAGCGTCGCGTGGCCGCCGCTGGCGAGCGCCCAGGCGCGCAGCCTGGCCGCGTCCGCACGCGGCGCGACGAGCCAGCGCAGCGCTCCGCCCCACTCGATCAGCATCTCGGCGCCGAGGTCGGCGTAGGGCGCCGTCGACTTGACCGACAGCCGCCACAACGCGGCGCCGTCGCGAACGGCTCTGAAGAACGGATGGGCGTGGTCGCGCACCGACGCCCAGAACGCGTCGCCTCCGGCCACGGCGTCGCCGCCCAACTTCGCGGTCGCGGATTCGACGGCCGCCGGAGCACCCGCCAAGCGAACGTACAGACGGCCGCCGGCGTAGCAGCTGGCCGACAGCGGCAGTGGCTTGCCACCCCACTCGTTCACGCGCTTGATGCCTTCGTCGGCCGAGACGTCGAACGCGCGCGTGGCCTCCACGCGGGGCACCGGCAGGCACTTGATCGAAGCCTCCGTCACGATGCCGAGCGTGCCTAGCGCGCCGGTCATCAGCCGCGTGACGTCGAAACCCGCGACGTTCTTCATCACGCGCCCGCCGAACGCGAGCGCCTCGCCGCGCCCGTCGATGATGCGCACGCCCAGCATGTGGTCGCGCACGGCACCCGCATAGGCACGGCGAGGACCCGAGAGTCCCGCTGCGACCGTGCCGCCCACGGTCGCGCCGGGCGCGAAGTGCGGCGGCTCGAACGCGAGCATCTGCCCTGCAGCGGCCAGCGCGCGCTCGACATCGGCGAGTAGGGTTCCCGCGCGCACGGTGACGACGAGCTCCGTGGGCTCGTAGTCGACGATGCCGGCGTACTCGCGCGTGTCGAACGGCTCGCCTGCGACCGGTTCGCCGTAGAACGCCTTCGTGCCGCCGCCGCGGATCGCGATCGGTGATCGCGCCGAGTGCGCGGCGCGCACGCGTTCCTGCCAGCGCTCGAGGATCGGCTCGAATGCCACGGCTACGCCCGCCCCGCCGCCTTCAGCTTTTCGCGGTAGATCACTCTCGGCTCATCGGCATCCACGATCGTCGTCTCGGCGAGCGCATCGCGCTCCCATTCGCGCAGGAACGGGTGCGCCAGCAGGCGCCGCCAGTACGCGCCCGCCTCACCGGCCGGTTCCACGAGGTAGGTCTGGAAGCGGAACGCCACCGGCGCGAAGAACGCGTCGGCGATGGAGAACGCGCCGAAGAGGTAGTCGCCGCCCGCGCCGAAGCGCTGCCTGGCATTGCTCCACAACGCGAACACGCGCTCGATGTCGTTCTTCAGCGCGTCCGACCACGGCCGCACGTCGAGACGTTCGCGGATGCACATCGTCATGTCGTTGCGCAAATCGCGGAAGCCGGCGTGCATCTCAGCGCACATCGACCGCGCGAACGCCCGCGCGCTCGCGTCCACCGGCCACATGCCCGGGTGCCGCTCGGCCAGGTACTCGGCGATTGCGAGCGACTCCCACACCACGACGTCGCCGTCGTGCAGGCAGGGCACGAGCAGGTTCGGCGAGAACGCCTTGTAGGCCGGGTTCGGCCCGCCGTCGCCCAATTGCACGTTGACCTCCTCGAACGGGGCGCCCGAGAGCTTCGCGCACAGCCAGCCGCGCAGCGACCACGACGAGTAGTTCTTGTTCGCGATGTAGAGCCTGTACATGATCGTCACGCGCGCCTCACTCCTCGCCGCGCCTTTCGTCGGGCACCGTCTTCCCCGGATTGAGAATGTTGTGCGGATCCAGCGCCCGCTTGATCGTGCGCATCACGTCGATCGCATCGTCGCCGTGCTCGGCCACCAGCGCGCCCAGCTTGTGGGTGCCGATGCCGTGCTCGCCGGTGCAGGTGCCCCCCATGCCGATCGCGCGCAAGGACACGCGCTGCGCCAGCGCCTCGGCACGCTCGCGCTCGGCCGCGTCGGCCGGGTCGAACAGTACCAGCAGGTGGAAGTTGCCGTCGCCGACGTGGCCGACGATCGGGCAGACGAGCCCCGAGCGCTCGACGTCCTCGCGCGTTTCGAGCACGCAATCGGCGAGCCGGCTGATCGGCACGCAGGCATCGGTCGAGAAACCCATCGCGCCGGGCTTGAGCGACAGCGCCGCGTACCACGCGTTGTGCCTCGCCTTCCACAGCTTCGTGCGGTCCTCCGCGGCCGTGGCGAACAGGAAGCGCCCGCCGCCGTGGTCGGCGGCAATCGCCTCCATCATCTCCGCCTGCTCCTTCACCGCCGCCGCGGTGCCGTGGAACTCGAAGAACAGCGTCGGCTTCGGCGCGTAGCCCTCCAGCTTCGAGTAGGCGATGCACGCCTGCATCTGCAGCTCGTCGAGCAGTTCGATACGCGCGACCGGGATGCCGTGCTGCATGGCCACGATCACCGTCTGCACGGCGG
>Ga0209254_10006559_pt1 | contig 10735 bp, 10 predicted proteins | sample FrelakmetDIP11DI_FD_187148 | JGI IMG/M metagenome (GOLD analysis project Ga0209254, IMG submission 187148) | Freshwater lake sediment microbial communities from the University of Notre Dame, USA, for methane emissions studies - DIP11 DI (SPAdes)... | ecosystem: Environmental > Aquatic >... | reverse complement strand
CTTCAGTAAAAGAGGGACCGGCAGAGTTATCAATACCGCAATCCATGCCGCCCTGGCTGTTGTCCTTTTCCAGAAGATACCAAGTATGAACATTGCTGTTATGCCGGGGCTTACAAGACCGGTGTACTCCTGAATAAACTGAAATACCTGTTCTATGCCTGAGAGCATTGAAGCTATCATTGCTGCAAATACCATCATAATGATGCTTGAGATACGTCCTGTCTTTACAAGTCTTTCCTCAGTGGCCAAAGGCTTATAATAGACCTTATACAGGTCAATTGAGAAAATTGTGGCTGCACTGTTTAAAATTGCTGCAAGGGAAGATACAATAGCCGCAATTAAAGCTGCAAACACAAATCCTTTTATTCCGGATGGAACAAACCGGTTAAGCAGCCAGGGATACGCCTCATCAGGTTTAACGATATCTGCCTTAAGATAGAATGCTGCAATTCCCGGGATTACCACCAGGAGTGGAATAAGCAGCTTGAGGTACCCGGCAAAAACCATTCCCCTCTGAGCTTCTCTAAGATTTTTTGATCCCAATGCCTTTTGAATAATATACTGATTTGCACCGAAATAATAAATGCCAGCTATCCAGATTCCTCCGAGGATTGACCTGATTCCGGGCATATATTTAAAGTTTGGATCGGAGTGAGACAGGATCATATGGAACTTTTCAGGAGCTTCTTTCATCAGCAGAGAAAAACCGTTTATGGCACCCCTTCCGTCAGAAACTGCATTGAGTGCAAGCCACGTGGTTGTCAGCCCTCCAAAGACTAAAAACAGAACCTGGATAACATCAGTATTGGCAATAGTTTTCAATCCTCCTCCGACAGTAAGGAACAATGAGAAAAATGCCAGTCCGGCAATCGCATATTCCAGATTTATTCCGAAGATCGTTTTAAGGGAAAGAGCTCCCAGATAGAGAATAGAGGTCAGGTTAACAAAAACAAACAGAAAGAGCCAGAAAACTGCAAGTACGGTTTTTATCAGCTTATTGTATCGTACCTCAAGAAATTGTGGCATCGTATATATTTTCATATGAATGAAGACCGGCAGAAACCACAGGGCAACCATTACAAGCATGATAGCAGCAAGCCATTCATAGGTTGCTATTGCCATTCCCATTGCAAATCCTGATCCTGACATCCCCACAAACTGCTCTGCCGAGATATTAGCTGCTATGATTGAGCTGCCGACAAGATACCAGGCAAGAGAATTGGAAGCGAAAAAATAGTTTGAAGAATCTTTTGTTTTATTTACCCTCCTGGAAACGATAATTCCTACACAAATAACGATGGCACAGTAAATTAGAAAGACGATTATGTCAGCCAGGGAGAATCTCATTTATCCGGATTTAGATATTTTCTTTCATATTCATTCACTGCTTCGATGATTGCAATAAGATTTTCCCATGGAACCTCAGGTTCGACCATGTGGGTGGGGCCAATGACTATACCGCCCTTAGTGACGCACTTTTCCAGTCTCTCCAGAGTTACTTTCCGTACTTCTTCCTTTGTGCCGTATGGAAGCAGCTGCTGCGTACCGATTGTTCCCCAGAACGATACGCGCTCTCCAAAGGAATCATGAACCTCATTAAAATCCATACACTCGGGCTGGATCGGGTTGAGTATTTCAACGCCTGATTTTATAAGCTTGTCAATAAACGGGATAATATGTCCGCAGGAATGATAAAAGATCAAAATATCAGGTTTGATCTGCTTTGCTGCCCTGATTACTCTTTCGAGACGTGGTTGAAGCCATTTTTCCCATAATGCAACATCGAGCATGAGGGAGTTTTGTGTGCCAATATCATCGCCCAGGGAGAGGATGTCTATACCGGAAGAGGCGTAGGCACGAGCCTTGTCACAGGCAAAATCTGTGATTCTGTCAAGCAGAATAGTGGCAGCTTCACTCTCGGTCATCATATCTACCATTAGTTCTTCCATAGAACGGAGATACCATGAAGCTTCCCAGACTGTCATCTGCATGAAGGCAAAGGAGGCTAATCCTTTGTCGTGAAGAGCTAAAACATCTTTTGTGAAATCTTTCAGAACAAGCTTATTTACTGACGGATACGGATAATTCATTATCTCTTCGGGAGAGGCGCCACGAAGAGGATGGTGCATTCTTGTCATGTGAAATGCGAATTCGGACCCCTTTGAATGGCCTATTCCATATTCATCAAAGAGCGTGCTGTCAGGGAGGATCTCTCTGGGATAGAGTTGTCTGCCATCGGTGAAGTTTCTCTTTATATCAAGTTCAAGTCTCCTGTGGCTCAGGCCGAAAAAGGTTTCATAATCGACAGTACCGAACCGACTTTCAAAATCTGCTATCTGGGAGTCACACAGCACATAATCGACATGAACCTTATCAAAGCCTTTGCGACGTAAACATCTTAGCAAATCCTGGCGAGGGGTATTCATAGTGATTTAGTTTCTGAAGTGTAAATTTAATCATGCAGATGAAACAGCATCTGCAATAAAGCTGAAAAGTTCAGATTTTTGGTGCGGATCGAACCATGTAATATCAGTATCCTTTGCCCACCAGGTCATTTGTCTTTTTGCATATCGACGGCTATTTCGTTTTACCAGTTCAATAGCTTTATCCCTTGTTATAGTACCATCAAAAAAGTCAAAAAACTCTTTGTACCCTACACTGTTCAACGCATTCAGATGCCTGTATATGATAAGCTGTCTGGCTTCGTCCTCAAGTCCCTTTCTGATCATATCATCAACCCTCGAATTGATCCTTTGGTACAGGTCATCCCTTGACCTCGCGAGGCCGATTTTAATAATCCTGAAATCCCTGTCTCTCCTTTGCTTAGTAAGAAAGTAGGAGTATGGTCTTCCCGATGTTTCGCATATTTCGAGCGCTCTGAGAATACGTTTGTAATTTTTCAGATCCACTTTTGCATAATGTACGGGATCAAGAAGCCTAAGTGCAATTCTCAATCCGTTGATGCCTTCTTCTTTATACAGTGCAATATATTTTTCCCTGACAGCCGGATCAACATCAGGAATATCATCTGTTCCGTTGCAAACAGCATCGATATACATCCCCGAACCGCCCGACATAAGAGCAATATTATTATTTGAAAAGATGGTTGTTAGAAGATTGAGGACATCCCTTTCAAAGATATTTGAGCTGTAATAATCTTCCACGGAGAGAGTTCTGATAAAATGATGCTTAACAGTATTCAGTTGAATATCATCAGGAGCTGCAGTTCCTATACGCATCTCCCTGTATATCTGCCTTGAATCAGCAGAAATAATTTCGCACTTTAAGCTAACTGCTATATCTATAGCAATGTCAGTTTTTCCGACACCTGTAGGTCCAAGCAGAACTATTAGAGTTTTATTCATCGGAGAATGATCCGGAAAAGGACTATTCTTCTTCCTCAGTTATGTTGTCAATATTTTCAAAGTCGGGAAGTGATTCATCATCATCTTCCCCAAGGAAGAGGTCATCAACCTCAGGTTCATCTTCGTCGTCGTCCTCTGATACAATAATGTTGTTATAAAGTTTGCGTGAGGCGCCGCCAAATATAACCTGTTTCGGAGGAACACCTTTGGAATTGGTACAGGTCGGCAGGTCACGTCCTACCACCTCTTTTGTTTCACCCGTGTATTCAATAAATAGAGCTCTTTCATTGAAAAAATCGAATACATATAGTAACTTCTGGTTCTTACGGAAAATAATATCTTCAAGAACTGCTGTTTCCATAGTGGAAGATCCTGTTCCCATATCAAAGAGAGTGAATTCCTCTTCCTTTTCCCAATTGTCAGTGGCCATGAAAAATGAAGCTAGTTGGGATTTATCAAATTCAAGCTCATCCTGAATGAGGTTGTGGAAATCTATTAAGGTATGAGTGTCGAGGAACTCAAATTCCCTTACAAATGAATCGTCTTCATCCGATAGAACAACAAATTTGTAAACCATATATATGTATTAATTCGACGGGTGCAATATAATATTTTTTAGATTACAATATTCCAGCTTTATTTTTTTTTGAAAGAAATTCTAAAGTGTCAATTCCGTCAGCATAATCCCATAGATGTGGTGACTGGGCCATGCCAAACGGTACATGACCATGGCCTACCAGGCATTGAATTTTATCTTTCAGCGTTTCTGTTTCAGTTATGAGAGCAGAAACAGACTTATAGTATTCATAATAAAGAACTGCCACAGGTGAATGTAATCCTTTCTCTTCTTTCAGCAGGAGGTATCCCGTGTCGATAAAATTCTCTTTATTTACAATGTATACAGCCTTGCTGAAATCGTAGTTATTGGCATATTTTACATGGTTTATCAGACCTGTAAAAGATTCCCATTTGCTGACCATAGATTTAAGGTCATATCCTTCTGGAATAAATATTTTAGATATATTTCTGCAGCCCAGACCAAAATAGAGAAAAATATCGTATCCGAGGTTTTTCAATTCAGCTCCTGTTTCATTTCCCTCAATAATTGCAATGCTGTTTCTGTTTTTCCTTATAATATTGGGGTACCTGCCAAAATATTGGTCGAAATACCTTGAACTGTTATTGCTGCCAGTTGCTATTACTACATCAAAATTCCTAAGCTGTCCTTCTGTAAATTCAATATACTCCATGAACCGGGGTTCTATTGAACATAACATTCCGGCAATCTTCACAATAAGCTCTGAATCTTTCGAGCTTGTTTTTGCTATCAGGTGGTTGCCGCTGATAAGGACGGAAAGGAAGTCATGGAAGCCGGCAAGCGGGATGTTCCCGGCCATGATGATACCGGCCCTTAACGGTTTGATTTCATGTTGAAGCTGAGGGTAACTGTTTGTCCATTTTGCCAGGTTTTCAGGAGTAAGTTCGCAGGCGATGGCTTCTGTAGCAGCAGTTACATTTTCAGGTGTAAACCATGGATTTAAAAGATGCTGATTCTGAATTATTTCTGCAAGTCCGGAAGCCTTTTTATCTTCTTCTGCTGAAATTGAATTTCTTATGACTGCTCCGAGTTCCGCAAATGCATCAATCCTCTCCTGAATTTTCATCTGATAATTTTTCAGATGCAAATGTAATTAATTTGGGAAATAATTGCAGGGACGAAAATAATTGCAGGGACAGGTCGGGAAATAAATACAGGGACAGGTCGCGACCTGTCCCTACCAACATTTAATTCAAAGGAACATTTATTTCAAAGCAAAGGTTATGGGGACCATATAGAAGACACGAACTGCCACACCAGCGTTTTTTGCCGGCTTTTCAAATTTTGGCAACGAGCTAATGACTTTTACAGCCTCAGCATCAAGCAAGGGATCAACACTCTGAAGAATTGTAGCATCTGAAACAGAGCAATCCTTTTCGACTATAAATCTCACAATTACCTTTCCGGTTATATTATTCTTTTTAGCTTCCTCCGGATAGACTGTATTCTTTGCAATATAGTTCAGGAGCCCAGTATCTCCACCCGGGAAAACAGGCATTTCATCCACCTGTACAAATGGGATATCTGTTTTGGTGGTTTGATTAGAGGATTGTGCCGCAGTGGCTTCTCTTCCCTCCGTCGGGGAATTTATTTTTTGACCGCATGATGCAACCACAAGAATAAAGGTTGCCACCGGAATTAATAATGCAAGAGTGACTCTTGTCATTGCAAGTAATTTTTCTTCTCTCTTCATGGCCGTTTGTTTTAATTGTTAAACATTATTGTTGAAATGAAAATTTCTTATAACAAATATACAACTAATATATTAGTTATACAACTAAATGTTTAATTATTTACAAAATAAAATAGGGAGGATATAATTGTATCAGGGACAGTCGCCACTGTCCCTCCAATTAAATTAACGTCATTTATTTCAATGCAAATGTGATTGGGACCATGTACCAGACAGCCACAGCTTTACCGCCTTGTTTTCCCGGGATAAATGCCGGAAGAGTTTTCACAACCCTGATTGCCTCTGCATCAAGTTCCGGATTAACTCCCTGAAGGACACTTACCCTGTTCACTGTTCCATTTGATGCGATACAGAATCGCAATACAACTTTTCCTTTAATACTATTCTTTTTAGCATTTTCAGGATATATTGTGTTCTCAGCCAGATACTTCAGAAGAGCTTCATCTCCGCCGGGAAATATTGGCATCTCTTCAACTTCAATAAAGGGCACCTCTTCGGATTTAATGGCAGTGACTTCCGATGATGAAGGCAGAGAGGAAGGGGAGGGCATTTTTGTAAAGGCAGAGACAAATAAAAAAACCAAACCTATGACAGGAATCACCGAGAGCAACTTCATGCCGGCAAGAGATGAGGTACGTTTTTTTGTCATCATGATCATTCTCTTCTTAATAAGAGATGGATTTGAAAAGCTGTTGGTAAGAGTGAAGGAGTTTGTTTTAAAGACCTGATTTAATATAAGACTCTGATAATTAATTACAGGGATACCTGATGTGAGGCATTCCTGATCGGCCTGGTATTCATGTATCGCCCTTAATGATCTGTTGAATAAATAGATAGCCGGATTGAACCACTGTAATGATTTTATTATGCCAACAAATAAAATATCAACAAAATGGTTTCTTTTTAGGTGGTTCTGTTCATGATTTATTATTTCAGCTGCCTCATCCGGACCAAGTTTTTTATTGATAAATACATATCCCATTGCTGAAAAGCCTGCTGTATTAAATCCATGGAATCTTATGATCCGGCTTCCATCACTTTTTTGCCTTAAGATTAAAAATATCAGGTTGATAAGGTCAGTCAGCAACCTGAGGCCAAAAATTACCACACCTGCTAGATAAACCGTGAATACAAGATGAGAGGGAGTAAATAGCGATGAGTCGGAACTTAATTTGTCATGACCTCCGGATGAAGAAGTAATAAAGACTTCAGAGAGATACTTGCCGAAGAATTGAATATCAAAGGGCTTTATATTCTGCAGGGTAAAGTTCGGTAATATCATTGCGGAAGCCAGTGAAAGAAGTATGAACGCCCTGTTTCGGGCATAAGATGTATCCCTGCTCAACATGATGGAATATATCAGGTAGAAGGCTGACAGATAAAGAGCGGCCTTGAACATATAGACAAGAAGTGCATTCATCTTTATATTTTTTGTTTTTTTACTTCACTTTGCATTATTTTCATAATCTCTTCCATCTCCTTTAAAGAGATGCTTTTTTCCTTTGCAAAGAAACTCACCATTTTCTCAAAAGAGTTCGAGAAATAGTCATTTACAAATGTGCCGAGATGTGCTTTTGAATAGTCGCTTTTTGTGACTATCGGATAGTATTCGTGAGTTCTTCCATAGGCTTTATGGGTTACAAAACCTTTTTCCTGAAGGATCCGGACAATTGTACTGACTGTATTGTAAGCAGGTTTAGGATCATCAAAATGTTCAAGTATTTCTTTAACAAATCCTTTTTTGATTTTCCATAATACCTGCATCACCTGTTCTTCCGCTCTTGTTAAATCTCTCATATGCCAACCTTTTTCCTGTTTATGTTACCAAATATACAACGAATAGTTTAGTTATACAACTAATATGCTGATTTTTTTGATTTTCCTTTGTGAGGTACTTTTTGATCCTCGTGTTTCAATGATTAATCTTAAACACGAAGTGCAGTAAGTTCCGATAATTATCGGGAAACATTAAAACACAAATGACTTTATCAATACCCCAGTTTTAGCGCTAAATCATTTAAGGCAATCTCCTCGAGGGATGGATTAAAATTGTCACTTAATTTTTAGCATGAATGTTTTCTGTTGAAATGAAAAAAAGCTGTACTTTTATTTTTTAATTTAAGCACTGATAAAAGCTCGGGATGAATGGAAGTATAAAGAGGATTGGCATTTTCAAGGAGAATCTCAGGATTTCATGGAGAGCGATCAAATCGAACAGGGTAAGGGCAATACTTACCATATGTATTATTGCATTTGGTATAATGGCACTTGTAGGGATACTTACAGCTATTGATGCTATCAAATCATCTCTTACAAACCAGTTTACCATGATGGGAGCCAACTCCTTCACAATCACATCATGGGGGATGAATATTCGTATGGGAAACAACAGATCCAGAACGAAGAATTTTTCCCGTATTTCCTACCGGGAGGCTGAAGAGTTCAAAAACAGGTTTGCAGAACCTGCAACTGTTTCCGTATCTTTTTATGCATCCAGTCTAGCTACTGTTAAATTTGAATCTGAAGAGACAAATCCTAATGTAAGTCTCCAGGGTGTTGATGAGAATTTCCTTACTGTATCGGGTTATGAAGTTGAATCAGGGAGAAATTTCAGCAGAGATGAGATTCAGGAAACCAGGCATCTGGTGCTGATCGGAGCTGACATCTCGCGGGATCTTTTTCCGACAGGGATTGATCCTCTTGGGAAAGTGATAACTGTTGCAGGACTGAAGCTTAAGGTAGCCGGGATACTCAAGAGCAAGGGCTCAAGTGTAATCAACGGAGATAATGTATGTTTTATGCCAGTGACTACTGGCCGGCAATATTTTTCACGTCCGAATATGTCCTTCAGTATTACTGTAATGCCGCTAAAGGCTGTTAATCTGGATGTTATGACAGGAGAAGCAGAGGGTGTTTTCAGGATAATCCGCAATCTTAATCCCAGAGATGAATCTGATTTCAATATTTCGAAAAGTGACAACATTGTCAACATGCTTCTCAAAAACCTGAGGTATGTTACGCTTGCTGCTACAATTATTGGAATCGTGACCCTTTTCGGGGCTGCTGTCGGCCTTATGAACATTATGCTGGTCTCTGTTACCGAACGTACAAGGGAGATTGGAGTCCGGAAGGCAATTGGTGCAAAACCTAAAACTATTAAATATCAGTTCCTGTTTGAATCGATTTTGATTGGCCAGATGGGAGGTGTTTTTGGAATAATTCTTGGTATATTAATCGGCAATGCGGTATCTTCGATGCTGAGGTCGAGTTTTGTAATTCCATGGATCTGGGTAATTACAGGAATTATTGTCTGTTTTATAGTAGGTGTTGTTTCTGGCTATGCACCGGCGGTAAAGGCAGCAAATATTGATCCTATTGAAGCTTTAAGATATGAATAAATAGCAAAAATATGGAAAAACATGTTATTCAGGAAGAGCTGAAAAACTGTCCGGGTATTATCTATTATCCCGCGGCCAACAAGCTTGAGATGATTGGCAGGTCTATCCCAGAAAATCCGGAACTTATCTTCAGGCGGCTCGATAACTGGATTACACGGCATTTTGAGAATAATGGCGGGTTGCATATTAATTTTCAGCTGGAATATATTAACAGTGGTTCTTCAAGGTACCTTTCTGAGGTTTTAATAAAGCTTACAGAACTCGGACGTACAACAAAGCGTGTTAGCCTGAAATGGCTTTACCAGGAAGACGATGAAGCAATGCTGGAACTGGGTGAATATTACCGTGACACAGCAGGTATACCACTGGAAATTGAGATGATCATATAAAAAAGAGGCCGTCTCAAAACATAGGTCGGGACGGCTTTTTATGTTGATTTTACTCTTTAACTTTCTTTGATTACTTCACAGTGTTCATATGAGCTATCAGGTCGAGAAGCTTACATGAGTAGCCCCATTCGTTGTCGTACCACGATACCACTTTCACAAAATTGCCGTTAAGGGCAATACCCGCTCCGGCATCGAAGATAGAGGTGCGGGAGTCTCCGTTGAAGTCGCTTGATACAACAGACTCTTCAGTGTATCCCAGGATACCTTTGAGCGGACCTTCCGAAGCCGCCTTCATTGCTTTCTTGATCTCATCGTAGCTGGCAGCCTTTTCAAGGCGGCAGGTGAGGTCAACAACCGATACGTTGAGTGTTGGAACCCTGAAAGCCATGCCAGTGAGTTTTCCATTCAGTTCGGGGATTACTTTGCCAACAGCCTTGGCAGCACCTGTCGATGAAGGAATAATGTTGCCTGCAGCGGCACGGCCACCTCTCCAGTCCTTGTTGGAGGGGCCATCGACTGTTTTCTGTGTTGCGGTGGTTGCATGAACGGTAGTCATGAGACCTTCAACAATGCCGAAATTATCGTTGAGAACCTTGGCAACAGGAGCAAGGCAGTTGGTTGTACAGGAAGCATTCGATACAAACTGCATCTCTGCCTTGTATTTATTATGGTTAACACCCATAACAAACATCGGGGTATCATCTTTGGAAGGGGCTGATAGCACAACACGCATTGCACCTGCTTTGATATGACCCATTACGCTCTCCTTTGTAAGGAACAGACCAGTGGATTCAATTATATATTCAGCGCCAACCTCATTCCATTTCAGGTTTGCAGGATCCTTCTCGGCAGTTATGCGGATACTCTGTCCGTTGACAACAAGCTTGCCGTCCTTAACTTCAACTTTTCCTTCGAATCCGCCGTGAACGGTGTCGTAGCGAAGCATATAAGCAACATAGTCCACTTCGAGGAGGTCGTTGATTCCAACTATTTCTATATCGTTCCTCTTTAATGAAGCCCTGAAGGCCAGTCGGCCGATCCTTCCAAAACCGTTGATGCCTACTTTAATTTTTGACATATTTGTATCACTGATTAGTTAATAAATTGAATTCACAAAAATAATTATTTCCGGGAAAAAGTCAATAGGTAAATAAGATCATTTATTCTTTTTCTTTTTAAAGATATTTGAAATCTTATTTGACTCCGGATCAAGGGGATTAAGAATCCTTCCGAACCGGTAACTTACAAATAATGAAAAGAATATTGATTTGTTATCAGTTGTGAACATAATA
>Ga0209254_10006558_pt1 | contig 10735 bp, 7 predicted proteins | sample FrelakmetDIP11DI_FD_187148 | JGI IMG/M metagenome (GOLD analysis project Ga0209254, IMG submission 187148) | Freshwater lake sediment microbial communities from the University of Notre Dame, USA, for methane emissions studies - DIP11 DI (SPAdes)... | ecosystem: Environmental > Aquatic >... | reverse complement strand
GGGGCAGTGGCCTGGCTGCCGAGTCGAGCATAGCTTGCTGCGATAACACTGACAACAGCCGCTGCGATCAGCGTACGGCGGAATATTCGAGTCTGCATGGTTGTCTCCTAAAGGGGTCAATCCGCGAGGGTTCTCGCGATGGTGGAGAGAGTGGAGAGAATAAAACGTCAAACTTAAACTGAACTCAAGACACTGGACCTTTGAGGCAGAATCCGTGCCGAAAGTTCTTGCTCGACGCCATTACGGGAGTATTCCACCGCAGCGGCTCTGGCAGGACGAATGAATGGGGTGCTATGGCGGCATCTCATCGTTTCGCTGTGGGCCGGTGAGGCCATGCGTTTTCAGAAGCCGGGAACAGGACCTCGACGCGTAAGCCATCGCCGTCCCCGATAAGATGGGGTGGCTTCTCCGCCGGGCAATGCAAAATCGTTCGCGCGTAGCGGCTTCACTCAGCCTTACGCGCAAACGAAAGCCTCAAGCGGGATCAAGCCGGCTTTGCGGCGGTATCTTGCGCTTCGGCAAGCAATTTATTGAACTTTTCCTCGGCGTCCTTGGAAAGGTTGGTATAGAGAATCGAACCGCCAAACTTGGCGAGCTCGGGCTCAACTTTGTCCGCCGTGGCCCGGCGGATCATCATGAAGATTGCCGACGAACCAGGCTCCAGCTTGGCGCTGAGATTCTTCATGAATTCATCGTTGATGCCATAGTCGCTCAGCTTGCCGCCCAGCGCCCCCGATGCGGCGCCGATCGCCATGCCCAACAACGGATTGAGGAACAACATGCCGATTAAAGTACCCCACAGAGCGCCGCTGGTCGCCCCCGTCGCGGTCAGGTTGACCGCCTGGTGAAGCTTGACCTTGCCCTTGGCTTTGTCCCGTGTCACGTAGCAGGCGTCCTCGAGGTCCAGCAGGTATTCACCCTGCAGGCGCCTCAGACTCGCCATGACTTCTGCCGCACGAAATTCGTCCGGATAAACTATCGCCATCAAGTCTGCCATGTTGGTAGCTCCTTATGTTTCTGATAATCGAATCGGTAGCGGTCTTGCGCCCGCCCGCCTCGTTGCTGTGGTCTCCCGGCAACTCTCACCGTCAGTCTTCGGAGAATATTCGGGCAAGCAACGCCCCTATCTTTACACATTCGGTGACCGATTGTGAACGCAGACCGAGGGAGCGAGCGGATTGCTGGCCGGTCGACATTGTCGACTGCGGCATGCCGAGTTCACCTGTTGCCCTACCGACCACCCCACAGCGGCACAACCGAGTCGTCCAGCGTCAGAACGTATATAACGATTGCCAGTAACATTAAACCCACGACTAACCACTTTCGCCGCGCTCTGTGCCATTTATGGCTCCTGATGCGGCTCGAGCTCAAATCGTTCGTTCTGGTCATTGCTTCGACTCTGATATGATTGATGAAACGGTAACGGCAGACTTTCCTGGATGGGGTGATGGGTATTATGAGGTATTCGTGGTCTTGAGCCGAAACCAGACATCCGATTTCTCCCGCCAGCCAGGGCGACCGTTTCGGTCAGGGACCATTAGGCTGCCTTTTCCCGGATTTTTCGGAACGCATCCGAATAGCGGCTGAGTTCTTCTATCTCTCCTTCCGATTCGCTGGCTTCCTTTTCCGCCAGCTTGAAGTACAGGCTGGCCATGGCTGCGGTCGCGATGGGCTGGAAGAAAGCGGCTTTCAGACTCCAGGCAAGAATAAAGGCGATCACGAAGCGCCATACGCCCATGCCAATCGGCAATAACGCTGCGGCCCGGCTTACGGGGACGAGAATCAGCGCGAAGGCTGCCAACAGGCCAATGTATTCGAACAGCAACGAATACAGCCGGTTCTTCAACAGCCAGCTGAAATGCCTCGCCTGCAGAATCAATCCGGTTTGCGCGGATTTCCAGGGGTTATCACCGTCTCGGAGGAAGTGCAAGGCCAGAATCGCCTGATCGCAGCTCGCGGCAATGCGGCCGGCGATAAGGTCAAGAATTTTGGCGATGGTTTCGTTCTTTACGCCGTGCAGCGCCCGCCAGTATTTTTGCGGCAGTGCTTTCATCGCTTGAACGATCGACTGGCTCACCTCGAGGAAATCGGATGGCGAGGCGAAACGCTGCGCAGCGGCCTGCTTGGCATAGTCGACCTGCGCCTTGCTCTCGGGGATTTTGCCACCCCTGGACTGCTCCGCCAGCAAGGCAAGATGGCCGGCTTTAACATTGAAAAACAGTCCTGCCCTTTGCTTGTATAAGAAAAAGCCGCAGCCGGCGAAGCCGAGGATCGCGCCCAGGCTCGCCAACGCACTTGGATTGGTGGAGAAGGAGGCAAAGGCGATCGCCGTGCCGGCGCCCGCCAGCGCCGAGAGCAGAAAAGCCAGGCCCACCCCTAGGTACACCATCAAGCGGTAGAGCAGGAAAGGCTTGGATGCTTCAATGGATCGGGTGGCGGCCAACAAGTTGAAGTCCCACATGGCAGTCCTCCGTCGTCGTGTTGTCGTTTCGTCGCACCGGCAGGGCGGGTCGGGCCAAATCCACACGCCGCCCTAATATGCTCTGATGTATGCGCTTGCGGGTGCGCGCAGATTTACTTTTTGCCGCTCGGGACTTTGGCGGTATTCGGAAAACAGGTTTCGGCGGCTTTTGCCGTTGCCTGCTTCAGCTGACTGCGAAGCTTCTCCGATTGCGGCGGATCACGGAATTCGCCGCCGCGTTCGCCAGGCGTGTTGAATAGATAGGTGAAGGTCTGCGCCTGGGCAAAATCTTCGTAGGGCATCGAGCCGCCAATCTGGTCCACCATGCAAACACAGTGGTAAAGGTTATCGTAATTCTGTCCGCCGTGCTCCTGCATACATTGCATTACGTACTCGACGCGCGCCTGCGTAGGAAAATCGTTGACTGCCTGGGTTGGAACGGTCGCTGTTTTTTCGCAGCCTGCCAGCCAGATTAGAGCGATCGTCAGCAGGATTCTGCCCGAGTTGTTCGTGGCGTGGGTAGCTTTCATCTGTGCTTGTTTCTCTTCATGTTGGCAGGGATGACGGGTTAGTGATGATAGAGCACACCCGCCCGGCGGCGCAATTCGTTCCGGGTCATTATTCGACGGCGAAGTCCACGATCTTTCTCAGCTTCGCGTTCATGACCCGGGCAAACTGGTTGAGTTTTTCGTTGGGCGAATCGACCGGCAAGAGATGAGTGGTGACGATTACCCGGCCCCCCTCGGAGCGGACGGCGATATTGCAGGGCATGTGGATCACCGCGGCCGGAGACATCTCCAGCATCTGCCGAGCCTGGGTGAGGTTGCAGAACTGGATGGTGTCATAGTCCGGAAAGTCGATGTTCTCCCGTTTCCGGATGACACTGCCGATTTTGTTGTGGCCGGTGATGCGGAAGTTCTGCTCGGTGATGGCCAGTTCAAGCTCCGCCAGCACGTCATCGTAGGGCTTGGTTGTTTCGGCCTGGTAATACCGGGTCGGCGTGGCGGTGCCCTGGACCGCGCACCCTGGCGACACGGCTAGGAATAATGCGAGAATCAGCGGGCCGATGATGGACATGGCGGGTCTCGATGGTCACACTATAAGCGAAGCGGCCGCTGCCCGCTTGGTCAGACATGGCGAGGGCATTTCTTGAGCCACCAACCGAAGGACCGTTTCCGTGAGGAGCAGCCCAAAAAGGGTTCCCAGCAGGCTAGGTCATCCAAACGGCAAACCTCCAGGAATGTGATGGAGTCATAGATTAGCACCCTGAATCCCGAGCGGGCAAAGATTACCGGCGTCGTGCTGGCCGGCGGGCGGGCGCAGCGCATGGGCGGGCGCGACAAGGGACTGTTGCCCTTCAGGGGCCGGCCCCTGGTTGTGTATGCGCTGGATGCCCTGAAGGCCACAGCGGACGTCATTCTCGTCAATGCCAACCGCAACCAGGACCTTTATGCCGGTTTTGGTTATCCCGTGATAACCGATCAGACCGCCGACTTTGATGGGCCGCTGGCGGGTCTCCTCAGTGCCATGCAGTATGCTCAAACCCCTTACGTGTTAACCGTTCCCTGCGATTCGCCCCGAATCGCGGGCGCGCACCTGGAACGGCTATACCAGGGGCTGCGGGCGGAGCACGCCGAGATTTGCGTAGCCCATGACGGGGGGCGCCTGCAGCCGGTGTTCCTTATCGCCGAGCGGCGCTTGGCGCCGAGCCTGCAGGCCTACCTATCCGGCGGGCAACGCAAGGTCGAGCTATGGCTCAGGCAGCACCGGCTGGCGCTGGCCGATTACAGCGACCATCCAGAACTATTCACTAACATCAATACATCGGACGAGTTGGCGGCAGTAGAACAGGAGGCGAGCCGTTGAAGGTCGTAGTGGAAGAAGCGGGCGGATCGCTCGCATTACCCCATCCCGGGAACCGTGCGCGGGGTAGCAAGAGTTCGAAGCCTGCTCGAATGGCTGATTTTAGATCGGCTATGATTGACAGGTAGTCTAGTTCTCCAGCCGAGAATTACCCGATAACGCTTACATGACCAATACCGACCAGAATGAGCTTTTTCAGACCTATAGCCTGAGAGGCAAGGGCGAGATTCTCGAAAAGCTCCGGCTGATAGAGAAGCATCAAGTCCTGTTGAAGGCCGTGCCGAGCGGAGAAAGCAGTGGCTTTCTGACCACCATCATCAAGCTCATCCCGGAAAAAGGCCTGATCGCCCTGGACGTCAGCGCGAACAAAAGCCTCAACAGCCGGTTGATGGAAGCCCAGGGACTGACCTTCAGCACCCGGGTTGACGGAATCGATACACGATTTTCCGTAAACGCAATCACTGAAGCCACGCTGAACGGTCAATCCGTTTTCGCAATTCCCGTCCCGGAATCTTTATACTGGCTGCAACGGCGCCGGCACTATCGGGTGCCTATTTCGTATTCCATGACGATGAAATGCCAGGTTCCTCTTGCCAGCGGGCAGTTGGGCGAATTCGGCGTATTGAACGTCAGCTTGCGCGGCCTCGCGCTGATGGATAGGGCGGGACAAATCGATCGCAGTGTCCCCGTCGGCCATGCCTTCGACAAGTGTAGGCTCGATCTGCCTATTTTCGATGCTGAGCAGTTTCGCCTGGAAGTGCGTTACCAGCTGGAGACCGCGGCGGATGCCCACCATACGGGGCTGCGGGTCGGCTGTGCCTTCAGGGAATTCAGTCGGGGTTTCGAAGTCCGACTGCAGAAATTTATGTACGAACTCGAAATCCAGAAAAAACAGGCCGAAAGTCTCCTCAAGCCCTGATCCACTCTGCGCAAGGACAACGCGCTGCGTCCCCGATCGATTTCAAGCAGGCTCTCTCCGGGGAATTGGGTGTCGCTATAGATAAGCCCGCAATTGTGGTAGCGCCGGACGGCGGATCAGCTGCTGTCTGATTTCCCATTCGTCGGCGTCGCTGATCTGGGTGAGAAAGCGGGTCTCCTTGCCCGAAAGCACAGCCAGCGGAACCCCGGCCTTGAAAAGCACCCGGTTTCCGGAGAGTGCCGGAAGCTTGGATCCGGGGGTGACGATACCGACAAGATTGAGTGGGTCAGCGGCGCTGATCGCACAGATCTCCTCCTCGCCTGGTTGTCGGCGGATCGCGCGCAGCGCTTCCACCGCTTCAGGCAGGGCAAACTGCTCTCCGTAGTGGCCGGCGACGAAGCGCCCGCCGCGAACTTCTCCACGCGCTTCCATCTGCCGGAAGACCGGCAGCAGGCTTTGCCAGGCCGGGAGCGTCGTTTCGCGGGTCAGAAGGACGCGGAATACCACCCCGTATCGCCGCAGCAGAACGCCGGCGAAGTGCTCGAGCGCTGCCCTATCCGTGCCATCGCGCTCCGGTCTGGCCGGCATCGCAACCAGCGACCAACGTCCGGTGTCCTCGATGCCAAAGGGACTAACCCCCCTGAAGCGCCGTTTCTTGTCCTCCGGAACCAATAGAGCCCGCAGCCCCCTGAAGCTATCGGAGTTGATCAATCCCTTGGCAACCAATTCGGCCAACGCGCTCTCCAACTGGGTGTTGAGCAGGCGGGAGGATTCCGCCAGCTCGTCGAAAAACGATGCGCCTTGCCCAGCCAAGAGCTCCAGGATACGTCGCCCCGACGGCGAGATTCTAAAGGCATCTGTTGCGAGGGCTTGGACGGCACGCCAGACGGACGCCCGTTTTCTTGGCAGCAACGCGATGGGCGTGGTCTTGACCGGGGTTTGCGCGCCTTCGGCCGGTGTCAGCCGGATCCAGACATATTTGCCGGAGATGCAGAGGGCATCCAGCCAGGCGGGATCGTAATCACGAATGCGCAGTGGCAAGAGATCGCTTTCCCAGGCGGTGGCGGCGGTCTCAAACCCTTCCAGTTGATTCAGGACCGCGGCCAGGGCATCCGGCCCTTCGCCGCGCGCAGCGGCATGGACGCGCTGCCAACGGAACAGGTAGCGCATGAACTCGGCGCTCGCCACGGGTTCGATTTCCTTGCGCAAACGGTTGATGGTGTAGCGGTGAATTCGTGCCAACAGCCGCCGATCACACCATTCGACGGTGGTCGTTCCCGGTTTGAACCGGCCGCGCAGGACGAAACCCTCGTTTTCCAGTTTGGCTAAACCCTGTTCGCACTCGGCAAGCGGCAGGGCCATGTCTGAGGACAGTCGCGCCGCAGCGACCGGCCCAAGCGCGCCGAGCCGCGCGCGCAGGAGTTCCACCAGGGCGGTCTCCCGTTCCCAGGCTTGGCTTTCATATTCCGGCGGCAGCCGCAAGAGGGGGTCGATGCGTATGTACGGATACAGGGCGCGGAATTGCGGCAAACGTTCTGCGGCGATCCACAGAATACCATCCGGCACCACGAGAGTCGTCGCGCGTCGCTGGGCCCCAAGTTCCGAGAATAGTTCCGGCCAGTGTTTGGCGGTTTCAGTCGGGTATCGAACGAAGCCCGTCACGTTCAGCGCATCATGCAGTTCGTCGGCGCTGGCAGCTTCCGGCCAGGCTTCCTGGCAAACGCGGTCTATCGCAGCCTGATCGAGTTGGCCGAGATCACCGGCAGTGGCCGGGTCCAGCCAGCGTCGACTGGCGACGGCGCGGGTGCGTCTCTCCTCTAGCGGCGCCCCGTCGAGGAAGCTGTAAACCCGGCTGTTGACGATCTCGGCCGCCAGCGGCGAGGGTTCCACCAGATCACGCGCCACCACCCGGATACTGCCTCTTTCGATGCCCCGGATCACCTCGATCAGCCGGTCGATATCCATGGCTTCGGTCAGGCAATCCTCGATGGTCTGATGAACCAGGGGATGGTCCGGGATCTGCCGGTCGCCGACGATGTTTTCGAGGCAGGCCAACTGATCGGGAAAGACGCAGGCGACCAGATCTTCCGCCTGCATGCGGATCAGATAGGGCGGAACCTTTTTTCCACCCTGAAAACGCCGCAACGCGAGGGCGCAGACGGCGTTCCAGCGCCAGCGCACAGTGAACATGGGGGCGGCGAGCAAGGCCTGGATCAGGATATTGCGCACGCTTTTCGAGTTGAGATAACCCGCCACTTCCTCCAGCGCAAAGCTATGTGAACTGCTGAGCGAGAGAATGACGGCATTTTCTGTGGCGGCCGCCTGCAGCTCGAAATTGAAGCTGCGGCAGAAACGCTTGCGCAACGCCAGACCCCAGGCGCGATTGAGGCGACTGCCGAAGGGCGCATGAATGATGAACTGCATGCCGCCGGATTCGTCGAAAAAGCGCTCGAAGACCACGGTGTCAAGACTCGGCATGACGCCGAGGGCGAGCTGAGCAGCGGCGATATAGGCAACCGCCTGTTCGGCGGCACGGGCGCAAACGGCAAGCGTTTCCTGTAACCAGCGGGCAGCGGGCTGCAGGTCGAGGCGAATCGTGCTTTCCCCGCCCCCTGCGGGAAAGACCGGCCCTATGCGCCCGGCTATTTGCTGTCTCAACCTGGAAACGGCCACGGACAGCTCATGGGTGCGCCCCGGCGCTTCGCCGAACCAGAACGGGATACTGGGCGGCTGTCCATGCGCGTCCTCCACGCGCAAGGTTCCCGCCTCGATCCGCAGCACCCGCCAGCTGGCGTTGCCCAGCTGGAAGATATCGCCAGCCATGCTTTCAATGGCGAAATCTTCGTCCACGGTGCCGATGAGCTCGCCCGAAGGTTCCAGGATCACCCGGTAATCCGCGTTGTCGGGAATCGCGCCGCCACAGGTGATCGCAGTGAGCCGCGCGCCGCGCCGGGCCCGCAGGCGCCGATGGATGCCGTCCCGATGTAGGTGCGCGCCGCGCAGTCCGCGCCGGGTGCTGAAGCCTTCTGCCAGCATTCGGATCACGTCATCGAACTCCTCCCGTTGCAGGCCGCGATAAGGGGACGCGCGTCGCACCGTGTCGAACAACTCGTCCTCGGACCAATCTTCGCAGGCGACCATGGCGACGATCTGCTGCGCCAGCACATCCAGGGGCTTGGCCGGGATGCATAAGCGGTCCAGCTCGCCGTGGCGGATGGCGTCAAGCAAGGCGAGGCATTCGATCAGGTCATCCCGGCTGGTCGGGAATAGGCGCCCTTTCGGGATGCCGGCGGCGAAGTGGCCCGAGCGGCCCGCGCGCTGGAGCAAGGTGGCGATGGAACCGGTGGTGCCAAGCTGGCAGACCAGGTCGACGTCGCCGATGTCGATGCCAAGTTCCAGCGAGGCGGTCGCGACCAGCGCTTTCAACCGGCCTGCCTTCAGTCGGCATTCGGCGGATAGCCGCTGCGCACGGGCCAGGCTGCCATGGTGCGAAGTGACCTGGTCCGCGCCGAGGCGCTCACTCAAGGCTCGCGCCAGTCGCTCCGCCAGGCGGCGCGTGTTGACGAAAATCAGAGTGGTCGTGTGCGTCTCGATCAGGGCGGCCATGCGGTCGTAGATCTGTTTCGCCGCGTCCTGCGAGAGCACGGCCTCCAAGGGCGAATCGGGCAATTCGATTGCCAGATCCAGGCGGCGAATGTGGCCGGTATCGATGATGCGGCAAGGTTGCTCGCCGCCGGTCAGAAAGTGCGCAACGTCCTCGATGGGCCTTTGGGTGGCGGACAGGCCGATACGGGTTAACCGCCCCCCGTTCAGACGCACGAGTCGTTCCAGTGACAGCGCCAAGTGTGAGCCGCGCTTGCCAGCGAGCACGGCGTGGATCTCGTCCACGATTACTGTGCGCACGGATTGCAGCATGCGCCGCCCGCTCTCGCTGGTTAGCAGGATATAAACGGATTCCGGCGTGGTAACCAGAATATGCGGCGGTTGTTTGATCATCGCCGCACGCACCAAGGCGGGCGTGTCACCGGTACGCACCTGCGAACGGATCGCTATGTCGGGAAAACCCAGCTCGAAAAGCTTCTTGTTGATACCGTCCAGGGGCTGTTCCAGGTTCTTCTGGATATCGTTGCTCAGCGCCTTGAGCGGCGAGACGTAGAGGACAAAGGTGGCGTCGCTCAGCCCGTGGTCGACGCCGAGGTGTACCAAGTCATCAATGACGGCGAGAAACGCGGCCAGGGTCTTGCCGGAGCCGGTCGGTGCGGCGATCAGTGTGTGCCGGCCCTGCTTGATCGCCTCCCAAGCTTCTTTCTGGCAATCGGTGGGGGCTGGAAAGGTGGCTTGGAACCAGGAGGAAACGGCAGGGTGGAATCGGTCGAGAATCATGCTTCTACGTTAAACCAGCGCGGCGCGGGGAACAAGGCTGCGACTTCCGATTGCAAGAAACCACGATTTGCACGCGGGTCGGAATAGCCGTAAGATAAAAAACTTTTTTTAGTGGCGGGGCTGGTCCATGCGAATTGATCAAGAAGCGCTCACCTTTGATGATGTTCTCCTGATTCCTGCTTATTCAGATATCTTGCCACGCGATGTGAGCCTGCGAACCCAACTCACCCGCAAGATTCACCTCAATATCCCGCTGGTCTCCGCAGCGATGGACACGGTCACCGAAGCGCGTCTGGCCATCGCCATGGCCCAGGAAGGCGGCATAGGCATCGTGCACAAGAACATGGCCGCCGAGCGGCAGGCTTACGAGGTCAGCTGCGTCAAGAAGTACGAAAGCGGCGTCATCAAGGAGCCCATCACGGTCTCTCCGGACATCAGCGTCCGCGATGTCATGAAACTCACCCACGCCAACAACATCTCGGGTGTACCCGTCGTCGACAAGGGTGAACTGGTCGGCATCGTTACCAGCCGCGACCTGCGTTTCGAGACACGCCTCGATGAGCCGGTCACCAAGGTGATGACGCCCAAGGAGCGACTGGTGACCGTACGCGAGGGGGCCCGCCAGGAAGAAGCCATCCGTCTACTCCACAAGCACCGGATCGAAAAAGTGCTGGTCGTCAACGACAAGTTCGAGCTGCGCGGTCTGATCACCGTCAAGGATATCCAGAAGGCGAAAGACTATCCGCAAGCCTGCAAGGACGGGTTCGAGCGGCTGATGGTCGGGGCAGGCGTCGGCACCGGTGCAGGCACCGAGGAGCGTGTCGAGGCGCTGGCCGATGCGGGCGTCGATGTGATCGTCGTGGATACCGCGCACGGGCACTCCCAGGGCGTTCTGGATCGGGTGAGTTGGGTGAAAAGGAATTATCCGAACATTCAGGTCATTGGCGGCAACATTGCCACAGCCGATGCCGCCCGCGCGCTGGTCAAGGCCGGTGCGGACGCCGTCAAGGTAGGCATCGGGCCGGGATCGATCTGCACGACCCGGATCGTTGCCGGCGTCGGGGTACCGCAGATTTCCGCCGTGTCCAACGTGGCCGAAGCATTAAGAG
>Ga0209254_10006557_pt1 | contig 10736 bp, 10 predicted proteins | sample FrelakmetDIP11DI_FD_187148 | JGI IMG/M metagenome (GOLD analysis project Ga0209254, IMG submission 187148) | Freshwater lake sediment microbial communities from the University of Notre Dame, USA, for methane emissions studies - DIP11 DI (SPAdes)... | ecosystem: Environmental > Aquatic >... | reverse complement strand
CGCGGCGAGGAGACCATTGCTCCTGCAAGGCGACGAGCCGCAACAACGCTGCGCGCCCCGCCAAGACCCGCCCCGAAGGGTGATCCCCCGGAAAGCCCGCACTCGTCGTTGCGCTGCCTTGACAGGGAGCCGCCCTGCCTGCGGCAGCGCGCTGCGAGCTTTCTGGGGGTCACGCACGTGCGATCCAAGCGTTAACAGGCCCTTGTGAAGGGTGAGCGCCGCTGCGCTGCCCGTAACGCTCGCTGCCCGGGCGGTGAGCGAAGCGTCCGCGGGCCCGACCCGATCACGGGCCGCGCAGCGGCCTTCACGGCAACCGAAGGCCGCACCACGCCTCATTTCTCGGTCTCGAGGAGGCCCTTGACGAACCACTTCTGCATGACCAGCACGACGAGCGCAGGCGGAAGCATCGCCAGGATGGCGGTTGCCATGGTTACGTTCCATTCGTTGGCCGCGTCACCGCCCGAGATCATTCGCTTGATGCCCATGACGACCGGATACATGCTCTCATCGGTGGTCACCAGCAGCGGCCACAGGTACTGGTTCCAGCCGTAGATGAACTGGATCACGAACAGCGCCGCGACGCTGGTCTTCGACAGCGGCACCAGCACGTCGCGGAAGAAACGCATCGGCCCGGCGCCGTCGATGCGCGCCGCCTCGACGAGCTCGTCGGGCACAGTGAGGAAGAACTGCCGGAAAAGGAAAGTGGCGGTGGCCGAGGCGATCAGCGGCACCGTCAGCCCGGCGTAGGTGTTGATCATTCCCAGGTCCGAAACTACCTGGTAGGTCGGGTAGATCCGCACCTCGACCGGCAGCATCAGCGTGATGAACACCATCCAGAAGCACAAGTCGCGGCCGGGAAAGCGGAAGTAGACGAAGGCGAAGGCCGACAGCAGCGAAATGGCGATCTTGCCGAGCGAGATCGCCATCGCGCTGACGAAGCTGATCCACAGCATGCGTCCGACCGGCGCCACCTTGCTGCCGTATGAAGTCTCGCCGCCGAAGAGCGCGACCTTGTAGGTCTCGAGCATGTGGCCGCCGGGGGCGAGCGACATCGGCACGTGCTGCACGATGTGCTCGGACGTGTGGGTCGATGCAATGAAAGTCACGTAGACGGGGAAGGCGACCACGAGCGCGCCCAGCACCACCACGAGGTGCGACAGGACGGTCAGCGCGGGGCGGCGTTCAACCATGGTGTGTCGCGGATTTCAGTACTGGACCTTCTTCTCGACATAGCGGAACTGCACGACGGTCAGCGCGATGACCACAGACATCAGCACCACCGACTGCGCTGCCGATCCGCCGAGGTCGAGCGCCTTGAAGCCATCGTAGTAGAGCTTGTAGACGAGGATCGCCGTCTCCTTGCCCGGGCCGCCATGGGTGGCGGCATCGACGATCGCGAAGGTGTCGAAGAAGGAGTAGACGATGTTGATCACCAGCAGGAAGAAGGTGGTCGGCGAGAGCAGCGGAAAGACGATGGTCCAGAAGCGCCGCCAGGGAGTGGCGCCGTCGATCGCCGCGGCCTCGATCAGTGACTTGGGAATCGACTGCAGGCCGGCGAGAAAGAACAGGAAGTTGTAGGAAATCTGCTTCCACACCGCGGCCATCACGATCAGCGCCATCGCGTGCCTGCCATCGACGAGATGGTTCCACTCCAGGCCGATCTGTCTCAGCCCGTAGCTGACGATGCCCACCGATGGCGCGAACATGAACAGCCAGAGCACGCCGGCCACCGCCGGCGCCACCGCGTACGGCCAGATCAGCAGCGTCTTGTAGACCATTGCGCCCTTGATGACGCGGTCGGCCATCACCGCCAGCACGAGCGCGATCGACAGGCCGCAGAACGCGACCAGCAAGGAGAACACCGCCGTGGTCTGGAACGAGGCGAGGTAGGTTTCGTCGTTCCACAGGCGCCTGAAATTGTCGAGTCCGACGAACTCGGTCGAGGTGCCGAAGGCGTCCTGCATCAGCACGCTCTGGTACAGCGCCTGACCGGCGGGCCAGAAGAAGAACGCAAGGATGATCGCCATCTGCGGCGCGATGAGCACCCAGGGCAGCCACCAACTGCGGAAGCGGACCCGCTTCTCGACGGCCAAAAGGTTTCCTCAGGCGGGAGAGGGCTGCGTCGATAGGCAGCGCGGCCGGCGATGCCGGCCGCGGTCCTGCCGGTGGACGCAGGCTGCGGGGCGCCTGCCGGTGCAGACCCGGACCGGCCGGAGCGGGTATTCGGGCGACACTCGCCGGCAGCCTTCGCGGCCGCTCAACCCTTGTTGGCTTTCTCGAAGCGCTCCAACTGCTCGTTGCCGCGCTTGACGGCGGCGTCGATGGCTTCCTTGGCCGACTTCTTGCCGCTCCAGACGCCCTCCATCTCCTCGTCGATGATGGTGCGGATCTGCACGAAATTGCCCAGCCGAATGCCGCGCGACTTGTCGGTGGTCTTGCGGATCATCTGCGTGACCGCGACGTCGGTGCCGGGGTTCTGCTTGTAAAAGCCGGACTTCTCGGTCAGCGCGTACGACGGGAGGGTCACCGGCAGGTAACCGGTGCGCTGGTGGCTGGCGGCGGCGACCTCGGGCTTCGACAGAAAGGCAAAGAACTCCGCTACACCCTTGTACTCCTGCGGTTTCCTGCCCGCCATCACCCACAGGCTGGCGCCGCCGATCACCGTGTTCTGCGGGGAACCTGGCACGTCGGGGTAGTAGGGCAGCGTCGAGGTACCGGATGCAAACTTGGCGTTGCGCTTGATGTTTGCGTACATCCCTGAACTGCCGGTGATCATCGCGCATTCGCCTGAGTAGAAAGTGGCGTCGGCGGCGTTGCCACGGCCCTTGTAGATGAACAGTCCCTGCTTGGCCATGTTGGCCAGGTTTTCGAAGTGGCGGGCGTGCAGCGGCGTGTTGAACGCCAGCCGTGTGTCGAGCCCGTCGAAGCCGTTTCGCTTGGTGGCGAACTCGACGTTGTGCCAGGCGGAAAAACTTTCCAGCTGCGTCCAGCTGATCCAGCTGGTCGTGAACGGGCACTTGTGGCCGCTGGCCTTCAACTTGGCGGCGGCGGCCGCCACCTCGGGCCAGGTCTTGGGCGGGTTCTCGGTATCGATTCCGGCGGCCTTGAAGGCGTCCTTGTTGTAGTGGAACACGGTGGTCGAACTGTTGAACGGGAAACTCAGCATCTGGCCGTTTGGCGCCGTGTAATAGCCGGCCACCGCCGGGATGTAGACCGACGGATCGAACTTCAGGCCGGCGTCGGCCATCACCTTGCCGACCGGCACGATCGCGCCCTTGCTCGCCATCATCGTCGCCGTGCCGACCTCGAACACCTGCAGGATGTGCGGCGCGTTGCCGGCGCGGAAGGCGGCGATCGCCGCGGTCATCGACTCGTCGTAGCTGCCCTTGAAGGTGGGCACGACCTTGTACTCCTTCTGGCTGGCGTTGAACTCCTTGGCCAGGTCGTTGACCCATTCGCCGAGAGCCGCTGGCATGGCGTGCCACCACTGGATTTCGGTCTGCGCCTGCGCCGGCAGGGCAGCGATGGACAGGGCGGCGGCGAGGGCCGCGACAACACGCTTGCGTAGCATCAGGGTCTCCTTGGGAAAAGCGGAATTGTTCTGTTTGGACGTGACCGGGTTGCTACGATACTTTGGTCGGTTGCCCGGAGCAAAGCTGCGGCCGGCCCCGCGCCCGTGACGAGCCCCCGAACGATGCCGGTCTCAGAACGCCTCCTCCTGTATTCCCGCCTTATCCGCTTCGACAAGCCGGTCGGAACGCTGCTGCTGCTGTGGCCGACCCTGACGGCCCTGTGGATCGCCGCCGACGGCGCGCCGGGGCCGCTTCACCTGGCGATCTTCTGCCTCGGCACGCTGCTCATGCGCTCGGCCGGGTGCGCCGTGAACGACGTCTTCGACCGCGACTTCGACGGCCATGTCAAGCGCACGGCCGACCGCGTGGTGGCCAGCGGGCGGGTTTCGCCGGCCGAGGCGTGGGCGGTCGGTCTGGTGCTGATCGCAGCCGCGGCGCTGCTGCTGATTCCGCTCAATGCGCTGACCTTCTGGCTGGCCGTGGCCGGTGCGGCCGTGGCGCTCGCCTATCCGCTGTTCAAGCGCTTCTTTCCGCTGCCGCAGGCGTGGCTGGCGATCGCCTTTTCCTTCGGCATCCCGATGGCCTTCGCCGCCGTGCGCGGCGAGGTGCCGGTGCTGGGCTGGTGGCTGTTCGCGGCCAACCTGTTCTGGGTGATGGCCTACGACACGGAGTACGCGATGGTCGATCGCGATGACGATGTGCGCATTGGCCTGCGCTCGTCGGCGATCCTGTTCGGCCATGCCGACGTGGCCGCAGTGGCCGGCTGCTATGCGGCTTTCCTGCTGCTGCTCGCCGCCCTCGGCGTGGTGCTGCGGTTTTCCTGGCCCTTTCTCCTCGGCTGGGGCACGGCACTGGCCATTGCCGCCTATCACGTCGTGCTGATCCGCGGCCGCCGGCGCGACGAGTGTTTCCGCGCCTTCCGCCACAACCAGTGGCTGGGACTGGCGATCTTCGCCGGCGTGGCCGGGCACTACGCGCTGGTCTAGAGGACCCGTCCTACTGCCGGCCGAACTCGTCGCCGAGTTCGCCCGCGCGCCGGTGCGCGGCGTGCACCGCCTCGACGATGCGCGCATTCACGGCGTTGGCTTCCAGCCAGGCCAGCGCAGCGGCGGTGGTGCCGCCTTTCGACGTGACCCGGCCGCGCAGCGTTTCGAGCGGCTCGTCGGACTCGGCCGCCAGGTGCGCCGCGCCGACGAACGTCTGCACGGCGAGTACGCGCGACTGCTCGGGGCTCAGTCCAAGCTCGATGCCGGCGCGTGCCACGGCCTCGATGAAGTAGAAGACGTAGGCGGGGCCGCTGCCGGAGACGGCGGTCACCGCGTCGAGTTGCGTTTCGTCGTCTAACCAGAGCACGTCGCCGGCCGTGCGCAGGATCGATTCGGCCAGTTCGCGCTGGGCGCGGCTGACCTGCGCGGTGGCGGCCATGCCGGTCACGCCGCGGCCGATCAGCGCCGGGGTGTTCGGCATGGTGCGCACGACTGCGGCGGGGCCAAGCCAGCGGGCGATGTCGGCCGAGCGTGTGCCGGCGGCGATCGAGACCACCAGCGGCGCACCGAGATGCGGCCGCGCCGCCTCGCACGCCAGCCGCATCTGCTGCGGCTTGACGGCGAGAACGAGTGCGCCGGCCTGGCGCAGCGAGTCGTCGGGCGCCGCGACGGCGGCAACGCCGAACTCCTGACGCAGGTGCGCGCAGCGCGCAGCATCGATCTCGACGACGCTGATGTCCGCCGGCGAGCGGCCGGCGCGCAGCAGGCCGCCGACCAGCGCAGCGGCCATGTTGCCGCCGCCGATGAATGCAATTTTCATTCTGGCGTCTCCGCAGGGCCGAACAGCCGGTCGTGCTCGGCGGCAAACCACGATCTCAGTCCGGCGTCGTCCCACTGGGCGACTGCCGCGCGGGCCTCGGCAAGGTGCCGGCGGCCTTCGCCCGTTTCGCCGAGTCGAATCTGCGCACCGGCCAGTTGCAGCAGCAGAAACGTCCGGTCGATCTCCTCGTCGCCGTTGGCCGCGATCACGTCGAGGGCCCGCAGGCAGTCGGCGCGCGCCTGGGCCGGTTCGCCGATGCGGTTGTGCACCAGCGCGCGCAGGTAAAGGGCCCGCTCGAGGTGGACCCAGGTGCCGGCGGCCTGCCAGAAACGCAGCGCGGCGGCGCTGCCGGCGAGCAGTGCCGCCCTCGCCTGCGCGTCGACCGGCGCCGGGCGCAGATCGAGCAGGGACGAGGTCGCGTTGTTGAAGCCGACGGCCAGCCGCTGCTTCAGCGGACCATTCGGGTCGAACGACTCGGAGGCGCCGGCCAGCCGCTCGAGGTCGGCGGCCAGCGCTGCCGGATCGGCAGGCGGACGCCACCCGAGCGCGTCCAGCGCCACCAGTGCCCGCGCCGGTTCGGCGCCGCCGGCGGCAGCCAGCGCGGCCAGCGCGGGATGTCCGCCACGCCCGGCGAGGTGCGCGGCGGCCGCGCTGTGGGCGAGGACCGCCAGCGGCGCATCGGCGCGCGTCGCGCGGAAATGCTCGAGCCGGTCGCTCGCCTCGGCCCACTGGCCCAGCTTCTCGCCGAGAACGTGGATCGTCAGGAACGCCAGCAGCGGCAACCGGTCGGCGGGCAGCGCCGTGGTGTCGAGGTCGCGCAGCAACGCGGCGGCGCGCACGGGCGCATCGTCGTGGATGCGGTCGATCTCGTCGAGGGCGGCAGCGGCGGTCATGCATCTCTCCGGGAAGCCACGGATTTGGTTCGCCGCTCGCGTGCGCCGAACAGCGCGGTGCCGACGCGCACCATCGTGGCTCCTTCGCCGATCGCCGCCTCGAGGTCGGCCGACATGCCCATCGACAGAGTATCCCAGTCGCCGAAGCCCGCCGCACGCTGCGCCTCGAACAGGTGTTTCATCGCCGCCAGCGGCAGTCGCTGCCGGGCGGGGTCGTCGCCCGGCTCCGGTATCGCCATCAATCCGCGCAGCCGCAGGCGCGGCAGGGCGGCGACTGCACGCGCCAACGCCGGCAGCTCTTCGGGGCCCACGCCGCTCTTGCTGGCCTCGCCGCTGATGTTTACCTGCAGCAACACGTTCAGCGGTGGTAATCCGTCCGGTCGCTGTTCGGACAGCCGCTGCGCGACCTTCAGGCGGTCGACCGATTGCACCCAGTCGAAGTGCTCGGCGATCTGCCGGGTCTTGTTGCTCTGGATCGGGCCGATGAAGTGCCACACCAGCGGCAGGTCGGGGGCGGTCGCGCGCACGGCAGCGATCTTCGGCAGCGCCTCCTGCACGTAGCTTTCTCCGAAATGCCGCTGCCCAAATCGGGCGAGGGCGAGGACGGCCGCGGCCGGAAAGGTCTTGCTGACGGCCACCAGCATGACCGACTCGCGGCCGCGGGCCGCGCGGGCCGCCGCCGCAGTAATCCTTTCGGCCAGCGATGTAAGGTTGGCTTGCAAGTGGTTGTCCGAACTGCACATAATCGGCGGTCGCTGGCGTTGGTTCCGCAAAATCCTTTGCCGACAAGGGTTTGGCGCGAAGCGGGCGCCCGCTGCACCCGCTTTCCCCGGGCCATCGCTGCCCGCCGCCGGACGCACCGCACATGGACATTTCAGAGCTGCTCGCATTCTCCGTCAAGAACAAGGCGTCCGACCTGCACCTGTCCTCCGGCCTGCCGCCGATGATCCGCGTCCACGGCGACGTGCGGCGCATCAATCTGCCGCCGCTGGAGCACAAGGATGTGCACGCGATGATCTACGACATCATGAACGACCAGCAGCGGAAGAACTACGACGAGACCTACGACGTCGACTTCTCGTTCGACCTGCCGGGGCTGGCGCGCTTCCGCGTCAACGCGTTCATGCAGGATCGCGGTTCGTCGGCGGTGCTGCGCACGATCCCGTCGCGTGTGCTGTCGCTGGAGGAACTGAACTGCCCGAAGATCTTCGGCGACCTGTCGCTGAAGCCACGTGGCCTGGTGCTGGTCACCGGCCCGACCGGCTCCGGCAAGTCGACGACGCTGGCGGCGATGCTCGACCACGTGAATTCGAACGTCCAGGGCCACGTGCTGACGGTCGAGGATCCGATCGAGTTCGTGCACGAGCCGCGCAAGTGCGTCATCAACCAGCGCGAGGTCGGCCCGCACACACTGTCGTTCGCCAACGCGCTGCGGGCGGCGCTGCGCGAGGACCCGGACGTGATCCTGGTGGGCGAGTTGCGCGACCTGGAGACGATCCGGCTGGCGCTCACCGCCGCCGAGACCGGCCACCTGGTGCTCGGCACCCTGCACACCTCGTCGGCGGCGAAGACGATCGACCGCATGGTCGACGTGTTCCCGGCGGCGGAAAAGGAAATGGTGCGGGCCATGCTGTCCGAGTCTCTGGTGGCGGTGATCTCGCAGTCGCTGCTCAAGCGCAAGGACGGCGGCGGGCGCGTCGCCGCGCACGAGATCATGCTCGGCACGCCGGCAATCCGAAACCTGATCCGGGAGAACAAGGTCGCGCAGATGTACTCGATGATCCAGACCGGCGCCCAGTTCGGCATGCAGACCCTCGACCAGTGCCTGCTCGACCTGGTCCGCCGCAACACGATCTCGGCCGCCGAGGCTCGCGTCTACGCGAAGACCCCGGACACCTTCGCCGCCGGATAACGGGGAGTCACCGATGGATCGCGACCAGGCCACCCGCTTCATACACGACCTGCTCAAGCTGCTGCTGACCAAGAAGGGATCGGATCTGTTCCTGACCGCCGAGTTTCCGCCGGCGTTCAAGATCGACGGCCGCGTGGTGCCGGTGTCGAACCAGCCGCTGTCGTCGCAGCACACCGCCGAACTGGTGCGCGCGATCATGAACGACCGCCAGGCATCGGAGTTCGAGTCCACGCGCGAGTGCAACTTCGCCATCAGCCCGACCGGCATCGGCCGCTTCCGCGTTTCGGCTTTCGTGCAGCAGGGCAAGGTCGGCATCGTCTTCCGCGTGATCAGCGAGCGCATCCCGACCGCCGAGGAGCTGAGTCTGCCGCCGATCGTCAACGACCTGTCGATGGCCAAGCGCGGCATCGTGATGATGGTCGGCGCGACCGGCTCCGGCAAGTCGACGACGCTGGCGGCGATGGTCGGCTACCGCAACGAGAACAGCCAGGGCCACATCATCACGATCGAGGACCCGGTCGAGTTCGTGCACCCGCACCGCAACTGCATCGTCACCCACCGCGACATCGGCGTCGACTGCGAGAGCTGGGCGGTGGCGCTGAAGAACACGCTGCGCCAGGCGCCGGACGTGATCCTGATCGGCGAGGTGCGCGAGCGCGAGACGATGGAACACGCGATCTCGTTTGCCGAGACCGGGCACCTGGTGATGTGCACGCTGCACGCCAATTCGACCAACCAGGCGCTCGACCGCGTGATCAACTTCTTCCCCGAGGACAAGCGGCAGCAGCTGCTGATGGACCTGTCGCTGAACCTGCGCGCGATGGTCTCGCAGCGCCTGATCGCCCTGAAGGGCCGCAAGGGGCGCATCCCCGCGGTGGAGATCATGCTGAACTCGCCGCTGATCCAGGAACTCATCTTCAAGGGTAACGTGCCCGAGATCCGCGAGGTCATGAAGCGCAGCCGAGAGCAGGGCATGCAGACCTTCGACCAGGCGCTGTTCGACCTGCACGAGGCCGAGTTGATCACCTACGAGGACGCGCTGCGCAACGCGGACTCCGTCAACGACCTGCGCCTGAACGTCAAGCTGAACTCGAAGCTGTTCGGCGGCGTGCAGGAGATGCATCGGGGCATCGAGCACCTCGGACTGACGGAGTGACCTCCGGGCCGCGACGCGGCCCGGACATGACGCGGCCCCGCGGGCCGCGGTGACACCCGCCTGCGGCGGGCTATGATTTCTCTCACCCGGCGCGCAGCGCCATCATTGCCGCCGCTGGCGGCGTCACCGGCGGCCGCAGGCCGCGTCACCCCTCATGGCCACTGTTTACGACTTCTCCGCCCGGACCATCGACGGCAAAACCCGCAAGCTCGCCGACTACAAGGGCAAGGTGCTGCTGATCGTCAACACGGCCAGCAAGTGCGGCCTCACCCCGCAGTACAAGGGGCTGGAGGCGCTGTACCAGGAATTCGGCAAACGCGGTTTCGCGGTGCTCGGCTTCCCGAGCAACCAGTTCGGCGAGCAGGAACCGGGTCCGGAGTCCGAGATCGCCGAGTTCTGCGAGATGAACTTCGGCGTCACCTTCCCGCTGTTCGCCAAGATCGACGTGAACGGCGAAGGCGCACACCCGCTGTACAGGTACCTGACGAAGGCCAAGCCCGGCCTGCTCGGCTCCGAGGCGATCAAGTGGAACTTCACCAAGTTCCTGGTCGATCGCGACGGCGACGTGGTCAAGCGCTATGCGCCGACCACCGAGCCGACGGAGATCGCGGCCGACATCGAGAAGCTGCTCGGTCCGAAGTAGGCGACCCGCTCAGGGGCGCGGCCGCTGCCGGTACTGCCCGGCGACCATCTGGAAGCGGAACAGACGGCACTCCAGCGCGCCGTTGAAGAGCACCGTCTTGCGGGTCTCCTGCAGCCGCATCTGCCGCGGCAGGTCGCGGTCGGCGGACAGCAGCCAGGCCGTCCAGCCGGCGAAGGATTCCTTCATCCGGTCGCCGAAGTCGCGCATCAGCGCGGGCACGGTGGCCGACTTCGGCGCGCTCTGCTCGCCGTAGGGCGGGTTGGTGACGATCATCCCGGCCGCAGCGATCGGTGGTTCGGCCCGACGCGCATCCGCAGCGGCGAACGACAGCCGGCCGTCGTCGAGCCAGGCCTGCAGGCCGGCCAGCCGTGCGTTGCCCCGCGCCGTGTCGATCACCTGGGTGGAAATGTCGGAGCCGGCGATGCGCGCGGCTGCCGCGTCGTCGATCTCGGCGATGGCCCCTGCCCGCAGTTCGCGCCAGGCGGCGGCATCGAAGCCGGCGAGCCGCTCGAAGCCGAAGCGGCGATCCAGCCCGGCCGCGCGGCGGCTGGCGATCAGCGCGGCTTCGATGGCGAGCGTGCCGCTGCCGCAGAAGGGGTCGAGCAGCGGCACGTCCGGTGTCCATCCGGCGAGCATCAGCAGGCCGGCGGCGAGGTTCTCCTTCAGCGGCGCCTCGCCCTTTTCGGCGCGCCAGCCGCGCTTGAACAGCGGCTCGCCCGACAGGTCGAGGTACAGCGTCAGCTGCCGCTCGTCG
>Ga0209254_10006556_pt1 | contig 10738 bp, 11 predicted proteins | sample FrelakmetDIP11DI_FD_187148 | JGI IMG/M metagenome (GOLD analysis project Ga0209254, IMG submission 187148) | Freshwater lake sediment microbial communities from the University of Notre Dame, USA, for methane emissions studies - DIP11 DI (SPAdes)... | ecosystem: Environmental > Aquatic >... | reverse complement strand
CGCAGCGTCACCGAGTTCAACTACCGCTACGACGACGCGCGCTCGGCGCGCATCTTCGTCGGCCTGGCGCTCAGCGAGGGACGGCGCGAGAAGCAGGCGCTGCTCGAGCAGGTCGCGGGCGCGGGCTATGCCGTGCTCGACATGAGCGACGACGAGATGGCCAAGCTGCACGTCCGCTACATGGTGGGCGGCCACGCGCACGGGCTCGAGCACGAGCGGCTGTTCCGCTTCGAGTTCCCCGAGCGCCCCGGGGCGCTGCTCAAGTTCCTGCAGGCGATCGGCTCACGCTGGAACATCAGCCTGTTCCACTACCGCAACCACGGCTCGGACTACGGCCGCGTGCTCGCCGGCGTGCAGGTGCCGCCCGGGGACGCCGGGGAGTTCGAGCAGCACCTGCGGGACCTCCAGTACCCCTACACCGAGGAAACCGGCAACCCCGCGTACCGGATGTTCCTCGGCGGGTGAGGGGGGATCGGGACCCTTGCGTTACTCCGCCGTCGTCTGGATGCGGGTCTGGGCGACGCAGCCCTGGTCCACGTTGCCGTGCCACATCAGGATGTCCACTCTCCGGACGAGCGTGGCGCCGGCCGGAATGGCGATCGGCACGGGCAGTTCGTACACGGTCGTCTGGAAGTTACCCGGCGTCCACGTGAACAGGCCGAACCGCTTGAAGGTCACGCCGCCGTCGATGGACACGTAAGGCTGCACTCCGCAACTGGCAGCCCGGTAGCTGCCGTCCAGGTACGTGTCAGCGCTGTTCGGACTGATGATGACCGCGCGCATGATCAACGGCGCGGTCAATACGACGGGAACACTGTCGCATTGCGCGACCTCCACGTACGAGAACGGCGTCTGCTTGCGGACGACGCAGGTCACGGGCGGCAGGCTCACGTTCGAGCCCCACGCCGCGAACGGAATCACCTTCTCGTGCACGGTGGCCGGTGAAGGCACCGGCGGGCCGGCGCTCGCGGCAAGAGATAGCAGCGCAATCGAAGCGGCCAGGAACGTCCTTTTCATGATTCCCTCCTTTTCCTTCCGGGGACTGGGCGCACCAAGGGCGGCGCGTCGTCCGTCCCTCCGAAGCAAGCATGGACCAGGCCATGGTGGCCGCCATCGGGAATTGATGAGGGTCAAGCCGTGGGAAATCGTCAGGTGATATGTCAACTCGGTGCCGCGGGCGGCCTCGATTGCCGGCGGCCTCACCTGGACGGCAGCGTCGCGTACCGTCGCCTCGAGAACATTCGGATGAACTCGCCGAACACCCGGTCGCTCAGCACCGTGGCTGCAGGCAGGTGCTCGCGTGTCGCCGCGCGGATCCGCGCGATGCGCCGCGCGTCCCAGTGTCGCTCGATCTCGCTGCGACCGCTCGGCGCCCCGAGCCAGCGCTCGATCAGCGCCGCGTCGGCCTCGAGGTGGAACTGCAGCCCCCAGGCGTGGTCGCCGAGGCGGTAGGCCTGGTTGCGACAGTTGCGTGTCCACGCGAGCGGCACCGCGCCGGGCGGCGTGGCGAAGGTGTAGGCGTGCCACTGGAACACGAACTGCGGGCGGCGCTCGAAGTGGCGGAACAGCGGGTCGTCGTGCGCCGGCGGGCGCGTGTGCAGGCGGTACCAGCCGATCTCGGGCACCGGGTTCGGATGCACGACGCCGCCCATGGCCTCGGCGAGCAGCTGTGCGCCGAGGCAGATGCCGAGCACCGGCCGGTCGAGCGCCATCGCCTCGCGGATCGCCGCCATCTCGAAGCGCAGGTACGGCAGGCGGTCCGCCTGGTCCACGTTCATCGGCCCGCCGAGCACCACGAGGCCGTCGTAGCGGCGCACGTCGGGCTCGGCGTGGGGCTCGCGGCCGAAATTGACGTAGCGGATGCGCACCCCGGACTCGCGCAGCAGCGGGTCGAGGTGTCCGAGCGGCTCGGTGGCGACGTGCTGGAAGACCAGTAGCTTGTGCATCTGCGGGCGGGGTTCCACGACCCCCATGAGGCCGGGGCCGACGGGTGCGCAGATTGCCCCGTGTCCCTGCCGGTGCGCAATAATCGCCCGCTCCGTCCGTCGTGGTCCGATCCGCTCCAAACCGCCCGATGACCCAGCCATACCAGCCGCGCCGCGCCCCCGAGTCCTTCGAGCTCGAGGTCCGTGGCCTGCGCCACCACGTCACGCGCTGGACCGGCTCGGAGCCGGAATCGATCGTCCTGCTGCACGGCTGGGCCGATACGGGCGACACGTTCCAGTTCCTGGTGGACGCACTGCCCGTGACGCGCACATTCGTCGCCCCGGACTGGCGCGGCTTCGGGCGCAGCGCGTGGCCGCCGGACGGCTACTGGTTTCCGGACTACTTCGCCGACCTCGATGCACTGCTCGACCGGTTTGCGCCGGACGCGCCCGTGACGCTCGTCGGACACAGCATGGGCGGCAATATCGCGACACTGTACGCGGGCATCCGGCCGGAGCGTGTGCGGCGCGTCGTCTGCATCGAGGGCTTCGGGCTCACCCGCACGCACCCGGAGCAGGCGCCCGGTCGCTACCGCGAGTGGCTGCACCAGTTGCGCGAGCCGCCGAGGTTCGCGCGCTTCCCCTCGCTGGAGGCGTTCGTGCACCTGCTGGTGCGGCGCAATCCGCGGCTGCCACCGGAGCGTGCCGCCTTCATCGCGGCGGCATGGACCGAGGCGCAGCCAGACGGCGGCGTCACCGTGCGCGCCGACCCGGCCCACAAGCGCGTGAACGCCGTGCTGTATCGGCGCGAAGAAGCCGAGGCCTGCTGGCGCGAGGTCGTGGCGCCGGTGCTGTACGTGGTCGCGGAGCAGTCGGATTTCCTGCCACGGCTCGGCGAGGAAGGTCGCCCGGAGCACATGGCGCGGCTGATCCGCGGCCTCGAGCCTTGCCTGATCCCGGACGCCGGCCACATGGTGCACCACGAGCAGCCGGAGCCGCTGGCGCGCGAGATCGAGGCGTTCCTCGCGCGTCATTGACGGGCGGGCAGGCCCGCGGCGACGGCCTATAATCCGGGCGGATCGCGGGAGGCTCGATGTCGGACGGCGCGTCCAGACTGCACGGGTGGTTCGCCGAGCTGCGGCGCCGCAAGGTGTTCCGCGTCGCGGACGTGCGCGAGATCGGCAAGGCGCTCGCGATGCTGGATCGCGCCGTCGGTACCGGTCGCGTGAGCGCCGGCCGCGGCGACCTGGGCTGGATCGAGCACGACCCGGATTTCGACCCGCTGCGCGGGGAGGCGCGTTTCCGGCAGATCGTGAACCGGTTCCGCGAGAAGGCCGGAGGGCAGGCGTCGTGAGCGGCGAGCATTCCACCGCGCTGCCCCCGGCGCTGCTCGCCATCGTCGCCGTGGCGCTGGTCGCCTCGGGCATCGGCCCCTACGACCGGCTGACGTGGCTGCTCGAGGTGCTGCCGGTGCTGATCGCGGCCCCGCTGCTGATTGCCACGTACCGCCGCTTTCCGCTCACGCCGCTCGCGTACTGGCTGATCGCGATCCACGCGCTGATCCTGATGCTGGGCGGCCACTACACCTACGCGCGGGTCCCGCTCGGCTTCTGGATCCAGGACCTGTGCGACTTCTCGCGCAACCACTACGACCGCATCGGCCACCTCATGCAGGGATTCGGACCCGCGATCGTCATCCGGGAACTGCTGATCCGCACCTCGCCGCTCGCGCCCGGCAAGTGGCTCTTCACCCTCGTGCTCTTCTGCGTGCTCGGCGTCAGCGCCACCTACGAGTTCACCGAGTGGTGGGCCGCACTCGCGGGCGGCGAGGCGGCCGGAGCTTTCCTCGGGACGCAGGGCGACGTGTGGGACACTCAGTGGGACATGTTCCTCGCGGGCTGCGGCGCGATCGCCTCGCAGTTCCTGTTCGAGCGGCTGCACGACCGGCAGCTCGCGGCGGTGGACCCGTCCATCGCGCACAAGGTGAGGCCGCGGTCATGAGGCTGCGCGAGCGTGGCCCCGTCACCTACCGCTGGGCGCGACGCATCGCCGTGGCGCTGTTCGGCGGCACGGTGCTCGCGATCGGCGTCGCGCTGATCGTGTTGCCCGGCCCCGCCTTCGTCGTGATCCCGATCGGGCTCGCCATCCTCGGCGCCGAGTTCGCGTGGGCGCGGCGCTGGCTGCGCAAGGTGAAGGAGCGCTCGACCGACCTCGTGAAGTACTTCCGGACCAGCGCCAGATGACGGCCGATTCCCGCCGCGACGAGCGGTCGCTGCCGGCGGGCGCCGCCGCGCTCGGTTACGCCGGGCTGCTGCCTCTCGTGGTGGGCGCCCTCGGTATCGTGCTGCTCGAAGGCGAACTCCGTGCGTTCGCGGCGCGCGCCCTGGTGGCCTACGGCGCCGTGATCCTCTCGTTCGTGGGCGCAGTGCACTGGGGCCTGTTGCTCGCGCGTCCCGGCGCACGGGCACCCGCGCGCCTGCTCGCGGGCGTGCTGCCCTCGGTCGCCGGCTGGGCGGCGCTGCTGCTGGTCCCGCGGCACGGCCTGGCCCTGCTGGCCGTGTCCTTCGGACTGTTCTGGCTGTACGAGCACCGCCGGCTGGGCGCGACCTTCCTGCCAGCCGCGTACCTGGTCCTGCGGCGCAACCTGACGCTCGCCGTCTGCGCCCTGCTGACGCTCGGGCTCGTCGCCCTGGGGTGATGCCCGGCCGCCCGGGCATCGATCCGGCGATGCGTCGCTCGATCAGCGCACGGGTTCCTCGAACATCAGCGCCCGCGCGAATCGCACCGGCGGCGACCCGTACGACAGCGCCCGGTCGTGGTAGGCCTTCAGCGCGAAGCGCTCGCCCCAGCGGCGCTCCGCCTCCGCCCGCAGGTCGGCGTGCTCGAGATACCCGACGAAATAGGTCGAGAGCTGCGCCGCGGTCAGCTGCGCGCGCACCCACTTGCCGGCGGCCTCGCGCTCCTCCTGGAAGCCGGTCTCGGTCATCAGCTTCATGGCCTGCTCGCGCGTCATGCCGTCCACGTGGATCGCGGAGTCGATGATGGCGTTGGTGGCCGTCCGCAGGTACCACTTGAGCTGTACCAGTCGCATCAGCGGGTCGCCGCCGCGGAAGCCCTGCTCGTGCATGACCCGCTCGGTGTAGACGGCCCAGCCCTCGACGAACGGGCCGGAGGACAGCATCGCCCGCAGCACCGAGGGGTGACGGTTTGAGTGCGCGATCTGCAGGTAGTGGCCGGGCATGGCCTCGTGGATCGTGAGGTTCGCGATCGAGCGGCTGTTGTACTCGCGCAGGAAGGAGTCGACCTGCGCGTCGGTCCAGTCCTGAGGGATGGGCGAGACCGCGTAGAAGGTGCGCTGCCCCTTGTCGAGCGGGCCCGGCGAGTCGCAGTAGGCGACCGCCACGCCGCGCTGGAACTCGGGCATGAGGATGATCTCGAGCGGCTCGTCGGGCACGGTGACGAAGTCCCGCGCGCGCACGAACGCGGTCGTCTCGGCGAGCGTCGCCCGGGCCAGCTCGACCACGTCGGCGCGCGCCGGCCGGTCGGCGTAGGCGAGTTCGAGCGCGGCCGCGATCGCGGCCTGCTGCTCGGCCGGCGTGGGCGCGTCGGGCAGCGGCGGCGCCCCGGCGCGTCCGGCGAGCACGGTGCGTGCCACGGCATACATCTCGCCGCGCACGCGGCTCACCTCGGACTCCGCGCGCGCCCGGATCTCCTGGCGCGACAGCGGCGACATGAGCGCGAAGGCCAGCTTCTCGTCGTAGAGCTCGCGGCCGATGCGGAACTCGCCCCGGGCTGCAGGTACCAGCGTGCCTTCGAGCCACTTCTGGTGGTCCTGCACCGCGGCGCGCGCCAGGCCGATCGCGCGCTCGAGGCGCTCGCGGTCCGCCGTCTCGAGCACGCCGAGATTCGGCGCGACCAGCTGGTCGACCAGGCTCAGGACGCCCGGGTTCTGCTTGACCGCGGTCTCCGCGTGAATGGCGGGCACCCGCGCGGGCACCAGGTTGGCGCGCGCCTGCTCGAGCAGGCGCGGCAGTTGCTCGAGGCGGCTGGTGAGCGAGCGCAGGCGCGCGGGCAGCGGTGCGAAGTCGCGGGCCAGCAGTCCGTACAGCGCCTGGCCGCTGAGCTGCGTGTAAACCAGGGGATCCCACGACCAGTCGCGGTACTTCTCCTCTGACCAGGCCGCGTAGCGGAGCTGGTTGTCGAGCATCGCGGCGTCCACCTGGTTGTCACGCGCGAGGGCGCTGCGGTCGATCGACGCGAGCTCGGCCTGCACGCCCTTCACCCAGTCGAGGCTGCGGGCGCGTCCGGCGGCGGACAGGTCGTCCAGCTCGCCGTCGTAGCGATGGTCCCCGAGGGCCGTCGCGTAGACCGGCGAGTACCGTCCGAATTCGTCCACGAAGCGCGCCGAGAGTGCCTGGAAGCGCGCATCCGCGGACGTCGCCGCGACGGCGGGCAGGGCTTGGCAGAGCAGCACGAGCAACGCCACCGCGAAGGCGACGGTCCGTCGGGCCAGTGAATGCATGGGGATCTCCGGTGCAGGTCGGGCGCGGTATGCTGCCACGGCCGATGAAACGGTTCACCCACCGCGCGGACGCATGAGCACCCCGGCCGATCCGCGCCGCGCGCTGCTGCGCAACCGCGACTTCGCGTTCTTCCTCTCGGCCCGCTTCCTCGCGACGCTCGCCGTGCAGATGCAGACGGTGGCCGTGGGCTGGCAGGTCTACGAGGCCACGCGTGACCCGCTGGACCTCGGCCTCATCGGCCTGTCGCAGTTCCTGCCGTTCGTGCTGCTCATCCTGCCGGCCGGTCATCTTGCGGACAGCCGCGATCGCCGCCGCATCCTTGCGGCGTGCTTCGCGCTCGAGTGCGTGTGCGCGCTGCTGCTGCTCGTGCTCGCGGCGCGCGGCCTCGACTCGGCCCGGCCGGTGTTCGCGGTGATGGTGCTGTTCGGCATGGCGCGCGCCTTCGCCATGCCGACCGGCCAGGCGCTGCTGCCGAACCTCGTGCCGCGGGCACAGTTCGGCACGGCGGTGGCGCTCAACACCTCGACGTGGCAGGTGTCGACCATCGCCGGCCCCGCGCTCGGCGGCGTGGTGTACCTGGCCGGCGCGCCGACGGTCTACGCGACCGTCGCGGCGCTGCTCGCGGTCGCGGTGGCGATGGTGCTCGGTATCCGTGCCGGGGGAAAGGTCGAGGCACGCACCGCCGAGCCGCCGGGGTGGGAATCGCTGCTCTCCGGGCTGCGCTTCGTGCGCTCGAAGCGGCTGGTGCTCGGCGCGATCTCGCTGGACCTCTTCGCCGTGCTGTTCGGCGGCGCGACCGCGCTGCTGCCGGTCTACGCGGCCGACGTGCTGCACGTGGGTCCGAGCGGCCTCGGGTGGCTGCGGACCGCCCCCGGCATCGGCGCCGCGCTCTGCGGCGCGGTGCTCGGCCTGCTGCCGATCACCCGTCGCGTCGGCCAATGGATGTTTGGCGGCGTGATCGTCTACGGCTGCGCCACCGTGCTGTTCGGCCTGTCCACGAGCGTCGGGCTGTCGCTCGCCGCGCTCGTGGTCATGGGTGCGGGCGACATGGTCAGCGTCTACATCCGGCACCTGCTGGTGCAGCTCGAGACGCCGGACGAGATCCGCGGGCGCGTCAGTGCCGTGAACGCGGTGTTCATCGGCGCCTCGAACGAACTCGGCGAGTTCGAGTCCGGCTTGACCGCCGCGTGGTTCGGCGCCGTGCCGGCCGTGGTGGTCGGCGGCATCGCCACGCTCACGGTCGCGGGTGCGTGGGCGCGGCGATTCCCGGAGCTGTGGAAGCTCGACCGGTTCCCCGGCGACGCGCCGTGACAACTGTATGGACATACAGTACGCTCCGGCCATGCGCCGGGCGGACCGCCACAACGTCGAGAAGGGGCGCGGCGCGGTGTCGAATCCCGCCGGCCGCTTCGAGTCCACGTCCATGGAGTCCGCGGACGATGGCTGGGGCGGTCTCGAGGAGCCGCCGCGGCGCGCCGAGACCACCCTGGTCGCCGACCGGCCCCGGCGCGCCATCACCCGCAACGACTCGCCCGACGTCCCGTTCGAGCAGTCCATCAACCCCTACCAGGGCTGTGAGCACGGCTGCATCTACTGCTTCGCCCGGCCCTCCCATGCCTACTGGAACCTCGGGCCGGGCCTCGATTTCGAGACGCGCATCTTCCACAAGCCCGGACTGGCGCAACTGCTGGCGCGCGAACTCGCGGCGCCGTCCTACGTCTGCAAGCCGATCAACCTCGGAGCCAACACCGATCCCTACCAGCCTGCCGAGCGCGAGCTGCGTACGACCCGCGGCCTGCTCGAGGTGCTGCTCGCGCACCGCCACCCGGTCACCATCGTCACCAAGAGCGCGCTGGTCCTGCGCGACCTCGACCTCCTGGCCGGGCTCGCATCGCGGCGGCTTACCTCGGTGGTCGTGAGCCTGACCACGCTCGACGACGGCCTGAAGCGCGCGCTCGAGCCGCGTGCGGCCTCGCCCCATGCCCGCCTGAAGGTCATCCGTGCGCTCGCCGATGCGGGCGTGCCCGTCACGGCGATGATGGCGCCCGTCATCCCTGCCCTGAACGACCACGAGATCGAGTCGCTTCTCGAGGCGGCGGCCGGCGCCGGCGCGGCCAGTGCGGGCTACATGCTGGTGCGCCTGCCGCACGAGCTCGGCGCGCTGTTCGAGCAATGGCTGCGCGCACACTACCCGGCCCGCGCCGCCCGTGTGCTGAACCTGCTGCGCGACCTGCGTGGCGGACGGCTCAACGACCCGCGGTTCGGTCATCGCATGAAAGGCGAGGGTGCGTACGCCCAGCTCCTGGCGAGACGTTTCGCGGTCGCGTGCCGGCGCTACGGCCTCGACGTCCTGCGCGGTCGCGCACTGGATTGCAGCCAGTTCCGAGCGGATCCGCAGGCCCCGCTGCAGCCTGATTTCTTCAGCTGAGCTTCACGATCCCGCGCGGCGTCCTGGCCGGGACCCTTGACGTATACTCGGGTCGCCACAAACAGCTGCCCATCGCCATGATCACGCACCGCAGCGACAGCGAGGAACGCCCAGTCGCGACCCTGTCGCGACGCGCAGCCATCGCCTGCGCCGCGCTCGCACTGCTGGGCGCCGGCTGCATGACCGCGAAAGTGGACGAGAGCCGGCAGGTGGCCGCCGCCATCCAGGCGAACGAGTCCATCGTGGTGCTGAAGAAGCCGCAGCTCGAAGGCATCGGCACGGAGGAGAAATTCCTCGACTGCCTGCAGGAAAACCTCGGCGGCACGCTCGTCCATCCGGAGGAAGGCCAGAGCGCGAAGACCTCCAAGGCGAAGGACGCTGTGCCGTTCAGCATCTACGGCGAGCAGCAGTTTTCCGACGCGTTGTTTCCGTGGTTCGAGCCGAGCACCGCGCCGGCCAGTGCGGCCGGGTTCAGGTCGCTGCTCGAGCGGCCGGGCGTCACGGAGCGCCTCGCACAGATCGGGGTGCGCTACGTGGTGTGGCTGGACGGCAGCACCCGCAAGACCGACAGCGGCGGCAGCGTCGCGTGCGCGGTCGGGCCGGGCGGCGGCGGTTGCTTCGGCGTGGGCTGGTGGGAGAAGCAGTCCGGCTACGTGGCCTCGGTCTGGGACCTGCGCAACGGCGTGGAACTGGGCTCGGTCAGCACGGACGTCACCGGCACCTCGGTGCTGATCGGCGCCATCGCGCCCATCCCGATCATCACGCCGGTGCAGCGGACGGCCTGCAACCGCCTCGCCGACCAGCTGCGGTCGTTTCTGGTCGGCGCGGATCTCGCCACCGGGAGCACGGCCGTCGCGGCCGGGCCGGGCGGGTCGCGTTGAACCATACACCCGGTGCGACGATCCAAGGGAACTGAACAGTCGCGCGGCGCGACCGTGACTCGGCGCGAGCCGCATTCGGAGACCAGCGAGATGACGCGCAGGCATGCACCGTGGGTCGGACTGGCGCTCGCCGGCGCGGTGGCGCTGGGCGGCTGTGCCACGACCAGCGAGACGTCCACGTCCATGCCCCAGCCGCCGACCGCGCCATCCTCGTCGGGATCCTCGGGCAGTGCCGGATCGCCGGGCAGCCCCGGCACGCCCGGCAGCAACAGCCAGGCGTCCGGCCAGGGTCAGTCCGGCGCTTCGACGTCGAGCTCCGGCGCACCCTCGTCGTCCCAGGGTTCGGGCGGGAGCGCCGGCGGCAACGGCAGCGCCGGCCAGACCGGCGGGCAACCGGCACCCGAGCGCTGGCCGCAGCCGCCGTCCACGGCCTCGGGTGCGCCGGGGCAGGCGTCGAGCACCGGCGCCGGCGCGTCCGGCGGATCACCGTCAAGCCAGTCCGCCGGCCAGCCGGGTGGCCAGCCGGCTGGCCAGGCGTCCGGGCAGGGGACGGGTCAATCCGGCAGCGCGCCGTCTGGACCATCCCCGGGCGTGGCGGGCACCGCAGCGAGTGGCGCCAGTGCCGGCGGCGGCACCGCGGGTGGCGGCGCCGGGAGCGGTGGCAGCGGCGCCGGCGGGGGACCGGTGACCGCCGAGGACCGGCGCGTACAGATCGACCGGCGCTTCGACGAGACCTTCGCGGTGTTCGACGAACGCATGCGCAAGGAGCAGGAGGCGATTTCCCAGGACCGCGCCGGGCGCGGCAGCGGGAACGGGTCTGGCCCGGGCGCCGGCGCGGCGGGCGACGAGGCGGCTGCCGGCGAGTCGGGCGAGTCCGGGACGCCGGGCGAAGGCGGCGAGGGCGGCGAGGCATCGGGCGAGGGTCCGTCCGCGGCCGGCGGCGCCCCAGGCGGGCGCGGTGAATCGGCGGGCCGCAACTCC
>Ga0209254_10006555_pt1 | contig 10738 bp, 9 predicted proteins | sample FrelakmetDIP11DI_FD_187148 | JGI IMG/M metagenome (GOLD analysis project Ga0209254, IMG submission 187148) | Freshwater lake sediment microbial communities from the University of Notre Dame, USA, for methane emissions studies - DIP11 DI (SPAdes)... | ecosystem: Environmental > Aquatic >... | reverse complement strand
CGGCAACTTCCTCAACTATGTGAAGACCGGGTTCTACGACGGCCTGGTGTTTCATCGCGTGATCCCCGGCTTCATGATCCAGGGCGGCGGCATGACGCCGGACATGGCGGAAAAACCCAAGAACGCATCCATCCAGAACGAGGCCGACAACGGCCTCAAGAACCTGCGCGGCACGCTGGCGATGGCGCGCACCGGCGAGCCGCATTCGGCATCCTCGCAATTCTTCATCAACGTGGCCGACAACGCCTTCCTCAACCATCGCGGCAAGAGTTTCGAGGGCTGGGGCTATGCCGTGTTCGGCCAGGTGGTCGACGGCATGGACGTGGTCGATTCGATCGCCGCCGTGCCGCGCGGCAATCGCGGCCCGCATGGCGATGTCCCCGTTGAGCCTGTGGTGATGCAGCGCGTCAGCGTGCTCCCGCAGCCAGCAGGCCCCGGCACCGCTCGGCCAGAGCCTGTCGAAGGCCTGAAGCAGTAAGCGCACTCTGACTCCCGCAACCAAACTGCTGCTGCTCGGGCTGGCCGCTCCCCTAACCATGGCGCTCGGCCTGATGGCCGGCGCGCTGTCCGACGACCACGAGCTGGCCATGCAGATCCTGGCCGAGTTGCGCGGACCACGGGTGGCAGCGGCATTCGCCTGCGGCGGCCTGCTGGCGCTGGCGGGCGCGCTGATGCAGACGCTGTTCCGCAATCCGCTGGCCGAACCCTATCTGCTCGGCGTTTCCGGCGGCGCCGGCCTGCTCGCCCTGCTCGGCATGGCGGCCGGGCTCGCGTGGCCGTGGGTGTCGGCTCTGGCCTTCGCCGGCAGCCTGCTGGCCCTGGCGCTCGCCGCCGCGCTCGGTGGCCGTCTGCTGGCGCGTGACCACACGCCGCTGCTGCTCGCCGGGGTAATGCTGGCGGCGGGCTTCGGCGCATTGATCGCACTGGTGCTGAGCGTCACGCCGGCCGAACGCCTGCCGGGCATGCTGTTTTTCCTGATGGGCGATCTGGCGTGGACCAGCCAGCCGGCCTTGCTGTGGGCGGCACTGCTGCTGGCTGTCGCTGCCGGGCTGGGCCTGGCAGGGCGACTCGACGTGCTGCAGCTCTCACCCCTGAAAGCCGCTTCGCTCGGCGTGGCCGTCGCGCCCACCCGCTGGATGCTGTTCGCCCTGGCGGGCGCCTGCACCGCACTGGTGGTGGCACAGGCCGGCAGCATCGGCTTCGTCGGCCTGATGGTGCCGCACGCGCTGCGCAAAATGGGCATTTCCGGGCACCGCACCCTGCTACCCGCCGCCGCGCTTGCCGGCGGCAGCCTGCTGGTGCTGGCGGACGCCTTGGCACGCACCGTGATCGAGCCGCGCGAACTGCCAGTGGGCGTGCTCACCGCCTTGCTCGGCGTTCCCATGATGTTGTGGCTATTGCGGAGGCCGTGAAGACGGCAAAGACTGGAAGCGGCCAGAAGCGGCAATTTGCTACAGCCTGAGAACGGTCATCCGAACGACTGCCCCGCCCAGATACCCGCCGCATGGCCTATGAGTGCAACTCGACCATACCGGTTATTCGAAGTTGTAGTGAAGCCGGCAGGCCCGGAACCGGAGCAAAGGGTTAGCGCGTAACGCAGAGCCAATCGCAGGTAATTTGAGTGGGCAGGTACACGCTCGACGAGTCGAGGCCGATGCTGCGACGCAAGTCCGGCGGACAAAAAGCGCGGGCATGAGCTCGCATTACTCTTTCCGGATGATCAGTGGCCCTTTCACTGCGTCCATCACGTAGGACGCGGGCAGGTCGTTTTCCAGCAACGTGGCCATGGCGCGCAGGTATTTGCGGATGTGGCGGAAGAACTTCTTGTAGCCCGCGCAGAGATAATGCAGCCCCGGCTCGCCATCCGGTGTGGTCGCGAAACGGTGTTTCGGACACCCGCCCCAGCACGCCTCCTTGACCTCGCATTCACGGCAATAGCGCGGCAGCGTCTTCTCCTTGTGCGGCCCGAAGCCTGAGGCCACCGAGCGCTCGACCATCTCCCCGAGATTATCGGTAAGCACGTTGCCGAGCTTGTACTCAGGATAGACGTAGTGGTCGCAGGCGAACACGCTGCCGTCGTGTTCCATCGCCACGGCACGGCCGCACTGTTTCGAAAAGATACACACCGGCGACGGTTCGCCCAGCCAGACGGTCAGCGCCCATTCGAAGTTCATGACGAACGTGCTGCCGACATCCTTGCGCACCCACTCCTCGTAGATGGCGATGAGGAAATCGCCATAGGCCTCCGGCTCGACCGTCCACGGCGTGACCTTCGTGTTGGGCTCCGGCCGGTCGAGCACCGCCGGCCGCGCCAGCCACAGCTTGATCGCCTGGGTCGGCGCATCGGGCTCGCGCTCGACGATCGGTGTGAACTGGATGTACTGGATGCCCGCCTCCTTGAAGAATCGGTAGACATCGAGTGGCCGATACGCCGTCTCGCGGCCGACGCAGGCGAGCGCATTGAACTCGACCTGGTGCTTCTGCAACAGCCCCACGCCCTTCATCACGCGATCGAACGTGCCGTTTCCGTGCCGGTCCTTGCGGTAGCGGTCGTGAATGTCCTTGGGTCCGTCCAGACTCACGCCGACAAAGAAGTCGTTCTCCTTGAAGAACGCGCACCACTCATCGTCCAGGCTGATCGCATTGGTCTGCAGCACGTTGCGGATCGCCTTCTTCTCCCGGTAGGGTTTCTGCAACTCGACCACGCGGCGGAAGAAATCGACGCCGAGCAGGGTCGGCTCACCGCCGTGCCAGACGAATTCGACGACGAGCGTCGGCTGCGATTCGACGTACTGCTCGATGTATTTCGCGAGCACAGCGTCCGGCATCCTGAACTGCTCGTTGCCGGGGTACAGCCCCCGCTTCTCAAGATAGAAGCAATAGTCGCACGCGATGTCGCACACCGAGCCGATTGGCTTGGCCAGGACATGGATGCCTGGCCGGCCAGGTTCGGTGTGCGCGTCCATGCGTCCTTGGGGAAGCAGGGCGCGGACGCCCTACTTCACCTCCCTCACCTCGACGGTGAGTTTCGGGATGCGCCCGGTGAACCGCGACTTCGCCTCGGCACCGATCGCCTCGACCACGGGCGTGCCGAGGTCGATACCCACATCGGCGGTCTCGTCGGCGGAGAAGAGGCCCGCCTGCGTCGCACCGATGCGGCCCTCGCCGACCTTCTCGCCATCGACCATCAGCGTTCCCTTGCCGCCCTTCGACTTCCCGCCGCCGTCGTAGGCAAAATCGAGCACGACCGTGTGTTTGCCGGGCGAGAGCTTCTTCGCCGAGGCAACCGAGAAGCGCTGCAGGCCGAGGAAGTTGTAGTCGTAGGCGGGTACGCCATCCTTCACGTACAGCGACCAGCCGCCGAAGCGACCGCCCTGTGCGATGACGGTGCCGTTGCCGCCGCTCTCCGGCACCTCGATCTCGGCCGTGATGACCTTGGAGCGGTTCTTCACGTTGGGGAAGACGCCTTCCATCATGCCGGTCATGCCCTCGGCGAGCGCGATCGATGTGCGTCCGGCCATCAGATCGGGGCGGCCAACCGCCGCGCCATCCAACCGCTCGAAGACGCGGTCGTCCATCGGCAGCACGTGGTACTTGGCGGCTTCCCTGAGGAACACCTGCTGCAGCTCCGCGAGCTTCTTCGGGTTCTTCGCCGCGAGGTCGTTCGCGAGGCTGAAGTCGGTCCGGACGTCGTAGAGTTCCCAAGCCGAATCGTCCTTGAGGGACCGGCGCGGCTTTGCTTCCCAAGGCGCGCGGTGGATCGTGCGCGCATACCAGCCCTCGTGGTATATCGCGCGATTGCCGGCGATCTCGAAGTACTGCGTCGTGTGGTGTTCCTTCGCCTTGGCGTTCTCGAAGGTGTAGGCAAGGCTGGTGCCTTCCATCGGGATCTGCTTCACGCCGTTGACGGACTTCGGCTCCGGCAGCCCGATTGCCTGCAGCACCGTGGGCGCCACGTCGATCACGTGACCGAACTGGGTTCTCACCTCGTTCTTCGCCTTGATCCCCTTGGGCCAGGAGACCACCAGGCCGTTGCGGGTGCCGCCGAAGTCCGACGGGACCTGCTTCATCCAGCCGAAAGGCGCGTTGAGCGCCACGGCCCAGCCCGCGGCCATGTGCGGATACGTCTCGGGGCCGCCCCACTTGTCCATGAGCTTGAGCATGTCCTCGACCTTCTCGGGCACGCCGTTGAAGTACGTGTACTCGTTGAACATGCCGTTCTGGCCGCCCTCGCCGCTGGTGCCGTTGTCGCCGACAACATAGAAGACGAGCGTGTTGTCGCCCTGCCCGACCTCGTCGAAGGCCTTGAGCATCCGGCCGGTCTCGTAGTCGGTGTACTCGACGAACGCGGCGAAGACCTCGGCCTGGCGCGCGAAGAGGCGCTTCTCGTCCGCCGAGAGCTTGTCCCAGTCCTTGATCGCCGGCGGCTTCGGGGCGAGCTTCGTGCCCGGGGGCACGACACCTTCGGCGATCTGCCGGGCCAGCGTCTCCTCGCGGATCTTGTCCCAGCCCTGGTCGAACTTGCCCTTCCACTTGGCGATCCACGACTGCGGCACGTGGTGCGGCGCATGCGTCGCGCCGGGTGCGAAGTAAACGAAGGTCGGCTTGTCCGGCGCCAGGGCCTTCGTGTGCTTGATCCAGGCCCGTGCCTTTTCCGTCATGTCCGTCATGAAGTGGTAGTTCGGGTCGTTCGGCAACTCGACCTGCGCGACGCCGTCGTACAGGTACGGCGCCCACTGGTTCGTCTCGCCCCCGAGGAAGCCGTAGAACTTGTCGAAGCCCTGGCGCGTCGGCCAGCGGTCGAACGGCCCCGCGACGCTGGTCTCCCAGGCGGCCGTTTCATGCCACTTGCCGAAGGCGCCGGTCGAATAACCGTTGAGCCGCAGCGTCTCGGCGAGCGGAGCGGCCGCGTCCGGGACCTGCCCGGTGGCGCCCGGGAAGCCGGTTGCCATCTCGGTGATGAAGGCCATGTTGACCGTGTGATGGTTGCGACCGCTCTTGAGCGCCGCGCGTGTCGGCTAGGACAACGCCGTCGTGTGAAAATTGTTGTAGCGCAGCCCGCCCTGCGCGAGGCGGTCGAGCGCCTCGGTCTTGATGGGCCCACCGAACGTGCTGGTCGCGCCGAAGCCCAGGTCATCGATCAGCACGATGACCACGTTGGGCGCGCCTTTCGGGGCCTTGACGGCGAAGGGCGCCGGCATTTTCGCCTCGCGCGCGTCGATCTCGGTGTAGGTCGGGCGCTTCGGCTCCGCGATTGGCAGCACGCTACGGTCAATCGCCGGCTGGGCCGCGCCTGCGGCGGCGCAGGCGGTGCCGAGGGCAAGGCCGATGGCGTTGTGAATGGCTGTCTTTTTCATGTTTTCACTTCTCTGGCGGATAACGATTTATAGCTCATTCTGGAAGCGGCGGAGTATAGGCAATCCGGAACATTCCAACTCAGCGGCGGCGTATTGACGCCATCCGCTGAACCAGATGTGAGCTGGCAATTTGTCCGATCTACTTAATCAACTCGATCTCGCCTGGCCGCCACGTCTTGTCGAACCAGGGCTGCAGCGGACCATAGAGCCGCAGCAGCGTATTCCAGCCCTTGCCGGGGACGGTTTGCACCCAGTTGCTTTCCTTGCCCTTCGGCGGCTTCGGTCCGAAGTAGACATCGACCGAACTGTCCGGATTGACCATCAGTCCTTTGGTCTGGCTGCTGACCGCCGGCCAGTGTTGGTCGGTCTGGAGCATCGAGCGGGTCTGGTTGTCGTACAGGATCACTGACCAGAAGTTGGCGACCGGGATATTGGGCGGCAGGTGGAGCCTGTAGTTCTTGCCGCCGTCGAGCGGCTTGCCTTTGGAGTCGACGAATGCGGCCATATATTGTGACCCTTCGCCTACCGTCCTGGAATCCATGGCAGGCGTGACGCCGGTCGCATAGAAGAAGAACCCGGCGTAACCATCCAGGTGGCGGGCACCGTTTTCCTCGAACTTGTAGCCGCCAATGAATCCTTTGCGCCAGGCGCTCTTCGTGTCCGGATAATAGTAGCCCTCGGGCGAGCGCCAGCGGTACATCGTAGCGCGCGCGGTGGCATCGCCGACCAGTGCCGCCTCGGTGAGGATCTTCTTCATCCGCGCATCAGGATTGAAGGGTTTGCCCTTCTGGATGCCGATGGATGCCCAAAGGCCAAGCGTGGTGGGGTCGACCGACTCCGTCGGCTCCTCCTGAACCACCTGGTTGAGATATTCCCAGAACGGATAATCGGCCGGGCCAACCGAATTGAAATCACGCCCGGATACGTTGACGAAATTCAATTTCGGCGGATTGGCCGCTTGGGATAACGGGTAGATCTTCGTGAACTGTTTCACCCGGTCGACGCCCGGCTTCGGATCGCCGTTCTCCAGGAAGGTGCGCCAGGCGATCCAGTTGCTGTATGTCGCCGACCGGACCACGAAGTACCCCTGAGGCACTTCACCCTTGTAGCCCGGGGGAAGGATCAGGTACTTGCCGCCCTCACCCTTGTCCGGCCCCACCATGCCGATATCGGTGACAAAGTGGTACCACATGTCGTCGAGCAGACCGAGCACCTTGGGCGGAACCTCGACGACCAGCGGACCGTTGCGCAGATCCAGCCAGAACCAGGTGTACGGCGTGTTGTTGTTCGGGGTCAGGAAGATCGAGCGGGCGTTCATCATGGTCTCGAAGATCGGCACCGTGGTATTCACCGGCCCCACTTCGAGGATGCCCTTGCGGTTCGCCAGTTGGCTCACCGGCGCCAGCCCGAGCAGGTAGGCCTGCACGGCACGCTGGAAGTCAAGATTGTCGTAAAGCTTTTCGACTGAGTCATCGTCAGGAAAACCGTCGAAGAACTTAAGGGTACCCAAACGGGTGTCGATTTTGTCCGGCATTGCGATGCCTGCAGGGATTGCAGTCGTCATCTTCATCTTTGGCGGGGTTTTCGCCTGCGTGGTGTTGGCAGCCAGCGTGCAAACGAACGCACCGGCGAATATTGCCATCATGTGTTTAGCGTTCATTCCTATCTCCTATCGAAAGTTGGTGAGCATATTAAGGTGGAGTGGTTGAGAGATAACGTCCGCTCCGGAATGGGCATGGCGAAGCAGTTCGCCTCATCGTGATGGCACCGTCACGACCGGCGCGGCGGCGCTCTGTCCGGTTTCGGCAAGCGAGAACAGGATCATCAAAAACGTGAACGTGCGCTTGCTTGCGATATCGGTGTCTTCGATCCAATACCAGTGGCCCTTGTATGGCACCGCAGTATAGGCATCGGTCGGCGCTTCGGTTCCCGAATGGATGCGCACCAGCGGTTTGGCCTCGGTATCGCCGGCTTGCCAGCGTCCGGGCAGTGCCCGGCCGTCCCGTGCATGCTCAGCCGGCAGATCGACTCCGAAACCCAGTTGCAGCATGATCTCCAGCATGGAGCGGCTGAGCAGGGCCACTTCACGGCGGTCTTTAGGGACCAGTCCGTAGACGATTTCGAATTCTCTGATGCCTTCCTCGAGTCCCAGCAGTTCCTGCACGAGGCGAGCATCTTTGCCTGGCGCAGCGCCTTTGTCTTCGCGCCGGATCACCACGACAACCGCGCTGCCGTCCTTGCGGGGTTCGACCCGAATGCCGAGGCCGCCGGCACGCTGAATGCGCGTCAAGGCTTCAACCAGTTGCTGAAAGCCCGAGTCGGCCTCAACCCCGCCGAAGCTGTTGCGCAGCCCATTGATCGAGCCGACGACGGTTTGCAGAACGAGGTCTGCAGGCCAACCGCCTTGCATCAACTGGAAGACGGCCGACGGCGGAACGGGTTGCAGCAGGGACTTGGTGAATCGGTCGCCCATCAAGGGCTGGTAGGTCACCGTCGGCGTGTTGGACCAAGTGCCTTCGCCCCCCAGTTCGAGCACATTCGGGTCGATCCGGCTGGGAAGCGTTGCCAGCGCGCTCGCCTTTCCACCGACCGAATAACTGTTGATGATCGAAGCGACTTCCAGGAACACCGGCGCATCGGAATAGCGCAAGCGCACGACATTCAGCAGCGTCTGGCGTTTCCAGGAATCAGCGATGACCTGTCCATAGTCCATGCGATCCGAGTTGATTCGCTGAGGCGACACGCTCGTGCAGCCAGCGAGGGCAAGCAACACAAGGGCACCGACCGCGAAGCGGAGTCGCTTGCGGACGGTGCGCGGCGCATGCGCGCTTTCACGGTTTACCCAACCATAGGCAGCGAACAGCAACGTGCCCGCCAGAAGAAAATGCAGCAAGGGTTCCTTGAGACAAGGTCTCATTTCAGAACTTTATTCCCAAACCCAAGTAGGGGCCGCTGGCGGCAATGTCCCACACAGTGCCATCGTTTTCGTAGTCCCAACTCAGGTAGCGGTAGCCCAACTTGGCCGTGAAATCCTTTTTGAACTCCCAGTTCACGCCACCCATGAACTGATAGGTCAGGTCGGAACCGCCGCCACCTACGTCCGCATACCCCATCAGCGTGACATGGTCTGCGACCGGATGCAGCACTCGCACCCCAACTACGGCGTCGGTCCAGCTTTCGTCGCCGCTCACGCTGCGCGTGGTCAGCGGGCCGACAATGTCCATGTCCACCTCCAGCTTGGTCCAGCGCAGGGCACCGAGCAGATCGACCTTGGTTTTTTCGTCGAGCACACGGTAGCCGACCGTGCCCTGGGCGATATACATGGAATTGGTGACATCCGCCGACACAATGCCCAAGGCGGGCCCGGTGACCTCATCCTCCAGCTTCATGTAGACGCCCTCCACGGCGAAGGACCAGGGTCCCTTCTGCGCTGTGAAAACCCCCATGAAGCCCGCATCGAGGTTGTCCCAGATATCGCTGAACGAGGCGTCGACGGGAACAGTGTCCCCCTTCACGCCCACGGTGCCTTTCATGCCAGCAGCGAGTAGATAGGGGGTCACTTCGTATTGCCAGACCTCGCTGGCCGCGGCAGCCGGTTGGCTGGCCGCCAGGCCGAGAAAGACCAGGGGAATGAATACCGTGATGGTTTTGCGCATGGTGTGCTCCGTGTGCGGCGTGTTAAGTATTCGATCTACTTGGGAAAGAGAAAGGTGAGCGCCAGCCGATAGCCCCATCCCTCCGGTCCGATGTCCGGGCTCTCGGCCCAGTAGCGCGCACCGGCCTGCAGGGTGATCGGCTGCTGTCCCACCCTGAGCATCTGCGTCACAGTGAAGTTGATTGGCACCGACCACTGCTCGTTCTTCCAGTCGTACGTCGATTCAGTGTTGATGCCGAAGGTCGTGAAAGTCTTCGTCGTGTAGGAAAGAAACGGCTGCAGGAATGTTGCGCTGATGTCGCTGCGGTCATCCTCGCCCGCCACCGACCAGATGTGATTGGCCAATGCGCCATAGGTCCAGCCGTGCGCCTGCCTGAGCAGAACAGCGGTGGGACCCAGGCCCCATTTCTCGCCACCGAGCGCGTCGTCGCTCGCCGTTGGTAGCAGCAACACCGGGCCGGCGCCCCAGATCCAGCCGCCGGCAGTGGGCGCCTTGGGCGAAAAGAACAGGCTCTGCACGATGTCGCCAACGCCGGAGGCATCCGCCGCGCCCAGTCCGTCCTGGTCGATCAGCGGCACGATGGTGCGCGAGATCAGGTTCCAGTTCGCGTTGAGGGAAAAGGGAATCACCGGCTGCACGTTGAGTTGCCACTTCTCGCCCGTGTCAGCCGGCCCGAGATTGTCGTCGTAGTTGAGCTGAAGGGGCAGGCTGATCAAGGCCGCGATCGGGTTGAGCGACGCCTTTGCGAGTTCAGCCTGATCCGCCGCCATCGCCGGCGAGGCGAGAGCGGCGACGATCATGGCCGCGAGAATTGCTTTATGGAACATTGCGGTTCTCCTGACTCTTTCTCGTAACATTGATGTCTAGGTGATGGCGCATGCTGCGATTACGCATCGCGGCCCTCCCCGCTACTTGTTTTTTCTCCGGCTCGCGTCCGCAGGAGCAGGATCACGAGCAACGCGTGTGCGATGATCGCCGGCCACAGAAGCGGCCCGACTGTCTCGCCGCGGATGCCGACATAGGCAAGGTACAGCGTGGCGAGCGCACCATAGGTCAGCATTCCCCATAGCGGCTGAGGTGCCGATGCATCGCTCGGCCAGCAGGCCACGCCGAGACCGACCAGGGCCATGCCGGCGACGCGGCTCGCCACCTCGCTCATGCCGCTGGCCCCCACACTGCCGGCCTCGGCGCCGAACAACAGCCGGACGACAACAGGAGGATAGGCCAGCAGTACCAGACCCACGGCCGCCTCGCCTGCGGCGGCGAGCATGAGCAGTCTCTTCATTCCGGTTTCGCCCTGCCCCCTGTTACGGCGTATACCAGATCGGCGAGGTGTAGGCCCGTTCCTGCAGGGTCATGGTCGTGCCCTCCAGCGGCTTCACGCCAAAACGCTTGGCATCATAGGCGGTCCAGCGCGGCGTCGGGATCTCGAGCACACGGGCATAGTAGAAGGCACGCAGCGCGGGATCGAAGTCCGGGTCCTTCCACACGGTGATCAGTTCGGGGTCGCCGATGGAATTGGTCCAAGTGGCGTTGGCGACATCGACGGTGCTGCCCACGGCCGGCAGCTTGCCATCCTTGCCGGGTTTGCGCTTGTTGGCGTCGCCCCAGACCACGTCGTACACCTTCTCCTGCACCTTGCCCTGCTTGTCGACCCAGCCCTTGACGACCTGGATGCGGTCCAGATTGGCGCCGATGGGATCCTTGAGCGCGGCAACCAGGAAG
>Ga0209254_10006554_pt1 | contig 10740 bp, 9 predicted proteins | sample FrelakmetDIP11DI_FD_187148 | JGI IMG/M metagenome (GOLD analysis project Ga0209254, IMG submission 187148) | Freshwater lake sediment microbial communities from the University of Notre Dame, USA, for methane emissions studies - DIP11 DI (SPAdes)... | ecosystem: Environmental > Aquatic >... | reverse complement strand
GTTGGCCCAATCGGTGAAGGACTCGGCGCAACAGATCTGGTTGGCTGGCATGGGTGCCTTCAGCAAGGCGCAGGCCGAGGGCGGCAAGGTCTTCGAGGCCCTGATCAAGGAAGGCACGAACCTGCAGAGGAAGACCCAGGGGCTGGCCGAAGAGCGCATCAGCGCCGTCACCGGCAAGATGACTGCGATGGCCGATGGCATGAGCAACAAGGCCGGCGCGCAGTGGGACAAACTCGAGTCGATCTTCGAAGAGCGAGTGGCCAAGGCCTTGAACAAGATGGGCGTGCCCTCGCGCAAGGACATCGACGCACTGATCAAGCGCATCGACGTGCTGTCGGCCCAGGTTGGCGGCAAGGCGGCAGCAGCGAAGAAGGCCGCAGCCAAGCCGGCCGCGAAGGCACCGGCCAAACGCGCGGCTCGCAAGACAGCGTGACCACGACAGCCCGGCGTGGCCCCCGCCCGCCGCGGATGGGCCTCGCACTCGTCGGCGGCGGTCGAGCCGCTGCGGTGCAGCGGTCGCCCGAGGGCCGTCCTGACGAACGGACCACCGCCTCGAAGCGTGGGCCGCGAATCGGCTTGGCACTCGCCGGCGGCGGTCCGTTGGGCGCGATGTATGAAATCGGCGCGCTGTGCGCGCTCGATGAAGTTCTCGATGGCGTGGAATTCACGCAGCTCGATGGCTATGTCGGCGTCTCGGCGGGCGGTTTCATTGCGGCGGGCTTGGCCAACGGCATGACGCCGCGCGAGCTGTGCGCGGCCTTCATCGAAAACGACGACACCGGCGGTGGCGACCTGTTCCGGCCCTCGCTGCTGATGCGCCCGGCCTGGGGCGAGTATCTGCACCGCCTGGCCGCCCTGCCCGGCCTGGCCGCGCAGGCGCTGCTGCACTACGCCTTCAAGCGCCGTTCGCTGCTCGAAGCTCTGGAACGCCTGGGCCGCGCGCTGCCCACCGGCCTGCTCAGCGGCGCGCCGATGGAGCGCCAGATAGCACGCCTGTTTTCAGCGCCCGGCCGCACGAACGACTTCCGCCAATTGACGCGCCCGCTGGTGCTGGTGGCCACCGATCTGGACAGCGGCGATGCCGTGCCCTTCGGCCAACCCGGCCTGGACGACGTGCCGATCTCGCTGGCGGTGCGGGCCAGTGCCGCGCTGCCCGGTCTGTACGCGCCGGTGGAGGTGAAGGGCCGCACCTGTGTCGACGGTGCGCTGAAGAAGACGCTGCACGCCACCGTGCTGCTCGACAAGGGCCTGGACCTGCTGATCTGCCTGAACCCGCTGGTGCCGTTCGACGCCACCCACGCCAAGCGGCACAAGGTGCTCGGCAGCGGCGAGGCTCGCATTCCGCGGCTGGTCGATGGCGGCCTGCCCGTGGTGCTGTCGCAGACCTTCCGCTCGCTGATCCACTCCCGCCTCGAACTGGGCCTGAAGGGCTACGCCGAAACCTACCCCACGACAGACATCGTGCTGTTCGAGCCTGACCACCGCGACCCAGAGATGTTCCTGGCCAACACCTTCAGCGTGTCGCAGCGGCGGCTACTGGCCGAACATGCCTACCAGCGCACCCGCGAGTTGCTGCGCTCACGGCGCTCGTCGCTGGGGGCGCAACTGGCACGCCATGGCATGGCGATCAATGGCGCCGTGCTCGACGATCCGGCGCGCCGGCTGGTCGGTCGGCAGCGGCGCTTGCCGGGCACGCGGTCGGCCCGAGCCCTGAAGCGGCTCGACGAAGTCTTGAACGACCTCGAACTGGCAGTCGCTTCGTCGCACGCTTGATTCGGCAAGCGCAGGCGGGGCCTCACCCGAGGTACCGCGTCTCCAGGTGCGCCCGGAAGAACGCCGGATTCAACACCTCGCCGCTGGCGCGAACCGCCAGCTCGTCGGTTGACCAGCGCGACGCCTGCGACCAGATGTTGTCGCGCAGCCAGTCGAACACCGGCGCCCAATCTCCGCTTGCAATGCGCGCGTCGAGGTCCGGCACTGTGCGCCGCATCGCAGCGAACCACTGCGCCGCGTACATCGCGCCGAGCGAATAGCAGGGGAAGTAGCCGAACAGGGACTCCGGCCAGTGCACGTCCTGCATCGGACCGTCGTTGAAGTTGCCCCGCGTGTCCAGGCCGAGCAGCTCGGCCATCTTGGCGTCCCACAGCGCCGGCACATCCTCGGCCTGGATCTGGCCCTCGATCAAGGGCCGCTCGATCTCGTAGCGCAGGATCACATGCGCCGGATAGGTCACCTCGTCGGCGTCGACACGGATCAGCCCGCGTTGCACCCGCGTCAGCAAGCGGTGCAGGTTGCCGGGCTCGAAGGCCGGCTGTGGGCCGAAGGCCTCGCCGAGCATCGGCGACAGCACCCGGGCGAAACCCGGGTGGCCGCCGAGCTGCATCTCGAACGACAGCGACTGGCTTTCGTGGATGGCCATCGAGCGCGCCTCGCTGACGGGCTGGCCGAGCCAGTCGCGCGGGCGGTTCTGCTCATAGCGGCCATGGCCGGTTTCGTGCACCGTGCCCATCAGCGCCGGCAGGAACTGATCCTCGCGGTAGCGCGTGGTCATGCGCACGTCTTCGGGCACGCCGCCCGAGAACGGATGCGCGCTGGCGTCCAGCCGCCCAGCCTCGAAGTCGAAGCCGAGCCGGCGCACCATCTGCTGGCAAAGCGCGCGCTGGGCTTCAAGCGCGAAGGGACCCGTCGCCTGCATCACCGGTTCGCGCGCCTGCTTCTCGGTGACGCGTTGAATCAGGTCGGGCAACCACTGCCGCACGGCGCCAAAAACGCGGTCGACCGCGGCGCTGGTCATGCCCGGCTCGTAGCGGTCCATCAGTGCGTCGTAGCGGGCCAGGCCGGACTGCTGCGACAGCAACTCGGCCTCTTCGCGGGCAATCGCCAGCACCGGTTTCCAAACCTCGACGAAACCGCGCCAGTCGTTGGCCGGGCGCAGCGAGCGCCAGGCATGTTCGCAGCGCGACGTCGCCAGCTGGCGGCGCTGCACCAGCTCGGTCGGCAGGGCATTGGCGTTGTGCCAGTCACGCCGGATCTCACGCAGATTCGCGCGTTGGTGCTCCGACAGCGACTCCTGCTCGGCGCGCGACAAACGCTCCGCCAACGTGCTGTCCGTGCGCATGCGGTGCATCAGCGCGGCCAACTCCGAAAGGGCCGCTGCGCGCGCCTCGTTGCCCTTGGGCGGCATGTTCGCCGCCTGGTCCCACCAGGCGATCGAGGCCAGGTGCTCGAAGTGGTGCAGCTTCGTGTAGTGGGTGGCCAGATCGTCGTAGGTTGGCGTCGTCATCCAGGGTCTCCTCGTGAGAGACCCGCATTCTCTCAGGGCAGTGAGTAGGTCCCGGGAAACACCCACAACAACACCGCCGTCATCGTCACGTAGCGCGCGAACTTGCCGATCGCCATGTAGGCCACGCAGGGCCAGAACGGCAGCTTGAGCCAGCCGGCCACGGCGCACAGCGGGTCGCCCACCGCGGGTAGCCACGACAACAAGCAGGCCTTGGCGCCGAAGCGCTCGAGCCACTTCAGCGCACGCAGCTCGGTCGGCTTGCGCTGGCGCACGCGCTCGTAGGCACGCTCGGCGCCGTAGCCCATCCACCAGGTGATCGCACCGCCCACCGTATTGCCCGCGGTGGCCACCAGCACCGCCGGCCAGAACAACTCGGGATTGAGCTTGACCAGGCCGAAGACGACCGGCTCGCTGCCCATCGGCAGCAGCGTGGCTGAAATCAGCGCGACAACGAAGACCGTCGACAGGCCGAATCTCGGCAACGCGAGTACGGCGAGCAGCGGGGCAATCCAGGCATCCATGCGGCTCTGATTATCGACAGCCGCCGGGCTGCGCCGTGTCAGCTCGGCGGCTCGGCGCGGTGGCTATACTTGCGCCTCATTTTTCAGCACCCTCCCCCTCGAGATGACGACCCCAAGACGCCTGCAGCGTCGACCCCCAAGGGGCGCACCATCGATCTGGGGCCGCCCGGCGTCGCTGGCGACCCTATGAAACTCGGCGCATTCGAGCTGCCGAATCGCCTGTTCGTCGCGCCGATGGCGGGCGTGACGGACCGGCCGTTCCGCCAGTTGTGCCGGCGCCTGGGCGCGGGCTATGCCGTCAGCGAGATGGTCACCAGCCAGCGCGCGCTGTGGTCCTCGCTCAAGACTTCGCGCCGCGCCGACCATGCCGGCGAACCCGGGCCGATCGCGGTACAGATCGCTGGTGTCGACCCGCTCGAGATGGCCGACGCAGCGCGCTACAACATCGACCGCGGCGCACAGATCATCGACATCAACATGGGCTGCCCGGCCAAGAAGGTGTGCAACGTGTGGGCCGGCTCGGCACTGATGAGCAATGTGCCGCTGGCCGCCCGCATCATCGAGGCCGTGGTCGCGGCCAGCGCGCCGCACGGCGTGCCGGTGACGCTGAAGATGCGCACCGGCCGCAGCCACAGCGAGAAGAACGCCGTCGCGATGGCCCGCCTGGCCGAACACGCCGGCGTGGCCATGGTCGCCGTGCACGGCCGCACGCGTGAGCAGGGTTTCAAGGGCCTGGCCGAGTACGACACCGTGGCCGCGGTCAAGGCCGCGCTGGCGATCGCCGTGGTGGCCAACGGCGACATCGATTCACCCGAAAAAGCGCGCGCGGTGCTGGCCTACACCCAGGCCGACGCGTTGATGGTCGGGCGCGCGGCGCAAGGGCGCCCCTGGATCTTTCGCGAGATCGCGCACTTCCTGGCCACCGGCGAGCATCTCGCGGCACCGACCACGGCTGACGCCGCCGGCTGGCTCACCGACCATCTGCACGACCATTACGGCCTGTACGGCGAACTCAATGGCGTGCGCAGCGCGCGCAAGCACATCGGCTGGGCCTTGCGCGAGCTGCCTGGCGGCGAGGCTTTTCGCGCCGAGATGAACCGCATCGACGACTGCCGAGCGCAACTGGCCGCCGTGAGCGACTGGTTTGCGCAGCTGGCCGAACAACACGAAAGGCTGCCGCGCATCGCCGTGCCCGCGGCCAATGACGACCTGATCGAACTGAGCGCATGACCAAGAAACACATCGACGCCTGCGTGCGTGAAAACCTGGAGCAGTATTTCAAGGATCTGCGCGGCGCCGAGCCGCACTCGATGCACGCCATGGTCATCGCCGCCGTCGAAAAGCCACTGCTCGACGTCGTGATGAAGCAGGCTGACGGCAACCAGAGCAAGGCGGCCGAGTGGCTGGGCCTGAACCGCAACACGCTGCGACGCAAACTGCTCGACCACAAGTTAATCAAGTAGGAAAGACGGATCGCTGCGCGACCGTGTCCGGGAACCGTATGAATTCATTGACTGCGTTGTTGTCTGTCTCGGACAAGACCGGCATCGTCGACTTCGCCCGCGCACTGCATCGCGCCGGCGTCAAGCTGCTGTCCACCGGCGGTACCGCCAAGCTGCTGGCGCAGAACGATCTGCCGGTCACGGAGGTCAGCGAAGTCACCGGATTCCCGGAAATGCTCGATGGCCGCGTCAAGACGCTGCACCCGCGCATCCACGGCGGACTGCTGGCGCGTCGCGATTTGCCGGCGCACATGGCCGCGTTGGCCGAACACGGCATCGGCACCATCGACCTGCTGGTGATCAACCTGTACCCGTTCGCCCAGGCCACGGCCAAGGCCGACTGCACGCTCGACGACGCGATCGAGAACATCGACATCGGCGGCCCGGCCATGCTGCGCGCGGCGGCGAAGAACTGGCAGGACGTGGCGGTGGTCATCGATCCCGCCGACTACCCAAGGGTGCTCGCGGAGCTGGGCGCTGGTGGTGTGCAGCGCACGACGAAGTTCATGCTGGCGAAGAAGGTCTTCGCGCACACCGCGGCCTACGACGGCATGATCACCAACTACCTCAGCGCGCTCGACGCCGGCGCCGAGAACTCTGGCGACAAGGTGCCCGCGCGTGCGCAGTACCCGGCGGTGTTGACGCTGCAGCTGGCCAAGACGCAGGACCTGCGTTACGGCGAGAACCCGCACCAGAGCGCGGCCTTCTACCGCGATGCCGTTGTCCTGGGCCAACCCGCGCGCGGCCTGCTGGCGGGCTGGACGCAGTTGCAAGGCAAGGAGCTCAGCTACAACAACATCGCGGATGCCGACGCGGCATGGGAGTGCGTCAAGACCTTCCGCGACAGCACCGCCTGCGTGATCGTCAAGCACGCCAATCCCTGCGGCGTGGCGGTCGGCGCCAACGTCGCCGAGGCTTACGCCAAGGCGCTGAAGACCGACCCGACCTCGGCCTTCGGCGGCATCATCGCCTTCAACGCGCCGCTCGACCGCGCCGCCGCAGAACTTGTCACCAAGCTGTTCGTCGAAGTGATCATCGCGCCCGCCATCACGCCCGAAGCGCGTGCGGTGTTCGCCGCCAAGCAGAACGTGCGCCTGCTCGAAGTCGATCTGTCCCACGCCACCAACGCCTTGGACATGAAGCGCGTGGGCGGCGGCATGCTGGTGCAATCGGCCGATGCCAGGAACGTGTCGCGCGACGAGTTGCGCGTGGTGACCAAGGCGCAACCGAGCGAAGCGCAACTGGGCGACCTGCTGTTCGCCTGGAAGGTGGCCAAGTTCGTCAAGAGCAACGCCATCGTCTTTTGTGCCGGCGGCATGACCTTGGGCGTCGGCGCCGGCCAGATGAGCCGCATCGACAGCGCGCGCATCGCGAGCATCAAGGCCGAGAACGCCGGCCTGAGCCTGGCGGGCTCGGCGGTGGCCAGCGACGCCTTCTTCCCCTTCCGCGACGGCCTGGATGTCGTGGTCGATGCGGGCGCCACCGGCGTGATCCAGCCCGGCGGCTCGATGCGCGACGCCGAAGTCATCGCCGCGGCCGACGAGCGCGGCATCGCGATGGTGTTCAGCGGCGTGCGCCACTTCCGCCACTGATCCTTGGCAAGGCAAGACCAGCGGCTGCTCGCCACAATGCCACGCAGTCGACGCAGAATGGGCTGCGCCAGCCGCCCGACTCGCGGCCCAATTCTTCAGCCGCGCGATGCGGCAAAGGTGATGACCATGATGAAGTTTTCGAAGCTTGTGCAGAAGCTGCACGGCGAGCGCGCGACTGCGATGCACCGTCGTCTGCTTTGCGGCGCTGCGTTCGCGTCGGCCCTGGTGCTGGCCGGATGCGCCGTGGAACTGCAGAACCGGACGGACGCGCTGGAATTCGAGCAGCTCTCAAAGCCGCCCGGTTCGGTCTATACCGGCTGGCGCGTCTTTCAGGACAGGTGCGCGGGCTGTCATGGCCCGGCTGCGACCGGCGCGGCCGGCGGTCCCGACCTGTTGCCCAGAGTTCGCGAAATGGGCTCACGCCAATTCGTCAACCTCGTGCTGATGCGCTACGACTGGGGTTTTCCGGCGCAGGCCCGCAGCGAAGGCGCCGCGCGGGAAGCCTTGGTCGACGATGTCGTGCAGCAGAAGGCAGGCATGCTCACGATGCCCGCCTGGCAAGGCGAACCGCGCGTGAGCGCCCATATCGTCGATCTGTATGCCTATGTCTCGGCGCGCGCCCAAGGCACGCAGGGCCCGGATCGCCCGGCGCAGTAGCGCTCGCGTCGAGCCTCAGACCGTGTCGGTGCCTTGAGCTCCCAGCGTCAACTCCACCGCAAAACCCTGCGCGACCGCGGGAAAGGACAGCGAGCCGCCATGGGAGCGGGCCACCAGGTCGGCCAGCATCAGGCCCAGACCGGTGTGGCCGTCGTAATCCTGTGCAGCAATGGCCTCGCGCAGGCCCTGCAGGCGCTCTGGCGTCGCACCAGGCCCGTCATCGACAACGCGTACCGTGCCAGGCGACGGTTCACTGACGACCACCTGCCGCGCTCCGTAGCGCTTGGCGTTGTCGAGCAGATTGGCCAGCGCGGCCGCGAGCAGGTCGGGGTCGGCCCGCAGCGCGCCCTGGGTCTGCACCGCGACCGCGAGACCCTCGATGGGCAGGTGCGCCAGCAATGCCTTCAGGTCCACCACGCTGCGCTGCACGTCAGCGCCGACCCGAAACAAATCGAGCAGCGACTGCACGACACGTTGCAGGCGGCGCGACGCTTCGCGCACGCGTTGCAGGCGCAGCTGCACTTCGGGCGTGCACTCGCGCAGCGCAACGGCGAGCTGTGCTTCCATGCCGGCCAGCGGTGTGCGCAGCGCGTGGGCCGCATGCGACGAGAACGCGCGTTCGTGCGCGACACGCCGCGCCAGGCGCTGGCCCAGTTGATCGATGGCCGCGTGCACCGGCGCCAGCTCCGCGCGCTCGGCCGCACCGAGCGCCTGCCCTCGGTCGAGCGGGTCGTGGTGCGCAAGCTTGTCGCTCAGGCGCTCGAGCGGGAGCAGTTCGTGGCGTACGCGCGCACGCAGCCACCAATGTGCAAGCAGTCCAATCGACAAGGCGGCGAACGCAGCACTCAACGCCGCCTCGGCCCGCGAATCGATGCGCTCACGCAAGGTATGCGCCACATAGAGCATGCGGCCTTCGCTGCCCATCGCCGCGCCGAACACGCGCCACGCCGGTGACGAACTGAAGCCTGCGGTGGCCACCGTGTGAAGGGCCTGCTCGGGCGCATTCGCCGAGCGCTGCACCACCGCACCGTCGGCGGCCACGAGTTGCCAGGCAAACTCGCCATCGTCGCTGACGGGCAACGGGGCGGCGACCCAACCCGGGCTGGCGTCGCGATAGGCAGATCGCAGTGCGCTGGCCAACACCGCCGCCGTCGATTGCAGCGATTCATCGAGCAACTCATCGACTTCGCCCTGCGCCGCATAGCCCACCGCCACCGCAACGCCCGCGCCCCACAACACGGCCCACAACAGCAGCGCATTGGCCAGCCGCAAGCGGATCGAGGGAATCTTGCCGACCGTCACGACGATGCCCTTTCACTGATGCGGTAGCCGCGCCCGCGCACCGTCTCGATCAACTCGTGGCCGAGTTTTCGGCGCAGCGCCGACACATGCACCTCGAGTGCATTGCTGGCCACCTCGCTGTCAAAGCCGAGCACCAGTCTTTCCAGATCGGCCTTGAGCACGATGCGCCCGCTGCGCAGGACCAGGGCTTCGAGCAGTGCCCACTCGCGCGCCGTGAGCTCGACGCGCACACCGCCCGCGATCGCGGTGCAGGCACTCAGGTCCACTTCGACATCGCCGAAGCGGCTGCGTGCCTGGGCCGCACCGGCGCCGCTACGCCGGCTCACGGCGCGCAGACGGGCACTCAACTCCTCTGGGGCAAAGGGCTTGACCAGGTAGTCGTCGGCCCCGGCGTCCAGGCCGGTGATGCGGTCACCGAGACGGTCGCGTGCGGTCAGCATCAGCGCCGGCGTCGGATCGCCACGAGCGCGCCGCGCGCGCAGCCAGTCGAGGCCCGAGCCGTCAGGCAGTTGCCAGTCGACCAACAGGGCGTCATAGGGCTCGCCGCGCAAGGCGTCGGTGGCGGCGAGGGAGTCGCACCAATCGACCCGGTGGCCGTCGGCGCGCAGGAAATCGCGCAGGCCTTCGCCCAGCGTGGGGTCGTCTTCGATCAGCAATAGGCGCATGGTGGTTCGGTCGTTTCGCGAAAGGTAGCACTGCCGGGCTTCAGCTTGGCTTCAGCTTCACTTCAGGCCCGCTTCAGTCCACCCAGGTGCAATGGGGCCATGCCAGAGATCAGCCCGCCCCGCGCAAAGGCGCCACGCACGTACTTGCCATCACTGGGTCTGCGTTTTGCGGCCACCAGCGACCAGTTGGTCCTGGCCGCCGGCGTATTCTGGGCGCTGGCTGTCAACCGGCCTTTGTTTGCCGCGGCCACGCGCGCCCATGCAGGCACCGATGGCTGGCCATGGAGTTTTGTCCTTGGCCTGGCGCTGATGCTTGCTGCGCTGCACGTGTTGCTCACCGGCCTGGTCGCCACACGGCGCAGCGTCAAGCCGATGCTGGTCGTGCTGGCCGTCGTGGCTGCCTTCGCGATGCACTTCACGCGCGCCTATGGCACGGTGCTCGACCCTTCGATGCTGCGCAACGCACTGCACACCGACGTAGCCGAGACGCGCGAGTTGCTGTCCTGGCGCCTGGCACTCAACCTGCTGCTGTATGCCGCGCTGCCGATCGCGTTGCTGACCGTCACGCGCGTGGAGCGGCGGCCCTGGCGTCGCGCCCTGGTATCCCGGGCCGTGCTGCTGGGCCTGGCCCTGGCAACCCTCGTCGGCGCACTGATGTGGCAGTTCCAGCCGCTGGCTGCGCTGATGCGCAACCACAAGGAGGTGCGCTACCTGATCACGCCGGCCAATGTCTTGTGGTCCTTCGGCAGCGTGCTGGCCGCCGACGCTCGCGGCGCCACCCAACCGCGCCAGGCGATCGGGCTGGACGCCGCACCCGGCCCGAGCTGGACCGCAGGCCACAAGCCGCGACTGGTGGTGATCGTCGTCGGCGAGACCGTGCGCGGCGCCAACTGGGGCCTGAATGGCTACGCACGCCAGACCACCCCACAACTGGCCCAGCTGCCGGTGCTCAACTTCCCGCACACCAGCGCCTGCGGCACCAGCACCGAAGTCTCGCTGCCCTGCATGTTCGCGCCGGTGGGGCGACGCAACTACGATGAAGCTGCGATCCGCGGCAGCGAGTCCTTGTTGCATGTGCTGGCGCGGGCCGGCGTGGCGGTGCAATGGCGCGACAACCAGTCGGGCTGCAAGGGGGTGTGCGACGGATTGCCGGTCGAGGTGGTCAACGCCGCCACGGCGCCCGGCCTGTGCCAGGGCGACCGTTGCTGGGACGAAGGC
>Ga0209254_10006553_pt1 | contig 10740 bp, 13 predicted proteins | sample FrelakmetDIP11DI_FD_187148 | JGI IMG/M metagenome (GOLD analysis project Ga0209254, IMG submission 187148) | Freshwater lake sediment microbial communities from the University of Notre Dame, USA, for methane emissions studies - DIP11 DI (SPAdes)... | ecosystem: Environmental > Aquatic >... | reverse complement strand
GACCCTTCGTTGTTCGCGACTCCGGACACAACGGCCCGATACGGCGGCACGAATTCAGCTGTAGCGCAGACATTTATACAAATCGCAGGTCGTGCCCGACTAAGCGGGAGAATGCGTCCACAGAGGCCACCTGGCTCGGCGGCCATTGCTCTTGCCACTCCCGAAGCGGGACATCGGCGAGCGGCTCGAATGGGGCGGCCAGTCGTCCGTATTCTTCGCGACGCCAGGACCGCAGCCGGTCGTCGCCGCGTGAGAATTCCATGAGTCGGGCCAATTGCCCGCTCGCGACCTCCGGCGGCGCACCACCCCGAACGGCGATGCCGTTCATGAAGCTATGCCGTCCCAGTGCGAAGGGGCGCACACCCGGAAGCTGCCCCAGTTTTCGGTTGACTGCCAGGCAATCCTGACAGGCCAGCCATGAAAATCGGGAGATGCCGCCGGCGGTGCCGCGAAAGCAGATGATGCACAGGTCACGTTCGCGGGACACGTCGGCGGTGTGCCACTTCTCGGGGTTGTCCTCGCACTGGCATGACTGCCATCGCCTGGGCCCGAAACCTCCTACAGGGCCGCGTATTCCGCCGCACGGAATGTGGACGCCCAACTCGTGGATACGCTGGCGCAGTGCCGCATCGGTCGCGCTGACTTCTTGTTCATCCATTGCTCGCCGTTCCGACGGTGCCACATTCGGACACTCACCACTTGCACGCGTCCCGTGCCGGCTCTTCCCCTGGGGCACCGTGCGGTGGTTGCGCGGTTGCCGGGACGGCGGGCCAGGTACCCGAACAGCCGTCCGCTCTTGAGCTACTCGGAGTATAGCGAGACCGTCTGACAACGTCTGCGCGAAAGCGGAAGCCGTCGCCAGCGTTGGGCGCGAGTCCTTTTGATACCAGGGCCACTACCGTCTCAACTGCCGCGGAGCTCGCCCTTCTTTCGCCTGCGGAACAGCGCAGCCGGCTTGCCCCGAGTTCCCACGGACTTGTGTCCGGTGTCGATCAGTCGTTCCTTCATCTCTCGGCGGAACGCGTCGCGGTCCAGCGGTTCACCCCCGACGACCTCATGCAACTGCCGCAACTGGAGCATGGTGAACGTGTCTCCAAGCAACCTGTCGGGGTCGGGGTCCGCCTCGTAACGAGAGCGAATGTGATCCACCGCCGCCGCAATGATCAGGCGATGGTCGTAGATCAGCCGCCCCGGGCCGTCCACCGGAACCAGCCGTGTCTCGTCGGCGAACCGGGAGTCGAGTCGTTCGGGAGGCACGACGGCCCAGTGCGCCACCGACACCACCCAACCTCGCTCGTCACGGTCGGGGTCGTCGAACACCTGCAGTTGGTGCGGTTCGACGCCCTCCACGCCGGCCTTGACCCGCAGCGAGCGTCGGACCGCGTCGGCCAGGCGCTCCCCCGGCCACAAGAAGGTGCCGGGTAGACCCCATCCCGAGGTGTTCTCCCGCTTCACCTCGAGGACCAGCAGCCCCTGATCGGGGTCCGGAGTCAGCAGCGCGGTATCCACCGCGACCGAAGGTCGCGGATAGTCAGTGAGCCGGCGCCCCTTGGAGTCACGGAACATTTTGTCGGTCATGGTCGTTACCATAGCCCTAGGCGGTCCTGATTTTAGAGCTGTTCTATCGCTAAAGACGATTAAGCGCCATAATTGCTCTAAATCGAGTACTAAGGGAAGGATGTGGTCGCCATGGCGTCCGTCGCTCCCCTGGGCGTCGACCATGTCAACGTGGCACGGGAGGCGATGCTCCCGATCGGCCGCATCCGGCCGCAGACTCATTGCACCAATCACGCCCAACGCCCACCTGCCCAATATGGGATATTGGGACTAGACTTGTAGGCATGTCCGAACCGGCGCTCATCGAAACCGACTCGCGCAGCCGCGCAGTCCTCCCCGGCCTCCCCAATCAGCGCTTTCTGATGCGAGTGAACGAGGACGGCAGCATCCTGCTGCAGCCTGCTCGCATCGTGACCGACGCTCAGCAGGAGTACGACTCTGATCCCGAACTGCGCGATCTCCTCACCAGAGCCGCCACATCCCCAACCGTCCGCCGGACGCGCCAACGCCGATAGATGAGCGCCGAAGCCGAGTACTCACAAGTCGCAGACACCCAACTCGACGACCTCGAACAAGGCCCCGACGCCGACCTGTACAACGCCGTCCTCGACACGATCGAACTGATCTTCCGCCTGCCCGGTCAGGCCCAAGCCCTCTCGACCGCGGTCACCACCGCCGACGGAATCCGGATGCGGCTCCCCGTGATCGGCCACCCACCATACAAGGTCTTCTGGTCCACCGACGGACCCCGAATCGAAGCGATCTTCCCGCATCCCTAGCGGATTCGCCGAAACCCTCAATCACCACGACGAGTCGTGATCTCCTCGATGTGGCACAAACCCGCCCAACCGGCCGGAGTTCAGTAATCCTCCACCGTCGTCCACGACCGGTCGGGTCAGACCACCTCCTGGAGTCCGCGACCCGACCCGTCCAAGTAGGACGCCAAGTCGTTGTTCGGGTGCGAACGCGCTTCTAGAGACCAACGCCGGCCACCAGGCCGAGGCCCGTCGCCTGCGCGATCGTCGATTGAAATTGCGCAGGGTCGCCGCCGTAGCGCTATGTCGCACATATGGCTACACTCATCGCATGAGTCGGACCATCCCGCAGCGCGAACTGCGTAACGACAACGCCAAAGTGATCGACGCCGTCGCTGCCGGCGAGACGTTTGTCGTGACCCGCAACGGCGTACCGGTGGCCGAGCTTCGCCCGATCCGAGCCGGCCGGCGCACCTTTGTCACCCGTGACGAGGTGCTGAGTCACGCGGCCTCCGCGGTGCGCATCGACCCTCGCCAATTCCGCGAAGATCTCGATCGGTCGATCGACCAGGCCTGGTGACGTGACCGCAGGTCTTCTGGACACCTCGGTCGTGGTCGACTGGCACAACCCCGCGATTGCCACCGCCCTGCCCGATGAGATCGCCATCTCCGCCATCACCGCGGCCGAGCTGGCTGCCGGGCCGCTCCTGGCGGCCACCCCGATCGAGGCCGCCAACCGCCAGAACCGGTTGCAGGAGGTGGAGTCGCTGCTCGAGCCGATCCCCTTCGACGCGGCGGCCGCGCGCAGCTATGGGCTTGTTGTCGCCGCCGTCGTCCACGAAGGGCGAAGGCCGCGAAGCAGATTCGCCGACTTGCTGATTGCCGCCACGGCGCATGCCAACAATCTGGACCTATACACCCGCAACGCCGTCGACTTCGCCGGGCTCGAGGATCTGCTCCGCGTCATCGCCATCTGAACGCTTTATGGCGGCCGGCCCTACTACGCCGCCTTCACCAACTTGAACGCAATCTGGGACTGCCCCGGCCGGGTCATCTGGCACACGCCTTGCTGGATGGCCATCAGCTGGCCCTCGAGGCTGACCGCATCCCACTGGTAGATCATCGCCCCCTTGGCCTTGGTCTTGTCCGGGCAGATCGGCACCATGCCTTTGAGCGTCATCACCCAGGTGTTGCCGCCCCGGTAGAAGGCCTGCCCGTCGATCAACGGCGAGTGGATGTCGGACTGGCACCCGATGGACACCTCCGCGCATTGCGGGGTGATCGTCCAGGTATCCAGCAGGCTGTTCGGTCCGACGACGTCGTAGGTTCCGGCCAGCGCTGCGCCCGTGGCGTGGGCCGCGGGCGCAACCCCGGCCACCAGCGCGCACAGCGCTGCGCCCACCACTGCGACCCGGCCGCCGGTTCTCATGCGAGCAATCCTCCAGAAATCAGTCCGATCACGATCTGTCGGAACCGTATCCCACGATGTTACGAAGTGGCAGTTAGAGGATTTCTAAGACAGCGCCGCATCCGCCAGCAGGAACTGGGCCGGCCGGGCTTCCGCGGCCGGCTCCGTCACGCACCCGGGTTTCCACGAACGCGCCGTTGTCATCACCGCCGTCGCCGGCGGAGGGTAGCTTCTGCACAAACCGAGGAGCCACGATCGATATGACCAAGCGGTTCAGCACCGTCGCCTGGGCCACCGGAGTGGTCGGAACCGCAGCCCTGCGGCGCATCATCGCCCACCCCCAGCTCGATCTGGTGGGCGTGAAGGTCTACAGCGACGACAAGGTCGGCCGCGACGCCGGCGACCTCGTCGGGCTGCCGCCCACCGGCGTCATCGCCACCCAGGACGCCGAGGCCATCATCGCGCTGGCGCCGGACTGCATCGTCTACTCCCCGATGCCCTGGGACGTCGAGGAGATGTGCCGCATCCTGCGGGCCGGCATCCACATCGTCACCCCGTGCCCCTACTGGTTCCCGTTCATCCAGGATCCCGCCACCACGGCACAGCTGACCGAGGCCTGCCGCGCGGGCGGGGCGAACCTGCACGCCTCGGGCACCAACCCCGGCGGCATCGCCGAGCGCTTCCCGTTGACGTTCAGCGGGTGGTGCAACCGCATCGACCGGATCACCATGACCGAGTACGGCGACTGCCGCGACTACGGCTCTCAGGCCGTGATCCGGGAACTGATGAACCTCGGCAAGACCCCCGAGGAGGCGCTGAACAACCCGATCAAGCAGATGCTCACCAGCTTCTGGTACGAGCCGATCGACATGATCGCCGAGGGCCTGGGCAGCGAGGTGATCGACTACGAGCAACAGCACGACTTCATCCTGGCCAAGGAGCCGATCTCGACCGCCGCCGGCGTCATCGAAGCCGGCACGATTGGACTCAACCACTACCGCCACATCGGCCGAACCCGCGAGGGCACCGAGATCGTGCAGGAGCAGGTGTGGTTCATGGACGACCTGTCCATGTCGCGGCTGGAGTCACGCATGGAGATTCCGCGTTCCTCGGGCTGGCGGATCCACATCGAGGGCGACGTCGAGCTGGTGGTCGACATCGAGCTCGCCCCCGAACTCACCCAGCCCGAGAAGACCGCCCAGGGCATGTGCACCGTGGGCTACCACTGCGTCAACGCCGTGCCCGACGTGTGCCAGGCACCCGACCCGGGCATCAAGACCTTCCTCGACCTGCCCATGACGATGGGACGGATGGGCACCCACCGCACCGCGTCGAGGGGCTGAGCCCGGTGCGGAGTCGAGCGGCCATCCTGTACGAGTACGGCGCGCCGTGGTCGGTCGAGGAGTTCGAACTCGATCCGCCCCGGGCGGGCGAGGTGCTGGTGCGGCTGGCCGCCGCCGGGTTGTGTCACTCCGACGAACACCTGCGCTGCGGCGAGCTCGCGCCGCCACCGGACGTGGCGGCCCCGCGGCGGCTGCCGACGATCGGCGGGCACGAAGGCAGCGGGATCGTGGTCGAGGTGGGCGAGGGCGTCAGCCGGCTGGCCGCCGGCGATCATGTGGTGACGTCGTTCGTCCCGGTGTGCGGTCAGTGCCGATGGTGCGCGACGGGGATGGAGTACCTGTGCGACCTGGGCGCGGCGACGCTGCAGCCCGGCATGCCCACCGACGGCACCTTCCGCCACCACACCGCCGACGGACGCGACCTCGGTCACGTGTCCAAGATCGGCGCGTTCGCCGAGCACACCGTCGTCTCCGCCGACTCGCTGGTCAAGATCGACCCCCGGCTGCCGCTGGCGCCCGCGGCGCTGCTGGCCTGCGCGGTGCCCACCGGGTACGGGTCGGCGGCCAACCGGGCAGGGGTCCGCGGCGGCGATACGGTGGTCGTCATCGGCGCCGGCGGCATCGGGGTCTCGGCCATCCAGGGCGCCCGGATCAACGGCGCTCGAACGATTGTGGCCGTCGATCCCGTTGAATTCAAACAGAAGTCGGCGCTGACGTTCGGTGCCACCGACGCGGTCGGCACGGCCTCCGAAGCGCTGGAGCTGGTGCGCGAACTGACCCGCGGCGTGATGGCCGACGCGGTGGTGGTCTCGCCGTCGACGATCGTCGCGGCCGACGTCGATGCCGCGCTGGCACTCACCCGCAAGGGCGGCACCTGCGTGCTGACCGGTTTGTCGTCACCGCAGACCACTCGGGTCGACATGAAGGTGCAGGACTTCGTGTTGATGAACAAAACGTTGAGCGGCACCGTCTTCGGGTCCTGCAACCCCAGGGCGGACATCCCCAGACTGCTGCGCCTCTACGAATCCGGTCAACTGCTGCTCGACGAGATGATCACCCGGCGCTACCGGCTCGACGAGATCAACGACGCCTACGCCGACCTGATCGACGGGACGCTGATCCGCGGCGTCATCGACTTTCAGCTCGCCTGAGACCCGATGGCGCAGCGACTCCCGGGTTGCGCTGGATCCAGTCCCGCGGGCGCAGCCGCCACGTCCGGCGGGCGTACTCCAATTCGCTGTAGGGCCACTGGGTGACGATGCGCCCGGTCGGGGAGCGGAAATAGCTGTCGCACTGCGTCCACACGCTGCGTTCCAGATCGGCGGAAAGCGCTTCGTTGTACCGTGTTTCGGCCTCCGGGCGCACCTCGATCGAGCCGCCGCGGCGGGCCAGCCGGCTCACCGCGCTGGTCACCAGCCGGGCTCCGGCCTCCAGGATGTAGATGATCGAGTTGCCGCCCTGGTTGGTGTTCGGCCCGTAGAGCATGAAGAAGTTCGGGAATCCGCTGACCGCCACCCCGAGGTAGGCGGTCGGGTCGCAGCCCCACCGCTCGTGCAGGCTCTGGCCGTCTCGCCCGATCACCTCGATGCCGTCGAGGTAGCGACTGGCCTCAAAACCGGTGGCGCACACGATCGCATCGACGTCGACGACCCGGCCGCCGGCGGTGACGACCCCGGTCTCGGTCACCCGGTCGATGGGGTCGGTGACCAACTCGACATTGTCGCGTTGCAGCGCGCGATAGTAGCCGTCGCCGAGCAGAACCCGCTTGCACCGGAACGGATAGTGCGGCGTCAACGCCTCGCGCAGGCCCTCGTCGGCAACGTTCTGCTCGAGGAAGGTGGTGGCGACCTTCGACCGTTCGCTCATCATCGGATCGTCGGATCCTGACCCGCTGAAGTCGTGGAACTGCTTCCAGGCCCGCCAGCGTTCCCGGCGCGCCGCCCACGGGCGGCGAAACGCTGCCAGCTCCTCGGCGGTGAACGCACGCTCGTCCTTGGGCACCATCCACGGCGGTGTGCGCTGAAACACGGTGACACGATCGGCGATCCGGGCGAGTTCGGGCACCACCTGTACCGCGCTGGCCCCGGTGCCGATCACCGCGACCTTGCGACCGGTCAGGTCGGCGCCGGGATCCCACGCGGCGGTGTGCATCAGGCGGCCGCGGAAGTCGGACAGGCCGTCGACGTCGGGCAGCCGGGTCTCGCCGAAGAGGCCGACGGCGCTGACGACGACGTCGGCCCGCAGCGTGCCGGCCGGGCGGCCGCCCTTCTGCAGCTGCAGTTCCCACTGTTGCGTGGCGTCGTCCCAGCGCGCCTCGGTCACGCGGGTGCCGAGTATCAGGTAACGGCGCAGATCGAAGTCGTCGACCACCTGCTCCAGGTAGGCCAGAATCTCGGGCTGCTGGGCGTACGTGCGGCTCCATGCCCGGTTCAGGGCGAAGGAGAACGAGTACAGGTGGCTCGGGACGTCGCAGGCGGCGCCGGGGTAGACGTTGCGCCGCCAGGTTCCGCCCACGCCGTCGGCGCCCTCGATGATCGCCAGATCGTCGATGCCGGCCTGGCGCAGCGACACCGCCGCAGCGACACCGCCGAAGCCGGCCCCGATGATCGCCACCTTCGGCCCGGGGCGGCGCCGGGTCGCCGCGCGCAACCGGCCGACGGCGTACCGGGCCGCGGCGGCCCGAGCCCAGAGTTGCATCGGGTGAGCATATAGCTGGGCGCCGGCCGCGGGCTGGGCCAGCCTTCGTCTGCTCGGCGAGACGGTGCCGTCGGCCGTCGGGTCACCGCGAGACGGCTTCGGCGACCACCTTGATCTGCAGATACTCCTCGAAACCGGCCAGCCCCATCTCGCGACCGACGCCGGACTGCTTGTAGCCGCCGAACGGCGCGTCACCGCAGCACCACACCCCGCCGTTGACGCTGACTGTGCCGGTGCGCAGCCGGGTGGCCACCCAGTCCACACGGCGGGGGTCGGTGCCGACCACCGTGCCGGACAACCCGTACGGCGAGTCGTTGGCGATGCGCACCGCGTCGGCGTCCCCGTCGTGGGCCAGCACCACCAGCACCGGCCCGAAGATCTCCTCGCGGGCCACCCGGGCGTCGTTGGTCAGCCCGCTGATCACCGTCGGCTCGATAAAGAAGCCGACCGGAAGTTCCGGCGGACGGCCGCCGCCGCACGCGAACGTGCCGCCCTCCTCGACCGCCAGATCGAGATAGCCCTGCACCCGCTGGCGTTGCCGGGCCGAGATGAGCGGCCCGCAGACGGTGGCCGGGTCGGTCGGATCGCCTACCGGGACAACCGCCATCGCCGCGGCGGTCGCGGCGACGGCCTCGTCGTAGCGTTCCCGCGGCACCACCAGCCTCGTGGTCAGCGAACATCCCTGCCCGGCGTTGGTGCACACAGCCAAAGCCGCTGTCGCACAAGCGGATTCCAGATCGGCGTCATCGAGCACGATGAACGCCGACTTGCCGCCCAATTCGAGGAAGACCTTCTTGATCGTCTGCGCCGCCGCGGTCATCACCGCGCGCCCGGTCACGGTCGAGCCGGTGAACGACACCATGTCGACGCGCGGGTCCTCGGCGAGCTGGGCGCCGACCCGGTGATCGCTCGCCGTGACGATGTTGACCACGCCCGGCGGGAAATCGGTGCGCTCGGCGATGATGCGTCCCACCTCCGCGGCACACCAGGGGGTGTCGGGGGCGGGCTTGAGCACCACGGTGTTGCCGGCGGCCAGGGCGGGCCCGATCTTGGCCAGGTTGAGGTGGTGCGGAAAGTTCCACGGCGTGATCGCGCCGACCACGCCGAACGGCTCGCGGAGGATGGTGCGCCGGGTCGGGATGCCCAGCGGCGCTGCCTGTCCGAGATCGCTGCGCCACGGGTAGTGCTGCGCGGTGTCGGCGGGGATGGCCAGCTCGGCGATCGGGATCTCCAGCTGGCCGCGGCGGGTCAGGGCGACGGGTGCGCCGACCTCGGCCACCGTGATCGCCCGCAGTTCCTCGAGCTCCTCGGTCAGCGCGTCGCGCAGCTGGCGCAGGCAGTGCACCCGCAGCGCCACATCGCGGCACCAGTCGGTCTCGTCGAACGCGGTGCGAGCTGCGGCGATCGCGGCGTCCATGTCCTCGGCGGTGCCGTCGGCAGCCTCGCCCAGTGGTTGCTCGGTCGCCGGGTTGATGGTGAGAAACGAGCCGCCCCGTCCCGGGGTCAGCGCGCCGTCGATGAGCAACTGGCTCACCTTGCTGCTGTTGCCCGTCATCGGCCTCCTCCGTTCTGGTCTCAGAGTGTGCCATGGAGAAGTCGCCGGCCGGTCGGCTCCGCGCCGGCTGACTATCAAGCAGGATGACCTGCACCACCTCGAAGGCGAGGAAATGGCCAGAGCCACAGCGTTTTCTCAAGGCGCGCAACACATCACGCCCACGGTTGGTCCACAACAGTTCACCACGATGGGTAGATCACGGGCCTCGAGACCACGAAATCGGTGACTATTCGCTCGGCTGCGCGCGGCCGTCGGCGTCACCGGTCACAGCAGCCATGGTTGGCGGGGTGCTTCCACCCATGTTCCCCGTGGTGCTGGCGAGATGTGGAAGAAGCGGATCTCACACCGAGGATTCGCGCCTACAGTCGAGAGGCTCAACCGCGCACCCGTCCAAGGCAACTAGGCAACCCTGGCCGGGTTACCAGCGTGATGTTCGGAAGGAGTGTGACTGTGAGTCGTTGGTTGGTGAGCAACGTCCCGTCGTGGCTGCTATTACTTGGACTCATCGTCGTCGTCGCCGGTGGAGCAGTGCTCGTCCAGTTACTTGTTCGGCGTCGGTTCCCCGGGCTCAGAAGAGACGAGCACAACGATCCCATGAGGTTCGCATTCGGCGTTGTCGGATTCGTGTTCGCGTTCTTCGTCGGTTTCGTCGTTTCCGCGATGTGGGGCCAGATCAACAGTGCAGACGGCAAGTCCCGGATCGAGGGCGCGGCCGGGGTACAGCTGGCCAGGGACCTCACCTTTTTCGATAAGGCCGACAGCGACCGGATTCACCAGAGCCTGCTGGAGTACGGACGCGCGGCCGTAGCCGAGTGGCCGGTAGCCGCGAGTGGCGGTTCATTCCCCGAGGCCGATAACGCTCTGCAGCGCCTCTACACCACATACACGCAAGTCCGACCGCGCACCGATGCCCAAACGAAGCTCCTCGCCACCTCATTCAGCAACCTCGACAAGATGAGTCAGGCACGCACAGAACGGGTATTCCAAGCTCGCACCGACGTCGGCCCACCCTGGTCGTTGTGGGCGGTCATCTTCTTGACTAGCGGGCTGCTCCTTGGCGGCGCGATCGTGTACGGCGTGGAGAAACCCGCCATGCACTACCCGATGGTCGCGACCCTGGGGATGCTGGTAGCCGCCGAACTGTTTCTCGTCGTGGAACTTTCGCACCCCTACATCGGAGAAATTGCGACATCCCCTGAACCGCTACGCCAGGTTATTCGGGTTCTGTCGCCTAACCCGGTGTAGTCGGCTTGCCTAGTGCCGTCCGGCAGCGCCGCTTGCTAGCGGGTCCTGTCTGCCGGGTCTGATCTGAGGCAAGTTGGGCCCCATGCGTAATCGCAAGAGGGTGCGACCAGACTGCGGAGTTGATGGAGCTGTTGTCGACACAACGGGAGTTCTCGGCGTACGGGCCGTCGCACTGGGCTG
>Ga0209254_10006552_pt1 | contig 10741 bp, 9 predicted proteins | sample FrelakmetDIP11DI_FD_187148 | JGI IMG/M metagenome (GOLD analysis project Ga0209254, IMG submission 187148) | Freshwater lake sediment microbial communities from the University of Notre Dame, USA, for methane emissions studies - DIP11 DI (SPAdes)... | ecosystem: Environmental > Aquatic >... | reverse complement strand
GTACGCGATCAGCCGGATGAGCGACCCCTCGAGCTCGCGGATGTTCGACTTGATCTTCTCGGCGATGTAGATGGCCACGTTGTCGGGCAGCGGCACGCTTTCCGCTTCGGCCTTCTTCTTGAGAATCGCCACTTTCGTCTCGAGGTCTGGAGGCTGGATGTCGGCGATGAGGCCCCACTCGAAGCGCGAGCGCAGCCGCTCCTCGAGCGATGGAATCTCGTTCGGCGGGCAGTCGCTGCTGAGCACGATCTGCTTCTGCGCGTCGTACAGCGCGTTGAAGGTGTGGAAGAACTCGTTCTGCGTCCCTTCCTTCCCCGCCAGGAACTGGATGTCGTCGACCAGCAGCACGTCCACGCTGCGGTACCGCTCGCGGAAATCGATCACGCGGTCCGTCTTCACCGCGTTGATCATCTCGTTCATGAACCGCTCGGTGGAGATGTACGTCAGCTTGAAGTGCGGGTTGTTCCGGAGGACCCAGTGGCCGATGGCGTGCATCAGGTGCGTCTTGCCGAGGCCCACGCCGCCGTAGATGTAGAGCGGGTTGTACGACCGCGCCGGCGCCTCCGCCACCGCGCGCGAGGCCGCCTCGGCGAACTGGTTCGACGGCCCGACGACGAACGTGTCGAACGTGTAGCGCAGGTTCAGCCCGACGCCCGGCGCCGTGTTCGCCGGTGGCGCGCCGTCACCCGCCGAAACCCAGTCCGGGGACGACGCCTCGCCGGCCCAGGCGCGGAGAACCTGAGGCTCGGCTTCCTCCGCTTCTTCCGCTTCCTCCGCCGGAAGGACGGGCGCCGCTTCAGCCGAAGATGCCGATATCGGCCCCGCCGCCGCCGTTTCGGCCACGAACTCGATCTGCACCATCGGCCGGTCAAGCTCCGCCAGCGCCTCGTTGATGAGGCCGGCGTAGTGTTTCGTGAGCCAGTCGCGGAAAACCGGGTTCGGAACCCGCACCCGCACCAGGTCGCCCGTCTCGCTCAGAAACGAGCTCGGCTTGAACCAGGTGTAGAAGCTGTGGCGATTGATTTTCGTCTCAACTCTGGCGAGAATGCTGTCCCAGACGTTGTGGCTGTCCATCTCCGGCCTTCTTGTGCAGCCCTAAGTTAAAACCATGTAACAACTTGGGGACGTTCGCCGTAACAACGCGGAAACCTTCGCCTCTCAAGGGGCCAGCCAGACCGTCGTTTCGCCGAAAATCCAGCAAAAAACACCGCAATTTTCAAGGCTGCGCAGACCTTTCGCCCCCCTCGATATCCACAATCTTTTCCACATCTGTTGAAAAGTCGTCCGGGAGGTGTCCGGAGTTTTCCACAGGTGGACAGACGACGATAGCACTAGCCGGAGCGGTTGCACACGAAAAGTTGACGGGTGCGGGCTGAGCCGTTAGTATGAGAAGTTCCGTCATTTGCGGAATGCGCCCGCGGGCTTCAGCCTGCGTCAGCCGCGGCGAACGTCCGCATCTCAAGTGAGCACCGGGGCTAGGGTATCCGAATGAAGCGCACATTTCAGCCGAACGTACGTCACCGCAAGAAGACCCATGGGTTCCGGAAGCGGATGAAGACCCAGGACGGCCAGCAGGTGCTGGCGCGCCGCCGCGCGAAGGGCCGCAAGCGGCTCACCGTGTCGGACGAGTAGCCGGTCGAGGCGGGGCCGTGACGCCAGGCGGACTTTCCACCCCCGCGGCTGCCAGCGCCGCGCCCCCGGACGAACGGTTTCGCCCGGAGGAACGGATCCGCCGCCGCACGGAGTACCTGGCCGTCTACGAACGCGGACGCAAGATCGGCCGCCGCCTGATGACGGTCTTCCTGCTCGAAAACGGCGGCACGCGCCCGCGACTCGGGATCGCCGCCACACGCAAGTACGGGCCCGCCGTCGAGCGCAACCGCGCCAAGCGCCTCGTGCGCGAGGCTTTCAGGCGCCACAAACCCTCTCTTGGCCTCGACATCGTCGTGGTCCCCCGGCGGGAGATGATTGACGCCACCTACGCACGCGTCGAAGCCGAGTACCTCGCCGCTCTGGAGCGCCGGTCGAAGGGGAGCCAACGTGGCTGAACTGATCCTCGCCGCGCTGAGACTCTACAAGTCGTTGCTCTCGCCGCTCTTCACGGGATCGTGCCGTTACCTGCCCTCGTGTTCGGACTACATGGCCGAGGCTGTCGAGCGGCACGGCGCCGCCGCGGGCGCCGCGCTGGGCCTTCGCCGCCTCGCCCGGTGCCACCCGCTCGGCGGGAGCGGCTTCGACCCGGTCCCGGAGCGCCTGTCGCGGCACGCCTGCGCGGCGTGCCGGTCGCACGAGGAACCCGGGCTCAACGCCTGATCGGTTGTCATGGAAAAACGCGTCATCATCGCCGTCGTGCTGTCGTTCGTCGTGCTCTACGTGTATCAGGCCATGTTCGCGCCGCCACCGCCGGCGCCGAGGCCGAAAGCCGCGCAGACCGAACTCGCCACGGGATCGGCGGCGCCCGGCGCAGGCCAGTCTTCGCTCCCCTCCGGCCAGCCATCGTCTTCGGGGAGCTACGGCTCGGCAGGCTCTGGCGCGGCCCCGGACTCCGGCTCCCCTGCCGCGGCCGCAGTGCCCGCGGCGGCCATCGAGGTGGCCGACACCGAGGCGCGCGACATCGTGATCGAGACCGACGCCCTGCGCGCCGTCTTCACCAACCGCGGAGCGGCACTCACGAGCTGGCGGCTGAACCACTACAAGGATCGGGCCGGCCGTCCCGTCGACCTCGTGCCCCAGTCGCTGCCCGACGCCGTGAGACCGTTCCACATCGAGACCGCGAATAGCGCCATCGCCGCGCGCGCCAACGCGGCTCTGTTCAAGGTGGTCGGCGGCGGGCCGACCCGAGACGAGGCGAAGGGCACCTACCAGGTCGCGTTCGAGTACCGCGAGGCCGGCGGCCTGAGCGTCCGCAAGACCTTCACGATCGACCCTGCCAGCTTCACCGTCCGCGCCGCAGTCAGCGCGGAAGTGGGCGGCTCCCCCATCGATGTCTCCATTGCCATGGGGCCGAGCCCTGGCGACGTCGAGACCTCCGAGAAGAGCCAGTACATGATGGGCGCGCGGGCCAGCCTGTACCGCGACGGCAAGGTCGAGCGCCACGACGCGGCGGCCCTGCTCAAGCAGCCCGTGATGGAAGGCCATCTCCGGTGGGCCGGCGTGGACGACCACTACTTCCTGTCGGCCGTCCTGCAGGGCACGGGCAACGTCCGGGCCGAGTACCGGCCCTTGACGACACAGGACGCCGCGGGGCAGGCACAGCACACCTTCGTCGGCTACACGGTGAACCTCCCCGGCCCGGCCGTTGACGCCACGTTCTTCCTCGGCCCGAAAGACTTCGACCGCCTCAAGTCGCTCGACGGGGAGCTTGTGCGCGCGATCGACTACGGCATGTTCGCGTGGCTCGTGGTGCCGCTGCTCGGGGCCCTCAACTGGGTGAACGGCTTCGTCGGCAACTACGGCTGGTCGATCATCGTCCTCACGATCCTCATCAACATCGCCATCTTCCCGCTCCGGCACAAGAGCATCGTGTCGATGAAGAAGATGCAGGAGCTGAAGCCGGAGATCGACGCCATCCAGGCGCGCTACGGCAAGCTGAAGGCCACCGACCCGGCCAAGCAGAAGATGAACCAGGAGGTCATGGAGGTCTACAAGCAGCGTGGCGTGAACCCCGCCAGCGGCTGCGTGCCCATGCTCCTGACCATGCCCGTCCTGTTCGCGTTCTACTCGATGCTCGCTTACTCGATCGAGCTGCGCGGCGCGCCATTCATCTTCTGGATTACGGACCTCTCGGTCTACGATCCGTTCTACGTGGCGCCGATCCTGACCGGCATCACGATGCTGGTGCAGCAGCGGATGACGCCGCAGACCTCTACCGACCCGGTGCAGCAGAAGATGTTCATGCTGATGCCGGTGATTTTCACCGTGATGTTCCTGTGGGCGCCGAGCGGCCTGAACATCTACTGGCTCGTCAACAACGTGCTCGCCATCGGCCAGCAATCCATCACCAACCGGCTGCTCGGGACCGCGCGCACGCCGCGCCCGGCGGCCGAACGGCGTCTCCCCAAGAAAAGCTGACGGAGCGGTATGGACAGCGAACAGAGTGAAGCGAGCGGCCTCGTCGTCGAGTTCGTGATCGCGGTGACCACGGCCATGGGCCTGACGCTCCAGGCGGAGGTCACCGAGACCGAGGAGTTGCTGCGCGTGAACCTCAGCGGCGAGGGCGCCGAGTGGCTGGTGCGTCGGCGCGGCGAGACCTTGAATGCGCTGCAGCATATCGTGGCCACCGTGTTCCGCGACAGCGTGTCCGAGGATCAGCGCGTGGTGGTCGACTGCCTCGGGTTCCGGCAGGACAAGGACGCGGAGATCCGGAAGATGGCGCATTTCATGGCCGACAAAGCCGTGAGCTCCGGCACGGCGCAGGAGATGGGGCCGCTCAATCCCTACGAGCGCCGCATCGTGCACATGGCCGTGGCCGAGCGCGGCGACGCGACGTCGGAGAGCATCGGCGACGCGTTCATGAAGACGGTCATCATCAGCGCGAAATAGCCGGGGCTCGGGTCTCCCGCTCTTCGCCGGCCCCTTTGTCTGCCGGCTTCGGCGCGGCAAGCGGGACTCGGGTTTCTGGCGATTGCCGGCCGCAGGGCTGCCTCGCCCGGTCCCCCTCACGCTGGCCGGCAAATCGCATCTCCGGGGTTCCTTCGGCGGCAGGCGGGGCCCCACGACGCGGCGCAGCAGCCATGGCCGCTCCGTCACCCCACCAGGTTCTTGGCCCCGCCGAAGCGTTTTGCAGACTGACGCCGAGCGGCCAGGTTCGAGGGCCCGCTCGAGGCAACCCTGCGCCCGGCCAGTATCACGCTTCACAGCTTGATCCCGAGTCCCGCTTCCCGCGCCGAAGCCACGGGACGAAGACAGCGCGCCGGACCGTGGCGAAGACGGGAGCCCCGAGTCCCGAGTCCCGGTGTAGGCTGTATCCCGTGTTCTCCCCCACCGACACGATCGTGGCTCTTGCCACCGCGCCCGTGCCCGCGGGGATTGGGGTCGTTCGCATCAGCGGCCCGCGCGCGCACGAGGTGGCCCGCGCGATACTGACCGTCCCGCACGATCTCGAGCCCCGCCGCGCGACGCTGACTCATGTCCGCGGCGCGGTCGCCGGTACGAGCGAGTCTCCAGTCCCCAGTCTCCAACCCCCAATCCCCAGCCCCCAATCCCAAGCCCCGAACATCGACCAAGTCGTCGCCACCTCCTTCCCTGCTCCCCCCGCCTACGCCGGCCAGGTAACGGCCGGCTTCGGCGAGGCTCCGCCTTTGCCGCGTGCGATTGACGAAGTCGTCGTGACGTATTTTCCGGCTCCGCGTTCCTACACCGCCGAAGATGTCGTCGAGATCAGCGCCCACGGCGGCCTGGCGCTGGTGCGCGGTATCGTGCGCGCCGCCATACGCGCCGGGGCGCGGCTCGCCGAACCGGGCGAGTTCACGCTGCGCGCCTTCCTGAACGGGCGCCTTGACCTCGTGCAGGCAGAGGCGGTGGCGGATCTCGTCGAGGCCGTCACTCCCCTCCAGGCGCGCGTGGCCTTCGATCAACTCGAGGGGACGCTCACCAGGGCCATCGGCGCGCTCGACCGGGAACTGTTCGATCTGGCCGCGCGCCTCGAGGCGTCGGTGGATTTCCCCGACGAGGGCTATCACTTCGTCGCGCCAGGCGATGCGTGTTCCGCGCTCTCCCGCGTGCGCGACGGCGTCGACGCGCTGCTCGCGACGAGCCGCGCCGGGCGTGTCATCCGCGAGGGCCGCCACATCGCCATCCTCGGCAAGCCCAACGTCGGCAAGTCGTCGCTGTTCAACCAACTGGTTGGTACCGACCGCGCCATCGTGGCGGCTGGGCCCGGCACGACGCGCGACATGCTGCGCGAGACGATCGACCTCGACGGTATCCGCCTCGGCCTGGTCGACACGGCCGGCATCAGGGCGAGTGACGATGAGGTGGAGCGGGAGGGCGTCGTGCGGGCGCGCGGCGCCGCGAGCGTCGCGGATCTCGTGGTGCTCGTGCTCGACCGATCGCGCCCGCTCGATGAGATCGACGACGCGCTCCTGCGCGAGACCGCCGCCGCGCCGCGCGTGGTCGTCGTGAACAAGATCGATCTGCCCGCGGCGTGGAGCGCGGACGTGGTCGTAGCCGGGGGGCTTCCTTCGGCTCGCCCGCAGACAGGCTCGCTCAGGACAGGTCAGCCCCCCGGGTCTGACGACCCGCGGCTCCACCTGGACATCGCGGCGCCAGCTGAGGAGCCGAGCCCCGAGTCCCGAGTCCCGAGCCCCGGCGGCGCGGTGCACGTATCGCTGAAGTCCGGCGAGGGAGTGGACGCGTTGCGTGCGGCGATGCGGGCGGCGCTCGACGTGGCGGAGCCGTTGCGCGATGCGCCGATGGTAACCAACGAGCGCCACGAGACGCTGCTGCGCCTGGCGCGCGAGGCGCTGGCGCGCGCGATTGAGAATATCGGGCAGGCGGGCCCCTCGACGACGCTCGGGACAGGGGAGTCGGCGAGCGAGGAACTCGTGCTCGCGGATCTCGCGGACGCGCGCCGCGCCTTCGAGGAAGTGACCGGCAAGCGCACGACGGAGGACGTGTTGAGGCGGATATTTGAGAGGTTCTGTGTGGGGAAGTAGATAGAGGTCAGAAGACAGAATCAAGGAGCAAGAAGAGCCCACTAACGAATGTCAGAATAGGATCCCGCACGCGCGCGGCAACGGCTGGCTGATTCTTGCTTCTTGCTTCTTGCTTCTGACAGGACGAAGCCCGTGCCCGACTTCGATGTCCTCGTGATCGGCTCCGGCCATGCCGGCGTGGAAGCGGCGTGGGCCGCGGCCGAAATGGGGTGCCGCGTCGGGATCTGCACGCTCTCGAAGGAGACCGTCGCGCAGATGCCGTGCAATCCGGCGATTGGCGGCACGGCCAAAGGCCACCTCGTGCGCGAGATCGACGCCCTTGGCGGCCTGATGGGCCGCGCCATCGACGCGACTGGCATCCAATTCAAGTTGCTCAACCGCAGCCGGGGCCCCGCCGTGTGGTCGCCCCGCGCGCAGGCCGACAAGCGCCGCTACGGCGCGTGGGTCCGCGGCGCGCTCGAGAACCACCCGCGCATCGAGTGGGTGGTGGGGACAGCGGCGCGCCTGCGCGCAGAGAACGGGTGCGCTGGCGTCCAAAGTCAGAAGGCAGAAGACAGAAACCGGAAGGGAAGCCATGAGAATAGGTTAAACAACAGAAATTGGTTGTGTGACCTAGAATCTGGCGAGACGCTGAGCGCGCAGGCCTGTATTGTCACAACGGGCACGTTCCTGAACGGTTTGATTCACATCGGGCCGGAAACCGCCCCAGCCGGGAGATACGGAGAGATCGCTTCCGTCGGCCTGGCCGAATCCATCCGCGGTCTCGGCTTTCGGATGGGCCGGCTCAAAACGGGGACTCCCCCGCGCCTCGACCGCCGGAGCATCGATTTCGACGGGGCAGTCGCTCGCGGCGACTTCACGCTCGAGCCTGGCGACGCCGATCCTGTCCCGCTCTCGTTCATGACGGGCCGGATTTCGCGTCCGCAGGTGATGTGCTGGCAAGTGCACACCACGCCGGCCGTCCACGAGATTGTCTGGGCCAACATCCACCAGTCGCCGCTTTTCAACGGCCAGATCGAGGGTATTGGTCCTCGGTATTGCCCGTCGCTCGAAGACAAAGTCATGAAGTTCCCGCACCGGGAACGCCACCACGTCTTCCTCGAGCCTGAAGGAACGGACGTTGACGAAATTTACCTGAACGGCTTCTCGATGAGCCTCCCGCGCGCTGTTCAGAAGGATCTTGTGCGCGCGATGCCCGGCCTGCGCGACGCCGTGATGCTCCGGCCGGCGTACGCGGTGGAGTACGACTTCGTCCAGCCAACGGAGTTGCGGCCGACCCTCGAAACCAAGCGCGCCCCCGGGCTGTTCCTCGCGGGTCAGATTAATGGCACGTCCGGATACGAAGAGGCCGCGGCCCAGGGGTTGATGGCCGGCGTCAACGCCGCGCTGGCCGTCCTGCGGCGCCCGCCGTTCACGATCGGCCGCGGCGACGCCTACATCGGCGTCCTCGTCGACGACCTCGTTACGCGCGGGTGCCTCGAGCCGTATCGCATGTTCACCTCGAGGGCCGAACACCGTTTATTGCTCCGGATCGACAACGCCGACCTCAGGTTGACGCCGGCGGGCAGGGAAGTCGGCCTGGTCCAGAACGACCGCTGGTCTGCGTTCGTCGCCAGGCGCGACAGGTTGCACCGCAACCTGGCCACGCTCAGGGACGGGACCGTCCAGGCAAATGGCGGGAGGATTCCGGCGGTTCAGCGCCTCCGGCAGCCCGGCGTTCGCCTACTGGACATGCTGGACCGCGGCGACATCGCCCTCGATATCGACGCCGTATTCTCCTCCCACGACGTCTCAACCGCCGAAACCATCGTCAAATACCATGGATACCTGAAGCGCCAGCAGGCCGATGTGGAAAGAGCGCTCCGGGATGAAGCGCGGTCTATCCCTCGCGGGTTCCCTTATGAGAGAATCCCCGGGTTATCTCGTGAGATGGTCCAGCGATTCGCCGAGGTCGAGCCGTGGACGCTCGGCCAGGCCGGCAGGGTTCCAGGCGTGACGCCGGCGGCGGTTGCCGTGGTCGGCGCGTATTTGGAGCGGTTCAGCCATGACGCCACGGGAATTCAGCGAGAGGCTGGCGAAGCGGGCCAGGCGGGCGAACATCACCCTTGAGCCGCAGGCCGCCGAATCTCTCGGCGCGTACTACCGGCTGCTCGAGTTCTGGAACGAGAAGGTCAATCTCACCGCGTTCTCGCTGAACGATGCGCCAGACGAGGCCATCGACCGGCTGCTCATCGAGCCGCTCGTTGCCGCACGCCACATCCAGGGCGCCCGGGGTCATGGGCCGCACCTTGGCCCGCACCCGCGCCTGCTCGACATCGGTTCGGGCGGCGGCTCTCCGGCCATCCCCTTGAAGATCGCCATCCCGTCCCTGCGCCTGCTCATGGTCGAGTCGAAAACACGCAAGTCAGCGTTCCTGCGCGAAGCCATCCGCCACTTGAACCTGGCCGACGCGTCTGTTGAAACCGTGAGAGCCGAAGACCTGCTTACCCGTTCGGAACTGCACGAATCTCAGGACATGGTCAGCGTGAGGGCCGTGCGCGTGGAGCAGAAGCTCCTGAACAGCATCCAGGCGTTCCTCAGGCAGGGGGGCCGAATCCTCCTCTTCAGAACCTCGGCCGGCACGGACACCCCGCCGCTTGTCGCCCCGCCGCTCGTCTACGAAGCCACCTGGACTCTCGTCGAAAGCCTTCGCAGCAGGATGGTAGTGCTCAGGAAGATGCTATAGCTAGGGACTAGGGGCTAGGCGCTGGGCGCTAGTTCTCCTGGCGACGGAGGTTTCACGTGGAACACGCCTCACTCCACGTGCGACCGTTTCACGTGGAACATCCGGCAAGCCTAATCCGTGCGGTCTTGAATAACTAGCCCCTAGCCCCTAGCCCCTAGCCCCTAGCCCCTAGCCCCTAGTCCGCGATTCCATGCTATCCTTCCCCCAGCATAGCCTGAGCGAATCACAACAATTGGTCATATGACCAAATATTCGCAACGGCGTCATCCACGAGAGCGCCGCATGGGAAGGATCCTCGCCGTCGCCAACCAGAAAGGCGGCGTCGGCAAAACAACGACAGCCATCAACCTCGGCGCCTCGCTCGCCCTCGCCGACCAGCGCGTCCTTCTCGTCGATGCCGACCCCCAATGCAACCTCTCGAGCGGCGTCGGCCTCAAAGGCCAGAGCGCCCCGGCCGGCGACATCTACGACGCGCTCATGACTGAAGACATCGGCGACGCGTCCGCCTTCGTTGTCCCCACGAAAGTCTCGGGCCTGTTCGCCATCCCCGCCGACCGCAACCTCGCCGGCGCCGAGATCGAGCTCGTGCCCATGCTTGCGCGCGAAGCACGGCTGCGCCGCGTCATCGAGCCGCTCCGCAATCGCTTCGACTACATCCTGATCGACTGCCCGCCCTCGCTCGGCCTGCTCACGCTCAACGCGCTCGTGGCCTGCGACGCCGTGCTCATCCCGCTCCACTGCGAGTACTTCGCGCTCGAGGGCCTCGCCGATCTCGTCGGCACGCTCAAGCGCGTCAGAACCGTGCTCAACCCGGCCCTCGACATCGACGGCGTGCTGTTGACGATGTACGACGAGCGGACCAACCTGGGGCAGCAGGTCTCGCGCGACGTGCGCGCGTTCTTCAAGGACAAGGTGTTCCACACCGTCATCCCGCGCAACGTGCGCCTCGGCGAAGCGCCCAGCCACGGCATGCCGGTAATTCTCTACGACGTGAAGTCCCGCGGCGCCGAGGCCTATCTCGCCCTCGCACGCGAAATGCTCGCGCGCAACAGCCGCGCGCCGCACGCTCCATCTGCCACGAACTGAAGGCGACCATGGTCGAGAAACGACACGCACTGGGAAGGGGACTCGACGCGCTGATCAGCGACGCCCTCGAAGGCTCGGGTCGCACTCCCGGCACGGCGTTCGAGGTGGATATCGACCGCCTCGCGCCGAACAGCTACCAGCCGCGACTGCGAGCCGACGACGCGCGCATCGACGAACTCGCGCAGTCGATCAAGGCCAACGGGGTCATCCAGCCGATTCTGGTGCATCCGAAGGGCCGCGGCTACGAGATCATCGCCGGTGAGCGCCGCTGGCA
>Ga0209254_10006550_pt1 | contig 10743 bp, 8 predicted proteins | sample FrelakmetDIP11DI_FD_187148 | JGI IMG/M metagenome (GOLD analysis project Ga0209254, IMG submission 187148) | Freshwater lake sediment microbial communities from the University of Notre Dame, USA, for methane emissions studies - DIP11 DI (SPAdes)... | ecosystem: Environmental > Aquatic >... | reverse complement strand
ATGGTCACGCCGACGGAATTCACCGAGAAGAGGGCCGGAGCATGAGTCAGCCGACCGCAACGGGTTCTGATCCGCAGGACGGCGTCTCGCGACGCGGCTTCCTGCAGGGCGGCGCTGCTGCCGTACTGCTCCTCGGCCTGCGCATCGATGGCAGCGTCGTCGCCGCGGAGCAGGCCGGCACGGGTCGCTTCAGCGCCTTTCTCGAGATCACGCCGGGGGGCGCGATCCGCATCACCACGCCGTCGACCGAGCTCGGCCAGGGCATTTATTCCAACCTGCCGCGCATCGTCGCGGAGGAACTCGACGCCGACTGGTCCGATGTCGAGATCGTGATGCCGCATGCCGACGCGGCTTTCGTCAGCCCGATCACGGGTCGCCACCGCACCGCCAGCAGCGAGTCAGTGAAGATCTACTACGAGCAGTTGCGTGGTGTCGGCGCGGCCGCACGGGAGATGCTCTGCGCGGCGGCGGCGCAGCGGTGGGGTGTGCCGCCGGGGGAGTGCCAGAGTGGCGCCAGCGTGGTGCGGCATCCCGCCAGCGGCCGTGAGGCGTCGTATGCGAGCCTCGCGGCGTCGGCGTCCGTGTTGCCGATACCGGCAAAGCCGCGCAAGAAGCAGCCGGACGAGTTCAAGCTGATCGGCAAGTCCATCGAGCGCAAGGACCTGCCCGACAAGGTGAGCGGCCGGACCGTGTTCGGCATCGACGTGGTGTTGCCGGGCCTGCTGCACGCCGCGTTACGCATGCCGCCGCAAGTGGGCGGCGGCATCGCGAGCTTCGATGCCGGTTCCGTGCTGAAGCTGCCGGGCGTGGTGGCGGCGGTCAAGGTCGATGGCGCCGTCGCCGTCATCGCGGACACTTTCTGGCGCGCGCGCAAGGCGGCCGAGGCGCTGAAGGTGGAGTTCACGCCGGGTCCGGCCGAGGGCCTCGACTCGGAGAAGATCCGCGCCGGGCTGCGCGCGAGGCTCGACGACGACGCGGCTGCGGTCCCGTTTCCCGACATCGATACCCAGTCCGAGCCACCGACGTCGCGGCCGCTCGATCGCGCCGCCACCGAACGGGCGCTCGCGAGCGCGCAGCGGACGCTGACGCTGGAATACGAGGTGCCCTACCTCGCGCACCTGACGATGGAGCCGATGGTCAGCACCGCGCTGGTCACTGCGGAGGCCTGCCAGATCTGGATTCCCAGCCAGCAGCCCGATCGGGGGCGGGAGGCGGCCGCAAAGATCACCGGGCTGCCGCTCGAGAAGGTGCGGATGGACATCACGTTCGCGGGTGGCGGTTTCGGGCGCAAGTGGGAGCTGGATTTCCTGCGCCAGTCCGTCCAGGCGGCGGCAGCCGTGCCGGGCCGCCCGGTCAAGCTGACCTGGACGCGCGAACAGGACGTCCAGCACGATTTCTATCGGCCGGCCTATGTCGCACGCAGCCGCATCGCGCTCGGCGCCAGTGGCATCACCGGGATGCATAGCCGCCTCGTCGGCCAGTCGATCTGGCGCTTCCAGGGCCGGCCCCTGATTCCCGGCATGGGGGATCCCACCGCGGCTTCGCTGCTGATCTACGACATCTACGATTTTCCCGACAAGTATATCGACCACGTCGAGGTGCCCTGGAAAATCCCGGTAGGACTCTGGCGCTCGGTGACGCTGTCGCAGAACGCGTTCTTCGCGGAGTCGGCGATCGACGAAGCCGCCGTGGCGCTGGGTCGTGATCCCTGCGAATTCCGCCTGGCCATGCTCGTGCGCCATCCGCGCATCCGCAAGGTGATCGAGACGGCGGCGCAGCGCGCCGATTGGGGCAAGCCGCTGCCCAAGGGGCGCGGGCGCGGGATCGCGCTCAGCGCCGCCGCCGGTTCGGTCTGCGCGCAGGTGGCCGAGGTCTCGATCGAGAAGGATCGCCTGCGGGTGCATGGGCTCACCTGCGCCTTCGACTGCGGTCGGCAGATCGATCCCGACATGGTCCGCGCGCAGATTGAGGGCGGTATCGTGTTCGGACTGTCGTCCGCACTGCGCGGCGATGTCACGTTCCGCGACGGTGGGGTCGTCCAGAGCAACTTCCACGACCAACCGATCCTGCGGATCAACGAGACTCCGCGGATGACGATCGAGTTGATCGGGAGCGAGGCGCCTCCGGGTGGTGCGGGCGAGGCGGCCGTGCCGCCCGTCGCGCCGGCTTTGGCCAACGCCATCTTTGCCGCGAGCGGGCGGCGCATACGGCGCCTGCCGCTGTCAGCCAGCGGCGTCGAGCTGGCCTGACTTCGATCCGGCTGCGGGGTGGCCCGTGGGCGGCGCGAGCATCGCGCCGCCACGGGGCCCGATCAGAACGAGTAGCTGACCCGCAGTCCGACGTCACGCTTGTCCGGCGCCTCGGCGGCGAAGCCGGTCTCGAAGCTGGCATTCCCCAGCGGCAGGATCGAGTTGATCGACTGGCCGGCCGCGTTGTTGACGACCGTGCGCGACACGTAGTTCCAGGTGTCGTCGTCGAACAGGTTCGTGACGAACAGCTCGACCGCGAAGTTGTCGCGCTCCAGGCCGATGCGTGCATTGACGCGGTAGTAGTCGTCGGACTTCACGATGTTGGCGATGGTGTCCCAGGTGCTGCCGGTGTACGCCACGTCGCCGCGGACGGACCACTTCCAGCCGCTGCTGAGCATGCCGCGGTAGGTCGAGTTGAGGTTTCCGGTGACCTTCGGCTGGCGCGCGAACTCGTTGCCCGCCCACTGCGTCGCGCCCACGGACACGTCGTTGGGGTTGGCGCCGGGTCGCTGGCCGCCCGTCACGTTGCGCAGCAGGCCGGCCTCGCCCCAGCGGTTGAGCTCGCTCTCGTTCATCGCGATGCCGCCGCCGATGTCCCAGTTGTCGTTCACGAGCGCCGAGGCCTCGAGTTCCACGCCGCGGATCGTGGCGTCACCCGCGGTCGTGATGCCGGGCACGATGAACGGGGTGGGATCGGTCGCCGAGGTGGCGGGCAGCACCAGCGCCGAGGATGCCTTCGCGTTTGTCCACTTCATCTCGTACAGCGCGAGGCTGTAGCGCAGGCGACCATCGAGCAGCGTCTGCTTGCTGCCGATTTCGTAGCTCTCGAGTTCGTCGGATTCGAGCACTTCCTGGATGTCCGGCACGATCTGGCGGATCAGGTTCTGCCGGAACGGCGTCTGGTTCGTGAAGCCGATGTTGTTCGCGCCCGGCAGCACGCCGATGGACCAGCTGGCGTAAACGTTCCAGTCGTCGTTGACCTTGAAGGTGCCGATCACGCGCGGCATGTTGTCGGTCCAGACCTCTTCCACCGGTACGGCGGGGAACGTTGGCAGCAGCTGGGCGCCGGAGGTGGACGCGTCTTCCTGGCGACGGAACTCCGCCGTCAACGTGAGTTTTTCGAGCACGTCCCAGTCCACCGAGCCATAGAGCGCCTCGACCGTCGCGAACTCGTTGCCGGTGAGGGGATTGACGCTGACCTGTTGCGACGTCTGTACTACGCTGTTCAACGGCTGGCTCGGCAGAAGCCGCGCGCGCCATTGACCCGATCCGCCGCCCCCGTAGTTGCCCTCGAGGCTGGACGTGAAGTAGGTCGCGCCCAGGAGCCAGCGGAAGCGCTGTTCCTGCGACGAGGCGAGCCGCAGTTCATAGGTCCGCGTGCTGGAGACCACCGGCACATAGGCAAAGGTGACATCCGCGCTGGATCGATCGGCGTCGAACGCGAGCACCTGCCTGTTGCCCTGCCAGCCGTAGTTGAATCCGAGGTTGATGCCGTTGCCGAATTCATAGTCGGCCTGCAGGTTGACGGACTCCATCCGGCGGAGCAGGCCCAGCCTTTCGAGCCGCGGCACGCGATCGAAGAGTTCAAAGCCGAGCGAGTTGCCGATGAAGGCGTTGGACAGCCCGTTCGGGTTGCCCAGTCGCGCCAGCGTCGGGCCGACGAGGCTCGTCTGCGTCGAGACGATGCCCTCGCCGAGCTGGCTGATCCCTGGAACGCGGTCGCAGAAGTAGGGCACGGTGACGTTGAAGCCGCGCTGGCCCGTGGTGCTGAATCCCTTGTCGATGAAGCGGCCCTTGCAGGTATCCCCGAGCGAGACAGGGGAGAGGTTGATGACCTGGCCCGGGCCGTCGTCGTCCTCCTGCCACGCACCGCGCAGGCGTACCGACAGCCCCTCGAAGGGCGTCGCGGCCAAGGTCGCGGAGATGGACTTGGTGCTTTCCTCGCCCAGCGTGCCGCCGTCCGCTGCCGTGTAGTGGCCGGCCTTGTTGCGCTGGCGCACCGACACTCGCCCCGACAGTTTGCCGGGCAGCAGCGGGCCCTCGATGCTGGCCGAGAGGTCGTTGGTGCCCCGGTCCGTCGCCGTCGCGCCGACCGTGCCCGCGAACTCGTCACCGGGCGTCTTCGAGATGAAGTTGATCGCGCCCGCGAAGGTGTTGCGGCCGAAGTAGGCGTTCTGCGGCCCGCGCAGCACCTCGACGCGTTCGATGTCGGCGGTGTTGATCGCGTTGACGCCGAACAGCACATAGTTGCCGTCGAGGAATACGGCACCGACCTGGGTGCGTGGCGTCGGGAAGGTATTCTGCAAACCACGGAACGTGAGGTTCGGGTTGAAGCGCCCGGTACCTGCGCCGCCGGTCGTCTGCAGAGTGACGTTCGGGGTGAGGCGCGTGACGTCGCGGACGTCGAAGGTATCGGTCGCCTGGATCTGCGCGGCCGTCAGGGCGATCATCGAGATCGGGATTTCCTGCAGCGACTCCTCGCGCTTGCGGGCCGTCACCGTCACTTCTTCCAGCTCGGCCCTGGTCGAGCCCTCGGCGTCCTGGGACGATGTGCCCTGCGCCAACCCTTGACCGGAAATCGTCCCCAGAACCAGGGTGCTGGCACCCAGCAGTACTGACTTTCCAACGCTCCGCATGACATCGACCTCCGAGTATTGATCTTGCGGCCGGCCACCTAATGATGCGTGGCGACCGCGCAATTGGAGAACGACGTCAGCCCGGATTCATGAGCCCGCGAGTGTTGCGCACGCGCGACGTCCATCTCTCCCCTGAACCGAGACTACGCGCAAGAGCCTTCCCGTCCCATGCAAAGGCCGGCTGCAGCCATGCGCGTTGGGTATGGATCGCGACGATGCGTGCGTCCCGGCTCAAAGGTCGCGGGCCACGCGGAATCCGAAAGCGGTGCTGTTCTGCTCAGCGGGATCACGACCTCGAAACGTGAATCGCTGGCGATCCACGGTCGACATCCAGGCCCCCCCCTTGTTCCCGCGTCGATCGCAGATCTTGTCGATGACCGCCGAGCCATCGGTGGGTGCATCCGCGGGGTACGGCATCACGTGACAGTCGTAGATCCACTCCCAGACGTTCCCGGATGTGTCGTACAGGCCGAACGCGTTCGGCTTGTATGAGCCGACCGGCGCCGCCTGAGCGTGGGAGTCGTCGCAGCGCGCGACCGTCAGCTTGGCATTCGGTGAGCGCTTCTTTGCGGACATGTCGAACACGTTGGCGTACTCGCAGGCGCGTTCGTCATTCGGGCCCCACAGGTAGTCCGACTTCTCGCCGGCGCGTGCTGCGTACTCCCACTCCGCCTCCGTCAGCAGACGGTACACGGCGCCCGTTTTCTTCGAGAGCCACCCGACATACGCCTGCGCGGCGTTCCAGTTCACACACACCACAGGCTCTTTCGGTAACGGCGCGCGACCGTAGCCTGGATTGCGCCAGCCGAGGGCCTTGCTGAACTCAGCATTCCAGCCATCCCAGAGGAAGCAGCCCTCGAGGGACACGTAACCGGTCGCATCGACGAACGCTGCGAACTGCTCGTTCGTGATCTCGAAGCGGCCCGCACCGAACGGTTTCGCGATCGTCACCATCCGCTCGGGGCCTTCGTAGCGGCGGATCTCGCTGGGCCGCACCGGCTCGGCGCCATCCCAACCCATCTTGAAGGTGCCGGGCGGCACCACGACGATCTCGGGACAGACGTCGCAATCCTTGATGATGTCGCCCGCTTCGCGCGCCTGCGCCGTACACATGGCGAACGCGGCGACGATGCCCCACGGGGCCTGGCGAAGGAAACTGCGCTGCTTTCTCATCATTGGGTCCTCCTGGATGACGGACTGGCGTAGTCGATTGCACAACTTGATCTGTCTCGGCGCCTCGGTCAATGTGCACGACCAAGCATGCCGGAAACCGGGGGTGCGACCCTTGCGTCGCCCCGCATTCGGAGGATATGAATCATGGCCACCGATGGCATCGTGAGAGTGGCGACGCCACGCCGGGCGATTCCGAACGAAGACCCGGAAGTCGGCCGCCTGTCCGCCATGGTCATGGCGCTGCTGGGCGAGCTGGCCATCACGCGCGAGCGCCTGGACACCGTCGAGCGTCTGCTGGAGGCTGCAAATGTACTGAGGCAGTCCGACGTCGAAGCCTACGACCCCACCGGGCAGGCGTCTGCCGAACGCGAGCAGCTGCGCAAGCGACAGATCGGCAAGGTGCTGCGCCCACTCCAGGTCGACATCGAAAAAACCGTCGCGAACGTCCAGCAGAAGGTCGCCAATGCGGACGCCGTACTCGAAGAGGAGGTCAAGAAATGAGCCATCCGATGATGCCCGAGGCCACGCACGACGAGCGCGCAGAACAGTACTTCGTCCGTGACCTGAAGATCTGGCTGGCCGAGAACATCAGTCCTCTGCAGCAGAAGCTGGTCGAAGCGACCAGCGCCTCGATGCCCGAGGACGAGGGCCTCGACCTCGGCCCGCTGCGCAGGAAGCTGCTCGAGCAGGACGTGTACCGCTCCTGGATCAATGTCGCGCGGACTTCGCAGGAGATGATGTGGGACGCCGTGGGCTCGTCGATCGACCGGCAGCTCGGCCAACTGACGAAGAAGGCCGACATCAAGGCGCCCCGTGGCTCGGTCACACTGAACCCCGGCTTCGAGCCGCCGCGATACATCGCCTCGCTCGACGTGCACATGATGCCGGGCGGCTACGCGCACGATCGGGGCGAAGGCGATATCCGCCAGGGCGCGCTCATGGATCGCGGTGGAGCGATCTACATGCTCGGCCGCAATGGCGGCCTGATGAACGACATTCGCGGGCAGACAACGGTCCAGCACCTGCTCGATGTCTACCCCGATCTCGAGCCGAAGCGGATCCTCGAACTGGGCTGCGGGGTCGGCGTGAGCACCGTGGCGGCCGCGAGCGCCTTCCCGGAGGCCGAGGTCTACGGGGTGGACGTCGGCGGCGCAATGCTGCGTTACGCGCATGCCCGCGCCGAGCACCTCGGGCAGCGCGTGCACTTCGTGCAGGGCAACGCCGAACGCACCGACTTCCCCGACGAGTCGTTCGACTTCGTGTACTCCTGCGCCCTGCTGCACGAGACCTCGAAGGCGGCGGCCCGCAAGATCTTTGCCGAGTGCCATCGTCTGCTGCGCCCGGGTGGAGTCGCGATCCACTGCGAGGTGCCCCTGAACACGAGCCCCGGCGCCTGGGGCAAAGTCCAGGGCGACTTCGAGGCCCTCTACAACAACGAGCCTTTCTGGCGCGGCGTGCAGAAGCTGGATCTCGGCGGTCTCATGGAGGACGTGGGCTTCTCGGACGTCAAGCGCGGCTACCAGGGGGCAACCCCGAAGGCCTCGCGGAGCGCGCCACGGACCTTCTCCGACAAGAACATCGGCGTATTCCGGTGCTGGCTGATCGTCTCGGCGCGGAAGTAGCCGCGGGCGCCCGCGCGGCGCCCCATCGCGCGCGCCGGCGCGCGCGCCGGCGCGCGCGATGTTCAGCCGCTGGTGGGATCATCGCTGGAACAACGAGGTCTGGAGCCTCGAGTACCACGCCATGAATTTCCCGGACGAGATCGCGAAGCGTGGATTCAAGCAGGTGCGCGACGCCAAGCCAGCGCTGCAGGGCTTCGGCGCGCGACACTTCGTGAAGACGGCCTGAGCGGCCTCACCGCTCTGCGTATCGACGGGGTTGAACGTGCTCCGGCCAGCATCGGAGGGCGCCCACCGGGCGGCGGCAATTTCACCGAGTGAAACACCCCTCCGGGAATGTTGTCTCCGGATGCCGCCCGCTCAACGATGGCTCCACGATGTTGAAAGCCGTTGAAGCCCTGATCCACGACGTGCGCGCGCTGTGCGCCGCCCCGATCCCCGCCGAAGAGCGCTGGTCGGCCGCGGCCGAGCGCATGCGCACGCTGCTGGCGGACCCCGAGCTGCGGGAGCATGCGCGCACCTGGCCGACGAGCCCCGCGCTGCTCGGCCTGCAGGGCAAGCACGCGAACCTGCTGTTCTATGAAGACCCGGACTACGGCTTCGTGCTGAACGGGCTGATCAAGCCCGCCAGTGCCCGCACCACGATCCACGACCACGGGCACTCGTTCACCGTGTACGGCGTGATCACGGGCGCGGAAAAGGTGGTCCGTTACGCGGTGCGCGACGCGATGCCGCTGGCCGGGGCGGCCGAGAGCGGGCTGCTGGCGCGTGCGCGGGTTGACCTCACCGAGGAACACGACGTGGTCCCGGGGCACATCGACTACATCCTCCCCTGGGCGGTCCACGCCGAGGTGAACGGCGACGCGAGCACGGCGGCGATGATCCTGCGCAGCCAGCGCAGCGGCACTTTCGTGCAGAACATCTTCGACGCCACCTCGGGTGCCGTCGAGCAGTACCACGGGCCGCGCCAGATCAGCTACGCACTCGGATGACGCGCGTCGCCGCAGTCGGTCACCCATGACCCTCGAGCGGACCGTTCCGCTCTGGCGCAAGGCAGCCTTCGGCGCCGGATCGATCGCCGACAGCATCTATTTCTACGCCTGGGACCTGTTCGTCCTCTTCTACTACACGCAGGTGCTCGGCCTGCCGGGCTCGCTGACGGGTCTCGCGATCCTGGTCTCGCTCGTCGTCGATGCCGTGTCCGACCCGTACGTCGGCTATCTCTCCGACAAATGGCGGGGGCTGCGCTGGGGTCGACGGAACACGCTGATCATCGCCACCGCGCTGCCGCTCGCGGTGGCGTTCGTCCTGCTGTTCACGCCGCCGGAGGGTCTCGGCCAGGCCGGTCTCTTCGGCTGGCTGCTCGCTTTCGGCGTCCTGTCCCGTATCCTGCTGACGTTCTTCGCGATTCCCTACAAGGCGATCAGCGCGGACCTCAGCCGCTCCGTGATCGAGCGACCGCGGATCGTCGCGGCCGCGGCGATCGGCAATACGATCGCGCGCATCGTGGTGCCGCTGGCGACTTTCGGGTTTTTCTTCGGCGAAAGCACGCGCTACGAGCGCGGCCAGCTGGATCCGGCGAACTATGCGCCGTTCGCGATCAGCGCTGCGCTGGTGATGCTGGTCTGCATGGCGCTGGTGGTGCTCGGCACCTACCGGCCGCTCATCGACGACGAACGTGCCGAGGCGCACGCGCCGCCGCAGAGCCTCGTGCCCCTCGCCGCGTTTCGCGAAGTGATGCGGGCGCTGACGATGACGCCCAACGTCCGCCGTGTCTTCGTGCTGGCGATCTTCGTGTTCGTCTGCCTGGTGTCGATCACCGTGCTGAAGGTGCACGTGCTCACCTACGTGTGGCAGGTGCCGAAGGGTTCGGGGAAGTGGGTGATGTCGATGCAGGGCTTCGGCGGCGGGCTCGGTGCCCTGCTGCTGCCGGTGCTGCTGCGCGAGTTCGATCGGCGCAAGGCGCTGGTCTGGGGAATCGGCGGGTTCACGCTGATGAATGCGCTCGCGGTGCTGCTGCCGGTGTTCGGAGTGGGCCCGCCGCCCGGCTCGCCGCAGCTCGCCAACCTGGTGGCCGGCATGCTGTTCGTGAGCGGCGTCTTCCTCGGCATGTATCTCGTGGCCGTGGGGTCGATCGGCGGGGACGTCGCCGACGAACACGAAGCGAACACGGGCACGCGCCAGCAGGCGCTGGTCGGCGGCTTCATGACGCTGGCGATCAAGACGGCGGGCGGCGTGATGTCGTTCGTGACCGGGATCTATCTCGACCTGATCGGGTTCCCGGCCGGCGTGCCGCTCAGCGAGGTGGCGCCGGAAGCCATCAACAAGCTGGCCTGGTTCGTGGCCGTGTTCTGCGCCGTCGGCGCGGCCGGCGTGGCCTTCGTCAGCGGGCGGCTCGATGTCTCGCTGGTGCGCCAGCGAGACATCAATCGGCGGCTGGCGGCGCAGTTCGAGTCGCGTTGACGAACGACTCGAGGTCGGCGTTGAAGCGATCGGCGGCCTCGGCGAACGGCGAATGCCCCGACTCCGGATACGTCAGCACCCGCGCGGCGGGGAACCGTGCACGATAGGACGCGGCGAGGGCCGTGCCATCGGACAGCGCATCCTTCGCGCCCGTGACGACCAGCATCGGCAGGGTCAGCCGCGGGGCCAGGTCCTCGTTGGTGGTGATGGGCTCGCCGGTCGGGCCGACCTGCGCGCTGCCCATGGCGCGCCGCACGTAGGCGGGCAACTTCAGGAGCGCGGCAACCGTTTCGTCTTCCCAGGCGGCGTCGGGCGGCGTGGCCGTCATCAAGCGTGCAAAGGTCCGTGCACCCGCGAGGTTCAGGCGCAGGTCGGGCGCCGTCATGTCGCGGCTGGCGCTCGCCGCCGGCGTGGGGCCGGCCGGCGTCGACGCGACCAGGCGGCCGCCGGCGGTGGCGACCAGCGCCAGCCCGGCCAGCGACTGCGCGCCCTCGCAGCGCACGTAGTTCATCGCGACCAGCCCGCCGAACGACCAGGCGACGAGCACGGGACGCTCGAGCCCGAGGGCCTCGCGGACCGCGCGCACGTCGTCGGCCCACTGGC
>Ga0209254_10006549_pt1 | contig 10744 bp, 12 predicted proteins | sample FrelakmetDIP11DI_FD_187148 | JGI IMG/M metagenome (GOLD analysis project Ga0209254, IMG submission 187148) | Freshwater lake sediment microbial communities from the University of Notre Dame, USA, for methane emissions studies - DIP11 DI (SPAdes)... | ecosystem: Environmental > Aquatic >... | reverse complement strand
TAACTGATTTGGAGGGGAAACCGTTACAAGCATTATTTTCTGTTTCGGTTACTGATGACCGGTTTGTTGAATGGCCGGCAATGAATTCCGGATTTAATCAGGTGAACGCAATGGATACTGTGGATTTATTAAAAATGCGCCCCCGTGAAACTAAAATTGATGCAGACAGCCATGAAATGGGAGACAGCGGTGTCGTGCTGTCTGGTATTGTCAAAGACCGAAACGGCAACGGTAAAGATGGTCAGTTGATAACAATACTTGCAGAGGGGACAAGCATAATGCTTTCAGATACTACCGATGCGAAAGGAAAATTTTCATTTCCTCCGTTTGACTTTACAGACCAGTCGCCTTTTTTCACCCAGGTCACAGACCTTAAAGGAGTTAAGCAGGATCTTATTGTTTCAACTGATCCCCTTCCTTTTTTGGTTCAGGATAAGGATAATGTTTCAGGTTCCAATTGGTCTTCAATTCCGCAGTCCATTGAAAAATTCAGAAAAGCCGAAGCAGATTCTATTAGTATTGGCACTATGAAAAATACGCTTGAGTTGATTGCCAATAGTGAGACTGGTTCGGATAAAAAAACAAAATCAACAAGGGTTGAAAGAGGTGCTTCTTCACATATAATTACAGGAGAACAACTTGATAAATTTGAAATGGGTACTACTGCAAATGCTGTAATGATGGTGCCGGGTGTTGTTATGGTTGCTGGAAAGCTAACTATCAGGGGTGGGAACCAGTCTTTCGCTGGTAATTTAGAAATCGAACCGCTGGTTGTTGTAGATGGCGTTCCGGCTGCTACATCTAACGTGGCAGATTATTTGAATTCTCTGCCCCCACAGAATATTGATTATATCGAGGTCATTACCGGAGGTGAAGCCGCCTTCTATGGCACCCGGGCTGCAAATGGTGTGATAGTCATTAAAATGGCCAATAATCTTAGGCCTTCAGTTTTGCCACAACAAAAAGGGATCCAATATATCTTTCCGGTTGGCTATCATAAAAAGACTTCATTCTATACACCACCCTATAATGCTTATGGGGTCAGGGAAGCTTCATTCACAGATAACCGGGCAACGATTTTTTGGGATGGTGAAATAATGACGGATCAGCAAGGCAAAGCAGCTTTTCAGTTTTATACGGCCGATATGCCTGCCACTTATACAATTCGGGTAAAAGGAGTTACTTCAAAAGGCCATTTTATTGACGAATCAATCAGGATAAACAGGAATTAACCCTGGTTGAATGAACTACATTTAACAGAGCTTGAAAAGAAACTCTGACAGTTGCTAAATGATATTTTAAACAACAGAACCTGTCACAGTTTTTGCGCCCATATCGGGAGGTGATGAATATTCATGCGTATCTTTATTTTCGTTAAAATAGAAAGCATGTTGCAACATTAAACGACTGGATATTGACGGAACAGTATTTGATAGAACAATTGAAAAAAGGCGATCAAACCGCTTTTCGGGAAATCGTGGAAACCAGGCAGGGAATGGTTTACAATACTGTTTTAGGGCTGCTTCAAAATGCTGAAGATGCGGAGGATATTACGCAGGATGTTTTCATTAAAGTATTTGAATCGGTTCACCAATTTAAGGGTGAATCTGCCTTTTCAACATGGCTTTACAGGATTGCTGTAACCTCGGCCCTTGAATATCTGCGAAAAAAAAAGCGGAAGAAAAGGTTTGCATTTGTAACTAGCCTATTTGGTGATGATCAGAACCCCCTGCATGATCCGCCTGATTTTGTGCATCCCGGGGTTCAGTTGGATAACCGTGAAAATGCACGAATTTTGCTCGAGACGATTAAGAAACTCCCTGAAAATCAACGGGTAGCATTCACTTTGCATAAAATTGAGGCGTTGAGTTACCAGGAAACTGCAGATATTATGCAAACAAGTATTTCTGCAATCGAGTCATTAATTCACCGGGCCAGGCAGAACCTGAAAAAAATGCTTAAAAACTATTATTATCAGGACAAGTAGCGCAATTTTTTTTATTTTAAAGCATCTATAATATAGGTTATGCCAAACAGAAAACTTTCAGATCATGAGCTTGATGCTATCCTGAATAGCCTCGATGGAGTACAAAAGGCTTCTCCGGAACCTTTTTTGTTTACCCGCATTATGGCAAGGATTCAGAGTTCTGATGACAATTCCTGGGCAAGGGTTTTAAAATTTGTTTCTAAACCCGCCTTTGCCTTAGCGGTTGCAATAATCTTTTTATTTATCAACGGATATATTTTATTGAGTCAATTTCGTAATACTGCCGAGCCGGCAGAAGAATCAACACAGGCAATGGCAATGGAGTATACCGGCCTTACTACTCCTTATTATGATGTTAATGAAGAAATCCCATGAATACAATAACAAAAAATAAATGGTTTCTTTTTCTGCTCGGATTCCTTTTCCTTGCCAATATTGCTTTATTGCTCTCGTTTTTTGTTTTTGGCGAAAAAAGCGGTACATACAAAGGGAGTCATTCAGCTCAGTCTAATTCTGGTTACCTGGCTAAGGAACTTCAGCTTAGTAAAGAACAGGATTCATCTTTCAATAAAATGAAAGAAGAACATTTCCGGACGATGAAACCCCTTTGGGAAGATATCCGCAAATCAAAGGACAGCCTCTTCAGGCAAATGAATAATCCGGCTATGAATGATAGTGCCATTTCTGCTTTTACAGAACGCATCGCCGAAAAAAATAAGATGGCAGATGAATTGATGTTTCGCCATTTCAGGGAACTGAGAAAACAATGTACGCCTGAACAACAAACGAAATTTGATACGTTAATCCCACAGATGATGACAAGAATGGGTAGATGGCATAGCGGTAAAAAATAAATCAATAACACATTTAAAAAAGGCTTTTACAAAAAGCCTTTTTTAAATATAAGCTGAAAGCAAATTCACAAAAACCTTACTTTCCCGGCAAACTCATAAAAGGAATATTAACCATTGTTGCCAGTTCCTTGGTTTCACTACCTATCAACATACGGTCGATCCAGGTATGAAAATGGGGGACAGTAACCAGTATATCAATCTTGTTTTTCTGTATATAATCATTTATGGTACTGCTGATTGTTTCTCCTTGTATGACGGAAATTGTCTGCAGCTCTTTGCCAAAATGATGTTGCAGGGATGATGCTACTTTCTCTTCAACGCCTAAACTGATTTCGCTTTTTTCTTTAACATGTATAATGTCAATACTGGCATTCATTCTTTCCGCAAAGTTTTTCAGGAAAATGCATTGCTGATCGGGGATGAGCATGCTGAGATCAGTTGTGAGCAAAATTTTCCGGATTTCTCCACCATCAAAATTTTCAGGGACAGATAAAACCGGTGTGGGAGGGTGTGTAAGCAGATACCTCGAAACACTGCCAAATAACCAGCGACGCAAGCCGCCCGCACCCTTATGACCGATTATGATCAGGTCTGAGTGATGTTTACGGGCGAATTCAATGATCCCCTGGTAGTGCCCTCCTGAAGTAGAAAACACTTCGGTCTCATAATGAAAATCCCCTTTGTTGGTTTTTACAAAATCCCAAAGTTCATCATCAAAACTTTTCCGGTAAACTTCAAAGTTTTTTAGATATAATTCTGAATCATCTCCTGTGGTAATAGGCACATCGAAAAGATGAAGAATCTGAAGCCGGGCAAAAAAATGTTTATTTAATGAGTAAGCAAATTTTAATGCGTGGGCTGAAGCGTCAGAAAAATCAACCGGAACCAGTAATTGATGCATAAAGTAGATTGTAAAATGTTAACCTACTAATATACATTTATTTGATAAAAGGGATATATGATTTGAGTTGGTATTTTGATTGACATTTATCATGATTCCCTGCTAAAGGTTTTGCCAAAATACTTAACAGAAAAAATCGAGCTTATCAGCCAAACAAATCGCTGCTTAAGTACCTGTCACCCCGGTCGCAGGCGATAAAGACAATCAATCCCTCTTTTAGCTCCCGGCTGAGTCTTATAGCTGCAGAAGCTGCGCCGCCGCTGCTCATACCGGCGAATATTCCTTCCTCTTTTGCCAAACGACGGGTCATGGCAACTGCTTCCGCCTGCGAAATATCAATAATGCGGTCGACACGCTCCGGAGAATAAATTTTGGGAACATATTCCGGGGTCCATCTTCGAATACCAGGAATAGATGATTCTTCAGTTGGCTGGCAGCCGATAATTTGAACTAAGGGATTTTTTTCTTTCAAAAACCGGGATACCCCCATGATGGTTCCTGTTGTGCCCATGGAACTCACAAAATGGGTGATCTTGCCATTGGTATCCCGCCAAATCTCCGGCCCTGTGGTTTTATAATGTGCCAGGAAATTATCCGGGTTGGCAAATTGGTTAAGTAAATAATATCCCCCGCTGGCAGCTTTTTCTTCGGCATAATCGCGGCACTTTTCAATGCTTTCCAATAAAGTTACTTTGGCTCCGTAAGCTTCCATAGTGAGTACCCTTTCCCTGGTGGAATTAGAAGGAAGGGCCAGTTCTATCTCAACATTAAAAAGGCTTGCAACAAGCGCCATGCCGATTCCCGTGTTTCCACTGGTGGCTTCAATGAGTTTTATGCCTGGTTTGAGATCACCTCTTTCAATTGCACTCTTTATCATGTTATAAGCCGGCCGGTCCTTAACACTGCCACCAGGATTATTTCCTTCCAGTTTCGCAAAAATTTTAACCGAATTGTTTTCCCCCAGCCTTAGTATTTCAACCAGCGGCGTATTGCCAATTAAATCTGCTACACCAGCCATTAGGAATAATTTAAAGTTTTTCCTTCTAAAACGGTTATCTCTGTGTTGTGAAATACCAGGGAACCCGCTGGTACACTATTGGTTAACCAAACATTTCCGCCAATAATGCTATGGTGCCCCACCACTGTTTCTCCACCCAGAATAGTTGCATTGGAATATAAAATTACATCGTCTTCAATCGTGGGATGCCTCTTCTGTGAAGCCATTCGCTTATCCACACTGAGGGCCCCCAGGGTTACGCCCTGGTAAATTTTAACCCTTTTCCCAATCTGGCATGTTTCGCCTATAACCACACCGGTTCCGTGGTCTATCATGAAAAATTCGCCAATAACAGCACCTGGGTGAATATCAATTCCGGTTTTGGAATGGGCATGTTCCGTCAATATCCTGGGCAGCAATGGAACCTTCAGGGATAACAACAGGTGGGCGATTCGATAAAAACAAAGGGCATAAAATCCCGGATATGCCCTCACTACTTCAAATTCGCTTTTTGCGGCAGGGTCTCCGGTTAATATGGCTTCAATATCTGTATTTAAGAGGCGGTAAAGCTCCGGGACCCCGGAAAAGAAAGTTGCAGCAATCTCTTCATTGTTGCAATTGCAGCAGGCTTTGGTAGCATTGAGCATCCCGAAAAGTTCTGTTTGGAGCTTCTGAAATGCCATTTCAATTTTCTCAGCCGTATCAAACTGACAATCGGATAATTCCGGGTATAAAAGACAAACAAGTCTCGACGCCCAGTCTGCAATCGTTTCATTAGGTGGAACTTTCTCAAGTAACTGCTGTTTTCGTAAAATTTCTTCTGCGATCCTTCCGCTCATGATAATAATTTTGCCTGTTAGCAATTGGTGATACTCAATGAAATTAATTCAAAAATGTAGTTATTGAGTTCCCAAATAGCAGCTTTAAGATAATTATAGGAATATCCGGTAGGTATCGGTTAAGGCATGAGAAATTGGCGTTATTATAGCCAAGGCAATTAAAGTAATTTTCTGGTTGAATGGGCGGTTCTATAAAAAGTTAGCAGCCACTAAACATAAAACAAGCTTTATGATGTAAATTCCATTTTTTAAAAGACCCCGGGTCTGGAAAAATTTCAATAAAAAAAATCGCCGCATGAAAAAAAATCAGTCGCCTTCCCGCAGGAAATTCCTGCAACAATTTTCACTCTCTGCCGCTGCTTTGGCTGTCGGAACGCCTTTGCTGGCTGCAGAAAATCCAATTCCGTCTTTTGCAATTTTGAAAAGAAACGGTGGATTTAGCAATCTTGATAATATTAACCTGGCGCTGATCGGATCGGGCGGAATGGGTGTTGAAGATACAAAAACGGCACTCCAGGTACCCGGGGTGAAACTTGTTGCAGTATGCGATCTCTATGATGGCAGGCTCAAGGAAGCAAAAAGCCGCTGGGGTGCGGATATTTTTACCACAAAAAGTTATAAGGAAATATTAAACCGGAAGGATATTGATGCGGTTATTGTTGCCACTCCCGACCATTGGCACCAGCAGATCAGCATAGACGCGATGCGCGCGGGAAAACATGTTTACTGCGAAAAACCTATGGTGCATAGTGTTGATGAAGGCCCAGCAGTAATCAAAGCTCAAATGGAAACCGGGAAGATTTTCCAGGTAGGAAGCCAGGGCGTATCATCTCTTGGAAATGAAAAGGCTAAAGAATTACTGAAAGACGGTGCAATCGGTCAATTGAATTACGCTGAAGGATTTTGGGCCAGAAGGGACCCAGTTTCTGTTTGGCAATATCCCATTCCTGCTGATGCATCCGCCCAAACCGTTGACTGGGATACCTATGTCAGTAATACAAAAAAACGCAGTTTTGATGCTATGCGTTTTTTCCGTTGGAGAAATTATACTGATTATGGAACGGGTATGGCGGGGGATCTATTCGTTCACCTTTTTTCAAGCCTGCATTTCATTACTGATTCTTATGGTCCAAACAAAGTATATGCTTCCGGTGGCCTGCGCTACTGGAATGACGGACGCGAGGTTCCTGACGTTTTGCTGGGAACATTCGATTATCCAAAGGCCGCTGTGCATCCTGCTTTCAACTTATCACTGCGCTGTAATTTTGTAGATGGAACCAGTGGTACAACCTACCTGAAATTAGTTGGCAGTGAGGGTGCAATGGACATAACCTGGGACAGTGTAACCCTGAAGCGCAATAAAAGCATGAATTCTGATGATCCTTTTTATATAGAAAAATTGAAAAATGCAGGCCAGGAGATTAGTGACCGCAAGAAAATGCAGGGACCCGAATCCATCACTTTTGAAGCGGAAAAAGGGTATAAAGGCGGCCCTTACGATCATATGAATAATTTTTTTACGGCCATCCGAAAAAAAGGAAAAGTTGCGGAAGATGCAGTCTTTGGCTATCGGGCGGCGGCACCGGCGCTTTTGTGTAACGACAGCTATTATCAAAATTCACCGATGTTCTGGGACCCTGAAAAAATGCTTCTCTTAAAAAAATAATACCATGAAAATAGATAAATCCGGATTTATAATTCTTTGTTTTGCGGTATCCGTTGCCGGTATTTCCTGTAATACTGCCTCAGATACAAATACCAAAGAAATAAAAGATTCTATTACAGCAGCTCCTATGCAATCTTCGGAGCCAGCACCTGTTGCCATTTTCGATGGTAAAACACTAAGCGGATGGCATGGATTCAATAAACCCGGGGAAATTAAAAACTGGGCAGTTGAAGATGGCGCGCTTGTATGCCTGGGTGCAGCCAAAGATGCTCATGGCGGCGACCTGGTAACCGACCGTGAATATGAAAATTTTGAACTGAGCTGGGAATGGAAAGTAGACAAAGGCAGCAACAGCGGCGTTATGTATCATGTAATTGAAAGTCCCGCATATAAAGCGCCCTATGAAACCGGGCCGGAATACCAGGTAATCGATGATGTGGGGTTCCCCGAAAAGCTGGAGCAATGGCAAATGGCGGGAGCAGACTATGCCATGACGCAGGCTAACGAAAAAAAGAAACTGATGCCGGTTGGCGAATGGAATTCCAGCAAAATCATTTTTAATAAAGGCCATGTGGAACATTGGCTGAATGGCGAAAAAATTGTTGAATTTGAACGCTCTTCAGATGATTGGAAGGCAAAAAGAGCTTCCGGGAAATGGAAAGATTATCCCGGCTATGCGTCAGTTCTGAAAGGGAAGATCGCTTTACAGGACCATGGGAATAAGGCCTATTACAGGAATATCACGATCAAAGAACTGTAGATTTTGCTCAATTCTTACAGAAAATCAAACAGTTAAGTATTTTAACTCTTAAAAAACCGGCGGTATTTGAATTTGGCAGGCATTTTATTTATTTAAAATGTGAAAATCATTTGCTATAGAGATTTCCTGCAACCTATTTCTTCCATATGTTCGTCTTGAATCAGATATTGGTGTTGCTGTGAAATTTTAAGGATTTTTGAAAAACAAAGAGTACATTTATTTTCAACGATTTTGCATTAACAATATATAAATTTTCAGGATGAAAAAATTGATCTTGTTCGCTATACCGGTTTTGCTGTTAAGTTTTTTATTGCCTGAGCAGCATAATTATAAATCCGTGAATATGGAAAACAATGCAGCATTGAACGACGGCCCCTATGTTCTTTATTCAACGGAAAAAGTATTTGTAAAATACATTGCAGAAGCAGACGGGAGCAAGAAAGTGAAACAAGACAGTATGGGTTTGGCCGAGAGAAAGAAAATTGTACTCAATGTGAATACTGATATTCCCGGTAAAACTTTCCAGGTTGTACTGAAAGACAAACTGGTCAATGAAAAGAGCGAATATAAAAAAGTCAGTCGACAATTGGTAATCTCAGATATCGAAGGAAATTTTGATAAATTTCGGAAACTTCTTTTGGCCGGAAAAGTTATCGATGAAAATTTTGAGTGGACTTACGGTGATGGTCATTTAGTTCTGGCAGGAGATTTTTTTGATCGCGGTATCCAGGTAACAGAAGTGCTTTGGCTTATTTATTCACTTGAAGAAAAAGCCAAAAAAGCAGGCGGCTATGTACATTTTGTATTGGGTAACCATGAGATCATGAATATGTCTGCTGACCTGCGTTATTTGCATCCCAAATATGTTGAGAATGCGGGCCTGTTGAATGAAAATTACATGAACCTGTATGGAGTTAATTCTGAATTGGGCCGCTGGCTTCGTACGAAAAATGTGATTGAAAAAATCGGTGGAATTTTATTTCTTCATGGCGGGATTTCCCGTAAAGTGAATAATATCGAACTACCCATCCAGGAATTGAATACCCTGGCCAGGCCATTCTATGCAGATACAACTTTTTCATACCCAAATCTGGAAACTGATATCCTGTATTCTGATTCCGGGCCATTTTGGTATAGGGGTTATTATATGGGCGATAAAACGGACATTCCACAAATATTAGATTCAACATTAAAGAAATTTCGAATCGATTTGGTTGTTACCGGACATACTCCTGTTTCAGATACCATAAGTATTTGGTACAAAGGTAAACTCATCAATACTGATACGCCACATGCAAAGGGGAAGTCAGAAGCGTTGCTGATTGAGGGAAATAAATTTTACAGGATCGATGCAGCCGGAAACAAAGTACAACTGGAACAATAACGGCCTTTTTTAAGTTGTTCTCCGGGAAAGTTGACATTAATTTTTTCACATGCAATTTCGAGTAGCCGACACTGCTGATATCCCACAAATGATGTTGGTGAGATTGTCGGTAACGGAAAACCGTTTATCAAATCCCTCATTTATTTCAGAAGAAGATTATACGAACTATTTGCAAAACAGGGGTAAGGGTTGGGTATGTGAAGAAGATGGAAAAATCCATGGATTTGCCGTTGTTGATCTCCTGGGTAATAATGTATGGGCATTATTTGTGGACCCGGCCTATGAAAAGAAGGGTATAGGCAGGCAATTACAAATGTTGATGCTTGACTGGTATTTCAAGCACAAGGATGAAGATATTTGGTTAAGTACTGCAAAGGGAAGCAGGGCCGAATCATTTTATAGCATTTCCGGATGGGAGCAGGCAGGACTCACAGAATCAGGCGAGATAAAATTCATAATGACAAAAAGTGTTTATTACGCAGCCCGGCAATTGAAATCTTTATAATTTGCTAAGCTTGATATTATACCGGAGTGGGGTGTTAATGCTCAATAACCCGTTTTTAATAAAAAAAAATGAAGGGGAGCAGGGTGTTGATGATGATAAATTGCAAAAGCTCAAAACAGCCTGAAAAGGCCCCCCCAATTCATCTTCCGGAACCAGGGTTGAAGTATATGAACCAAAAGTAATTTCTTTATCTCTTTTTATAGAATAGGCGCCATTACTTAACGTATTCCTGAGCGTTTTGCCCGTGAATTGTCCCCTTCCGTTAAAGTTGATTGTTATAGTACCTGAACCGCCTTGAGGGAAATCTATAAATGTTGAAGTGGTCTTATCGAAAACCTCAACGAGTTCCCAGTTACCTGTAAGTACATCAGGGGATGCAATGTCTTTTTTACAGGAAAACAGGCAAGCAATCAATACCAAACAAAGCAGTTGATATTTTCTCATGCCATACCTGACAAAATAAACAATACAAACGTTGCATAAAGACTAACCACAATGGCACAAGGATTCCAGAAACTGTCCTTGAGTTCTTATTTCACCCGGAATGTCACAACATTTCCGCAACAATTCTCGCTTACTCAAGATTACCCCTGATCGCCGTTGCAGGTGTTGCGCCTGCTACACAAGAATACTGCACAAGCATGTTCGGCGCGCACCTGCAACATCTGAGCAAATACATTCCCTAAGCAAAGTCATTACATCCTAAATAAAGGCACTGCGTTGAAATGTTGCAGGTGCGCGCCGAATCTGCGGGATCCATTGCCATACCTGTATACCAGGTTTGATCAGCCATACTTTCTATGACATAAACTGTAATCATAAAAAAACCACTTTAACTTTTGCTAAAGTGG
>Ga0209254_10006548_pt1 | contig 10744 bp, 10 predicted proteins | sample FrelakmetDIP11DI_FD_187148 | JGI IMG/M metagenome (GOLD analysis project Ga0209254, IMG submission 187148) | Freshwater lake sediment microbial communities from the University of Notre Dame, USA, for methane emissions studies - DIP11 DI (SPAdes)... | ecosystem: Environmental > Aquatic >... | reverse complement strand
GGCCGGGTCTGATGCGACACCAGGCCCAGATACAGCTCATCAACCGAGCCGCTGGCCAGCACGCCGGCCCCCTTGTGCAGCTTGTCACCAAATACACGGTATCCAGATGCACCAGGGATGAAATGGGCGACACTATCCCACCTGCCAGGCGATACCGCAGTAATCCCCCTCGCCAGAAGCGAACGAATGGGCCTGGGAATACGCTCAAGGCGCCGCCACAATCTGTCCGTCATCTGATAGCGGTTATAGCCGGCAAACAGTTCATCACCCGCATCGCCAGACAAAGACACCGTGACATGCTGCCGCGCCAACTGGCTCACCAGAAACGTGGGGATTTGCGACGAATCGGAAAACGGCTCGCAATAAAGCGCCGGCAATAGCGGAATAACATCCCGTGCCTGCTGTGGTTGCACATACAACTCCGTGTGATCCGTCCCGAGATGCCTGGCCACCGCCTTGGCATGAACCGCCTCGTTGTAGCCCGCATCGTCGAAGCCAATCGTAAACGTCTTGACCGGCCGGCTCGACTGCGCCTGCATCAACGCCACCACCGCAGAAGAATCGATCCCGCCGGACAAAAATGCGCCCAGCGGAACATCGGCCTCCATCTGCTGCCGGACTGCGTCCCGCAACAATTCGTCCAACTGATCGACGGCTGCTTCAGCCGATCTGGAGAAACGTTTCGCAACGCCGGCCCGCGCCACCTCCGGCAAACTCCAATATTGACTGATCTGCGGCTCCGGCCGATCCAAAGATAGCGAAAGCATGCAGCCAGAATCCAGTTTGGCAATGCCTTCATAGATCGAATACGGCGCAGGTATGGCGTTGTACCGGAGCAGCAGGCACAACGCCCCGCGGTCAATTCCAGCCGAAAATGCAGGATGTGCCTTGAGTGCCTTCAGCTCCGAACCAAACAGGAATGCTCTATTTGACCCTGATCCTTGCCAGCCGTAATAGAGCGGCTTCTCCCCCAAGCGATCCCGCGCCAGCGTGAGAATCTGGGAAGCGTTGTCCCAAACGGCAAAAGCGAACATACCAATGCAGCGTTCCACCGTTTGCCGAATGCCCCAGGCATCAATACCGGCCAGCAACGTTTCGGTATCTGAATGCCCGCGCCACGCAAATTCGCCCTTCGCCTCCAACTCGCGCCGCAGACCAAGATGGTTGTATACCTCGCCGTTGAAGGCAATGACATAACGACCGCTTGGGGAATGCATGGGTTGGTGGCCGGCCGGGGAAAGATCAAGGATCGACAGGCGCCGATGGCCGAGCCCTATCCCACGCTCGACATCACACCAATAGCCGGCATCGTCCGGACCGCGATGGACGATTCTGTCCGCCATGCGAACCAGAATACCCTTGGCGATTTCCGAACGTTCAACCAGGCCGAGCGAGAGAAATCCAACAACTCCGCACATGTGTAATGATATTCCAGTTCGATGGAATCAGGCTAGTTAATAAATATTGCGCTTATGACAAACCAAGGTCACACTTGAAACATAACGCAGGAACTTTACTGCAGAGGAACAAAACAAACCGCTATCGCAGCGAATGTATTTCACAGGCAGCCCCAATCCAAAAACCTGTCGAATCTTTAACATATAGAACTGCCAACTATAATCAAACGAGGCGCGCAAGCCAACCTCTCTTGCCATATCGAGAGTTTCCGATTCTCGCGAATAACTTGTCCAAAAATACATATAATCTGCATGCCTTTCTGAATATTCAGCCACACCAATGCCCGTCTCCTTGTGATGCTGAGGAAACTTACCAATACCTAGACGACTACAAAAACTAATATAACTCCGCAAAGCTGAATGTGACCTGATTCGATGCGCCCAAGGCAAAAAAATGTGCCCTTCATGCACACAATGCAATAGCGGATTAAGCGCAATAAAGAAGGCATTATCCTTTAAGGCATGTTTAACGTTTAGAAAAAATCGATTCTTATCATGAACATGCTCCATTACCTGATTTGAGACAACAAAGTCAAATGATAAATTCTCGAAGGGCCATGGATCAGCCACCGATATTGCACGAATTCTACTTCCCCAATCGACCCCTTTATGAGCCTCCTCCAGGTTCTCAATGGTGCGGGCAATAAAGCCATCCATTTGAACTCCGTGATCACAAACATCGAATCCATAAAGTTCAAATTTTAGTTTCGGGTTAATAGCATGAAGTGCCTCGTGCAAGAATCCCATCAACACCCCATTTCCACACCCCGCATCAAGAATCCGAATAGGCTCGTCCAAAATCAAACAATCATCAATTAATGTATTGATCATCGCAAGAAAATGCTGATGTGTCAGCGACGACGCTTTTGGAGCACTCATATTAATTTGCCTTAACCCTATGAATTATTAATAAACCAAAATATTCCGATGGCCATTCATTAGATTCACCATAACAAAGAGAAGCCAAAACATTGGCCGCGGAACTCTCTGATGATCCCCAATCCTTATTTTGTATCACCAGACCTGCTACCAAGCCCACTGACTTCCTCAAAAAGTGACCGCATCCTCGGCGTGACCACCTGTAGGCAATAACTATCCTCAACCAACTTTCGTCCACGCATTCCAAACTGATAGCGCAGATCCGGATCTACTGCCAAATTACGCAACGCATCAACCCAGGCGTTCGTTCCACTGGCCAAATACCCGCTGGCATCGTGCTCAACGATCTCTTCGTTAACCCCGATCGGCGAAGCCACCACAGGAATTCCACAAGCCATGTATTGAATCAGCTTGTAGCCGCACTTTCCCCGCTCCCAAGGCGAGTCAGCCAACGGCATGATGCCGATATCAAACGCCTGAATTTGCTGAACCTCATCTTGTTCGGACCAAGGTCTGCAATCGATATCCAGTCCAGGCGCTGTAAAGTCAGCCCCCACAACCCGCAATTGGACAGGATATTCTTTGGCCAGAAGTTGAAGCGCCGGCAATGCGATATCGAGATATTTGACCGTAGCCGCAGAACCTACCCAACCAATTACAAGCGGCTCCGACAGGCTCTTCATCTTTACCGAATAGCGATCGAGATCGATCACCGTGGGAATTATTTCAACCCTGGTCGCCCCTGTCGCCTTTGCGCGGTCAGCTAGATAAGCGTTACCACACACAACAAGCTTGGAATTCCGCATCACGCCATCGATCTTGTATCGGAGCATGTGGCGCCACGGATTGGCACTGAGATCGTAGTTATGAAAGATAGCGTCGTCGTAATCGACCACATAGCGGATATTAAACAGAGTGAGCAAGCGCTCAAACCAAGCCGGTAACTCAGGAAACAACTCCTTCTCAATCCACAGCAGATCGAAGCGCCGCGCCTGGAACAGCCATGGCAGCCTACGAAGATAGTCGCCAAGAATCTGCCAAACCGCCTTAGGCCGCCTGGAATAGAGACGTTCGATGTACTCGTCGCGGAGGAGTGGAACAATCTCCACATCAACCCCCAATTCCGCCAAGGCGGGAATGAATTGCTCGAAGCGCATGCGGCTACTGGCGCCCTTCCGGCCATAGCGGGTTAGAGCAAGCACCCTCAACGGGTCATCCCCTTGATCACCCACTGCGGCAACCAGCGCCATAACATGCCGTAGGCTGCCCAAGTCTCCTTCAAACTAGGCCATGAACGCCGTAGCAACGCCAATGCCGAGCGAGACAAGGGCTCTACGAAAAGTGTTGCCGCCAAGACCCCAAATGCGCCAATCCAGGAAAAATGTTTGAACGAATACAACAAGCGACTGCGCAAGGAATAAAACAGGCGCCGCGCCTTCACCTGATTCGACGTACCACCACCAGCATGGAATGCCCGCACACCGGCCAGATAAACGCTGTGCCAACCAGCCTGGTAAGCACGGCAAGAGAAATCCAAGTCTTCTAGATATACAAAGAAACGCTCATCGAATCCCACCAATGCATTAAACAACTCACGACGCACCAGGAAGAAAGCGCCAATGACGTGATCCACTTGGCGAGTGTGCTTATGGTCCCATTCGGACATGAAGTGGCCTAGTCGCGGAAAAATGCGATCCGCGCCCAACGCGTGCGCCACGAAGCCAAGCGGAGATGGAAAGCGGGCGCAACTGCGCGAAATATGGCCGTCTTCATCAAGCAACTGCACACCGCAAATGCCCACCTTGGCATTGGCTGAATCTTGCATGTAGGCCAAGACCTTGGACAAGGTGTTCGCATACAGCGCCGCGTCGGGGTTGAGAAACAGTAGGTATTCCGATGTGGCGTGTTGAGCGCCGAGATTACAGGCTTTGCCGAAGCCAAAATTCTCCCCGGCCCTTAGCAGTTTCACATTTGGCAACCGCTCCACGAATAATTCAGATCCATCTGTGGAGCTGTTATCGACTACGATAATCTCCGAAACAAGAAGCGTACCGTATTGATTGACAGAATTGATGCACTCCAACAACTGGCGGCCAGCATTCCAGTTAACAATCACCACAGAAACGATAGGACTAGGCCTCACAAGCTGTACTCCGGGGAAGCGAACAGCGTACGCCCTTGCTAGATCCCAAGATTGCCAAAAGCGCCCAGAACATAATGATATACGGTTGCGTAAAGTGTGGATCTTCAACCATTAAGGCCAACATGATTACAACGAACGCCTTACCCACTTTGGCACTTCTAGAAAAGGCTTTGTAAGCAACATATAAAAAAAATCCAAACGAAACAATTATTCCAATAAACGACTGCTCAACAAGTGTCGTCAACCAATAATTATGGGCCGAGTACTCGAAATAACTCAGCGAGCCATAATAGCCAATCGGAGAGAGTGGATTAAAGAGAAAATAATCAATTTTCTCCGCCATTAGGTCAAGTCTGGAATTGCCTGTATAGATCGATTCAGGATTAATCCGGTCTGCAATGAAACCCTCAAACGATGAGAAGTCAGTCGACACCGCAAAACCGATTAGAAATACTAAAAGCGCACCATAAATCGAAAATTTACCCAGTCGCCGTGCACCAAAAATTACAAAATACATCAGTAGCATCAGGAAAATAACTGACCTGGAAAACGTAAATAAAATCCCGAGAGAAATTATTAACAAAAAAATGGAGTCGATTACCTTCCTATTCTCGAGCACGGCGAAAAATACGAATGCAAGCAGCAAAACCTGAGCAATTGTGTTGCTTGCCCCCCAAGGCAAAGACATCGCACCACCAACATAGCGCTCCATAACGACTGACTCGACCCCGGTCACAAGTGAGGTCAATACAAAATTGACTAAAAAGTAAGCGGCCAAAATACAGCATGAGATAATGCACATTCTCGCAATTATATCTTGCGAATGCCGGTCAACAACTAAAACCCCCACCAAGCCCAAAAAAATCAAATACCCGATAACATGAACTATCATCCGGGCAGATGACTGCAAAAAGGAGGGTGAGAAAAATGTCATAACCACTATAAGTGCGATATACGCTGCCGACAGAAAAAATAATACCGGATCAACAAGTTTTAACCTATAAACAAATATCAGTGCCGCTGGAATTGCCGCAATAAATAAAAACGGAAGGCCGAATGAAACCACTCCGCCATCATCAGGCGATGTGGAAAATGGAAGCAATACAATGCCAACCCCAAAAAACAAATAAAATAAGGACGACAAGCTAAAGCGCATTGCGGTTACCTTGTTGAAGTCTAAAGTACATAATCATTAGAACCACACCATCGAAAAAGACCCTTGCCACCCAAGCGATAGCAGCACCAATAACTCCAAAATGATTAATTGCCACATATAACAAGCCGAGAAATAATGGAACCTCAAACATATGTAGCAACGCTGTTTCCTTGGTTTTTCCCAATGCATGGAGAAACGAAAAATACATGGCTCCAACTGAATTCAAGAAAACTCCAGCACAGAGTATTTGGCCAACCTTTATAGAATCTTCAGAAACATAGTCCCCAACCCAGAATTGAAGGAGTTGAGGCATGATCAGCGCCAAGGCGCTCATCAACAACAGCATGCCTACCGACACCCTGACCAACCACCGTCTGAATACCAATACGGCCTGAGCAGGATCTTTGGCCAACAAGCCTGATATCGCTGGAAAAGCTACAGTTGTGACGGCCCCAACGATTATCAACGCCTGGACAGTTACCTCATAGGGAAGCACATAAAGTGTCACTGCAGCGGCTGATATCAGGGAGCCAACAAAGAACCGATCCGCCTGAACAAGCAGGGGGCTCAATAAATTGCTGACAGTGAACCATCCGCCAAATCTCAGCAATTCCCTTGCATGGGCTTTATGGTAAGCGCCAGGTGTTTGAACCAATGGTTTGGCAATACAATTCAAGGCCAATTTGCGGTAAATGACCAAGGCTATGCCTCGCGAGAAAACGAGGGTTCCGACAAGCCAATACAGATTATTGGTGAATAAAGAAATAATGAACGGCGCACCAAAGTTGGCTGCCCCCAAGGCAATTCTCAGAATGCTGATACCTTTGAAATTCTGATAGGCCTCATTCACGCCACGATAGGTCGCACTGATCGCCTGCATGGGAAGCGCAAGTGCAAGCAAAAGCATTGAAACCTGAATTTCTTGATCCGGCACAGAATTCGCCGGAATAAGCCGATAAGCGCCAAACAGCGCAGCCAAGCCAATCAGACCCATGCCGACCAAGCCGCTGTATTGCGTGATCCGCGTTGCAGTGGCCAGGACGTCAGGCACCAGATGTTCATCCCCCGCACCGATCAACGCCGCAACACGCTGCGTCGTGGCCCTGCCAATACCGAGATCAAGCGCACCCGCGTAACCAATCAGACCCCACGCCAGTGCAAGAAAACCAAAACGCTCCGATCCAATCAGGGTTAATAGTTTTGGAACTGTTACCGCAGCTATCAGCAATGGCAAGCCGAGACCGAGCAAGTTCCATAATATATTTCTGGTGCGCACGCTAGGCTCTGCCAGTCAGATTGGTTGTCAAGACAAGATCATTGACATACCAATCCATTGCTTCCTTCAACCCCTCGCCGATGCGGTGTGTCGGCGCGTATCCCAGCAGATTTTTGGCCTTGCTGATATCCGCCAATGAATGACGTACATCTCCCGCACGAAAATCACGGTACGTCGGTTTGAAATCCTTCAGGTGCGGAAAGCGCGGTTCAAGCAGCGTGCGTATCGACTCGAACAACTGATTCAACGTGGCGCGGTCACCCACCGCCACGTTGTAAACCTGAGCGACCGCATCCGGGTTGTCGGTGGTTGCGGCCAGCAAGTTGGCCTGCACGGTGTTGGCGATATAACAGAAATCACGACTGGTTTCGCCATCGCCATTTACAAACACCGACTCGTTCTTGATCATGCTGGCGACCCACTTGGGGATCACTGCTGCGTAGGCGCCTGCGGGATCCTGGCGTTTTCCAAAAATATTGAAGTAACGCAGGCCGATGGACTTGAAATCATAGCTACGGGCGAAAACATCGGCGTAGAGTTCATTCACGTACTTGGTGACGGCATAAGGCGAAAGCGGCTTGCCGATCAGATCCTCCACTTTGGGCAGGCCAGGATGATCGCCATAGGTGGAACTGGATGCAGCGTAGGTGAAGTTCTTTACCCCGGCATCTCGGGAGGCGACCAACATGTTGAGGAAGCCCGAAATGTTGTTTTCATTGGTCAGAATGGGGTCTTCCAGCGAGCGCGGCACGGAACCCAACGCTGCCTGGTGTAACACGTAATCAACGCCGTTACAGGCCGCTGTGCAGTCGGTCAGATTGCGGATGTCACCTTCGATGAACTGGAAATTGTCCCATTGCTCCTCGTAAACAAGGCGCTGGACTTCGTCCAGATTGTGCTGGTAGCCAGTGGCGAAGTTATCAAGCCCCACAACACGTTGATTGAGCTTGAGCAGGGTTTCAAGCAGGTTGCTGCCGATAAAGCCGGCAACGCCGGTGATGAGCCAGCTTTTGGGGGTTTTGGGCAGTTCTGCCAACAGGGTTTCGTAGGTGCTTGCCATTGGGTTACAACCTGAGATCGGATTCATCGGCGGCTAGAACGTATTTGAGGTCGTAAAGCACATGCGCGGTCTTGCCGAAAGCACGGATGCCTGCCGCGCCGAGTTCCTGAAACTGGTGGTGAGCAACGGCGATGATTACCGCATCATAGGCGCCAGCGTCTGGCTTCTGGATCGGCGTGATGCCGTATTCGTGCTGCGCTTCGGCGATATCGATCCAGGGGTCGTAGACCTCAGCCTTGACGTTGTATTCCTGCAATTCGCGAACGATGTCGACTACCTTGGTGTTGCGGAGGTCCGGACAATTTTCCTTGAAGGTCAGGCCAAGCACAAGAACGCGTGCGCCGTCCACTTGAATACGGCGTTTGGTCATGGTTTTAACCAATTGGGATACAACATAGGCGCCCATGCTGTCATTGAGCCGGCGCCCGGCGAGAATGATTTCAGGGTGGTAGCCGATGGCTTGGGCTTTGTGGGTAAGGTAGTAAGGATCAACACCGATACAATGTCCGCCCACAAGCCCGGGACGGAATGGCAGGAAATTCCATTTGGTGCCTGCGGCTTGCAACACGGCCTCGGTGTCGATACCCATTTTATTGAAGATGAGGGCGAGTTCGTTGATCAGCGCGATATTGACGTCGCGCTGGGTGTTCTCGATGACCTTGGCCGCTTCCGCAACCTTGATGCTGGGTGCTTTGTGGGTACCGACGGTGATGATCTCGTTGTAGATCGCATCGACCAGATCGGCCACTTCCGGCGTGGAACCTGCTGTCACTTTTTTGATAGTAGTGACGCGATGCTCCTTGTCGCCAGGGTTGATACGCTCCGGGCTGTAGCCGGCGTAGAAATCCTGGTTGAACTTGAGGCCGGAGAATTTTTCGAGGATGGGAACGCAATCTTCTTCGGTGGCGCCCGGGTAGACCGTCGATTCGTAAATGACGATATCACCCTGCTTGAGTACCTTGCCGATGGTTTCAGAGGCTTTGATCAGCGGGGTCAGGTCGGGTTGGTTGTGCCTGTCGATGGGAGTGGGCACGGTGACGATGAAGCAGTTGCATTGCCCTAGATCGTCCAGTGACGTAGTAAAACTCAAGTGCTTCGCAGCTTGCAGTTCTTCTGACTCGGTTTCCAGGGTATGGTCATGGCCGGACCTGAGTTCCGCAATCCGTTTTTCATTGATATCAAAGCCGATTACCGGGCGCTTCTTTCCGAATTCGACTGCGAGGGGAAGGCCGACGTAACCCAGACCGACAATCGCCAGTTTCAAATTTTCCAGTTTCAATTTCCGCTCCATTCACACAAAGACTTCAGCTTCCGCCAAGGTCAGCGCCGCTGCATCCTTGACGGCAAGCTTCGGCTCGCGTTCAAGCGACCAGTCGATACCAAGTGCCGGGTCATTCCACAGCAGACTTCGCTCGTACTCTGGAGCGTAGTAATCGGTGGTCTTGTAAAGGAACTCTGCCGTTTCGCTGAGCACGACAAAGCCGTGGGCAAAGCCTTCAGGCACCCAGAGTTGTTTCTTGTTTTCCGCACTAAGTATCTGGCCGACCCACTGACCGAAGGTTTTCGAGCTTTTTCGGAGGTCGACCGCGACATCGAAGACTTCGCCCTGCACGACACGAACGAGTTTACCTTGAGGTTGCTGGATCTGGTAGTGCAGGCCGCGCAGAACGTTCCGGGCCGACTTGGAATGGTTGTCCTGCACGAATTCGCGCTTGAGACCGGTGGCATGCTCGAAGGCACGGGCGTTGAAACTCTCGAAGAAGAAGCCACGGTCGTCACCGAAGACCTTGGGTTCGAGGATGATAACTTCGGGGATAGCGGTGGGGGTGGCGATCAATTGGTTTTCCCTGCTTTAATGTTGTTTTGTTTCATACCCAGCCGCGCCGCATGATCTCGGCACACATATGGTCACTTGCGGCCACCAGGGCAGGCACAAAGTCGTGGCCGGATTGCAGGGCGCTGTGAAGAACGACGGGGTCTTCAACGTATTCGTGAATCATCTGGTTTCTGAGGTTTCGCATGGTCATCCATCCATCTGCTGATTTGATGATGCCCAGACGCTCGGCACGATCAAGATTATCGATGACGGAGGATATCTTTTCGCCCAGTGCAGACAGCAGTAGCGGCAACAGTTTGTCGCCCAAAGTATCCTGAAGGCGGCCGAACCTGCCGACGAAGGCTTCTACACGCTCTGCCAGGTCGAGGTCTTCTTCGAGGCGGGACGCCTGCTGCAGTGAAAAATCGTTTCCAAACAGGCGCTGATCTGTCGTCACAAGGTGTCTGCATTCCTTACGGACGACCCGAACCAGAAATTGCAGGCGAAATGCAATTTTCGGCTCAATGGTCATAACAATTTCCCCTCTTCGAAAGCGGCGTCATGAATCGGCAAACGCATGAGGTTGGGGGCGCTGAGCAGTACATCAACTTTACGTCCGTGCATGATGCGGGACGTCCTGGCGGCCATCTGCGCGGCAATGAGCGCAGGATTGTCGACCGGCTCGGAAAATTCGAGCATGAGGTCCAGGTCTCCGCCGATCGCACTGTCATTCAGTCTGGAGCCAAACACCCTGACACCAGATAAACTGTTCCCGGCCACCTGAGAGGCAAGTTGGCGAATCCCTTGAATTTGGTCGTAAGTGAGGCGCATGTTCAGAAAAAACTCCTGGCTGCGGCTGGCATTTTCAACCCGTGAAAGTTTGTCGCGGGTTCATTTCCTTCCGCCTTAAGCCTTTGTTTCAACTTGCGCCAGTAAGCATTGGCGTCCGCACTATCG
>Ga0209254_10006547_pt1 | contig 10746 bp, 12 predicted proteins | sample FrelakmetDIP11DI_FD_187148 | JGI IMG/M metagenome (GOLD analysis project Ga0209254, IMG submission 187148) | Freshwater lake sediment microbial communities from the University of Notre Dame, USA, for methane emissions studies - DIP11 DI (SPAdes)... | ecosystem: Environmental > Aquatic >... | reverse complement strand
GGGCAAATAGTCTGGGGATTGCACAAGCGTTTCAAACTTCAGCCTATAGTACTCTGACCGGGAAGCCTTGAGTACTTTCTCATCAATCCGAACCACAGCAGCAAAATCGTCAGGCTTCATGAGTCTAACCTTAATTGCACTCTTTTTCATTGGGCTCCTCCTTTTTAGTTTGTAATAACATTAATAGTAACAGATTATGATCTTGTCAAGGCGAAATTGACAGGAGTTTCCCCTTGACAATTATATGTGCACTGTTATATATATGTTTAGTTATATATATTCTTAAACACATAAGGAGAAGATCATGTCCCTTCCTCATGCCCTGCTTGGCTTGATAAGCTACCAACCATCAACTGGTTATGAGCTTCGCACAACCTTCAGCGAGTCAGTCCAGTTCTTCTGGAATGCAACCCTGCCGCAGATTTACCGCACCCTCAACCAGATGGAATCCCAGGGGTGGCTTATTGCTAAAGTTGAACCACAGGTGGGTAAACCGAGCAGGAAGGTTTATTCCATTACAGATGAGGGCGCGAGGGAACTTAAGCAATGGCTCGAGTCACAACCGGTGATGCCGCCTGAAAGAAATCCGTTTCTTCTAAAAATATTCTTTGGCCGGATGGCAAATACAGACATTCTCAAAAGGACCATTGCAGACTGGAGGGAGCACCACGCCAATCTCCTTGAGCGTTATGAAACAGAAACCGTTACCGTCATACAGCACTATACAGAAGAGTGCGGTTCTCCAGCTGATGATGTTTACTGGAGGCTCACCCTTGATTTCGGCCAAAGATATGCAAAGATGGCCGTTGAGTGGTGTGATCACGTACTCAAAACTATCAATCAAAATAAAGAATCATTACCTAAAAAAGAACAAAAGGCTGTAAAAACACAAGGAGGGACAAAACATGGAACATCAAGAGGCGTATGAAAAGGCAAAAAAACGGGTTGAAGCAAAGATGGGTTTTTACATCCATCTGGCTGTGTACATAGGGGTCAACCTGCTTCTCATCGCTATCAATCTCGTAACCGCACCCGATCAACTGTGGTTCAAGTGGCCTCTCATGGGATGGGGTATTGGTCTTTTCTTTCATGGTCTTGGAGTTTTTGCATCGCTTAAGGGGGACTCCATCAAAGAACGTATGATCGAGAAGGAGATGGAAAACCAAAAGAAGAACCAAAAATAAAGGCATTGTAGTTGTAATGGAGGTTTACCATGCAAAAGATCAACATTGATGCAGATAAATGCAAAAAGGATGGGGCATGCGTCCAGGTATGTCCCCAGCGGATATTCGTCCAGAAGGAAACAAACACTCTTCCCGACGTCCTGAACGAGGACCTTTGTATCGCTTGCGGCCACTGTGTTGCCATCTGCCCCCATGGGGCGGTCTCCCATGTTAACTTTCCACAAGAGAAGGTAATTGCAGTTCACAAGGAAACCCTGCCCTCGTATGAACAGGTCCTCGGGATGGCCCGGTCGAGACGCTCCCGGAGGGCTTTCAAAAATAAACCTGTCGAAAAGGACCTGATCGAAAAGGTGATCGAAGCCGCGAGGTTCGCCCCGAGTGCGGAAAATGTCCAGAGCACACAATACATCGTCGTGCAGGATAAGGCTGTAATGGGAAAGATTGTTGATCTTACCACTGACTATTTGGTAAAAATCTCAAAACAACTGAAGAATCCATTCATCAGGCGTTTCCTGCGGATGGCCGCAGGCCGTGAACTGGAAGCAGCCATTGAGAGCATCACCATATTCGAGAGAGTAATCAGCGAGGTGCGCAGCGGTAACGATGTAATACTCTGTGGCGCCCCTGTCCTTCTTATATTTTATGGTGACAGGGCAGCCACCTTTGCGTCGGTAAATGCTAATCTTGCACTTCAAAATGCGTCATTCGCAGCCGAATCACTCAACCTTGCTAATTTCTATACCGGTTTCGTCGTGGCGACCTGTGATCGTGACCAGCGCATCCAGTCGATCCTGGAAATATCCAAAACTCATAAGATTTACGCGGGACTTGCCCTTGGTCATCCTATGTACAATTACAAGAACTGGATGGAGAGACGTCCTGCACAGATAACGTGGATATAAATTTAAAGGAGGCAACCAAATGAGGATCGTTGTTTTGAATGGAAGTCCAAAAGGAGTTCATAGCATAACCCTTCAGTACGTCAGGTTCCTTGAGAAGAAATATCCTCAGCACGCATTTCAGGTCTTCAATGTGGCCCATGATATTCGTAAAATAGAAGTTGATGAAGCCCTATTTCATGAAATCATAGGCCAAGTAATAGAGGCGGATGGCATTCTGTGGGCCTTCCCCCTCTATTACTTTCTCGTTTCTGCCCAATACAAAAAATTTATCGAGCTCATCTGGGAAAGAAAAGTTGAAAATACTTTTCGAGACAAATATACCGCTGCGATTTCCACCTCCATTCACCTTTTCGAACATACGGCCCACAACTACATCCATGGGATATGTGATGACCTCGAAATGAAGTTCCTTGGTAGTTATTCCGCAGACATGTATGACCTCACAAAAGAACCGGAGCAGAAGCGTTTTCTTATATTCTTCGACGAGTTTTTGAGAGGTATTGAGAAAGGTATCTCCACCGCACGGGAATATGCTCCCCTTCGGCCAAATCCATTTCAATATGAGTCGAAGAATCATTTAAGGCCTGTTGATCCCGGAGAGAAGAAAATTCTTATCCTGACTGTTTGCCTACCCGGACAAACAAATCTCGCCCACATGGTTGAAAGGCTTAAGGGTTGCTTCAGGAAGGCCCCACAGGTGGTCAACCTCTTCGATGTAGAAATGAAAGGCGGCTGCCTCGGATGTATCAGGTGCGGTTATGACAATACCTGCATCTACGAGGGCAAAGATGAATTTATCGATTTCTTTAGGGAAACCTTGAAAAAAGCTGACGTCATCGTCTTTGCCGGAGCAATACAAGACCGATACCTCTCGTCCAGATGGAAGATGTTCTTCGACCGAACCTTTTTCAATAACCGTAGCCCTTATCTGGTGGACAAACAAATCGCATTTGTCATTTCCGGATCTTTGGACCAGATATCAAACCTCAGGCAGATCCTGGAGGGATATGTTGAATTACAACAGGGAAACCTGGCTGGCATCGTAACAGACGAACAGGATAAATCATCAGAGATCGACAGCCTCATTGCAAGCCTTGCCCATCGCCTCATTGAATATGCAACTACGGATTACATCAGACCTTCGACGTTTCTTGGCGTCGGTGGGCACAAGATTTTTCGTGATAATATCTATGGACGTTTGCGCTTTCCTTTTCAGGCCGATCATGCATTCTACAGAAAGAGCGGGGCCTACGATTTTCCTCAAAAAGACCTCAAGGCAAGAATCACGAGTGCATTTTTTGATACTCCTTACCAAAATACCTGCCATGCGTAAAGAAGTCTACTCCAAGAGAATAATTGAGGAAATGGTAAAACCTCTCAAGAAGCTTGTTGAACACGCAGCGTAAGGATTCCCTCGCCCTCACATCCCTTGAGAACTGACCGGTATATTCCATCACGAACCCGTTGATCAGGACCTCCTCCAAACCGTTGGCCATGGGTCAGTCGCCCCTTTTTGTTTGGACAAGTATTGGCACGAGTCTACCTGGGAAGAATTTATGGTATTACTTGAAGAGTTTTGCTAAACTTAGTTTATGTGGGGGGAAGGCTTTTTGTATTTATTGAGCCCCCTTCATTTTTTATCCAGATAAGGATTCTACGCATATGACATTCTGCTCAAGAGCTTCTCCCGGGAGACTTTTATGGCGGTAGCTTGCAGATGGCACACACAAAGATAGTCTATTTTGGAGAAATGAGGCACTTGGTGCCTAGTTAAAAATACATAGAGGAGGTCGAAATGTACAGAAACAAACTAACCCTCGGATTCCTTGTATGCTTGTTTGTATTATCGATGCTTTTCGGACTTGGAGTCACAACTCTTCGCGCAGCCGACGATGTAAAGTATTTAAGAAATAACATTCATACTCAGGAACACAGGCATGAAGAATACAGGGCAAGTTATGCAAACTGGACAGACCCTGGTAAAAATCACATAATAATTCCGGTAAACACGCCCGTTACCGTTGGCAGTTTCAGGAGGGGGTTTGCTATTATTACCCAAGATTCACGAAAGAAAATTCTCTTCGAATATGACGAAACTAGAATGCGTATGGGGGAGGATCAATATATTGGTTTAATTACATCCACCCAACCAGTAAAAATAGATGATCTCTCCGAGATTGACCAGAAGGGGATAAAGGATGGAAAAGCTTATGTCAGTATGACAAAAGACGGAGTTAGAATTGCCCTTGGTTACCCCGCGGCTCACCAGACACCTTCGCTCAATGAAAATACCTGGGTCTACTGGACTAACAGATTCAAGTCTTTCAAGATCGAATTTGATGAAAATGGAAAAGTAAAGAAGATTCAATAGCGAGGTCACAAACAGATATATGGGAAATAGTAAAATTGCACTCATCACAGGGGGAAGTAAAGGGATTGGAGCGGCAATTGCACAGGCTCTTGCTATTGATGGTTTTGATATTTGGCTAAACTACAGAAGTGACCACGAGGCAGCGTCGAAGATAGCAAAGGAAGTGGAGGAAGCAGGAACAAGGTGTCTTTTACTCCCTTTTGATGTGTCTGATCCAACAGATGTTTTATCTCACCTAACGCCACTATTAGAAAGTGAAACACCTTATGCCTTGGTTAACAATGCAGGATTCAAAAAGGATATTATCATGGCATGGATGACACAGGAAGAATGGAGTGATGTGTTGAAGGTCAACCTCGACGGCTTCTTCCATGTGACAAAACCTGTGCTAAATAGCATGTTAAGAAAAAAAGAAGGACGCATCATCAATATTGTCTCCACATCAGGGCAAAGTGGCATGCCGGGCCAAGTAAACTATTCTGCAGCAAAAGCAGGATTAATTGGGGCAACAAAGGCTCTGGCCATTGAAGTAGCCCGGCGAAACATTCTTGTCAATGCGGTTTCACCTGGCTTTATTGAAACTGAAATGGTGAACGATCTTCCGAAAGAAAAAATCCTTCCCATGATCCCCTTAAATCGCTTTGGAACCCCCATGGAAGTTGCCGGCGTTGTAAGCTTCCTTTGTTCTGAAAGGGCATCCTATATTACCGGACAGGTGATTTCCGTGAATGGTGGAGTTTATCGCTGAATTCTTTATTTTCTTCGAACATGTTTGCTATATTATGCCTAAAGGATTTATTCTTAAAAGCCAATTCAACTTGGTTTAGATAGTCACATGTATAGAGTTGCCATAACAGGTATAGGTATCATCTCCTGCCTCGGTAAAACAATTGAGGACGTCGGGGACTCTCTTCGTAATGGTAAATCAGGTATCGTTGTTGATGAAGAAAGGATAAAGCGAGGGTTTAGGAGCCCTTTGACAGGGGCAATAAAAGGTTTCACTCCTCACCTGACACTTTCAAGAAAGCACCTTAAGACCATGCCGGATTTTGCTGTGCAGGCATATACGGCTGCATTGGACGCCTTAACAATGTCTGGACTTAGCCTTCAGGATATTCAGAATGGTGAGACTGGGCTCATCTTTGGTTGTGACTCAAGCTGTATAGCTGCAATTGAACAGACGACAATGCTCAGCACGACAGGTGAGACGAAGGCAATTGGGAGTGGTCTCGTTTTTCGTTCCATGACCTCAACAATCACCATGAATTTGAATACCCTCCTCAAAACCAAAGGGGCATGTTGGTCCATCAGCTCTGCCTGCTCAAGCGGCGGTCACGCTGTTGGACAGGCAGCAGACTTGATTGCCCTGGGACGACAGGAGCGAATAATCTGTGGCGGTGCTCAAGAGATCAACTGGGAATCAATGTGCAGCTTTGATGGAATCAGCGCCTTTTCCACACAAATTAACAAACCTGAAAAAGCAAGCAGACCTTTTGACGCAAGCCGCGACGGGCTTATACCAAGTGGCGGAGCTGCCGCGCTGATGCTTGAGCGCTATGATCTGGCGGAAAAAAGGGGGGCAAAAATTCTCGGCGAAATTCTCTCCTATGCTTTTTCTTCTGACGGTAATAATATCTCTGTACCAAGCGAAGAAGGAATCACGGATGCCATTCGGCAAGGATTAAACAGAGCGAACTTAAAGCCCTCGGACATTGATTACATCTGTGCCCATGCTACCTCAACACCAGTGGGGGATGCAGTGGAGGCTGCTTGTATCTCTTCTGTCTTCGGTGAGAATACGCCGTATGTCTCTTCAATAAAATCTATGACAGGTCACGAACTCTGGATGTCAGGGGCATCACAGGTTGTTTATACAGTGATCATGGCCCAGGAAGGCTTCATAGCTCCAAATGTTAATTTTGAATCACCGGATCAGTACTCTGAGAAATTAAATATTGTACGCGAAGCCATTGACACTCCACTTCATACTGCTTTGTGTAATTCAGCGGGTTTTGGAGGCACCAACGCCTGCTTGATCTTGAGATTCGATTGATGAAATATGATTGCCTGATCATAGGTGGCGGTGTATCGGGAATAACCTCGGCCATCATCATGGCAAAAAAGGGATACCGCACAGCTATTCTTGAAAAATCTGATTCAATTGGACCTACAATCAGAGGATTTGAACGGGAAGGCCTTTATTTTGACTCAGGTTTTCATTATACAGGGGGTCTCAATGAAGGTGAACCTCTTGACATTTTCTTTCGCTATCTCGGTTTGTCAAGCAAGCTTGAAAAGTTTTCTTTTGACGAGAACGGCTTTGATTCATTCCGATGCCTTCAACCTGCATTTGACCTTCTCTTTCCATACGGCTATGATCGAATTCGAGAGAGGTTCGCCCAAATCTTTCCGGAAGATTCAAGGGCTATTGATGATTATCTAAACACAGTGAGAAGGATTTATCATTCTCAGCCATACATAAACCTCGATATTGACATGGATTCCTTAGGGCTGCAATCAATACACGGGCCAAGCCTGAAAGAATTTTTGGATGGAATGACCGATAATGGAATGCTCAAACGTATCCTGTCCATGCACTCCCTGCTTTATGGTGTATCTCCTGAGGAGGCGCCATTCTCGCTCCATGCTTTTGTAGCCGGGTCCTACTATGAATCAGTAAACACCATAAAAGGTGGAGGTTTAGCCCTTGCAAACGCGTTTAATGCCCGGCTTCATGAACTTGGTGTTGATGTATACTGTGGAAGTGAAGTAACGGAAATATTTCTTTGTGATGACAATTCCTTATCTGGTGTTCGTTATGGAGAAGACAACATCTTAAATTGTCAGATCTGTGTTTCAACAATTCATCCCCAGGCCCTCATAAAAATTTTGCCTGATTCTGCATTCCGGCCTTTCTACAGGAAACGCATTCAATTACTTGAAGACACTTGCTCTGCAATTATCGTATACGCCCGGTCTACACATCTCTTGGATATCCTTGACCGAACAAACTTTTTTCTTTTTCCTGGAACAAGCTTTCACAATCATCAAATCAGTGGCCCTGTCGAACAAAAACCAATGTTCATTGCTCGAGCAAGACCGGATAAAGGAAAGACCCAGCAGGATGGGTGTATTATAATCTGCCCTGCGCCCAACTTAGGATCTGAACCCTGGACAACTTCGTTTCAGACAGACAATTCTGTTAGTTATAATTCCCTTAAAGATTTTTGGAGTAGCAAGATTATTGCACATGTTGAGGCTTCATATCCTGAGTTTCGAGGAAATCTATCCCTCTTGGACTGTGCAACGCCATTAACCTTAAAAAACTTCACCAACAGCCCCTTTGGAAGTCTATATGGAGTTAAGCACAAAATCGATCAGTATAATCCTGTACCCTTAACAAAAATTAAAGATCTTGTTTTGGCAGGGCAATCTATCACTGCCCCTGGCATTTTTGGTGCTACAGTCTCCGGATTTGTAGCCTGCGGATCTATCATGGGACATGAAACAATGATAAAAGAACTGAGGAAATGCGCATGAGAAGAGTAGTTGTAACAGGCATGGGCTCCATATCCCCTTTTGGAAAGGGCGTAGATATTCTCATGGATGCACTAATGGCAAACAGAAGCGCGATTATTGCTGTTCCTGAGCTCGCCGATATTGGAAGTCTAAGAACAAGAGTGGCTGCTTTAGTGACCGGTGTTGATCCCAAAGAAATTCCAAGAAAATTCCGGCGCTCCATGTCAAAGATGTCCGTCTATGCCACATTGGCCAGCCAAGAGGCGATAACTATGAGCCATATCACTGAAGAGCACTGCTCAAGCGGACAAATGGGTGTCTCAATTGGTTCAACCGTTGGAAGCCCGATTGCTACCCATGAATTCTACGCAGATTTTCTCCGTAGCAATACCCTTGACAACATCAGGGCTACACTTTTTTTCCAGATCATGAATCATTCGTGCGCTTCCAATGTTGCTCAGGTTCTGGGGATAACGGGCAGGCTTCTTGCGCCATCGTCCGCATGTTCAACAAGCACACAGGCAATAGGTTACGGATATGAAATGATTGCTTTTGGAAAACAGGATATAATGCTTTGTGGCGGGTCCGATGAGTTCCATCCCCTTTCTGCTGCAACATTTGATATTATCAACGCTGCGTCTATCAACTACAATGAAAGACCTCATATGACACCCCGTCCTTTTGACATCAACCGTGATGGAGTTGTTGCAGCTGAAGGTTGCGGCGTTCTTATTCTCGAATCCCTCGAGTCTGCGGTAAATCGTAACGCACCAGTCTTTGCCGAGTTAATAGGGTTTTCAACGGTTACAGATCATTCCAGTATTGCTGATCCGAACGCAGATTCAATAGAATCATGCATAAGGAAAGCTCTCGGTGATGCAAGTATCAATCCTGATGAAGCTCATTATATTAATGCCCATGCCACCGGCACTATCCTGGGTGATATAGCAGAGGCTGAAGCGATAGCAAGGATCTTTGGCAGTTCCATAGCCGTAAGTAGTCTCAAGGGACATCTCGGACATACAATGGCAGCATCAGGGGCTTTAGAAACCATTGCTACGATAGGGATGATGAACCGCGGTTTCCTTATTCCCACACGCAACCTGGATAATATCGACCCTGCGTGCAAGGGCCTGAGGCATATCCGGAATATCGAACAATCGAACATTGAGGTAGCAATTAAGAATAATTTTGCCTTAGGCGGCGTTAACTCATGCATTGTAATCAGGAGGTATAAACATGATCGATGAAAAGGTAATCGAGATTATCAATACCTCTCTCGCTAATGAATTTGAGCTCGACATTGAGAAGATGGTTCCCGATGCACTTCTCTACGAAGACCTCGGGCTTGACAGTTTAGACAGAGTAGACACTGTGATCCTGCTGGAACAGGCCTTCAAGTTCAAGATCAGAGAGGAAGAAGAAATCAGACAAATCCGTACCCTCGGCGACATTCACACCTTTGTAATAAACAAAATTCAGAGCCTGAGGGAAACCGAAGGTGCCATCCAGTAATATTTCCGATCCACACCATAGAAAGAGACACTTAGGGGTGTGGCGTCTTCTCTACTCCATCCCCATGAATCTGATCATCTATCCCTTGGTTTCACTTTGGACCCTTTCCGGGATCATTGTTTTTCCCATTGTCTTTCTCTTCTGGAAGGTTGCATTGCGATGGGAGAACGCGCGTATTATGCGTCTATTCATCTGGTTCTATGGCAGGGGATGGCTTGTTATTATGTCTCCTTTTGTACAATTCCGGCGAATGGGTTTTGTTAAGAGAACCATTGAGCCCCCTTACATTATTGTTATAAACCACCTATCTTTTTTTGATTTCTGGTGTATGGCACTTTTACCTTTTAGCAATGTGGTGGTAGCGGTTCGGTCATGGCCTTTTAGAATGCCCTGGTTTGCTCCCTTTATGAGACTTGCGGGATACCTTGATGTCGAATCTCTTGGTTGGGCAGGCTCCCTTGTATCAGGGTCTGAAATTATGAAGAAGGGTGGTTCTATCCTGTTCTTTCCCGAAGGTCACAGAAGTCGTGACGGGAAACTCCAACGCTTCTATTCCGGTCCCTTTAAGCTCTCCGAAGAAACAGGGACTAAGATACTACCCCTCTGTATCACAGGGTCAGATATGCTTCTGCCGCCCGGCAGTTGGTGGATGATGCCGGCAAAAATATCCCTCAAGGCACTTACTCCCATTGATCCCAAAGACTTTCACAGGACTTTAGGTCATATAACACTTCAGAAGCATACAAAGGCCATGATTGCTCAGAATCTTGCAGGAATGAGAAAAGCATGAAAACCACCCCCTCTCTTCCTATGCCTGCTGAGATGCTGGTGCCCCACAGGCCACCAATACTCGTTATCGAACGGCTTCTTGAATTCAATGACACTGCGGGTGTAGTGGAGTCCTACATGCATCCGGACAGTATTTTTGCGAGGAAAGATGGTTCTGTCGAACAGGTTACCATGGTGGAGATCATAGCCCAGTCTTTCGCGGCGGTGAAGGGCTATGCCGACCTTCTTGAGGGAAAACCTATCAGCAAAGGCTTTCTTGTGGGTGTCAAACGTTTAAATATCTTTGGAATGGCCTATAAAGGAGATGGTTTATTGACGTTCATTGAACGGGTCGGTGAGACAGATGAGTTTTCCCTGGCCGAGGGCAAAGTGATGCGTGAGGGTCAGCTGATAGCATCAGGGAACGTTATGGTATGGGTTCCAAAAAATATCTGATGGTCCGCACCATATTCCTTTTTATAGGTAC
>Ga0209254_10006546_pt1 | contig 10746 bp, 10 predicted proteins | sample FrelakmetDIP11DI_FD_187148 | JGI IMG/M metagenome (GOLD analysis project Ga0209254, IMG submission 187148) | Freshwater lake sediment microbial communities from the University of Notre Dame, USA, for methane emissions studies - DIP11 DI (SPAdes)... | ecosystem: Environmental > Aquatic >... | reverse complement strand
CTGGGTCGTGCCGTCCTCGGCCGCGCGCCGCACCGGCCGCATGGTCGCCGTGATCGGCTCCGGCCCCGCGGGGCTCGCCTGCGCGCAGCAGCTCGCGCGGGCGGGGCATGCGGTCACCGTCTTCGAGCGCGACGAGGCCGGCGGCGGGCTCGTGCGGTTCGGCGTGCCCGAGTTCAAGATCGAGAAGCGGCTCGTCGAGCGGCGGTTGGCCCAGCTCGCCGCCGAGGGCGTCGAGTTTCGCTACGGCGTCGACGTCGGAGTCGACATCGGTGCGGACGAGCTCCGCGCCTCCTACGACGCCGTCGTCGTGGCGACCGGATCGCGGGTTCCGCGCGACCTGCCGGTCCCGGGCCGCGAGCTCGACGGCGTGCACTTCGCGATGGATTACCTCTACGAGCGTGCGCGGGCGATCGCGGCCGAGGTCGGCAGCGCCGGACCTCTCGCTCCGGCCGCTTCCGAGAAGCCGCTGACCGCTGCCGGGAAGCACGTGATCGTGATCGGTGGCGGAGACACGGGCGCCGACTGCGTCGCGAACGCCCTCCGCGAGAACGCCGCCTCGGTGACCCAGATCGAGGTGCTCGACGAGCCACCGGCCAAACGCCCGGACGACCTCACGCCGTGGCCGCGCTGGCCGATGAAGCTCCGCACCTCGTACGCATTGAAGGAGGGCGGCGAGCGCGACTTCGCGATCTCGACGACGCACCTCTCGGGCTCGGACGGCAAGGTCGAGCAGATCCACTGGGCCCACAACGACGGCACCCCGCCGTTCGCGCCGATCCCCGGCACGGAGGAGTCGCGTCCGGCGGAGCTCGTGCTCCTGGCGATGGGGTTCCTCCATCCAGAGCAGGGACTGCTGGAGCAGCTCGGCGTCGAGCGCGATGCGCGCGGCAACGCCGAGGCTCCGGCCTACGCCACGTCGGTGGACGGGGTCTTCGTCGCCGGCGACGCCCGCCGCGGGCAGTCGCTCGTCGTCTGGGCGATCAACGAGGGACGCCAGTGCGCCGAGCAGGTGAACTGTTGGCTCGCCACGACGGCACCATGACGCGCGCCGTGATCCTGTCGGCGGTGCGGACGCCGATCGGGCGCTACGGCGGCGGGCTCGCTGCGGTGCGCCCGGACGATCTCGCCGCGCTCGCTGTCGCTGCTGCCGTCGAGCGTGCCGGCGTCGACCCGGGCGAGATCGAGGACGTCTGGCTCGGCTGCGCAAACCAGGCCGGGGAGGACAACCGCAACGTGGCCCGGTTTGCGGCGCTGCTCGCGGGACTGCCCGACTCGGTCGGCGGCGTCACCGTGAACCGGCTCTGTGCCTCGGGGCTCGCTGCCGTCGTCGGTGCCTGCCACGCCGTGATCGCCGGTGACGGAGACCTCTTCGTCGCCGGCGGCGTCGAATCGATGACGCGGGCGCCACTCGTCACCGCCAAACCCGAAGCCCCCTACGCGCGCGGCGAACGGCCCCTCTACGACTCGACGCTCGGCTGGCGGTTCGTCAACCCGCGTTACGCGGAGCGCTACTCGACCGAGGCGATGGGCGAGACGGGCGAGAACGTGGCCGAGCGCTGGGGTGTCTCGCGCGAGGACCAGGACGCCTTCGCGCTGCGCTCGCAGGAGCGGTGGGCGGCCGCCTCCGAGGCCGGCCGGTTCGATGACGAGCTGGTCCCTGCCGGCGATCTCGTGCGGGACGAGCACCCGCGCCCCGAGACGACGCTCGAGAAGCTCGGCGCGCTTCGGCCAGCTTTCCGCGAGGACGGCACCGTGACGGCGGGGAATGCGAGCGGGATCAACGACGGTGCGGCGGCGCTCGTGATCGCGAGCGAGGAGAAGGCGCGCGCCCTCGGGATCGAGCCGCTCGGCATCTTCGCCGGCTCGGCTGTGGCCGGCGTCGACCCTGCCGTGATGGGCATCGGCCCCGTACCGGCGGTGCGCAGGCTGCTCGACCGCGCCGGCGTCTCGATCGGGGAGATCGATCTCGTCGAGCTGAACGAGGCCTTTGCCTCGCAGTCCCTCGCCGTCTGCCGCGAGCTCGGCCTCGACGAGGAGCGCGTCAACGTCAACGGCGGCGCTATTGCGCTCGGGCACCCGCTTGGCATGAGCGGAGCCCGGCTCGTCGTCTCGCTCCTCCACGAGCTCCGTCGCCGCGACGGTCACCTCGGCCTCGCGACCCTGTGCGTCGGCGTCGGCCAGGGCCAGGCGGCGTTGTTCTCGCGCTGAGGTGGCCGTGCCTGACTGAAGCCAGGCACGGCGGACACCGTACCTGCCGTCCAACCCGCGCGCCCGGCTGAAGCCAGGCACGGCGGACACCGGGCAAGAAGCGTTACGCCCCGAGGAACAACCGCGCTGCGGGGTTCCCCGTCTCCTCCACGTACGGATACCCGAGCTTCCGGAGCGACTCCCTGAAGGCCCGCCGCTCGCCCGGCGGTACCTGGATCCCGGCGAGCACCCGCCCGTAGTCGGCGCCGTGGTTTCTGTAGTGGAAGAGGCTGATGTTCCAGCCCTGGCTCATCGCGTCGAGGAAGCGCATCAAGGCCCCCGGCCGCTCCGGGAACTCGAAGCGGTAGAGCACCTCGTTCGGTGCCGTCGCGGGGCCGCCGACGAGGTGGCGGACGTGGAGCTTCGCGAGCTCGTTGTCGGTCAGGTCGAGCGTTGTGATCCCCGCCCGTGCGACCGCTCGCAGCAACCTGTCCTTCTCCGTGCGGTCGCTCACGCTGAGGCCCACGAACACGTGCGCCTCGCTCGGGTCGCCGAAGCGGTAGTTGAACTCGGTGATGTTGCTCCGCCCGAGTAGGCGGCAGAACTCCTTGAAGCTACCGGGCCGCTCGGGAATCGTGGCCGCGAAGACGGCCTCGCGCGCCTCGCCGAGGTCGGCGCGCTCCGCCACGAAGCGGAGCCGGTCGAAGTTCATGTTCGCCCCGCAGAGCACCGTGACGAGGTTGCGCCCGCTGATCTTCTCCTGCTCGACCCACCGCTTCGCACCGGCGACGCCGAGCGCAGCGGACGGCTCCACGATTGCGCGTGCGTCCTCGAAGACGTCCTTCATCGCCGCGCAGAGCTCGTCGGTGTCCACGAGGATCATGTCGTCCACGTAGCGGCGGGCGAGGCGGAACGGCTCGACGCCGACCTGCTTCACCGCGACGCCGTCGGCAAAGAGGCCGACGTGGGGGAGCGTGATCCGGCGGCCGGCCTTCAGCGAGCGCTCCATCGCATTCGCGTCGGTCGGTTCGACGCCGACGATGCGGATCTCCGGGCGGAGGCGCTTCACGTACGCGGCGATGCCACCGATCAGCCCGCCGCCGCCGACGGCGACGAAGATCGTGTCGATCGGCTCGCGCAGCTGACGAAGGATCTCCATCGCGATCGTGCCCTGGCCGGCGATCACGTCGACGTCGTCGTAGGGATGCACGAACGTCAGCTTGCGGCGGCGCATGATGCGCATTGCCTCGGCGTAGGCGTCGTCATAGGAGTCGCCCTCGAGCACGACCGTCGCGCCGAGCGCAGTGACCGAGTCGACCTTGATCTGCGGCGTCGTCACCGGCATCACGATCGTGGCCTTCGTGCCGAGCCGCTGCGCCGCGAGCGCCACGCCCTGCGCGTGGTTGCCGGCGGACGCCGCGACGACACCTCGGCGCAGCGTCGCCTTCGGCAGGCGCGACATCTTGTTGTATGCCCCGCGGAGCTTGAACGAGAAGACGGGCTGAAGGTCTTCACGCTTCAGAAACAGCCGGTTGCCGAGCCGGCCCGACAGGAGCGGCGCCTCCTGCAGCGGCGTCTCGATCGCGACGTCGTAGACGTTCGCGTTGAGGATCGCCTCCAGGTAGTCGGTCTCGGGTGCGCTCATTGCGGCTTGACGGTATCTGACTGCCGCTCAGGGACGTCGCCAGCTCGAGATCGCACCGTCCCGTGCGAGCAGCTTCCAGCCGGCCTGCTGCAGGGCAGCCTCCGCTCGGGCGGCACAGCCGGCCGCGAAGAACCCGCTCTGCGCGTAGAGCCCGCGGTGCACGGCCACGAAGCGCACGCCGAGCGCCGGCGGGATCGACCCACGACCGCAGGAGACGGCTCGCAGCTGCCGCGCCAGCCGGTCGGCGGCCGGTGGTGCCGTGGTCGAGTAGCCCTGAGGCCGCTCGCGCGGCGACTGGCGCGCATACCCGAGGTAGACGGAGCCGAAGTGGATGTCCGGCCGGAAGACGGGCAGCTCGAGCAGCCGCCCGTCGCCGCGGATCGCCGCGTAGGCGCTGCTCTCGCTGTCGGGCGCGACGGCGCCGAACACCGGCACGCGGAGGTCGATCGCCAGCAGGATCAGGGCAGCCGCCGTCACCACCACCACGGGCACCCGGACTTTGTGGCTCTGAGCCACGAAGTCCAGCGCACACGCGACGAGCGCAGCGAGCGCCAGGCAGGCGATCGGCAGCAGGCGCTCCGGGACGCGGGCGAACCGGAGTGGGGGGAGGACGCGCCAGAGCGGCTCGTACAGCGGTAGGTTGGCGCCGAGGGCGAGCAGGCACGGGATCAGCGCGGAGAGGCCGAGGAACCAGGCGAGGCCGCCCCTCCGCCGGATCGCCCAGAGGCCGGCGAGGGCGAGGACGGGTGTCAGCCAGCCGAGGAAGACGTACTCCTCGATGCCGGCGCCGACGCCCCGGGTGACGAAGTCGGAGAGCTCTGCCGAGTACCGGCGCACCTGCCCGAACGACCGGCCGCCGCCCGCGATCGAGCCTGCGACGACGATCTGCTGCACCGCGACGGTGGTCGCCGTGGCGACCACCGCCCCGGCTGTGGCCTTCCACCAGTCGGACCTCGGCACGCGCGCCCACGCGTAGCCGAGCGCGAGCACGACGGCGCCCATCGCCAGGTGGATCTGGCCCGAGAGCGGAATCGCGGCGAGGGCGATCGCGGCCCACACGAAGCGGCGGCGCTCGAGCGCGAGCAGCACCGCCGGCAGGAGAAACGCGATCAGACCGAGGAGGTGACCCGTCGACTGGCCGACCCGGTACGGGGCGAGCGCGAACACGAGCCCGCCCACGAGCGCCGCGGCACGGGCGAGGCCGAGCGCCCGCAGCCACCAGCAGGCGACGCCGCCGGCGGCGACGAACGAGAGCAGGACGATCAGGTTGTAGGCCCAGACGTTCCCGAGCAGATGGCGCAGCGGCCAGAACGGGATCCCGAGCAGCCACCCCTGCAGGTTGGGTGCGGCCTCGGCCACGGGACGGAAGGAGTACGGGTCGGCCCAGGGGGCGGCGCCGCGCTCGAGCTGGTGGCCGGGGAGCCAGAAGGCCCAGCCGAGCTGGAGGTGATCTCCGGCAGCCGCCTCTCCGTAGTCGGCCGCCGGCCGCGCCAGATAGCGATCGTCGACGTGCTGCACCGCGGGCCACGTCGCCCAGAGCGCGCAGGCGAGGTAGAGCGCTAGGGCGAGGGCGACGAAGCCGCCGCGATCACGGCGTCGATGTCCGGCATCTCCCTTGCGAGCAGCCACGAGGCCCTGACCGTATCTCCCTCGATCAGGAACGCGCTGCGGATCGCGACGTCCGTCATCCCCTGCAGCTCGAGATCGACGCCGAATCCGCGGGTCGCCTCGCCGTTCCAGTCGGAGAGCAGCGGCACGTTCTCGACCCCGAGCGTCATCGCCCAGGAGGCGTGAGACCACGGCGAGTCGCGCGAGATCGCGAACGTGCGGATCCCCGCAGCGACGAGATCGTCGCCCCTGTCACGCAGGAGCAGGAGCTCGTTGGTTCACCCGGGCGACCAGTCGAAGACGTAGAAGCAGAGGAGCGTGAGGCCATCGCCCGCGAGAGCGTCGCCGATCGAGACCGGGTCCTGGCGCGGCGCCGTCCAGACCCGGGCTTCGGGGATCAGGGAGCCGGGCTCGAGCATCAGCCGGCCGCAACCGGCAGCGTCTCGGTGGCGATCGCGATCTCCTCGACGACCTCGCGGATGTCGCGGTTCGCGTTGAAGATTCGCAACTGGCGGTCGGCGCTGTTGCCGCGTGCGAGCAGCTCCGCGATCCCCTCGAGCTCCCGCTCGGAGCCGAGCTCACGCGCGTGTCCCTCGATTTCGCGCACCGTGCGCCGCACGAGCTGCGCGATCGGGATCCGGTTCCGCCGCCCGGTGGCGAGGTCCATCACCGGCGCCTCGAGCCCGTAGCGTGCGGCGAGCCACTTGTTCTCGGTCGTCAGGATGCGGTGGTAGGTGGGGATCTCCTCGCCCGCGTCGTAGCGCTCCGAGAGCTGCTTCACGAGCGCCTGACAGTACGCGGTGATCGCCACGGCATCCTCGACGCGCGTGACTGCGTCGCAGATGCGGATCTCGATCGTGCCGAGGCGGGGATGCGGTCGGATGTCCCACCAGATGTGCGTGTAGTCGGCGATGCAGCCGGTGCGCTCGAGCTGCCCCACGACCTCGACGTAGTCGGCGTAGTCGCGGAAGCGCGGCGGCGGGCCCGAGCGCGGGAAGGACGAGAACACCATCTGGCGGCTCGACATCAGCCCCGTGGGCTCGCCGCGCCAGAAGGGTGAGCTCGCCGAGAGCGCGAGCAGCGGCGCCAGCTGCGGCAGCAGGCCGTTCATCACCTTGATCGCCTTCTCGGGGTCGTCGATCGCGACGTGGATGTGCATGCCGAAGATGAGCTCGCGACGCGCGATGTACTGGAGCTGGTCGACGAGCTGCCGATAGCGGTCCTTGGCAGTGATCCGCTGGCGCTCGAACAGGCTGAACGGGTGGGTGCCCGCCGATCCGACACGCAGCCCCTTCGCTCGGGCGATGCCGCAGACGTAGCTCCGGAGCTTCGTCAGCTCACCCATCACGTCGGCCGGCGTGTGGCACACCGGTGTCGCGATCTCGAGGACCGACTGCATGAGCTCCGGGTTGATCTGCGCCGCGAACTCGTGCCCCGCGATCGCCTCGAGCACCGTGTCGATGTGCTGGACGAGGTCGAACGAGGTGCCGTCGAGGAGCTGGTACTCCTCCTCGACACCGAGCGTATACGGGTCGCTCTGCCCGAAGGTGTGGTCGAGCACGCTCGCACGAGTCCCCGTCCCGTGCGAGGTCATCCCCGTGATCTCCGACGGGATCAGCTGCTTGCCGCTGGCAGGCTGCTCCGACGCGCTCATCCGATCACCGCCTCCGCCTCGATCTCGACCTTCCACGAGGGATCGAGGAGTGACGTGACGACGCAGGTCGCGGCCGGCCGAACGTCGCCGAACACCTCGCCGTGCGCGCGCGAGACGTCACCCCAGTGCGCGGCATCGGTGATGAACATCCGCGTCCGGACGACGTCCTCCACCGACGACCCGGCCCGGCCGAGCGCCTCGGCGATGATCGAGAGGCAGAGGCGCGCCTGCTCGTAGGGGCTGTCCGGCGTCGGCGAGCCGTCGGGCGGGATCGGTGCCGTGCCGGCGACGTGCACGGTCGCGCCGACGACGACGGCGCGCGAGAATCCCGCGACGGGCTCGAACGGGGAATACCCCGAGATCAGGCGGCGCTCCATGGCAAGGGTAGTATCGCGCGCCGTGGATGCACTGCGCCAGATCGACGACTGGGATGTCCCATTCGCAGCGGCCGGAGTGACTCGCGCCGACGCCACCGTCGCGACCCGGGGGGATGTGCGTCGCTCGGTTCGGCTCGCCTCGGTCTCGAAACCTGTCAGCGCGCTCGCCACGCTCGTCGCGGCGGAGGAGGGGCTGGTCGACCTCGACGAGCCGGCCGGCCCGCCGGGCTCGACGGTGCGCCACCTGCTCGCCCACGCTTCGGGGCTCCCTTTCCACGGCACTGTGCCGATCGCGCCCCCGGGGCGTCGGCGGATCTACTCCAACGAGGGCTTCGGTGTCCTCGGCGAGCTCGTTGCCGCACGGGCCGAGATGCCGTTTGCCGCCTACGTGCGCGCAGCGGTGTGCGAGCCGCTCGGGATCGGCCTCGATCCCGAAGGCCATCCAGGCGCCGGGATGCACGCGTGCCTCGACGACGTGCTCGCACTCGGCCGGGAACTGCTCGAACCGACGCTCGTGGCGCCCGAGACGCACGCCGAGATGGTGACGGTGCAGTTCCCGGGGCTCGACGGCGTGCTCCCCGATCTTGGCCGCTTCAGTCCACTCGACTGGGGTCTCGGCGTCGCGCTGAAGACCACGAAGCAGGGGCACTGGACCGGCTCGCTCACCTCTCCCCGGACGTTCGGCCACTTCGGCGGTACCGGCACCTTCCTCTGGGTCGACCCGGACCGGGTGGTCGCCTGCGCCGTGCTGACGACGAGGGAGTTCGGCGAGTGGGCCAAGGTCGCGTGGCCGCTGCTGTCGGACGCGGTGCTGCGGGAGCTCTCCTAGAGCGAGAGAAACCCGGGAGACAGGCTGAAGCCCGTCACCGGTCGTCCGCGTAGAGCGGCCGCAGCAGCTCGTCGAACGTCTCGCGGTCGCAGCTCGCCACGACACACGTCGTCATCGCGGTCACGGTGGCTGTCCGCTCGATGCCCATCAGCGGCGCTACCTCCCCGAACGTCTCGCCCGGCCGCATCACGCCGCGGGCACCGCGCCCCACCTGGGACACGCCGGCGAGCCCGGACAGCAGGACGTAGAAGCGGTCGGTGCGCTCGCCCTCCGTCACGATCGCGCGACCGGCCGCGAACTCCTCGCGCGCCATCCGCTCGGCCAGCTTCGCGATCGTCTCGCCGGGAAGCGAGCCGAACAGGCCGATGCGCTGGAGCTCGGTGACCGAGGCCGGAACGTGGCGAGGGCTCACGCCGCCTACGGTAGCGCCGGAGACCCGGAGGGAGAGGGGGAAGCCGCTGCCCGAAACGCAACGAGCCGGCGAAAGGCCGGCTCGTCGCGAGGAGGATGGGGAGGGAGAAGCGTGGTTCAGGCGGTGAGGCCGAGCGTGCGCTCGATCGCGCCCTTGGGCTGAGCGCCGATCACGGAGACCGACGGCTCGCCGTCGCGGAACAGGATCATGGTGGGGATCGAGGCGATCCCGAAGCGCTCGGCGAGCTCACGCTCCTCGTCGATGTTCACCTTGACGAGCTTCAGCCCGCCTGCCTGCTCCTCGACGATGCGGTCGAGAACCGGGGCGACGGCGTGGCACGGGCCACACCACTCGGCCCAGAAGTCGACGAGCACCGGGATGTCGCTCTGGATCACTTCCTGCTCGAACGTGTCGTTCTTGACTGCTGTTGCCATTGATTCCTTTCGATGTTCCGAAAATGTCGGTTCCTTCGTTCTATAACGAAGAGGGCCGCCCGGCTGTTCCCGAGAGTCGTGATGCGGATCGCATCCCGCCCCTAGAATCGGGTGATGTTCGCATCTTTCCCGGACAAGCCCGACCACGACGCGCTCGAGCGGGAGATCCTCGCGCTCTGGGAGCGCGAGGCGACGTTCGCGCAGCTGCGGGCGAAGAACGCGGACGGTCCCCGGTTCAGCTTCTTCGACGGCCCGGTCACCGCGAACAAGTCCCTGGCCGTCCACACGGCCTGGGGGCGGACGCTGAAGGACGTCTTCCAACGGTACAAGGCGTTGCGCGGCTACCACCAGCGCTACCAGAACGGCTTCGACTGCCAGGGCCTCTGGATCGAGGTCGGCGTCGAGCGAGCGCTCGGGCTCAACTCCAAGCGCGAGATCGAGGAGTACGGGCTCGCGGAGTTCGCTCGCAAGTGCCGTGACGTCGTCGTCCGCTCGTCGGAGGAGCTGACGAAGGGCTCGATCCGGCTCGGGCAGTGGATGGACTGGGGCAACGACTACTTCACGTTCTCCGACGCGAACATCGAGTACATCTGGCGCTTCCTGCGGATCGTCCACGACCGTGGGTGGCTCGTGATGGGCCATCGCTCGACCGAGTGGTGCCCGCGCTGCGGCACCTCGATCTCCGCCCACGAGCTGCACGGCCACTACGAGGACCGCCTCGACCCCTCGCTCTACGTCCGCTTCCCGCTGCTCGACCACGAGGGCGAGTGGATCGTCGTCTGGACGACGACCCCGTGGACGTTACCCGCGAACGTCGCCGCCGCGGTCAACCCGGACGCCGACTACGGCCTGCTCGAGAACGGGGAGTGGGTTGCGTGCGCGCTCTTCCCGGACGAGCGCTTCACGCGCGTCGTCAAGGGGTCCGAGCTCGTCGGCCGGCGCTACGGCGGGCCGTTCGACACGCTCGAGCCCGGCGCGAATGTCGAGCACCGCGTGATCCCGTGGGACGACGTCGCCCTCGACACGGGCACCGGCATCGTCCACATCGCGCCCGGCTGCGGCGGTGAGGACTTCGAGCTCTCGAAGGTGCACGAGCTCGACGTGCTGGCGCCCGTCGACGAGGCGGGCCGGTTCTATCCCGAGTACGGCTGGCTGCACGGTCTCTCGACCGTCGAGGCGGCGGAGCAGATCGTCGGCGACCTCGGCGACCGCGGCCTGCTCGTGCGCGCGGAGACGTCGGAGCACAGCTACCCGTTCTGCTGGCGCTGTCACACGCCGTTGATCTTCCGCCTCTCGGACGACTGGTTCATCGCTGTCGACGAGCTCCGTCAGCCGCTGCTGGACGCGAACGCGACGGTCGAGTGGACGCCCGGGTACATGGGCAAGCGCATGGACGACTGGCTGCGCAACATGGGTGACTGGAACATCTCGCGCCGTCGGTACTACGGCCTGCCGCTGCCGTTCTACCCGTGCGCGTGCGGGCACCTGAACGTGATCGGCTCGCGGGCCGAGCTCGAGGAGCGCGCGCTCGGCGGCCTCGACCAGCTCGAGGAGCTCCGGCGCCCCTGGATCGACGCTGTCCCGGTGCGTTGCGAGGCCT
>Ga0209254_10006545_pt1 | contig 10746 bp, 6 predicted proteins | sample FrelakmetDIP11DI_FD_187148 | JGI IMG/M metagenome (GOLD analysis project Ga0209254, IMG submission 187148) | Freshwater lake sediment microbial communities from the University of Notre Dame, USA, for methane emissions studies - DIP11 DI (SPAdes)... | ecosystem: Environmental > Aquatic >... | reverse complement strand
GTATTACTAGGGTGGAGTGCAGGACAGGTTATCAATGTTCTTGCCATATCATACCTGGCAGGGCAATCAGCCCAGCAAGGTGGACCTCCACCAAGCACAGCAGTTTTTACCCCATTATGGTTGCCAGCATTTGCATTAATATTCGCCACGCTTATCGGATTACTTTCAGGACTCTACCCTGCCCTGCGTGCAGCAACAATGGTCCCGGTAACTGCATTAAAATACGAATAAATGCCTAGGAAAATCCTCCATATTGATTTAGATGCATTTTTTTGTTCAGTCGAGGAGAACAACGATCCTTCTCTACGCGGGAAACCTTTCGCTGTTGGCGGTCGTCCTGACCAGCGTGGGGTCGTTGCTTCCTGTTCCTATGCAGCTCGAATGTATGGGATTCACTCTGCAATGCCTATGGCGAGGGCAATAAAACTATTTCCTGAGTTGATCATCGTGTCTGGTAGACACGGAGATTATGGAAAGATATCCAATCAAGTAATGGATTATTTTAAAACATTAACGCCTCTTGTGGAACAGGTCTCCATTGATGAAGCCTTCCTTGACCTAAGTGATATCCCAGGAAATGGCGAAAACCTTGCCATAACCATGCAGAAATATATATATGATAATTTCAACCTTCCGTGTTCCATCGGTGTAGCTACGAATAAATTAGTGGCAAAAATCGCTACGGATTATGGAAAGTCGTCAAAACGATCTATTAAACCACCTTGTGCTATTCAAGTTGTCTCGCCTGGTAAAGAAGCTGAGTTTTTAGCTCCTCTACCCACAATAGCATTATGGGGCATCGGTCCAATAACTGCGGGACGTTTTGCTGCATTAGGTATACACACAATCGGTGATATCACCAAATGGTCCACGGAAGAACGAAATAAAGAAATTGGTAAAATCGGAGATGAGCTTGTAAACCGATCTTTAGGAATTGATGATAGTGCTATCCATACCAGCCATAAGGTTAAATCTATAAGTAATGAAACCACCTTTTCTCGTGATGTTACCGATATCCAAGTCTTACATGAGACTTTGCATAAACTATCTGAAAGTGTTGGACGTCGTTTAAGAAAGAAAGAATTGGCTGGGATTACAATAAAACTAAAATTACGTTGGCAAAACTTCACTACCCTCTCCCGTCAGGTCACGCTACTTAACCCAACCGATGATGATCGAGAAATATATACTGTTGTAAAGGATCTCTTTAATACTACCTGGCAGAAAGGAAAACCTGTACGGCTTTTGGGAGTCGGGGTTTCACATTTTTCAAAATCTCAACGTCAATTATGTCTATGGGATCATGCAGGCGAGAAAGACGGAAAATTATCATCCGCAGTCGATTCTTTACGTGCAAGATATGGAACGAATACGATCATACGCGGAAGCGAGCTTAAATGTACCAATGCGGATAAACCAAAATACGAATAATTACTTATATCTTTCAATAAAAATCGAGATTCTACGTTTTCCCCATTGATAGCTAGGACACTAAAAAATCCTTATAGCGTCACATCCATCATTAGAAATCATGATATTTGTCATTTGACGCATTGTATGAGTTTTAGTAACCTATACAGGTGTGTTGGGAAAAAGGTTAGAAATCGAGATCAAACAAAAGAAGGAGAAAAATAACTATGGCAATGAAGATTATAGAGGAATGCATCTCCTGTGGAGCATGCATTCCAGAATGTCCGACAGATTCGATCACCGAAGGAGACACAATCTATATAATCGATGCTACAACCTGCGTTGAATGTGTTGGCCATTTTGACACACAGCAGTGTGTATCGGTTTGTCCAGTAGATTGCATCGTTAAAGCATAATATATAGCGATTTAAACAAGATAAATGCCAGTATCTGGTTTTACGGATGCCGGCATTTTCTTTTTAATCCGTTGATTGATCATTGCTTATATTTTAATGACTCATTTTCATTACTTTTAACAGTTTGGTTAATGATTACTAAGAATCTGATATACTGAGAAATCGAGATAAGGTAAATTATGTGTGGAATATTCGGGATTATTACAAAAGAAGAGCAGGTTCTGGGACCCATACTAACAGATGCCGCCAAAAAATTATCATACCGGGGATATGATTCTGTGGGATGTGCCACAATTACGAAGGATGGGCATATCACTCTTAAAAAAGACGTCGGTAAAGTTGATGAAGTTGCTCCAAGATTAAATTTCAAAGATATGGTAGGCAGTCGAGGAATAGTGCAACTCCGTTGGGCGACTTTTGGCGCACCATCTCAGACAAATTCACAACCGCATTTAGATTCAAAAGGACTAATGGTTGGTGCCCATAATGGTAACGTAGTTAATAATCTTGAGCTTAGACAACAATTTATTAATGAAGGCATGATTGTCCGTTCTGACAATGATGGCGAAACTTGCGTACATGCAGTCGAACGATATCTCATCAAAGGCTTCGAGATCGTTGATGCTATCAGAAATGCATATAATGACTTAATGGGTGACTATTCATTTGTAATCGGGGTATCTGGGGAGGAAAAGCTCTATGCATTTAAAAAAGGTTCAGGTCTGGTTGCGGGAGTAACGAAAGATGCAACTTGCGTTTCGTCTGATTTGCCATCCATATTACCAATCACAAACAGAATTCTGAATATCGAAGATGGAGAGATAGTAATTCTTCAACCAGATAAAATCGAGTTGCGTAGAGTAAAAGACGGTGTATTAATTGAAAGGCAATTTGAAACAATTACTGAAAGCATGGAAACTGCTCAAAAGGGTGGTTATGCTCACTTTATGCTTAAAGAGATTCATGAACAACCGCAAGTATCACGTGAGTTGATCCACCTTTTGGATAATTCGAAAAGTGTCATAGATATGGCGGAAAGGATGGTGAATTCACGTCACCTATATTTAATTGGCTGTGGTACAAGTTATCATGCATGTATATTGGGGTCATATTACCTGGCAAATTTGGCTAACAAACCAGCAGTTCCAGTTTTAGCTCCACAATTTGGTTCCCAATATGGACCAACATTAACTCCTGATGATGTTGGGATCTTTGTTAGCCAAAGTGGAGAGACAAAAGATGTTTTGAATGCACTATCAATTGCGAAAAGTAAGGGAACACAGATATTTGGTTTAGTCAATGTAATAGGTTCCACACTCACGAAGCAATCAGAACTCTATTTACCATTAACCTGTGGATACGAAATCAGTGTACCAGCTACAAAAACTTATACCAACCAGGTAATCGCATTCTTATATCTGGCTATGAAAATGGGTTCCCACAAAACATCTGGGTTAACTGAATTACCTGAATTAATGGAACGCACAATAACAACAGTTGAGGAACAAATCCAAGATTTGGAAAAAATATTGGATTCTTGGAATGATATGTATATACTTGGATATGGATCAACCTATTCGGTTGCGCTCGAAGGTGCATTAAAACTTAAAGAGGTTACTGATATCCACGCTGAAGGTCTATTATCGACCGAGTTTAAACATGGTCCTTTGGCAGTTGTTCGAGAAGGATATCCGATAATATTTATTGCCGGTCCAGAAGATATTTCGGTGATTATTAGTGGAATCAATGAAGTCGCCTGTAGAGGAGCCCAGACCATTGTCGTTGGTGAAGAAAATACCAGATTGCGTTCAAATGCAAGTGGATTAATCAGGATGCCTACAGCCGGTACTATTTATAATCCCATACTCGCTATAATCCCACTTCAATTACTTGCCTATCACATCAGCATATCTAGAGGCTTCGATCCTGACTACCCCCGTAACCTAAGCAAGACATTGACGGTTGACTAATCATTTTTGTTTTTTGTTGGTTAAATGTACAAATATTTTTGTTAACTTGACCGCTCATAATTATGATGAGGAGAATGAATATTATGGATGAGAAAATTCGCCAACTGCTGAGAATTGACCATTCCAGACTGGATGCTTTGAATGAGATTTTGTTAAACCCCGATATGAAAGTCATTACCAATTTTCTTGAGGTTGTTGATAAATATGGAACCCCTGAAGAAATTAACTCTAAAGCTGAGCAAGCAGGACAGCTTGGATCTCTGCTCAAAAAAGTAGAAGCAACAAAACCTGAATATATGAAAGATCTTGAATGGCTAGTACAGCAACGGGATAATAAAGCATTCATTAAAATAGCTGATTATCGTAGAAAAGTATTAGGGGAAAAATCCAATTCTATGGATTTTCATGATGATTTTGCCGTAACGCTTGAAGTCAGCGCATGTCAGTACTTTCCCTGGGTCATCGCAGTGGCAAAAAAAGCCATCGAGCAACAAAGTTTGATGCCGGGAAGATTCATAAAAGTTCGTAAAATGAAAGAACAGGAATTGGATGGTGATTTGCCGGCTATTGCAGCAGCAATGAATATTATTGGAGCAACTTATGTAGAGACTCTTGATACAAAAGGAACCGATGGTTCAAATATTCATTTAGGTGGTCCTGCGACAATCACAGGGTATTTTGGCGGGATCGGCGAACCCAACCATTATCCATTAAAATGGCTGGATGAATACCTGTATTATTATACGAATTACGGCGTTCGCCAGGTATTGAATATCAATCCAGGCACGGTGCTTCTAGGGTATTTCTTGTACCGAATTGGTGTAAATATTGAGTTTAAGATCTCCGTTTTTATGGGAAATGATAATCCATACGCTGGATTATGGACTCTGCTTGGAGCAAAGCTCTTCTCACGTGAAGACGGTACATCGCCGCTCATTGGTTTTAATTGGAGTAATTCGGTAAATAATGAAACACTTGAGCTTACTGCCCAATTCAGAAAGGATTTTGGCTTTGAAGATGTCGTCAGATTTGAACATCACATAACTGAAACTTGGAAAAGCATAGTTCGCCAACCATATGATCGCCGAGAAGAGTTGATCCAGTTGGCAGACCATGTTGCTAATATTTCTGCCAAACATGAAGGTGGTGATCCCGAAATCGATCAAACGAGGCTCCACCCTTCTGACATACTTGATTATTTCAGAGATAAAAGTGAAGTGATTGATTCAGGTGATTGGGAAAATCTTCAATTAAACTTCATTGATAAATTTGATGCTGCAAATAACACTGCATACGCTCTTACTCAAAATGGATTATCTTTTATTGCCGCACAGAATCTTCATAAATAGGTGAGTCATGATCCCAAAACAGATGGAATCGTTCCTCAAGGCACAAATCCCCGAGCAAACCTGGAAAAATCGACTCGTTTGCGAGGATGGTAAGTGCTTCATTGATTTTGGTCCATTAGATGTTGACAGATTAGGAAGACTTGGAATCGAAGTAGATAGCCTTGGTCCAAAATTGTTATCTTGTATGTGGGATGAAGAGTCTCGATTAGAAGTAGGTGGTTACCTTGTTGTAGATAACCTCGCTATGGGACGGCCATCTATGGGTGGAATTCGTTTATCTGCAGATTTAACACCCAGCACGGTTCATAATCTTGCTAGAGGTATGACATTAAAGAATGCAGCAGCTTATCTACCATATGGGGGTGGCAAAGCCGGAATAATTGCGGACTCTAACCTTTCACCTGAAATTCATCAGGAAGTTATCCGCAGTTTTGCACATCTAATCTACAGATACAGGGATATTTATCTACCCGGACCTGATGTCGGTACAAATGATGCTGACATGAAAACAATTGCCATCATGAACGGTTTGGATAATGCACTTTCGAAACCGGTTGAGATGGGAGGCAACCGAATTGATCAGCTTGGTGCTGCTGGAGGTGGTCTGGCAATCGCTCTTGATTCTTTACTCCATGAAATGACCCGCTTATCCAGCCTACCACAATTTTCAAATTCACTTTTTATTGACATTAGCGATATCACAGTTTTAATTCAGGGCTTTGGAGCAGTTGGAGCGAATGCAGCAAGGTTCATCCAAAAATATATTCCACGAGCACGAATTGTTGGCGTTAGTGACATATCCGGGGCTCTATTTGATCCCACCGGATTACCCATTGATGAACTATTTAATTATTGGAATGTAAAAAAAACTGTAGCTAAGCCATATTTCCTGGATAAGATAATCAATTTATCAAATAGTCAATCATCCACTAAATACTCCAGCTACCCAGAAGATTTATTGAGAGAATCTGCATTTTGTTTCATCCCAGCCGCGCCCATTGCAAACTATTTGGATATCACAGATACATCCAAGCCATCGATGACCACTGATCACATGGGTATCTGGAAGTTAATTATTGAAGGTGCAAATACATATTCGCCAGATCTGGACCGTAAATATGCACGATCTCGACTAGAACGAGAGGTATATCGTCAAAAGGGAGTATTAATTATTCCCGATTATTTGGTTAACTCAGGTGGTGTGATATTTGCTGCCCAAGAGCATTTGATAAAAACTCCAGAGAGATTACGGATTCCCGAGAAACTCTTAGGCAATGTTGACGCAGTAAACAATTGGCTCACTCAGCATTCCGAGGAATATGTTATCTTGGCAGAGAAACGTGTAAAGGCAGCTGAAAAAGCTCGGGACGAAGTAATCAAACGCAATATGCATGAGTTAGTTGATCGATTGATCAGCGATCCTGATATGCTTCCGTGTGAAGCTGCTGAAGATATCAGTATCAGCCGTATTACCTCCCGCGAAAAAGATCGTAAAGCTTCAGATATTATGGAATCAATCATCACCATTCAAGCCACGAGTACTGCACAAGAAGCTGCTAAACTGCTGGTCGAAACAGGCTGCCCTATCCTGGCAGTGATCAATACTCGGAATGAGCTTGTTGGTGTAATATCGAATTGGGATATTACAAAAGCAGCCTCCCGGGGTCCCATAGATAAAGCCACGATTGACCAGGTTATGACTAGAACTGTGATTTCAGCTAAACCAGATGATGCCATTCTGGATCTAGTGCGTAAACTAGAATATTATGAAATCTCAGCCATGCCCGTTATTGAAGGTAAAAAGGTTCAAGGCATGGTAAGTACAGATATCTTGGCAAGACGAACACTTTACCGTTTGTTACAATCCCAGGGAAAATAATACATATTCTATTAATTAATTACCTCCTTCCCAATTACTCTAAATGGATGCAAGTAATTTATTTAATGCATTGACAGTTAGCTCTTTTGTTCTATAATATGGTTATGGAAGCATATGATCGGTTAAAGCTGCTTACATCACAAATGCATCTTGAACCTGCTGAAGATTCAAATTGCCCACAACTTTCTTCTCGAAAGCAAGATAAGTTCAATGTAAGTGATGCTGTTTTACCCAATGGAAAACGCATCATGTTATTAAAATCTCAACTCTCAACAGTTTGTGAGCGTAATTGTTATTATTGTCCCTTCCGAGCAGGACGTGATTTTCAACGAGCGACATTTAAACCTGATGAATTTGCCAAGGTTTTTATGGCACTTTATCATGCGCGTATTGCAGAAGGTATATTCTTGAGCTCTGGCATAGTCAATAATGGGATTTTTACGCAGGATATGCTTATCAATACAGCAGATATCTTGCGTAATAAATTATCATACCGCGGTTATATACATTTAAAAATTATGCCAGGAGCTGAATTTGATCAGGTGGCCCGTGCCATGCAGCTGGCTGATCGTGTTTCTATTAATCTCGAAGCGCCAACAACAGAACGGCTAGAAAAACTTGCCCCACGTAAACACTTCATTGAAGAGCTACTGCAACCTTTACAATGGATCCAACAAATTCGGCAAAATCTATCACCTAAAAAAGGTTGGAATGCACATTGGCCTTCATCTGTTACCCAATTTGTAGTAAGCGCGGTTGGCGAGACAGATCTGGAATTAATGACCACAACTGAATATTTATATACTAAATTACACTTGAAACGTGCCTATTACTCGAGTTTTAACCCCATCTCCGATACTCCATTGGAAAACATACCTCCTGGATCTCCTGTTCGTGAACATCGTTTGTATGAAGCATCATTTCTTCTGCGCGATTATGGGTTTAGCATTGAAGAGCTACCATTCAATCCAGATGGACATCTGCCTTTAGATGTCGATCCAAAATATGCATGGGCGAAGAAAAATCTACTCGAAAATCCAGTCGAAATTAATCGCGCTGATAAACATATGCTTCTCCGAGTACCAGGCATAGGTCCGAAAATTGCTAAGTCAATTATTGAAACCCGGATTAAGCAAAAGGTGAATCAACCTGAAGAATTATCGTTATTTGGAATAAATCTCAAACGTGCTGCGCCTTTCATATTGATCAATGGGAAATCTCCTCCATATCAGACCTCATTTCTATAAAGTTCATTTTCTTATCTTGTAATTTTCAAATGTATATTCTATACTGAGATACCATGTTACGCATTGGAATTGATATTGGCGGTACTTTCACTGATTTCGTGATATATGATCCAATAAATGGAAGCATAACCACATTCAAGCTCCTAACTGATACCTCAAACCCAGCAAATACTGTATTAAAAGGACTGACTAATGGATTGACAGATCATCCTGCTCAGATCATCCATGGTTCGACTGTAGCGACAAATGCCTTACTGGAGAGAAAAGGCGCACGAATAGCATTAATCACGACCCATGGTTTTAGAGATGTACTTCAAATCGGTCGCCAAAACCGCCCAGATCTATATGATTGGAACCTTGCACCTTTCCCTGCACTTGTCCCTTCTGATCAACGGTTTGAAGTTGATGAGCGCATTAACTCTCATGGAGATGTCGTTACACCCCTAAATATCGAGCAGGTTGATGAAATATCTAAATATTTAAATCAACACAACATTGAATCAGTTGCTGTATGTCTGTTGTTTTCTTTTTTGCACCCTCAACATGAACAAATGATTGTGGGTCGAGTACGTAGTTGGGGTTATTTTGTCTCTGCTTCTTCAGAAATCTTACCTGAATACCGGGAGTATGAACGCACTAGCACGACCGTTGTAAATGCATATGTATCTCCGATCCTAGATCGTTATCTATCAATATTAGAAAACTCCTTGCCAAACTCCAAACTACAAATCATGCAATCCAATGGTGGAATGATAAACCTTACTGTTGCAAAGCAGAATGGTGCACGGTGTATTCTATCTGGACCAGCTGGTGGTATCGTTGGTGCACAACATATCTGCCAATCGATAATTACTTCTGATAATAGAAGCGTAGAAGATCAAGAAGTAAAAATAATTACATTTGATATGGGTGGTACATCCACTGATGTCTCCCTAATAAACGGGAAACCTACCATAACCACAGAAGCCGTCATCGGGGGGTGCCCAATTCACCTGCCATTATTGGACATCCATACCATTGGTGCAGGAGGTGGATCAGTTGCATATGTCGATCCAGGCAGCCTGCTCCATGTAGGCCCACAAAGCTCAGGAGCAGATCCTGGTCCAGCCTGCTATGGAAAGGGTGATTTGCCCACCGTCACAGACGCCAACCTCGTTTTAGGTCGCATTCTACCCGAGTATTTTCTGGGTGGACAGATGTGCCTTTATCCAGAACGTGCATATTCTGCGCTGTTAAAACTTGGGCAAAAAATAAACCTTTCTCCAGTTCTCACAGCCTTTGGGGTGATAGATGTCGTTAATATTCAGATGGAAAGAGCATTAAGAGTCATATCGGTGGAACGCGGACACGATCCGCGTGAATTCAGTTTATTTTCTTTTGGTGGCGCAGGAGGCTTACACGCAGCTGATCTGGCGCGTAACCTGGGAATTCCAAGAGTAATCATCTCAAAATATGCATCAACATTATCTGCATTCGGTATGTTAGCCTCAAATGTAGTAAAAGATTACGTCCAAACAGTTATGCTGCCTGGACATACCAAACAAGTACAATTAGACAACTATTTTTCTCCTTTGGTCAAAAAAGGTATTCACGACATCAAGGAACAAGGATTTCGTAAAGATCAGATTGAAATACGATGTAGTATGGATGTCCGTTATGTTGGGCAATCTTACGAGTTGAATATCCCTTATTCAGTAAATACCATCGAAGTCTTTCACCAAGCACATACATCTAGTTATGGGTATTCATACTCTGATAAGCCGATTGAAATTGTAAATATTCGCGTCATAGCTATTGGAATGATTTCTCCTATCTCCCTCCCCCAAATAAGTAGCGAGGTAGTTAATACAAAACCAACACCAGAAAAGTATGCCCAAATTGAGACGAGAGAAGGAATAGATACCATCCCAATTTTCAGGTACGATCAATTATTACCAAGCATGGAAATGCAAGGACCTGCTCTCATTATTTCAAGTGACACATCTATATTTATCAATCAAAGAGATTTTGTGACTGTTGATAAATATCAGAATTTATTGATCGATATCAATATCCCTGATTGATTCCCGTTTTATATATTTTACACTTCTTGGTATTTAAAAAAAGGAAATTTGACGATGTCCACTCACACATTACAGATATTTTCAGGTTCATCTCACCCAAGTTTGGCTCAAGAAATCACGAAGATTCTTTGTGTTCTACTCGGGAAATCCACCACGTAAATATTTGATGACGGCGAGATACACGTGAATATCAATGAAGTAGTTCGCGACCAGGATATATTCTTTATTCAAACTTGCTCCGAGCCTGTAAATGATCATCTCATGGAGTTATTGTTATACCTGGATGCATTTCGCCGTACCAGCGCTCATAGTATCAGTGTGGTCATACCATATTTTCCTATGTCCGGCAAGATAGGATGGCTCATGGACGTGAGGCTATTAGTTTGCGTGTCATTGCAAACCTTTTTGAATG
>Ga0209254_10006544_pt1 | contig 10747 bp, 9 predicted proteins | sample FrelakmetDIP11DI_FD_187148 | JGI IMG/M metagenome (GOLD analysis project Ga0209254, IMG submission 187148) | Freshwater lake sediment microbial communities from the University of Notre Dame, USA, for methane emissions studies - DIP11 DI (SPAdes)... | ecosystem: Environmental > Aquatic >... | reverse complement strand
CTGGCCACGATCGCGGAACATGCCGAACCCGGCCGTACGGCCCAGATCGCCATCCGCTGCTGGGGCTGGGACGGCCGCGGCGGCGCGACGCTCGAAGCCACCGGACGAGAGTTCGGCGGCATCACTCGCGAACGCGTCCGGCAGCTCTGCGGGCGCTTGGCCAAGCGCATCGGGGCGTCAGCGCTGGCCGAGCGCGCATCCCTCGCCACGCCCATCCCAGCGCCCGCCCTCGAGCGCGCCCTCCTGCAGGCCGCCGGCGCCGCGCCGACCACGGCGCAGGCTTTGGCGCGCCGCCTCGCGGACGAGCACGTCGCGGCGCGTGCCTTCGACCCCGAAGGTCTTCTCACGGCTGCGGAGGTGCTCGGTCACGAGCCGCCCTTCATCCTGGACACCGTCAAGGACGTGCGCGTCGTCCTGCCCAATCCCCCCGACCCTACTGCAGACACGGCGGCGGTGATCGCCGCCATCGTCTCCGTCGCGCGCGCCATCGTGCGTCAGGCCGGAGCGGCCCGAGTACGCGACGTCACGGGCCGCGTCGCGGCGACTCTGGCCGTGTGGGTGGACGACGATCTCGTCACCGCCATCGTCTCCGAGCCTGCGGACTTCGTCTGGCTGGAGCGCCGCACGGGCTGGTTCTACCTGCCGTCGGTAGCCAAGAACGCCGTCGTGTCCCGGGTCGTCAAAGTGCTGAGCGTAGCAGGCCGGCTTGACCTCGCGGACCTGCACGCCGGCATCCGCCGCGATGAGCGCATGAAGGAGTTCGTGATGCCGGAGTACATTCTCGGCGAGCTCTGCGAGCGCATCCCGGATGTCGCCGTGGAAGACGGCCACGTGTACGCCCCGGAGCCGATCCTGCCGCGGGACGTGCTCGAGACGACCGAGCTGACGCTGGTCACGATCCTGCGCGAGCATGGCGGCGCCATGGAGCGGCGCGCGCTCGAGACCCTGTGCCGGGCTGCGGGCATGAAGGCGTCGAGCTTCAACAACCGCATCTCCTACTCGCCGATCATCACCGAGAGGGGCTACGGCCTGTACGGGCTGCGCGGCATCGGCTCCGCGGCGCGACCAGGGAGGGCCGGCGATGAAGCCGGCAAAGCCGGTGCAGGACCGGCCCGTGACGACGTTCCGCGCCCCGGCGACCTCGAGCACTTCCAGCGGCCGCAGCGGCGCTAGGATCCGCTCATCATGTACCTGCACATCGCCGCCGCCGCTCTGACCGTGCTCTTCGCGGTGCTCCTCGTCTGGCTCTGCGGCATCAGGACGACGCTGGTGTGGGCGGCCGGCGCCGGCGTGCCGGACCGCTGACGATGCCGCTCGAAGGACGCCGCTTTCCGTCCGTGGCCGGCGTCGCGCTGTCGGGCGTGCGCGTCCGCTTCCCCGAGGACACGCTGGGCGCGTCGGCGCTGCTCCTCTGCGCCTACCGACGCGGCGCCCAGGCCGACATCGACCGGTGGGCGGCCTTCGCCGCACGAGAGCTGCCGCAGCTGGCCGTCTATGAGCTGCCCATCATCCCGGCGCTCGTCTGGCGGCCCCTGCAGGGCATGATCGACGGCGGCATGAGGGGCGGCGTCCCCCGAGCGCAGTGGTCAAGCGTCGTCACGCTGTATGAAGAGGGTGCGAAGGCTCGCGCCTTCATCGGCGACGGCGGCGGCAACAAGGCTCAGGTGCTGCTGCTGGACGCCGCCGGCACGGTGGCTTTCCACGATGCCGGCGGCTTCCGCCAAAGCGCCGCCCGCAGACTGGCCGCCGTGCTGGCCGGCGGCAACGCCGACGGCGCCGGCCGAGACTAGCCGGTCCCCAGGAAGTCGGCGGCCAGCTCGGGGGCGACGATGGCCAGCAGGTCGGCCGGCGTCTCGGCGATGCACGCGGCGCCCGCCGCCTCGAGCTGTTCTCTGTCGTGCCATCCCCATGCCACCCCAAGCGGCGTGGCGCCGGCGAGGCGCGCCTCGCGCATGTCGCCGGCCGTATCGCCCACGAACCAGTAGTCTGCCTGCCCGGGGAACCGCGCGATGAGCGCCTCGATCTTGGCGACCTTGCTGCGCCCGGCCTCGGCCCCGGCCACCTCGGCGACTCCGGCGATACCGTGTCGCTTGAGAAACAACTCCACCACGTCGCCGGCGTTCGACGTGACGATCACGAGATGGCGCGCCTCGGCGAGATCGGCGAGCACCTCCGGCATGAGCGGAAAGGGCCGGAGCGCCGACATGGCGATGCGCAGCACGTCGGCGGTGCGGCGCATCGCCTCGCGAGTCTGCGCGTCGTCGGCGCCCGCGTTTCGCATGCTCACGTAGAAGTTGTCGCCGAACAGGGCGAGCACGTCGTCGCTGGTCGCGATCTGCGGCAGGCCGACGCGGCGGCAGGCCTCCACGAACGACGAGGTGAAGATCTCAAAGGAGTCGACCACGACGCCGTCGTGGTCGAGCATCAGCAGCGGCCGGGTCACCTACCCGAGAACGCCCAGGAGTACGACGGGTCCCACCAGGCGTGCCCGTACCCCATCTTGAGGGCGAGCGCCGTGGCGCGGATCTGCGCGGCGCCGTCGGTGATGCTGGCCGAACGATAGGGGTTCCACTGGCCCTTCCAGGTGGCGGGGGAATACTGGAACAGGCCGTAGTAGCCGCCGGGACCCACGATCGAGGCATAGCCGCCGGACTCGATCGTCATGAGGCGGTACATCCCCCGCGCGCTGACGCCGTTGGCGCCGGCGGCCTCCTGGATGAGCGCCCACCACTGGCCCTGGCCGCCACCGGTCTCGCCGCCCTCACCGCTCGACGGTGGCCTGACGGTCTCGCCGGGCGTGGGCGTCGGTGCCGGTTGTGCGGCGGCAAGGTCGCGGATCTCCTGTCGCACTCCCGCGAGCATCGCCTGCCGCTCGCCGAGCTGCCCCTTGATGCTCTTGAGCTCCGCGTCTCGCTGAGCGACGAGCTTCCTGGCGGTGCGCTCGTCAGCGAGCAGCGAAACCGCCCGGTCGGTGAGCTCGCGCTTGGTGCGCTCGACGGTGTGCACCACGTGTCGATCGCCGCGGGCGATGCTCTGCACCATCGTCAGCTGGCCCACGAGCTCGCTGAAGTCGTCGGCGCTCAGGATGGCGTCGAGCGCCGTGACATCGTCGTGCTTGTAGAGAGCGACGGCGCGCACGGCGAGCGTGGCGCGCGCCACGTCAAGCTCGCGGACGGCGAGCTTCTGGAAGCGTTTGTTGTCGCTGATCTGAGCGCGCACCGCGGCGAGCGAATCGGTGGCCCGTGTGCACCGCAGTACGGCAGCGTCGATCTGCGCATCGAGAGCGCCGACATCGGCGGCCAGGGCTTTCGCCTTGGCGCGCACGCTTTGGAGCTCGCCGCTGCGCGCCGACGCCGGTACGGCCACCGCCGCGAGGGCGAGCACGGCCAGCAAGGCCAAGCCGGCCAGCGCGACACTCACAGGCAGACGTTTCGGGGGGCAGCGATCCAGCGGGCCTCCTCCGTGGCTGCGGCGCACCACCTGGGCGACCGCAAGAATCCCGCAGACGGCGCGGACAGGCCGCCGGGGACGCGAACCCGCAACTTACCAGAAGGGCTCTGTCGGCTCAAGAGCAGGAATTCGGGAATCGGCGTCGACGTGTCGGATTCGGCAAGGCTGCTGGCTTCGGGTCGTCCGTCCCGAAGCCAGCAGCGGGCCCCGCATCTTGTGGTATTCGGCAGCTTGACCAAAGAATTCAACGGTCGTAGAATTCTGTGCACGTTGAGTCGATGGTTGGGCCGAGACCATTCCGACGACGCAGGAGGCGACCGTGTGGGCAATCGCACTCAAGGAGTTCCGCCAGCTGCGCCGTGACCGGAGAACGGTCGCCATGCTGTTTCTGTTCCCGCTCCTCTTCCTCGTGGTCTTCGGCTACGCCGCCAGTTTCGACGTCAAAGAAGTGCCCACGCTCGTCGTCGGACCGGGGGCCCGAGTGATCGCCGCGGCCCTCCCCGCGGAGCTCCGCGTCGTTGCCACGCGCCCCGGCGACGGGGCGGCGCAGGCCCGCGACGCGCTGCGCCGCGGCGAAGCCGTCGCTGCGATCGTCACGCCGTCGCGGGCGGGCGCGGCGGCGCTGTTTTACCTCGACGGCACCGAGCTGTTCGCGACGCAGGCGGCGCTGCGCGCTCTGGCGCAGACCGGCGGCGCCGCAGGCGGGGACCCGGTCGCGAAGGCCGGCGCCGAGATCCTCTTCAACCCCGATCTGCGCACCGCGGTCATCATGATCCCCGGCCTGTGCGGCATCATCCTCGTCTTCGTCGGGACCGTGGCCACTGCCCTCGGCGTGGTGCGCGAACGGCAGGCAGGGACCATGGAGCAACTCGCCGTCATGCCGTTCCGCCCGCGCGACGTCTTCATCGGCAAGATCGCGCCGTACATGGTCATCGCCGCCCTCGACATGGTGATCGTAGTGGGGGCCGGCATGCTGCTCTTCGACGTGCCCTTCCGCGGCTCGGTCGCGGTGTTCGCTCTCGGGGCCGTGCTCTTCCTGTTCGTGACCCTGGGCACCGGCGTGCTCATCTCCACGGTTTCGCAGACCCAGGGCCAGGCCATCCAGCTCGCGATGATGACTCTGCTTCCTCAGTTCCTTCTCAGCGGCCTGTTCTTCCCCCTGTACGCGATGCCCTGGGGCGTGCGCTGGATCGGCTACCTTCTGCCACTCACCTACTTCATCAAGGTGGCGCGAGGGGTCATGGTGCGCGGCGCACCGCTCGACGCGCTGTGGGTGCCGCTCGTCGTGCTCGCCGTCATGGCGACCTTCGTGTTCACGGCCTCGACGCTGCGCTTTCGTCGCGATCTGGCGCCGGCCGGCGGAGGGGACGATGTGAGCGAGGCGGCCGGCGGAGGGGATGGTGTCGACGGGACGCTCGGCACCACTGGCGGCACCACTGGCGGCACCACTGGCGGCACCACTGGCGGCACCACTGGCGGCACCACTGGCGGTACCACTGGCGGCACCACTGGCGGTATCGCGCCCTCCCCCGCCGCGCCCCTCGAGACCGGCGCGTGAGCGGACCGCGCGTGAGCGTGTGGGGCGTGAGCGGCCTCACCGTGCGGTACGGCCGCCGCACCGCGCTGGACAACGTGACCCTCGACGTGCCGGCGGGGGCGGTCACCGCCGTGATCGGCGGCGACGGCGCCGGCAAGACGACGCTGCTCCGCGCCCTGGCCGGCGTCGTCCGGCCCACGGCGGGCACGGTGCGCAGCCCAGCGCGCCGCCGGATCGGCTACGTCGCCGGCGCCTCCGGCCTCTACGACGACCTCAGCGTCGCCGAGAACGTCGCCTTCGTCGCCGGAGCCTACGGCGTGCGCGGGGCGGAGCTCGAGGCGCGCCTCGCCGAGGTTCTCGAGCGTACCGGGCTCGACGGTATCGGCGATCGCCTCGCCGGCCGCCTCTCCGGTGGCATGCGCCAGAAGCTTGCCTTTGCCCTGGCGATGCTGCATCGGCCAAGCTTGCTGATCCTCGACGAACCCACGACCGGCGTGGACCCGGTGAGCCGGGTGGAGCTGTGGCGCCTGATCGCCGGCGCCGCCGCCGGCGGCGCCGGCGTGGTCGTCTCCACCACGTATCTTGACGAGGCCGCACGCGCCGCCTCGGTTCTGCTCCTGGATGCCGGCCGGGTGATCGCCGCCGGTCCGCCGGAGGCGGTCGCCGCGGCGCTGCCCCCGGCTGCGGCGCACCGGCATGAGGCCGGCCCGGGCCCGCTCGCGCGCACGACCGGGCAAGCCCCCGCTCCCCAGGCCTCGGCTCACGCCGTCGTGTGCCGCTTCGGCCGGCTCACCGCCGTCGACGGCGTCGACCTCGAGGTGCACGCGGGCGAGGTCGTCGGCCTGCTGGGCGCCAACGGCGCCGGCAAGACCACCCTCATCCGGCTGTTGCTCGGTCTGCTGCGGCCCACGTCGGGCGCGGTGCGGCTCTTCGGCCACGCGCCCTCGCGCGCCGGCCGGCTGCGTCTCGGCTACGTCCCGCAGGGCCTCGGCCTCTGGGGGGACCTCAACGTGGAGGAGAATCTGGCCTTCTCGGCGCAGGCCTTCGGCAGCGCCGTTCCCGCTCTGGACGCCGACCTTGAAGCGCTGCGCGACACCTTGGTGCGCGACCTGCCGCACGGTCTGCGCCGCCGCCTCGCCTTCGCCGCGGCCCTCGCGCACGCGCCCGAGCTGCTCGTCCTCGACGAACCTACCTCGGGCGTCGACCCCGGCGCGAGAGCGCGACTCTGGGAGTCGGTCCATGACGCGGCCCGAGGCGGCGCCGGCGTGCTCGTCACCACCCATCATCTCGACGAGGCCGGCTTCTGCGACCGCCTCGTCGTGATGGCCGCCGGCAGCGTCGTCGCGCAGGGCACCCTCACCGGCATTGTCGGCGAGCGCACAGCCGTGGCGGTGGAGGCACCACGCTGGGAGGCCGCTTTCGCGGCCCTCGAAAGGAGCGGCCTCCCTGCGACCCTGGTCGGCCGCACGCTGCGCGTGCCGGGCGGCGACGCCGCCCATGTCCGCGCTGCGCTCCACGCGGGCGACGTGGCCGCCACCCTCAGCATCGTCCCCGCCACCTTCGAAGAAACGTTCGTGGCGCTCGTCCGCGCCTCAGACGATTCCCCCAGCGGAAGGACCGCACAGTGACCGAGACCGCCACCACCGACCCCGCCGCCACCCTCGACCCGACTCCCGACCAGGGTCACCCGCGCAAATGGTGGATCCTCGTCGCCGTCTCGATCGGCATGTTCATGGGGTTGCTCGACGTGACCATCGTCAACATCGCCATCCCGTCGATCGAGGCCGACCTGCAAGCCTCGCTCGCCAGCATCTCCTGGGTCCTCAACGCCTACAGCCTGACGCTGGCCGTGTTCTTCCTCACCATGGGCCGCATCGGCGACAAGTTCGGCCGCAAGAGGGTCTTCCTGTTCGGCCTCGTCACGTTTACCGTTTTCTCGTTCCTGTGCGGGATCGCGCCCGACATCAGATGGCTGGTCGCGTTCCGTGCCGGCCAGGGCGTCGGCGGCGCGGCGCTGCTCACCGTCTCGCTGGCGATCGTGCTCGGCGCCTTTCCGCGCCGCCAGCAGGGTGCCGCGGTCGGCCTGTGGGCCGCCCTGGGTACCGCCGCAGCCGCGGTCGGCCCGGTCCTCGGCGGCGTGCTGCTCAACTACGGTCACTGGTCCTGGATCTTCTTCGTCAACGTCCCGGTCGGCATCTTCGCGCTGGTCGCCTGCGGTATGGTCATCCCCCGGGACGGCAAGAGCGCCGGCCAGGAGGGCGGCCTGGACATCCCCGGCATGCTCATCTCGGGCGCCGGCCTCTTCATGCTGACGCTTGCCCTGGTGCAAGGCGGCGACTGGGGCTGGACCTCTCCGGTCATCCTCGGGCTGTTCGCGGGCGCCATCATCTCGTTCCCCCTGTTCATCTGGCGTGAGGTGAGCACACCGTCGCCGATGTTCCCCGTCACGCTGCTGCGCATCCGCTCGTTCACGGCCGCCAACAGCGCCGTCATGCTGCTGGGCATCTCCATGGGCGGCACGTTCCTCCTGATCGTCATCTTCCTGCAGACGGTCCTCGGCTACACGCCTCTGCACGCCGCCGTGGGCATGTCGGTGATCCCGCTCGTCTCCCTGCTGATCGCGCCCAATTCGGGGCGCCTCAACGACCGCATCGGGCCACGAATCCCCGCCGCCGCGGGTGCGGGGTGCTTCGCCGGCGGCCTGATCCTGCTCGCGCAGCTGAGCGGAGAGGCCACCCTGCGGGATGTGGTCTGGCGGGCGCTGTTCATCGGCGTGGGCATGGGCCTCGCCATGCCGACCCTGTCTGCCGCCTCCATGGCGTCATTGCCGCCGCAGGTGCGCGGTGTCGGCTCGGGCTCGCTCAACACCATGCGCCAGGTGGGCTTCACCATCGGCGTCGCCCTGCTGGTGGCCATCTTCTCGCATACCATCACGCAGAACGCGCAGCACGCGACGAAGCAGGCGGTCGGGGCCATCGCCGCCAACCCGCGGCTGAGCCCCGCCCAGAAGCAAGCGTATACCGGTGCCGTGGTCGGGAACGCGAAGCTGGCGGCCAAGAACAACGGCAGCTCGCACCTGACCACCGACCCCATGATGGTGAAGGGCACGGCGCCTCCGGCGGCCGGGACAGCCGAAGCGGCGACCTACGTCAAGGTCAACGAGAGCGTGGCGGCCATCTACAGGCACGACCTCGCCGAATCCTTCACCTGGCCCTACTACGCCGCCGCCCTGGCGGCTCTGCTCGCCATCATCCCGGCCCTGCTGACCGGGCGCCGATTGGGCGTCGACTCCGGCCATCACGAGATGACGCGCGAGGAGCGCGCCGCGGATCGAGCCGCGGATGAGGCCGTGGAGCAGGCATGACCGCCACACCGCAACCCCAGCGCGGCGGCCGCCGCCCCGGCGAGAGCGGCACCCGACAGGCGATCCTGGCGGCGGCGCGCAGCGCCTTCGCCGAGCTGGGCTACGACCGCGCGACGATCCGCGGCATCGCCGCGGACGCCGCCGTCGACCCGGCGCTCGTGCTGCACTACTTTGGCTCCAAGGACGAGCTGTTCGGGGCCGCGCTCGAGATCCCGGTCGAGCCGGGCGTGGTGCTCGAGCGCGCCACGGCCGCGGCCCCAGATCGGATCGGCGAGACGATCGTGCGCGCCTTCTTGGACGCCTGGGAGCCGCCGGAGAGCCGCCAGCGCCTCGTCGCCATGGTGCGCTCGGCGATGACCAACGAGGTCGCCCTCGGCATGGTGCGCGAGTACCTCGGGCGCCGCGTCTTCGGCCCGATCACCCAGGTCCTCGGCCTCCCCGACGCGGAGCTGCGCGCCAACCTCGTGGGCGCCCAGTTCATCGGCCTCGCGATGATGCGCTACATCACCTGCATCGAGCCGCTCGCCTCGGCGAGCGTCGATCGGCTGGTCGCCGCCCTCGGGCCGACGATGCAGCGGTATCTCACCGGCGACCTCGGCCCGGGCCGTCCGCCGGAATCCGACGGCCCGACCGAGTCGACCAGCCCTAGATGAACCGCGCGCGGAGCGCCGTGGCCGCCTGGAGCAGCTCGTCGGCCGAGGGCTCGCGGTACTCGCCGAACCTCTGCTCGAGCAGCGCACGGCGCTGCGCGTCGAGCCGGTCCTCCAAAGCCCGGTAGATCCCCAGGCGCGCGCCGACGGCAAATCGCGCCTGCTCGTCGCGCGGCAGGACGAGGAACTCGTCGAGCATCGCGATCAGACGCCCCCGGTCGGCGGGCAGCGAGCCCTCGAGGCCGGGCAAGAGGTTGAGGACGTGGTCGGAGCGCAGCTCGAGGCGCGCGTCGCCGAGCAGCTCGAGGAGGTCGCGCAGCTCCTGCGCGACCTCCACGTCGTCGGGCAGCACGAACTCGCCCGCCGCCTCGCGCTCCGCCAGCGGCGTGCCGGGCACCACCGCGGCCGTGCGCAGGCGCACGACCAGCGGGCGCTCGGCGGGCGCGGCCGCGGCCACCGCGCGGATCACGCGGGCGGAGCCCGTGACGTGCGCGGCGGCCGCCGCGCGCCCGCCCAGGCCGGGCATCAGGTAGAAGCACAGCTCCAGGCCGGCGCGCACCACGTTCTCGCCGGCGGCGATCAGATCGCCGCTCGTGCAGCCCTTGTCGATCGCCATCAGGACCTCGTCGGCGCCCGACTCGAGGCCCAGATGCATCCTTGTCAGACCGGCGTCGACCAGCAGCGCGAGCTGCTCCGGAGCGCGCCGCGCCAGCGTCGCCGCCCGGCCGTACGTGGTCACTCGGTCCACCGCCGGGAACCTCTCTCGCACGCGGCGGATCACGGCCGCCAGCTTCTCGGGCTTGACTGCGCAAGGGTCAGCGTCCTGCAAGAAGACCGTGCGGCCTCCTCCGCGCAGGAACAGCGCGACCTGGTAGGCCTCCTGCGGCACCAGGCCGCCGTGGATGGCCCCGACCCCCCGCTCTTGCAGCACCTCGGCGGCGGCGGCCATCGCCTCCACGTCCGCGAGCACGTCCTCCAGCGGTCGCAGCGACGACCCGCTGCCTTTGTACACGGGGCAGAAGGTGCAGCGGTTCCAGGTGCAGTTGCGGATCACGCGCACGAGCAGGCTTTGGGCCTCGCTCGGCGGGCGGATGGGGCCCTGCTCGAAGGTCGGGGTGGGTGCGCTCACGAGCTGTCTCCCCCCGACGTCACGCGACGTCAGTCGATGTGCAGCTTGCGCAGCAGCCAGCCCAACGCGTCCATGAGCACCATGGCCGCGATGCCGACAAGGACGATCAGCACCCATTCCGTGGCGGCGAGAGGCTGCGTGCCGAAGGCGACGTTCATGAACGGCGCGTAGGTGAAGGCCAGCTGCAGGCAGACGACCACGGCCACGCCAAGCACGATCATGCGGTTCCCGAACGGGTTGTACGTGAACAACGAGCGGCGCAGTGACCGGCAGGCGAACAGGTAGAAGATCTGAACGCTCATGAAGACATTGACGGCCACGGTACGCGCCTCTTCGACGGTGCCTCCCATCGCCTGCGACCATTCGAAGAGCGCAAAGGCGCCGATGAGCAGGATGACTCCGGCGACACCGATGCGCACCAGGACCGCGGTGGAGATGATGGGCGATCGCGGAGCGCGCGGCTGGCGCTGCATGATCCCCGGCTCCTTGAGCTCGAAGGCCAGCCCCAGGCCCAGCAGCACGGCAGTGATCATGTTGATCCACAGGATCTGCAGGGGCAGGATCGGAAGAGTGATGCCGAGCAGGATGGCGGCGATGAGCACCAGCCCCTGACCGAC
>Ga0209254_10006543_pt1 | contig 10749 bp, 6 predicted proteins | sample FrelakmetDIP11DI_FD_187148 | JGI IMG/M metagenome (GOLD analysis project Ga0209254, IMG submission 187148) | Freshwater lake sediment microbial communities from the University of Notre Dame, USA, for methane emissions studies - DIP11 DI (SPAdes)... | ecosystem: Environmental > Aquatic >... | reverse complement strand
ATCGAAACCGCGACCGAGGCCTGTTCGGTGGCCGTGTCCGTCGACGGCCGGATCGTCGAACGCCACGAGCTCGCGCCACGCCGGCACGCGGAGCTGGTCTTGCCAATGGTCGACGCCGTGCTGGCCGAAGCCGGCGTGTCGAAGCGCCAGCTCGATGCCATCGCGGTCGGACGCGGGCCCGGCGCGTTCACCGGCGTGCGGCTGGCGATCGCGGTCGCGCAGGGATTGGCGCTGGCGCTGGATCGACCGGTGGTGGCGGTGTCGACGCTGGCGGCGCTGGCGATGGCGGCGGCGGATGCCCGGGGCGCGCGCGATGCGCCGATCCTGGCGCTGATCGACGCGCGCATGGGCGAGGTCTATGCGGGTTGCTATCGCGCCGACGCGCAGGGCCTGGTTGAGCGGCTTGGCGAGGAGGTGCTGACGCCGCCGCAGTCGCTGATCGTGCCCGCGCATGCAGTTTGGCGCATGGTGGGCACTGGCTGGGATGCCTACCGCAACGCCGTGTTGCCGCTCCTGGGCAGTGCCTCGATCGAATTCGAGGACGGCCAGGCGCTGCCCCGCGCTTCCGCCATCGCGCGCCTGGGTGCGCGCGACTATGCCCGCGGCCTGGGCGTCGACGCGGCGTTGGCCCAGCCCGTGTACCTGCGCGACAAGGTCGCGCTGACGCTGGTCGAACAGGGCAAGCGCTGAACGATCGCGACGTTTGCAAGGACCGATTTCGCATTGCAATCGATCGCCCTCCTGTAGGAGCGCACCTGGGCGCGACCGCGGAACCACGTCCAACCCCGGTTTCCATGAAAACCGGCGCGACCCTTGGCGCCGCGGTCGCGCCCAGGTGCGCTCCTACGAGAGCGGCACCGGTAGCCGACGTTACAGCAGCAACAGCGTGCCCAGGCCGAGGAAGGCGAGGAAGCCCACGCAGTCGGTCACCGTGGTCAGCACCACGCCACCGGCCAGCGCCGGGTCGATCGCCATGCGCTTGAGCGCGAGCGGGATCACCACGCCGGCCAATGCGGCTGCGCCCAGGTTGATCACGATCGCGGCAGCGATCACCAGCGCGATGCGCGGATCGCCGAACCACAGCCACGCCACCGCGCCGACCACGGCCGCCCACAGCATGCCGTTGAGGATGCCGACCGCGAGTTCCTTCAGCACCAGCGTGCGCAGGTTGCCCATGCCGACCTGGCCCAGCGCAAGGCCGCGCACGATCAGCGTAAGGGTCTGGGTGCCGGCCACGCCGCCCATGCTCGCCACCACCGGCATCAGCACCGCCAGCGCCACGACCTGCTGCAAGGTGGCCTCGAAATTGCCGATCACCCACGAGGCAAGGAAGGCGGTCAGCAGGTTCACCCCCAGCCACAGCGCGCGGCGCCGCGTGGCGCGGCGTACCGGCGAGAACAGGTCCTCTTCCTCGTCGAGGCCGGCCGCGCCCAGGGCCTGGTGCTCGGCCTGGGCGCGGATGATGTCGACCACGTCGTCGATGGTGACGCGCCCGAGCAGGATGTTGTTCTCGTCCACCACCGGCGCCGAGACCCAGTCGTGGACCGCGAACTCCTTGGCCACCGCCTCGACCGCATCGGTCGCGCGCAGCGCCGGCTGGCTGTCGTCGATGAGCTCGTTGACCGCGCGTTCGGGATCGGTGGTGATGAGCGTGGTCAGCGCCAGCCGGCCCAGGTACTGGTGGCGGCGGCTCACGACGTAGATGTGGTCGGTGTTCTCGGGCAACTCCTCGCGCATGCGCAGGTAGCGCAGCACCACGTCGACGCTGACGTCGGCGCGCACCGTCACTACTTCGGGATTCATCAGGCGCCCGGCGGTGTCCTCGGGATAGGCCAGGACCTGCTCGAGGCGCTCGCGGTTCTCGCGGTCCATGCTGCGCAGGACCTCGTCCACGAGGTGGTCCGGCAGGTCCTCCATCAGGTCGGCGAGGTCGTCGACGTCCAGCGTCTCGGCGGCGGCGACCAGTTCCTCGGCGTCCATGTCGCGGATCAGCGATTCACGCACCTCCTCGCCGACGTGCACCAGCACCTCGCCATCGTCCTCGGGGTCGACCAGGCCCCAGACCATGAGGCGCTTCTCGGGCGGCAGCGATTCGAGCAGGTTGCCGATCTCGGCCGGCGCCAGCGTGTTGACCAGGCGGCGTACGGGCCCCAGGCGCCCGGAATCGAGGGCCTGGGACGCCAGCTTGAGCTGGCGGGCGGCGTTGTCGTAGCGCGTGGTGTCGGCCATGCGGCCGATTATCGCGGTAGTGGGCTCAGTCGCCTACCGCCGCGCACACCGATCGCCAGAGCGCGTCTGGGAGTTCGTTGCGGGCGCAGTAGGCGCGCCGGCGGGCGAACACGCGTTCCAGCGCGACGCTCGCGGGCTCGGAGCGCTGCACCGCGCACAGCAGCAGCGGTGGCTGGTTGGCAGGCCAGAGTAGCGTTTCGATCTTGCCGCAGCGCGTCGCCTCTCGCGCAAGTCCCATGCGCGCCAGCCCGGCGTCTGCATGCGGCGCAGCATCGCTCGCGAACACCACGACGATCGGTCCGACGTGCCCATCGATCACCGCGGCGACGCGCCGATCGAAGCCGTAGGGTGGCCAGGTCTCGCCGTGGAAGTTCGATTGCACGCGCACGAAACGCGCCGTGTCGGGCCAGGCCGGGACGAGGAAGCTGGTCGGCGCCTCCCCGGCCAGCAGCACGAGGGCGCCATGCACTGGAATCGCCGCGGGAAGGGAAAGGTCGAGCACGCTCATGGCGCGCGTGGCGTTGCCCCAGTTCGGCGGATTGGTCGCGAGCACCAGCACCGCGAGGATCGCGGCGGCGATGGGGCGCAAACGGGGCGCTTCTGGCAGCGCGCGCCCCAGCAAGAGCAGGAGCGCCAGTGGCGCGAGCATCTCAACCACGGCGAGGTAGCGGTGGTATCCGAACAACAAGAGCCAGGCCGCATATGCGATCCCCATGCCGGCCATCAACGCCGTGCCCAACTCCCGCGTTGGATCATGGAGGGTGCGTGCGCGACGCCACCACGGCAACAGCATCGCGCCCAGTGCCAATGCAGGTATCCGCAGATCGCGGAACCGGATGTCGCTGACGATTTTCCAGTCGTAGGCCGGCGCAAACGGCCACCGCCACGCCCGCCACGGCGGATCCGGCACGAAGCGCACGTCACGCACTGCGAAGGGCGGGTCGAGCGGCCCCTGGAACAGTCCACCGAAAAGGGGATAGAGCGGATTGCCGAAACGTTGCCAAAGCATCCACATCCACCAGCCCGCGAACAATGCAAAGCCGAGCGCGCCACCCAGGCCCAGCCAAGCCCCCACACGTAACCGCGCTGCGCGCGGCGCTGCGAGGGCGATCGCCATCGCAGCGCCGATCGCGACCGGGGCCAGGGTCATTTTCAGTGCGGTGCCCGCGCCCAGGAGAAGGCCCGCGACCGCGGCGCTGCGCGACGATGGTCCCGCTGGCACCAATGCGACCTGCAGTGCCGCCAACGCTGCCAGGCTGGCCAGGTTGTCGCCGATGGTCGTGCCCAACTGGCTTAGCACCGTCGCACTGGTCATGCCTGCGAACGCTGCCGCGAGCGCCATGCCGGGGCCGGAGCCTTGCAGCGCCGGCGGAAGGAGGCGGCTCCCAAGCAAGTACAGCAGCACGCCGTTGAGTCCCTGAAACAGACCCAGCACGAACAGGTGCAGGGGCAGGGGCCAGTGCGTGGCGCTCAGGAAGAATGGAACTTGCAGCAGCGGGTTGAACCAGGTCTGCAGTTGCGCCGGCGCGAGGTCGGTGTCGAGCCGGTCGTTGAGGAAGGCCCAGGCGTCGTACAGGTGGTAGTTGCGCCAGTCCCAATTGGTGCTCGCGCCCCAGTTCACCGCGGTCGCGCCGAACGCCAGCACGCCGACCACCAGCCAGGGGATCGCGCCGATGCGCAGGGGCGGGGCGATGCCCGCACCCGCTTCGGGCGGCCGCGGTACCGTCGCAGGCGGGGCGATCCGGTTCTCCATGCCGCGCACTCTAGCGGGGCGTGGCGCGCAGCTGCGGACCTGCGCTCATTGCCGTGCGTTCAATTCACGCGCGCCAGCAGCGCCTCGAAGGCCTGCCCGTCCTCGTGGCTGGCATCCCAGTGCACGAGTACCAGGCCGGCCGATTCCGCAGCGAGTTCGAACCATGTGCGCGAGAGATAGCTCACGTGCGCCGGCACGTGCAGGTAGGGGTAGTCGCGCCACTTCGCGACGCCGTCGCCGGCGTGCCAGCCGGTTGGCCGGAACGGGGCGGTGACGAACAGTCGCCCGCCAGGCGCGAGGCGCCCGGCAAGTTCGCGCAGCATCGCCTGCGGGTCAACCAGATGCTCGATCACGTGCGTGAGTGAGATCAACTGGAATGGACGCTCGCGTTCCAGCTCGCCGACCGTCCCGACCCGGTAACGATCGACCCAGGGACAACTGTCGGCGCATTCCGCGGTCACGTCCTGGGCCACGGTTAGGACGCCGGCATTGCGTGCCTTGATCGCACGCGAGACCCACGCGCGGCCAGCGCCGACCTCGAGGCTGGCGCCGCCTCCCGCCGGCATCATCCCGAGCTGGTCCAGGCACTGGCCGTAGTAGCGCAGCATGGCCTCGATGCGGTCCGCGCTCGAATAGGTCTCGTCGCTGAACTGGACAGCGTCCTGGTACATAGCGCGCAGGTCGGCGTCCGTGGGCGCGGGCTCAAGGCGCACGCAATCGCAGCGCCTGCAATGGACCAGGCGGAAATCGCGGGTGTGGAACTCACCGGGCTGGGTCGGCTCGACGGGCCCGACCAGGTCGATGCGCGAGTTCGCGTGGCAGGCCGGGCACTGGCGCGCGCGCGGCTCCGGCGCTAGATCCACGCTTGCGGTGGGGCGTTCGCAATCGTCCGGGGCCAGGAACGGCCGATGCACCGTCGCCACGTCGGCGTCGCGCCGCAGCACGGCCAGCATGTGCGTCGGCCTGATCGTGCCGGCGCGCAGTTCGGCCTCGTCGCGCACGTGGATGCGGTCTACCAGCCGGCGGTCGCGGTCGAGCGACGGATCGAAGTGGGGTCCGAAGCTGCGACCGACGAAGGGATCGACCAGGTTTCCGAAGGCGAAGAAGAATTCGAATCCGAAGCGGGTGCGCAGCAGCGGCAGGATGTCCTGCGCGCGGATGCCCTCGAAGCCCTCGCGGGAGCAGTCCCAGTCCTCGAAGCTCGCCTCGTGGCGACCGAGCTGGACGTTCCAGCGATAGGCTTCCGGCAGCTCGGTCCAGTAAGCGTCCACCAGCGCGCGCGCTTCCGGCCACAGCATGTGGCCATTGCGGCCGATCATGTCGGATACCACGAAGCTGCCGGCGTCGGTCAGCGCGCCGTGGATCGACTCGAACAGGTGCTCCAGCTGCAGCACGTGGTGCAGGCTCTGGTTCGCCATCACCGCGTCATAGCGTCCCTGCGCGTGCCACTGGTTGAAGTCGCCCTCGACCTGCACGACCTGCGCGCCAACCCCCGCCGCACGCGCCAGTTCGCGGCCGCGCGCGAGCATTTCCGGGTTGAGATCCAGGCACTCCAGGGTGAAGTCGCGCACGCCCAGCCCGCGCAACAGCCCCGCGACCCGGACCTCGGTGTCGCAATTGCCGCTGCCGATGCTGATGAAGCGAGCCGGCCTGTCCGCGCAACGCCCTGCGGCCTCGGCGAGGAAGCGCGCGTAGAACTGGTCCGGATTGGAGAAGCCGTAGCGTTCCAGTTCGGGGCGCAGGTGCGTGTTCGACCAGTAATGGAAGATCCGCGGCAGGTCGTGCACCTGCTCCTGCGCGGCGAAGATCTCGCGCTCGCGTTGCGCGCGCGCGGCGTAGGCGCCGTCGATCCGCGCGGGCACGGGCACGGGCCCGCCGCCCCCGGGCGCCGGCAGCAGCGCGTCGTACAGGCGGCGCAGGCGCGTGCGCACCTCGCCGGGCAGCCAGCGCACGGCACGGCTCAATTCACGTTCCCAGCTTGCGCGGTCCATGCGTCAGCCAGGGCCGGCCATGAGGCTGCCCTGGAGGCGGGCAAGCACGCGACGCGCGAAGTAGCGCAGGCGGCCGAGGCGGCCGGCCTGCAGCGCCGCAGTCGCCTGCTCGAGCTGCGCGTTGAGGCGACTGAGGTCGCGATACAGGCGCTCGTTGTGCTGGTCGCGGCGCGCGACCGCGACGCGCAACTGCTCCATATCGGCATCGGTCAACACATGGCCCGGTTGCAGGTGCTCCGGCAGGGGCCGATTCACGTAGATCGTCGAGTGCGTGTCGGCGAGTTCGTCCGTCGGGCGTTCGCGCGTGTAGAAGTACAGCGCCACCGACCTGCGGCTCAGGTCGCTCCGGTCGGGTGGGAGCGCGATGCGCGAAAATCCGTGCCAGCTCCATTCGGTGGTCTCGAAGATCACGCAGCGGTTGAACAGCGGCGTGACCAGGCTGATACGGTCGTCGGGCGTGCGCGGGTCGCTGTGCAGTTCGAGCGAGCCGCCCCACGCGTCGTCCCATTCGGGGTTGAGGTACACGATCAGGTTCAGGCGCCGGTGCCAGCGCTCGACCGGATGGCGGTTGAAGTCGACGTGCGGATCGAGATCCTGGCCCTCGCGGTTCTCGTGGGTGCCGCCGCCGAAATACCACGGGTCGTACTGAAGGTCCGGGATGCCGGTGATGCGCGAGACCAGGTCGAGGAACTCCGGGGTCTGGATCGTGTCGTCGAGCGCCGTCCATTCGCCGCCCAGCGCACGGATCTTCTCGACCACCGACTTGCCGCCCAGTTCGCCCGCCTCGTTGCGCGCGTTGCCGGACTCGAAGGCGGGAAACGTCGCCAGCAGGGCGCGCGCGTAGTCTTCGCGGAAGAAGCCGTCGATGACGACGTGGCGGAACGGTTCGCGGCGCGCGAAGCTCGCGGCCAGTTCCGCCGCGGAGTCGATGACGCGTTGGTCGATCAGTGGCAGCATGGATTCGGGGCGTTGGGCTCGGTTGCGGTTGCGGTCGGCGCCGGTCGCGGTCGCAGCCGCTCCCGCAGCGGACTCGCCGACCGGTCGGCTGCGTATAATGCCACGGCCTCCCCGCCGGTCCGCTGCCGATGTCCCCGATCCATGCCGAAGTCGTCGCGCGGCGCGACCAGCTCGCGCGCGAATTCCGCGATGCCGAACCGTTCCGGCACGTCGCGATCGACGGTTTCCTCGATCCGGCGTTCTGCCGCGCGCTGCTCGACGAGTTCCCGCCCTTCGAGGCGCGCCATGCGCTCAACGAGACCGGCGCGGTCGGGGGCAAGGCCGTGCGCATGGACGTGCGCGAGATTTCCGAAGCCTATCGCGCGCTCGATCGCAGTATCCAGGCGCCGGAGTTCCTCGAGCTGGTCTCGCACATCACCGGCATCCCGGACCTGTTGTACGACCCCGACTATGTCGGCGGCGGAACGCACGAGAACGTGCAGGGGCAGGGGCTCGATCCGCATGTCGATTTCAACTACCACCCGGGCACCCGCTGGCATCGGCGCCTCAACCTGATCGTGTACCTGAATCCCGAATGGGACGAGGTGTGGGGCGGTGCGCTGGAGCTGCAGTCCGATCCCTGGAACGACGGCGTCAACCGCCGGCGCCGGATCGCGCCGCTGTTCAACCGCTGCGTGGTCTTCGAGACCACGGAGTCGAGCTGGCACGGCTTCCCGCGCATCGAGCTGCCCGCGGCGCGCCGCGAGCTCACGCGCAAGTCCTTCGCGATCTACCTCTACACGCGCGAGCGTCCGCCGGCACAGACCGCGGCGCCACACGCCACGATCTACGTGCCGGACACCCGGCCGGAGGAGATCGTGGCCGGGACCTGCCTGAGCGAGGCGCAGGTGGCCGAGCTCGACCGGCGCTACGCGCAGTTGCGCGGGCAGTTGCGCTTCCTCTACGACCGCGAGCAGGACTTCACCCGCCAGATCGCGTCGCTGGAGCGCGCCCTCGCCGACGCGCGCGCCGCGGCGCGCGCGCCACTGCAGGGCTATTGCGTGCAGACCCAGGCTCCGACCGGGCTGTGGCCCGATGGCTGGGCCGGCGCGCGCCTGACGATGGCCTTCGAACCGACCCAGGCCGTGCGCGGTCTCGAACTCGAGCTGTGGATTCCGGAGCGCCTGGGCGGCGATCAGGTCCTCGAGATCGCGGCCGGTTCGAGCCGCGAGCGCGCGGCGATCGCACCCGGGCGGCGCCAGCGCCTGACGATCGCGCTGGCAGCCTCCGCCGGCACGGCGGTCGAGCTCGCGATCGAGGCAGCGCGCACCTGGACACCGAGCGCCAGCGGCGATTCCGCGGACGAGCGGCCACTCGCATTCAAACTGGTCTCCGCCCGCCTGCAGCACTAGCAACGCGCTGCGCGCACGCAGCTGCTACCCACCGCAGGCGGTCCCCGCGATCTGGGTGATGCGGGCGAGGCGCATCGACCCGTTGCCGAACCCGGCCGTCGACTGGTAGTCGACCGTGCCGTTATTGCAGTCGCTGAAGCGCACCGTGACCTGGCCCCATGAGGGTCGCGTGATGGTCGCCGGATCGAAGTTGGGGATGAAGCGTCCGCCCGCGGGAATCGTCATCGGGATCACCGCGCGATCGCCAGTGATGGGGCCGACGCCGATCACCCATGCCTGGCCGCCTTCGGGCCGGAACGTGTACCAGGCGACCAGCATCTGGTTGTTGGGCAGCACCTCGATGAGCAGGCCATGCCCGTCCTGCGCCGGGTCGTACCAGGCGCCGGTGAAGGCCGCGCCGATGGCGAGGCCACCGCTGACCGGCGGGCCGTCGCTCAGGGCGTAGATGCGGCCGCTGTTGCCGTCGGCGACGTAGATTTCGCCCAGCTCGTCGACGCCGAAGGTGACGATCGCGAATTCGGTGTCGAGCAGCTGCGTTGCGGAGTAGGTGTTGCCGGCGCGGGCCAAGCCGAAGATCCGTCCGCTGCAGTAGTCGCCGTAGAGGTAGGTACCCACCAGGCCGGGGTAGCGGGTTCCGCGGTAGACGTGGCCGCCGGTGATCGAGCAGCCCAGCCCGTGGCCGTACGTGGCTACCGGCGGCACGTGGCCGACGAAGCCTTCGCAGGCGCTGGTGAAGCAGCTGTTGCCCTCGAAAGCGCGCCAACCGTAGTTGTTGCCGCCCATGCCGGGCGCCTGGATGTTCACTTCCTCGGTGCTGTTCTGGCCGACGTCGGCGATGTAGAGCTCGTTGGTGGCGCGGTCGAACGCGATCCGCCACGGATTGCGCAGGCCCAGGGCCCAGATCTCCTCGCGCGCATCGGTGCGGCCTACGTAGGGATTGGATGGCGGGATGGCATACGTCGCCGCACCGGACTCGACGTCGAGGCGCAGGATCTTGCCGAGCAGGGTCACGCGACTCTGCGCGCGATTGCCCGGGTCGCCGCCGGAGCCGCCGTCCCCGGTCGACAGGTACAAGTAGCCGTCGGCGCCGAACTGCAGCTTGCCGCCGTTGTGGTTCGGGTAGGGCTGGTCGAATGCCAGCACGACCTGGGCGCTGGCCGGATCGCCGCGCTGTCCGTCGGCGCTGGCGCGATAGCGCGCCAGCACGCTGTTGCCCTGTTCGTCGGTGTAGTAGACGTAGAAGGTGCGGCGTTGCGCGTAGTTGGGCGCGAAGGCGAGGCTCAGCAGCCCTTGCTCGTCGGCGTTGTCGCCGACCACGTTGCGCAGGTCCATGAACGGCTCGCTGCGAATCCGTCCGCCTTCGACCATCCGGATCACGCCATCCTGCCGCGCAAGGTACATCCGGTTGCTGCCGTCGCCGGCGACCACGATGTCGGTGGTGAAAGCCGCATCGGTCAGGAATACCGTGGCGCGCAGGTCGACCGCGGCAAGCGGGGTCGCGACCAACAGCAGCGGCGCGAGGACATGGCGGAAAACAGTACGCATGGATGATCTCCGGCGGCGGTGCGGCCGAATCTACGACATCTTTCGTAATGGGTCAATGCACTGCGTGGCCGATGGCGACCGCAGCAGCCTCCGCCACGGATCAGCCGGCGCGTGGCGCGCTGGAGTCGGCGAACAGCGCCTCGATTTCCTTGCGCGACGTGGCCTCCAGCAGGCGCCGTGCGCGTGCACGCAAGGCCTTGCGCGACAGCGCCGGCAGCGCGGCGCGGATCTCGAGCAAGGCATTGGGTCGCATGCTGAACTCGGTGTAGCCCAGCGCCAGCAGCACCGGCAGGAAACGCGGGTCGCCGGCGATCTCGCCGCATACCGACACCGGCACGCCCGCGCTCGCCGCATTCTCGGCCACCAGCGCCAACAGTCGCAGCACGGCCGGATGCAGCGGGTCGTACATCGCCGCGACCGCGGCATTGTTGCGGTCGGCCGCCAGCACGTACTGCACGAGGTCGTTGCTGCCGATGGCGAGGAAGTCCATTTCCTGCGCCAGCTCGGCGCTGACCAGCGCCGCGGCCGGGACCTCGATCATCGCGCCCAGATCCACTCGTTCTGCCATCGGCGCGCCATCGCGCGCCAGCATCGCGCGGCAGTGCTCGAAGATCACGCGTGCGAGTCGCGCGTCCTCCAGCCCGGCCACCATCGGCAGCAGGATGCGCACCGGACCGTAGGCCGAGGCGCGCAGCATCGCGCGCAGCTGGCGCTCGAACAGCTTGGGCCGCGCCAGCGACAGGCGCAGGCCGCGCAAACCGAGCGCCGGGTTGGCCTCGGGCGCCACGTCGAGCGCGGTGCCCGCGGTCTTGTCGGCGCCGAGGTCGAGCGTGCGCAGCGTGACCGGCTTGCCGGCCATCGCCAGGATCGCTTCGCGATAGGC
>Ga0209254_10006542_pt1 | contig 10750 bp, 5 predicted proteins | sample FrelakmetDIP11DI_FD_187148 | JGI IMG/M metagenome (GOLD analysis project Ga0209254, IMG submission 187148) | Freshwater lake sediment microbial communities from the University of Notre Dame, USA, for methane emissions studies - DIP11 DI (SPAdes)... | ecosystem: Environmental > Aquatic >... | reverse complement strand
ACTTGCACGATACATAAACCTAGAAACAGAAAACATCTACAAGGGCGGAGCCTACAACAACAAACTTTTTGCAAAATCAAAAATGCCAATAGTTGAAAGACTAATAAACAACATAATGAGAACAGAAAACTACAATGGCAAAAAAACAAAAGCTTACAAAGTAGTACGTGATGCATTTGAAATAATCGATAAAAAAACAAAGAAAAACCCAATGCAAGTATTCATAGATGCACTTCAAAACTCAGCTCCAAAAGAAGAAACAACACGTCTAAGATTTGGTGGAATAAATGTTCCAAAAGCAGTAGATGTATCACCTCAAAGAAGACTTGATGTAGCAATAAGAAATATTACTTTAGGAACATTAAAATCAACATATAAAAACAAAAAAAGCGTAGAAAACTGTCTTGCAGATGAAATAATAAAAGCTTCAAAAAACGATGTATCATCCTTTGCAGTTGCCAAGAAAAACGATGCTGAAAGAATTGCAAAATCAGCAAGATAAAAAAGTAAGTTTATAATTTAAAGATTATAACGATTAGAGGTAAAAAGTATGGGTAAAAAAGAAGAAAATATTAAAAAAGCAACAAATTTAATGAATAAACTAAGTCAAATTAGAAATATTGACATTGCTGCTCATATTGATCATGGTAAAACTACTTTTTCTGACAACCTACTCGCAGGCTGCGGTATGATGAGTGAAGAGCTTGCAGGTAAACAACTAGTTCTTGATTATGATGAACAAGAACAAGCACGAGGTATTACAATTAATGCTGCATCAGCAAGTATGGTTCATGAGTTTAGAGGAAAAGAATATCTTATAAATTTAATAGATACACCAGGACACGTTGACTTTGGAGGAGACGTAACACGTGCGATGCGTGCAGTAGACGGTTGCATAGTCTTAGTCTGTGCGGTAGAAGGAGCAATGCCACAAACAGAAACAGTTTTGCGTCAAGCATTACGTGAAAAAGTTAAACCTGTTCTTTTCATAAATAAAGTTGATCGTCTCATAAATGAACTACGAGTAACACCTGAGGAAATGCAACAACGTTTCATAAAAATCATTACAAAATTCAATGAGCTGCTCAACAAAACAGTTCCAGATGAATTCAAAGGTAAATGGGATGTAAAAGTAGAAGATGGAACAGTTGCTTTTGGTTCCGCTTTTTTTAACTGGGCAACAAGTGTACCATATATGAAAAAAAGTGGTCTTACCTTTAAAAATATTTTTGATTATTGTAACAATAACAATCAAAAAGAACTATCAAAGAAATCACCAATACATGAAGTAATACTTGATATGGTCGTAGACCATTTACCAAACCCTGCTATAGCGCAAAAATATCGTATACCCCACATCTGGCATGGAGATATAAACAGCCCACTTGGAAAAAGCATGATGGAAACTAATGAAAAAGGACCACTAGCACTCATGATTACAAAAATTGTTATGGATCCACATGCAGGAGAAGTAGCAGTCGGTCGTATGTACAGTGGTAAAATAGAACGAGGACAAGAATTATATGTTATAGGTATGCCTAAAATCAACCGTGTACAACAAGTAAATTTAATGGTGGGCGCAGATAGAATAGCAGTAGATCATGTAAGCGCAGGTAACATTGTTGCTGCAACAGGAATAAGAGATGCAATAGCAGGTTGTACCGTTACAGACAATCCTGATGCTGATCCATTTGAAAAAATAGTTCATGTAAGTGAACCTGTTGTAACAGTTGCCGTTGAAGCAAAAAACATGAAAGATTTACCAAAACTAATAGAAGTTCTAAGAATTATTAGCAAAGCAGATCCAAGTATCACAGTTAATATTAATCAAGAAACCGGTGAAAATCTAATGAGTGGTATGGGCGAGCTGCATCTTGAAATCACAGAATACCGTATTAGAGTTGAACATAAATTAGATATAATAACTTCTGAGCCAATTGTTGTATATCGTGAAAGCATTTCAAAGAAAAGTCCAACTAAATTTGAGGGGAAATCACCAAACAAACACAACCGTTTCTATATAGAAGTAGAACCATTGCCAGAAAACATTATAAAAGCAATCTATAACAATGAAATACCAGAAAATGTGAAAAAATATAAAAATGAAGTACTAAAAAAACTACAAGAACTAGGAATGGATAAAGAAACAGCAAAAGGTGTTTTTGGATTAAAAGGACTCAACCTCATAACTGATGTAACAAAAGGTATTCAATACCTTTTTGAAACACGTGAACTGATAAAAGAAGCATTTGATGAAGTAATGAAAAGTGGACCTACTGCAAGTGAACCATGCCAAGGATTACTTGTAAAACTAGTGGATGCAAAGCTTCATGAGGATACAATACACCGTGGTCCTGCACAAGTAATACCTGCAGCAAGAAATGCAATATACGGTGCTATTACAATTTCTAGCCCTATACTACTTGAACCAATACAAAAAGTATTTATTAGCACACCACAAGACTTAATGGGAGATGCATCGAGAGAATTAAATCAACGCCGTGCACAAGTAAAAGACATGCAAACAGAAAAAGACATGGTAAACATAGATGCAAAAGCACCAGTTGCAGAGATGTTTGGTTTTGCTTCAGCAATAAGATCAGCTACTGGAGGAAGAGTACTCTGGAATACGGAAAACATGGGTTTTGAACCCTTACCAAAACAATTACAACCAGAAGTAGTAAAACAAATACGTGAAAGAAAAGGACTTAAACCCGAGCCATATCCAGCTAGCTATTATATGGACTAAAAATAGTCCTAAAACATTTTTTTTAATTTCTATTAAAAAAATAAAAAATATTAAATTCTCCCGCATATTTACGTTTTATGAGGATGCACTATGGACATTGGAACAATACCAATAAATAAAGATTTTGAACTTGCATATAGATACTATGATAAAGACCCTAATTTTAAATACTTCAATAGAAGATTTGAGATATATGTTATTGAGAAAAAAACACTAAAGAAAAACTATGTTATGCACATGGATAATGCAAACCCCCGTGAGATGATGCCAACAGTTCACAAAGCATCGACTGGTGGAAAGAAACATGATTTTGGAGTGACAACACTAAACTGGAATGATATAAAAACAAAGTTTACAGATTACATAGTATCAGAGCTTGGTGAAAGAGAAAGAGAAAATATTAGAAAAGCAATAAGTAAACTAAATTCACCTAAAATATAGCTTTTTTAATATTCAGTTATTTTATATTTACCATGTACAGGCTCATAAATCTGACCCTGCCTTTTAAGACGATCAAGTGCTTCTTCAACTTTAACTGATTCAAGACCCTCTGTTTCTGCTTCACGTATAATATCACTACGCATAGCATTACCATCTTTTGCCTCAGTACCAATCCTCTGAATTATATCCATTAAAATACGCATTCTATCATGCTGACTATGACTAATACCTGTTGCAATAATATCAATATCAAACTTACCAGTTTCACGATCCATACCAACACGACGTAAATATTGCTCTATTATGTGAATAGATCGCTTTGCATCATCTATTGTCGCCTCCTGACTAAGCCTTATCTTTGCACTAGCCTCAGCAAGACGTACAAATGCTTCAAGCTGCCTGGGTGTAAAGGCAACAGAATCTTCAGAAGAATTCCTAAAATTAACATAATAAGTTTTAATCATTTCAAGTGCATCATCAGACATAACAGGGAAAATATTACGTTTAGCATAAGCAACATACTTGCGTAAAAACTCTGGTTCAAAAACAGGTTTAACGATTTTTAATAGAGATTCTTGTTCTTTTTTAGTATATTTTGATTTCTTAAAACCTTTGATGTTTTGTGAAACCTCACCTGCTTTATGCGTCCCAAGGATATGTTGAGCAAGTTGATCATCTTGTTTCCTATTTGGTTTATCAATTATAGAAAAAATAAGATCAAAACGAGATATAAGTGCTGGCGGCATATTTATTTGCTCATGCATTGGTAAAAACTCATCAAAACGACCAAGTTTAGGATTAGCCGCAGCAAAAATTGCACAACGAGCTTTAAGAGTTGCATTAATACCTGCTTTAGCAATACTAATTTCTTGTTGTTCCATCGCCTGATGAAGAGAACTCCTATCCTGATCCTCCATTTTATCTATCTCATCAATACAAGCAATACCCATATCAGCAAGAACAAGAGCACCAGCTTCAAGCGTCCACTGCCCCTCACCAAACTCATCACGAACAGCGGCAGCTGTAAGACCTGCTGCAGAAGATGCTTTACCAGATGCATAAACACTACGAGGACTAAGCTTACTCATATATACAAGCATCTGAGACTTTGCAGTACCAGGGTCTCCTACAAGCAAAGAATGAATATCACCACGAATACGAGTACCATCAGGCATTTCTTTTGCGATACCACCAAAAAGTTGTAAAAGAAACGCTTCCTTTTCAACACTCATACCATAAATAGTTGGCGCAATACTAGAAGTCATTTTCTCATAAACCTCAGGATCCTTACTAACCTTAATTATTTCTTTTTCATCCTCAGGGGTAACCTCCACCTCTTCAAAAGCAAACTCCTGGTGTTCAATACTAATCGCGTTCATAGTCTTATCAAAAGAAGTAAGTTTATAAGTCCCACGACGACGCTGCATAGAATGCAAAATACCATTCACAGTAACCCTATCACCAGGTTGAATCTCACCTACTAAATCATCTTCCAAAAAAACAGTTATACGCTCAGGCTGTGCACCACCGCGCAAACCCTCAGGATTCTCCTGAATTTCAATTTTTTGACTATCAATAAATTTAGAAAGACTAGGTAAAAGTTTAAACGAAGAAATACGACCACAACCGCCCTGATCCTCATAACATTCAGAAGGTTCCTTTAAAATTTCCTCATCCTGCTCAATACGAAGAATAGCACCACACTTAACACACTGAAAAGCTGCAACCATAAGCTTAGGACGAACCTCAGTACGTTTCTTAACAAGACCGTCAATGGCCATCATTTTACCAAGATGATTAGAACGAATATGACGAATGATAATATGATGAGTATCAGGAAGATTTTTTACACGAAAATGAAGCTGAAGTTTATTTTCAGAAGCAACATCAATATTTTGAAGCGCTTCATCAGCATTAATAACAGCTTTATAAGGTTGCTCAACAACAAGCTCAGCAAGCTTAGAATCTGCCTTATCAATATCCCAATAATCAACAAAAAGACTGCGTTTATCAGGATACGAAAGAGCAATGGTTTCAATCTGTGATTTACAGTTCTCCTCAAAGAATTTTTGCCATTGAGCGACCAAACTCTCATCTTTAAGTAATTTTACCAAATACTATTCCCCCAAAATTAAATGTAAAAAAATGATAACAGACTTTGTTTTATAAATATTTTTAGAACCTCATTAAATGTATTTTTAGCGGGTGTGAGAAATCCGTGAGTGGGTGCACGTGACAAATATTGACTACCCAAATGCTTTCTCGACCCCGTTAACCCTTCGAGCATCAGCAGTCTACGGTAAGGTTGCTCACTTCCGTGCCTCACCCGGTTTCCGCAGCTAAGATGGACGTATAACTCTCCAGCTATACGAAACCATCACCTCTAATCCCAAAGGACAAGGTCTCATAGTTAACAAATGGATCAATAAATGCTCGACGCATCGCCTCTTGGGTTCAACCTCAGCATGAAGGCGATTTCTGATAACAGGGAACGCCTACCTCCCCAGTCTATCCCACACCTATCGCCAAACAAACACAAACTTTTCCATTGTTTCTCTTATAGCGAACGTTTCATAATAGTAAACAAGTTCTTAAAGAACTGGAAGAACAACAAAGCTATAGCAACTATAAGAATAGCTATATCACGAATAAGATAAAACATCTGATCAGTGTTTTCACCGCCGTTATCATGAAAACCCGCCGAATATGCATCGATTATAGTAAAATAAAGCATTATTGCTACAATAAAGAATAATATTATGTTAATATATAACGACCATTTATACCAGGTTTTCTTAGTAGTCTGACGAACTATATTTTCAACCATTTCAAACAAACTCCTTATTGCAAAGCATATAAAAGAATAAATATATGAAAGTTATGGTTTAAAACTACTTTTTTAAAAAAAATCATCAAGTTTAGTAGTTTTTGCCTTATCACTTATAAAAAGTGAATCAATAGATTTTTCAACAAGTCTAATGCGTTGTTGAGCATAAGGAGAAATATTATAACGTTGAGCAACCTCCTTTGAAATATTAAGATATTTCTTCACAGATTTCTCATGAACAGTAAGAGTAAGCTTACCCTTACAATTAGTACAAATACCCTGCAAAGGTGGACGACGATAAATAATATTACAAGTAGGACAACGAACAGATTGCTTACTAAAAGCACGAAGATTACCAAGCATATCTGGCAAGAAATGCCTCTCAATTACCTTATATGCAACATCTGCTTCATCAACAGCACGAATTTTTACTGCAAGATTTAACTGTGCATTCATTTTATCCATCATAGTCTTTAAGGTCTTATAATTTGACATAGCAGGACCCTGTGAAATATCCTCTGTATCATGTGTAAAACCAAACTGCTCATATTGAAGTTCTGTTCCAAGACGAGATGCTACAAGACCCATGTTTTTTTCAAATTCTTTGGAATGCTCATGACGAAGAGTTGCCTCATAAAAATCAATAGGATAACGAGTAAGTGTATCAATATTATGCGCTTCTTTATCAACCTCTGAAGGATCGATACGCGTGGTAAGAATCAAGGGTAAATCCATTTTACCACCACGTTTATCAGGAATATATGAATGCGAAAAATTAAGAAGAGCATCTAAAAGTAACATAAGACCATCTTCATCCCCGTCCGCATTACGACGTTTCGCTGCATGATAAAAAGGATGCGCATAACATACTTGTGCATCTGTAAAACCAATTATTCTAGATAATGATCCTGCTGAAGTATGCGGCGCAAGTCCTACAGTTAAGTGTCCTGTTAGGTTTTCTAGTTTACGTATATTATAGAAACGTTTCATATCATAGAATTTAACAAGTAAATCATCTATGAATCTTGTAATTTGAATAAAGTATTCCGCGCAGAATTTTGAAATTATTACATCTTGTACTCTTAATTCGCATATTTGATTATCATTTGTTAGTTCGTTCCCAAGGTAATCTTTTGTATAACCTAATTCATGCAATCTTTCAACTGATACATGTATTTCTCTTGGTTTGAAATGTGTTATTGGTGCATCTGTCATATCAAAACGAATAGTTCCATCTTTGAATACATATACATTGTGTTTTGCTCTCAGTATTCCTTTTTCTAGTGGTTCTGGTGTTTTATGTTTTGATATTGTTCCTATTACTCCTTTTATTGTTTCAGGCAGTGTTCTTTCTTTTATGTTCTTTTGCGCAAGTTTTAATTCATCTGCAAGGTTTATTTCTTGTAGTTCGACACGTCCATTTCCTATTTCTGTGTGTGTCTTACAACTGCAAAAAAGTTTGTATGTTTTTTTGTTACATTTCGGGCAAATTCTTTTTCCTGCTTCTACTTCTATCATTCCTGCATCTGCTGCGTTTCTTATAAGCCTCTGGTTTCCACCGTAGTTTCCAATTGGAAATAATACATGCGGTGGTGGTCTCATTTTTCTTGCTGCTGCTTTTTCTGGTCTACCCATACGTGTTCCTATTCTAAAAGGTGCACGAGGGTTTATTTTTATAACTGATAGATTTGATACAAAATTAACAGGATTTGTTTCTTTTATTTTGTCTATTTTTTTGTATGTGTCTGTTTCAATTATTTTGTTGTCTTTTATTTCTAATCCTAAACAGTAAATCAGAGATTTTGAGTAGTGTTCTACTAAAAATTTGTCTTCTCTTTGTTTATGCAGTACCCCTAGTTCGATCAGTATTTCTTTTATTTCATCGTTTCTTTGAATTATTAGTTTTTCTTCTGAAAAAATTGCATTTTCCGTTATATATTTTGCAAGTTTTATGATATCTTCTATTTTTAGGTCATGCCAAAAAAGATTATAATTTGGATGAAGTGGTATATCATATTTTTTTGATAGGCTCAATGCTTCATCCCATTTTGGTTTTTCTAGGTTTATTTCTTCTCCGGTTTCTTGTTTTATTTTTTCAAAAGTTTTTTTATCTGATTCAGTTATGTTTTTATAATCATATTTTTCTGGTAATGTTTTTAGTTTCTTTTGCAGATCTTGTATCCACCATTCATAGACATAGCTTGAATCGGGTAATAGTGAATTGTTTTCTATGAATTCGCCGAATGGTATAAGGATTTCTCCTAAATCAATGATTTTTTTAATATCTATTTTTTTAATTTCTTTTGGGTTGTTATATTGTACTAAATCTCCATTTTGTAGTAATACTATTGGTCCTTCTATTGTAGTACATGGTGTACCTATTGTTCCTTTACCTGGTCTTTCTGTTTTTATTTGTGTTCCTACTGCTATGAATTCATCTAGTATGTACATTGATGCAGGATTAATTGCAGTTGATGCAAGTCCTGCGGTTCTTGCTCGTCCGTATCTTAATCTGAATCCTCCTTTTCTGCTTGGATGTGAGAATACTGGTCTTCCTGCTATTACTTCTCCTATGTATTTTGTTGATGGTAGTATTTCTGGTATGCCATTTGTTTTTTCGTCTTTTGTTTGTTCTTTGTGCGTAAATATATCTAAAAAGTCCCATCCCTCAAGTTTGAGTTTTTTTACATGTTTTATTATTTTTGGTGCTTTTAAGCATAATCCTTCTGCTATTACTAGGCATGCTCCTCCTCTCAGGCGGTTTGTTGACATTCGTGGTAGGTCTCTGTATCCTGTTACTTCTTCATCTTCTGTTCCTTCCCCGTTTATGCATATAGGGCAGTTTCGTACGATTTTATCTATTTCATCTACACTTGGTGTATATTGTAAGTGTTGTGCTCTTTTATAGAGTGGTATTTCTTCTTTGTATCGCTCTATTTCTCCATCTGTTGGTTGGTATCTTCCTATTTTTAATTCACGTCTAACTACATCTGCTATTAGAACACTCATTGCTTGTCCTGTTCCACCAGCAGAGCGTATTGGTCCTGAAAAATAGAGGTCTACATAGTTTGTCCCGTCTTTGTTTGCCCCTAGTTTTACTTCTGCTATCCCTTCCAGTGGTGCTACAAGTACACCCTCTGTTAGTATCGCAAGACCAGTTCTTGTCGCTTGGTCTAGTGCTTGTTCTGTTGTTTTAAATTTATATTTTTTTCCACTAGCGATATATTTTGCGATTTCTATGCTTACAAGTTCTCTGTTTTGTATTTTTTTTGTTGTTTCTCTTATTTTTGGTGCTATGTCTTTTGGTCCTACTAGTTCTTCTACACGAGCTGCTAGGTCTAATGCTTGTGGTATTTCTACATGATATTCTGGGTCTAACCCTTTATTTCTTGCTTGTTCAGCTATTTTGTAACATTCATCTATTTGTTTTTGCAGTTGTGCAAAGTATTCTTGCATGTTTTTACTGATTGTAATGTTTTCTGAAAGTTCCCCACCCATAGTATTCAACCTAAAAATCTGGTAAAAATTTCTAATGCAAAGTAAGTGTTTAAAGCTTTGTGTAAATTTATTTTATAAAAAAAAGAACATATTTATTTTTTGTTGAAATCCATCATTGTTACATTACTTATTTTTAAATCAACAATTGGTAGTTTTGCAGAATCAGGTATAAAATTAAGCATTTTTTGATATGTAGTTTGTGACTGCCAGCTACTTGCATTAATTAATGTTACACCCCGGTATTCACCAATTTGTGCAAGATGCACATGTCCTGTTACAAAAACATCTGGTATTTTATCTATTACCATATAATCTAAGTGCTCTGGTGCAAGCGGTGTGTATCCTCCATATGTTGGAGCTAGGTGATGTTTTTTAAGCATTACTTTCATAATTTCAACAGGATCATTATATTTTAGATGCTGTATATTTGTTGCAAAATCTAACAGGCTTTGTCCATGATATGAAAGTATTTCTACACCATGAAGTGAAAAATAACACGGGTTTCCAACAAATTTAATATCTCTTCCTGTAAACAGGTCTTGTATTTCTTTTTCAAATGTTGGTTGTGGTTCTGCAGGCCTTACTGCATCATGGTTTCCAGGTTGCATAATTATTGAAATGTGATCTGGTATTAGACTTAACTGCTCTGCTAATGCCTCATATTGTCTGTAGACATCTACTATAGAAAGCTCTTTTTCCTGATTTGGATATATACCTATTCCATCTACAACGTCACCTGGTATTACTAAATATTTTATCTTTCCAGCAACATCTTTTTGACGACCATTTCCCATTTCTCCGTTAATCCATCGTAGGAATCCTTCCCATTCTTTTTGCATGAATTGCTTACTTCCGATATGTATATCAGAAAGAAAAGCTGCACATATTGGTATTTCAGATTTATGTTTATGGTTTTGAACGCTTATATCTGGACAAATTATATTATTTATCACAAAGAGGTCGCCATTTTTACTTAGCTGACCATGAAGCCCTATTATTTCATCAAGGACAACTTCGTTTGCATTTTGAAGTAATTCCCGGTTAGATTTAAGTGCGATACATACCGCAATTCCTGTTTCATCTTCTAATTCTATTAACCGATGTCCGTGTATTGTATTTCTTACTTCTTTTACAATTCCAACTATCTGAATATCTTTTAGTCCACTATTTTTTATTCTGTTTATCGGTATTGCATTTGATAGTTCTCTTCTTTGATTTCTAAGTATTTTTTTAAT
>Ga0209254_10006541_pt1 | contig 10751 bp, 11 predicted proteins | sample FrelakmetDIP11DI_FD_187148 | JGI IMG/M metagenome (GOLD analysis project Ga0209254, IMG submission 187148) | Freshwater lake sediment microbial communities from the University of Notre Dame, USA, for methane emissions studies - DIP11 DI (SPAdes)... | ecosystem: Environmental > Aquatic >... | reverse complement strand
CCTCGAGCCCTGCGCCAAGGTGGAGATCGAGGCCACCGCCGTCGTGTAGGCTGCGCGAGGTTCGCCCGGATGTCGAAGGAGTCAGCGATGCATCGATGGAAGGCAGTGTTGCTCGCGGCGTTGGTCACCGTGCCGGCGCAGGCCGAGACGGCGTACATCAAGGCCGCGCGCATGGTCGACGTGCTCGACGGCCGCGTGGTGGACAGGCCGCTGGTCGTGGTTACGGACGGGCGGATCACCTCGGTGACGGACGCGGCGGCGTTTACCATTCCGGCCGGCGCGGAGATCATCGACCTGGGCGACAGGACGCTCCTGCCCGGGCTGATCGACATGCACGTCCACCTCGACTCCCCGGCGAACATCGGTGGCTATCGCGGGCTCGAGTTCACCGACAGCTTCTTCGGAATGACGGCGGTCGGCAATGCGCGGGCGATGCTCGACGCCGGATTCACCACCGTCCGCAACGTCGGGTCGGCCAACCGCAACGATGTCGGCCTCAAGCAGGCGATCGACCGGGGTTATGCGACCGGCCCGCGCATCGTGCCGGCGGGATACGGGCTGGGTGCGACCGGCGGCCATTGCGACAGCACTTTCCTGCCGCCGAGCCTGGAAAAGCCGGCCAAGAGAGAGGGCATCGGCGACAGCGTGGAGGAGCTGCGCTACCAGGTGCGCCGCCAGCGCAAGTTCGGCGCGGAGGTGATCAAAGTGTGCGCGACGGGCGGCGTCTTCTCGCGCAACACCGAACCGGGCCAGCAGCAGCTGTCCGAGACCGAGTTGCGTGCGATCGCGGACGAGGCACATCAATGGGGCCTGCGGGTCGCCGCACACGCCCATGGCGCCGACGGCATCAGGGCGGCGATCCGCGCGGGGATAGACACCATCGAACACGCGAGCCTGGTCGACGACGAAGGAATCCGGCTCGCCGTCGCCCGCCCGGAGCCGGTCTGGTTCTCGATGGACATCTACAACACCGACTACACCCAGGCGGAGGGCAGGAAGAACGGCGTGCTGGAGGACAACTTGCGCAAGGACCGCGAGCTCGCGCAGGTCCAGCGCGACAACTTCCGCAAGGCGCACCGCGCGGGCGTCAGGATGGTTTTCGGTACCGACGCGGGGGTCATGCCGCACGGGCAGGCGGGCCGGCAGTTCGCGAAAATGGTCCAGTACGGCATGACGCCGATGGAGGCGATCCAGGCCGCGACGCGCAACGCCGCGCAGGCGCTGGGACGCGAAAAGGATGTCGGGGCGATCTCGGCCGGGCGCTACGGGGACATGATCGCAGTCGACGGCGATCCGCTCGAGGATGTGCGCGCCCTGGAAAACGTGGACGTGGTCATCAAGGGCGGCAAGATCGTCAAGGGCGGATGAGCGTCACTCGATTGGCCCGCCCGGCGAGTAGATCACGTAGATCTTCGTGTACCCCTCGGTGTCCCAGACCCCGGTCCAGTCCTCCGGGATCACGACCGAATCGCCCGCCCGCACCTCGGTCACCGTGCCGTCACTCGAGGTCAGCGTGACGCCGCCTTCGAGGAAGTGCATGTATTCGTTGACGCCATACGGCGCCTTTATCTCGGCGCGCACCTTTCCGGAGCGGTACATGCCGGCGTCGAACTGCTTGTCCTTCGACAGGAACACCTCGACGTCGTGCGTCGTGTTGCCGTCCTCGGTCTTCACGATCGGCTTGTAGTCCTTGAAGATGTCGCCGGCAACCTGCGCCTGGCTGATCTTGACGGGGTGCACCGCATCGGCGGCGGTCGCCGACGCAGCCATGGCGAGGCCGGCACAGAGCACGATCGACTGGATTCGAAGCATGGATTCCTCCTCGGGTTGGAGGCCCTATGTTACGCCGAGTGCCGTGAGCATGCGGTGTACGGCCTCGAGCTGAGTCGCATCGCGGCTTGCGTAGTTCGCGCCGGTGTATCCCCACCAGTCCCAGCAGCCGCCGGGGTTGAGCGGCCAGACACCGCTCTTCTCAACCTGCGGGTACAGCATGACGATGCGGTTTGCGTCTGCCCAGCGGTTGTAGCCGGCCTGGCGGGCAAAACTCCGGCCGATGAAGCCGATCCCCTGGCGGCAGCCGTGAAAGGCGACGTGAACCCGGCAGGGCGCGCCCGCCGCGCATTCATCCGGCACGAACACGAACCCGGTCTTCGCCATTGAAGCAAGCCGCGAGTCGCCCACGTAACGCGACTGGCCGAATTCGCGCAGTGCGCCCGTGAGCTCACCGGACGGCGCGGCGAGCCCGTCGTAGAGGTGTTTCAGCATCTCGCCCGCCGCGTCGAAACCGCAGGCAAGTATCCAAGGCGACTCGGCGACGTCGCAGGCGCCGCCGTCCGCGATCGTGGGAAACCCGTGCGCGGCGGCCACCTGAGTCTCATAGCGGACTCGATCGATCGGCACGAACGCCTTGTAGAAGCGCAGCAGCGAGTCGGAGACCACGGCGCCGACCGTGTCGTCCCTGGCTCCGTGAAACATCCAGATGCGGTCCGTCGCGAGGCCTGACGGGTCGTCGACGACGCCGAGTGCCGCGCTCGCGCGCAGCGCCGCGGCCAGCACGCGATCGTCCGGGCCGCTCGCCGTGCCCGCGAGGCAATCGTTCATTGCGCGGGTGACGACGCCCTGCGCGCACAGCCAGGGACCGGCGCCGATGATGCCGGCACCGGTCACGTCTTTTGAAAACGCCACCTGGTACTGGGTCGCCATGTAGCCGCCGGCAGACACGCCGGAGACCGTGAGACTTCCCGGTGCGATGTTGAGGCGCGGAAGCGCGTCGCCTTGCGGGGCTGGAGAACAGGCCGCGAGGCCGGCCAGGACCACGACGAGCAAGCGACGCATGGCGGCGGACGATAGCACCGGCCAGTTGCGGCCGAGGTGCACGCAGGCGACGTGTTTCGCCGTATTCACCCCGCCCGCGCGACGATGTCGCAGACCGCGGCGATTGCCTCCGCGCGTGAAGTGGATCGCCGCCAGGCCGCGCCGATCACGCGATGCGGCGTGGGAGGTGCGAACGGCCGCATCACCAATCCGCGTGCCGCCGCGAAAGGCCCTTCGGCCGCGAGCCCGGGCAGCAGGGTGAGCCCGAGCCCGGCGGCGACCATCTGCCGCAGCGTCTCGAGGCTGGTCGCGCGGAACGCCAGCTCCTCCGTGCCCACGTGCGCGCAGACCTCGAGCGCCTGGTCGCGCAGGCAATGGCCTTCCTCGAGCAGCAGCAGCTTCTCGCCCTCGAGGTCGGAGGCCTTCACGCGCTTTTTCGCGGCGAGCCGATGGTTCACTGGCATGGCGACGAGAAAGGATTCCTCGAACAGCGGGCGCGTGGCGAGGCCGCGCGTCTCGGCCGGCAGCGCGAGGATCGCGAGGTCGAGCTCGCCGGCGAGCGTGCGTTCGACGAGTGGGATGGTCTGGTACTCGTGCAGGAGCAGCGAGATCTTCGGCAGCGCCTTCGCGATCCGCGGCGCGACGCGCGGCAGGAGATAGGGCCCGAGGGTCGGGATCAGGCCGACCTTCAAAGGCCCGGAGAGAGGATCCTGGCTCGCGCGAGTGAGGCTGCGGATATCGTCGGCGTCCCGGAGCATCTGCCGCGCGCGCTCGACGACGGCTTCGCCGGTGTCTGTGAAGGCGACCTTGCGCGGGCGCCGCTCGATGAGCGCAACGCCGAGATAGGCTTCCAGCTTCTTCAGCTGCGCCGAGAGCGTGGGCTGGCTCACGTGGCAGCGCTCGGCGGCGCGGCCGAAATGCCGGGTCTCCGCGAGCGCGACGAGGTATTGCAGGTCACGCAAGTTCATAGAGGAAATCTATTGTAACGATAATTACAATCGATTTAACAGATGTAACTGCAGGCCGTATCCTGCGTCACAACCGCGTATTCTCGTCTCCGGCGTTTCCGGAGCGGGGAACGCTCGCGCGCCACGTACCTGCGAGGGGAATCCGATGAAAGACACGGCAAAGAAAGGCTCCACGAGCGCGGGCAAGTGCCCGTACAACCACATCGCCGGCATCGGCAGGACCAACCGCGACTGGTGGCCGAGCCAGCTGCGGCTCGACCTGCTGCACCAGCATTCCTCGAAGTCCGCCCCGATGGGCAGGGACTTCAGTTACGCCAAGGCATTCAAGAGCCTCGACTACAAGGCGCTGAAGAAGGACCTGGTCGAGCTGATGACCGACTCGCAGGACTGGTGGCCGGCGGACTTCGGCCACTACGGGCCGCAGTTCGTGCGCATGACCTGGCACGCCGCCGGCACCTACCGCATCACTGACGGCCGCGGCGGTGGCGGCCGGGGCCAGCAGCGCTTCGCCCCGCTCAACAGCTGGCCCGACAACGTCAACATCGACAAGTCACGCCGCCTGCTGTGGCCGATCAAGCAGAAGTACGGCGACGGGATCTCGTGGGCCGACCTGCTGATTCTCGCCGGCAACGTCGCGCTGGAGTCGATGGGATTCAGGACGTTCGGCTTCGGTGGCGGCCGCGAGGACGTCTGGGAACCGGACGAGGACGTGAACTGGGGCCAGGAGATCGCCTGGCTGGGTGTCGACAAGCGCTTCAGCGGCGACCGTGAGCTGGACCAGCCGTTCGGCGCCACCCACATGGGCCTGATCTACGTCAACCCGGAAGGGCCGAACGCAAGCGGCGACTACATGGCCGCGGCGAAGGACATCCGGGTGACCTTCTACCGCATGGCGATGAACGACGAGGAGATCGTCGCGCTGATCGCCGGCGGGCATACGTTCGGCAAGGCGCACGGTGCGGCCCCCGAATCGCACAAGGGACCGGAGCCGGAGGGCGCGCCGCTGGAGGCGCAGGGCTTCGGCTGGACGAGCAACTACGGCAAGGGCCACGGGGCCGACACGATCTCGAGCGGCATCGAGGTGACCTGGACCAGGACCCCGGCGCTGTGGAGCAACAATTACTTCGAGAACCTGTTCAAGTTCGAGTGGGAGCAGACCAAGTCGCCGGCCGGCGCGAAGATGTGGGTTGCCAAGAACGCGCGGGAAATCATTCCCGACGCGCACATCCCGGGCAAGTTCCACAAGCCGACCATGTTGACGACTGACCTGACGCTGCGCTTCGACCCGGAGTTCGGCAAGATCTCGCGCCGCTTCCGCGACGACCCGCAGGCTTTCGCCGATGCGTTTGCGCGTGCCTGGTTCAAGCTGACGCACCGCGACATGGGGCCGCGTTCCCGCTACCTCGGGCCGGAAGTGCCGAAGGAAGAGCTGATCTGGCAGGACCCGATTCCCGCGGTCAACCACAAGCTGATCGGCGAGAAGGAAATCGCCGATCTCAAGAAGAAGATCCTTGCCTCGAAGCTGACGGTATCCGAACTCGTGTCGACGGCCTGGGCATCGGCTTCCACCTTCCGCGGCTCGGACAAGCGCGGCGGCGCCAATGGCGCGCGAATCCGGCTCGCTCCGCAGAAGAACTGGGAGGTCAACCAGCCGGCGCAGCTCGCGAGGGTGCTGAAGACGCTCGAGGCCATCCAGGCCGGGTTCAACAAGAAGGCCAAGGGCGGCAAGAAAGTGTCGCTCGCCGACCTGATCGTGCTCGCGGGCTGCGCGGGCGTCGAGCAGGCCGCGAAGAAGGCCGGCGTCACCGTGAAGGTCCCGTTCAAGCCCGGCCGCATGGACGCGAGGCAGGACCAGACGGATGTCGATTCCTTCGCCGTGCTCGAGCCGGTCGCCGACGGCTTCCGCAACTACCTGAAGGGCAGGTTCACGGTGCCGGCCGAGCATCTGCTGGTCGACAGGGCGCAGCTGCTGATGCTCACGGCTCCGGAAATGACGGTGCTCGTGGGTGGCCTGCGGGTGTTGGGCGCCAATGCCGGCAAGTCGGCGCACGGCGTTTTCACCAGGCGCCCGGGTGTGCTCTCCAACGACTTCTTCGTGAACCTGCTCGACATGGGCACGAAGTGGCTGCCGTCCGCGGGCATTGACGGCGTGTACGAAGGGCGCGACCGGAAGACGAACAAGGTCAGGTGGACCGGTACCCGCGTCGACCTCGTCTTCGGCTCGAACTCCCAGCTGCGATCGCTCGCCGAGGTGTACGCGGCGTCGGGTGCGCAGGAGAAGTTCGTGAAGGACTTCGCCGCGGCCTGGACCAAGGTGATGAACGCGGACCGCTTCTGAAATGAAGGGGACGCACCCCTTCATATTCGAGTAGGGGGAGGACCCGCCAGGAAGCTTGCAGGTCGAGTATGAAGGGGTGCGTCCCCTTCATTCCGGGGGGGAATATGAACTGGAAGATCGTCTTCATTGGCGGCGTTGCCTACTACGCGACGATGTTCATCGTCTCGACTGTCACCGGGTACCTGATCCATTCGCCCGAAGGCGTCCTGTTCGAGACCTACCAGGCGACCGCGTCCTACTGGCGGCCTGAACTGAACGCCGATCCTCCTGACATGGGCGCCCTGATGCCGATGTGGATCGCGACCGGTCTCGCGAGCGCACTGGTCGCGGCCGGCATCTATTCCGTGGTCCGTTCCTCGCTGGCGGGCGCCGCCTGGCAACGCGGCCTCAAGTTCGGCGTGATCGCAGCCCTGTTCGCAGCCATCAGTGCGATTGGCTACCGGGGCATCTTCAACCTGCCGGACGATATCTGGACCTGGTGGATCATGGACGCTGTCATCCTGCATCTGGCCGGCGGCATCGTGCTCGGCATCGTCGCAGAGAAGATCGCACCCGCGAACGCCTGACACCGGCAAGGGCGCAGCCGACATGACCCTCGCCGCGCTCGATGCACGATTCCCAAACCGCCGCGCCGTGATCACGGGCGGCGCCAGCGGGCTCGGCCTCGCGGCAGCGGAACTGCTGGCCGCGCGCGGCTGGCGGCTCGCGCTTCTCGACCGCGACGAGCCGCGGCTCGCGAGCGCCACGGAGGCCCTGCGAGCGCTCGGCAGTCCCTACTCCGAGGGGTACGCCGTGGACACCACGGACGAAATGGCGGTGAAGGTTGTCGTCGACACCTTCGCGGGCCGCCTCGGCGGGCTCGACCTGGCATTCAACTCGGCGGGCGTCGCCGCCGCCGGCAGCGTCTATGAGACGCCGTCCGCCGACTGGCGCTGGATCCTCGAGATCAACGTGCTCGGGGTCGTGCACAGTTGCCGGGCCGAGGCGCCGCACATGGTCGCGGCCGGGTGCGGGTTGATCGTCAACGTCGCGAGCGCCGCGGCCTTCATGTCCGCCGCCACGATGGGCGCTTACAACGCATCCAAGGCCGCCGTCGTCGCGTTGTCGGAGACGCTCCATCACGAGCTTGTTGCGGATGGCGTGCAGGTCGCCGTGGCGATGCCGGGGTTCTTCCGGACCCGCCTGATGGAACACGCGCGTGCCCCGGCGGATGCGCGCGCTTTCGCCGAGCGGCTGATGGATCGCTCGAACATGACAGCCGGTGACGTTGCGGGCGAGATCCTCGCGCGCGCCGCGGCGGGCGAGGTGCATCTCGTGCTGCCGGCGACCTACCGCTGGCTGTGGCGGTTCAAGCGGCTTGCGCCGCGCTCATTCATGCGCTGGCTCGCCAGGCAACGCTGGCGTCGTTCGTCCCAAGGAGATTGATGCGATGTACCTGTGGCTGAAACTGATTCACATCCTCACCGTCGTTATGTTCATCGGCAACATCGTGACCGGCGTGTTCTGGCACCGGCACGCCCTCGCGACCCGCGATCCGCGGCTGATCGCGCACACGATGGACGGCGTCATCCGCAGCGACCGGCTGTTCACGGTGCCCGGTGTCGTCCTGATCATCGTCAGCGGACTCATCGCCGCGATACAGGGCGGACTTCCGCTGCTGCGCACCGGCTGGATCGCATGGACGCTGTTGCTGTTCGGCATCTCCGGGCTGGTATTCATGCTGAAGCTCGCGCCGCTGCAGCGGCAGATGCTGAAGCAGGCGCAGGCGGGCGCGGCGAGTGGCGCCCTTGACCAGGTGGCTTATCACCGACTGTCGAGGCAGTGGGACCTCTGGGGCGCGGTCGCGACCGGGACGCCGCTCCTCGGCCTCGCGCTGATGGTACTGAAGCCCTCGCTCTAGCCGCGGGAGCGGCGGCTCAGCGCAGCGCGCGCAGCGCAGCCAGGGTCGCCTGGCGGAACTCCTCGATCGCGCCGTCGACGCGCCGGAACGCAGCCTCGTCGTCGACGAGCCCGTCGGCATTCGCCTCCCAGACCGCCCTGAGCTCGGCGGCTTCGCGGGCGACGTCCGCCGGCATGATCGTCGCCAGGTCACTGATCGTCAGCACGTCTGCCCAGCCCATTCGCGGGTCCCCGCGCTGGTCGCCCTCGGTGAAGTGGGCATAGAAGACGATCTGCTGCAGCGAGCCGATCTCCTGGAGCAGCTCGATGCCGGCAACCCGGATGTTGCGGTTCCGCTCGGTGACCTCGTTGCGCCAGGTGTTGTATCCGAGCGCAGCCAGGGCGACCGCCAGGCTCGTGATCGCGACCAGATTGTCGCGCAGCTGCTGCCGAATCCCGCTCATGAATCCATCCGTCTCCACACCAGGGTCCGGTTGTTGGCCGGCATCGCGTGGTCCGCGATGAACGCAAAGCCAGCCGCTCGCGCGCACGCGTCCACGGCCTCGAAATCGCGAACGCCGGAGCCGGGGTCGCGCGCGCGCAGCATCGCGTCGAAGGATTCGTTGCTGCCGGAGGTGTGCTTTCCGGCGTAGCGGAACGGGCCGTAGACTGCGAGCACGGCGTCGGTTTTCGTAATCGCCGGCAGGCCGGCGAACAAGGCCTGGACCTGTGGCCAGTGCATGATGTGCAGCGTATTGGCGGTGAAGACGCCGTCGACCTTGCGCACGTCCCAGGGTGTTTGCGCGACGTCGATCGCGACCGGCGCGCGGAGGTTCGACGGGCCTTCATTGAAGATGCGCTTGCGCAGGGCCGGCATCGCCTCTGCGATTTCGGACGGCTGCCACACGATTCCCGGCATCGCAGTCGCGAAGTGCACGGCGTGCTGGCCGGTGCCGCTGCCGATCTCGAGCACGTGCGTGCAGGCGGCGAATTCCTTCCGCAGGACCTCGAGGATCGGGTCCTTGTTGCGGTCGCAGGCGTCGCTGTGCGGGAGCATGACAGTTGCATTGTGCACCCACCGAAGGACAGGGGAATGCGCCACTTTCCGCGCGCGCTTGGCCGGCCGGGAACCCTCGCTCGTTCCGCCGGAACTTAGTCACTTCGCTCGGGGACCCGTCCGGCCGGCGCGCGTGATGGCGGCGCATCACGCCCGATCCGCGAGGTTGGCCCGCTGCATCGATGCGCGCGGACTGGCCGCCGGGACCCGCGAGTGAGCGACTAAAGTTCCGGCGGAGCGAACGAGCGGAGTCCCGGCGGTCATCTCCGCGCACTTAATGCAGCGCGAGATACCACGCGAGTGAGAGCAGGCCGAGGGCCGCGAGCGCTGCGACCCACTGGACGCCGGCGCGGCCCGGCGGGGGCATGGGCAGCTTCGCGCAGAGTGCGCCGAGGCCCGCGCCGACGGCGAAGCCCGCGAAGTGCGCGAGGATATCGGTGTTCTCGCCGCCCGTGCCGGTGAAGGCCAGCAGCGCAATGCCGGCGACGAGCGGCGAGGCGTTGCGCATCCACGGCGACCAGTCGCGCATGTGCCGGCGCCAGCCGTAGGCCGCGATCAGCCCGAGCGCCGTGAACACCGCGGTCGAGGCGCCGAGCAGGTAGTGCTGCGGTGGATGGAGCAGGGCGTCGATGCCGTAGGCAATTCCTCCGCCCACCAGGATGAGCAGCCAGGCGACGCCTGGCCCAAACAGGCGCGCCGCCGGGTAGCCGAACAGGGCGCCAAAGCCGAGGTTGGAAATGAGATGCAGCATGTCGCCGTGGAGCGTAAGTGCGGTCACCACGCGCCACCACTCGCCGCGCTCCAGGAAGCCCGCGTCCAGGACGCCCGCGGATCGCCAGCCCTTGTCGAAGAGGTGCACGACCCCGGCCCAGGCGACGGCGACCTGGACGGCTGCATAGCCGAACACCCCGTAGAGCGCGTGCGGGTGCCGCGGCCAGACGACGGGCGGCTGCTGCGGCCGGCGATTTTCGCGCAGGTAGGCTCGAAGCTCATGCGCCGCGCGCGCGTGGTGTTCAGGGAAGACCCAGAGGCTCGCGCCGGTCGCCGTCGTGCGCCGCTCGTAGGGAATGCCGATGGCATCCAGCAGGAAGGCGCAGTCGGCGCACTCCTTTGGGGGCATCTCGGGCGTCAGGGGGATCTGGATCAAGGGAACCGTCCGGGCCGGCCAGGGTCTCTCTGGATGATGCCGGATCGGCCGGTATCAACTAAAGTGAGTCTCATGTACGCCGAAAAACGCGAGCAGTCGTCGTCCGACGAGAATCTCGGCCGCTGGATCCTGGGCGGAGTCATCCTGCTCGCGATCGCCGCGGGTGTCTGGTACTGGCAGAAGCGCGGCCCGGACGGGGCCGCAGCACCGGCCGCGGCGCCGCCTGCGGCCGTGCAACCCGCGATCAAGAACCCGATCGTGGCGCCCGACGACATCGACCCGAACCTCTCCGCGACCGAGCAGGTGGCGACGCTCATCGGCACGCCGCGCTTCGAGTCGATGTTCGTGCCCGAGGAATTCGTCCGCAAGCTGGTCGCGACGGTGGACAGTCTCGCCCGCGGCGACGTCGCGGCGCGCCTGAACCCCGCGAAGCCGGTTGCCGGCGACTTCGTCACGGCCGGCGAGGGTGATGCCATCGTCCTGGGCGCCGCCAATTTCGCACGCTACGGGACCTGGATCGAGCTGGTGGATTCGCTCGACGCGGACGCG
>Ga0209254_10006540_pt1 | contig 10753 bp, 8 predicted proteins | sample FrelakmetDIP11DI_FD_187148 | JGI IMG/M metagenome (GOLD analysis project Ga0209254, IMG submission 187148) | Freshwater lake sediment microbial communities from the University of Notre Dame, USA, for methane emissions studies - DIP11 DI (SPAdes)... | ecosystem: Environmental > Aquatic >... | reverse complement strand
CCCGGGCCGGCGCGGCACGATCAGGGAGGTGACCATCGGCCCGCTGGGACAGGGCACCCCGCCGCTGCTGCAGGGCGACTCGCTCGAGGTCAGCGTCGTCGCGCAGGCCGCGGGCGAGGAAGAGCCGAATGTCGCGGTGATGCTCGAACAGGTCGGCGGCGTTGGCATCACGTCGGTCGCGACCCACGTCGACGGGGCGCATGCGGTGCGCCAGCCCGACGGCACCTGGCGGGCCACGGTCACGTTCCCGGAGCTTCCCCTGCACAGCGGGGAATATGTCGTCAGCGCCTACCTCTTCGACGCACAGGGCATCCTCGTCTACGACGAGTGGTTCAAGTACGCGAAGTTCCTGTACGCGTCGCCGGCGCGCCTGCCGGGACTGGTGTCGCTGCGCCACCATTGGTCATGAGTTCGAGCGAGCCGAAGCAGGCGCGAAGGTAACTCCATGGGTCTGGCCCGGCTGCGCGGCGAGGCGCGAGATCTGCTTGAGCTCGTGCTGCTGCCCGGCATCGCCGCCTTGCTCCCGTGGGCGGTCTGCTTCCGGATCTTCCGGTTCCTGTGTCGCGCCGAGTCCCTCTACCGCGACTACTGCGCCGAGGCGTTTGCCGAGGCGCAGGCGCGCGGATGGGTGCGCGGCGACCCCGCGCACTGGCGGCAAAGATGCCGGCTGGTTGCCCTGGTCGACCACGCCGACTACTACCTCTCGCTGGCGCGATCCGACCGCTGGATGAGGCGGCACCTGCAGGTCGATGGGCAGTGGCCCGATCCGGCCCAGCCGGCCATCCTCTGCACCTTTCACTGGGGCGCCGGCATGTGGGCGCTGCGGCACGTCGCCGCGCACGGGCTGCACGTGCACCTGCTCATCGCTCCGCACTCGCGCGCGCCGTTCGCGGGCCGCGCGGTGCGCTACTGGTACTACACGCGCCGGATCAACGCCATCCCGCGCGCGCTCGGCCGCCCGTTCATCGAGGCGACGAGATCGCCGCGCACCATCCTGACGGCGATCCGCGGCGGCGAGCAGGTGGCGGCGGTCGTCGACGTGCCGGCCGACCAGGTCACGGCCAGCGAACCGATCGACTTCCTCGGCATGCGGGCGCGGGTGCCGCGCGGGCTGCTGCGGATGGCCTGCGACGCGGGCTTGCCGGTGACCGTCTACGTTTCCGGCATCCGCATCGCCGACGGCAGGCGCACGCTGAAGATCGTCCAGCTCGGCACGCGCAAGGACCTGGAACCGCTGATCCGGGAGGTCTTCTCGCACCTCGAGTCGGCCATCGAGGAGGAGCCCGCCGCCTGGCACTTCTGGAACGTCGCTTCGCGCTTTTTCGAGGGTGGCGCCTCGGGGGGGGGCGACCGTAGTCGGTGAACTGCCGGCGCGCGAACCGGACCGCGCCGCCGGTCAGCGGGTTCGCGTCAACCTGAACAGCGCAAAGATTTCGCAGGTCCGCAGCAGATCTTCTTCGACCCGGCCGGCGAGGTCGTCGGGGATCGGCTCGGCGGTCCGGCGCCGCTTCTCCCAGACGAGGTCGAAGCCGTTGCGTGTGAACAGCGCCAGCAGTTCGTCGGCGGTGACGCGGTTCAGCTCCTGGTAGTGGCGAAAGATGAAGCGCTTGTACTCGTCGAACGACATCGACCGGAACTGTTCCGTGATTTCGTCCGGTGGCACCGTGCCGGGCGCGGCGGCCATGACAAACCGCTCCAGTTCGTCCTCGGCCATGCGCAGGTGCGCCCAGGGCGCGGTGGCAAACCGGCCGAGGTGGGAGCCCTGCGGCGAGAAGAACAGCGGGTCGACCTGCAGGAAGCAGCAGCCGCCCGGCGCCAGCACGCTGTGGAAGTCGGCCACGACGCGGTCGAGGATCGACCGCTCGACGTGCTCGAAGACGGACCACGACATGATGGCATCGACCCGCCCGATGGGCGCCAGCGACTCGTTCGGCGCGATGCGCCGGAACTCCAGCGCGGCAGGCAACTGCGAGAGCCGGATCTGCTCGCGGGCCAGGCGGGGCAGGGCGTCGAAGCCGGGATCGATGTCGACGCCGATGATGTGCTTCCATCCGTGCCTTAGCATCAGCCCCAGGGCGGTCGTGCCGTCGTAGCAGCCGAAATCGAGGAGGGACGAAGCTGACGGATCGAGCAATGGCGAGAGCGCGTCGTTGACCACATCCGCCGCATAGCGGAAGTGGCTCGCGAACCACTCGTCGGTGATCTGACCCTCTGTCCACGCCGGCGGGGTGCCCGCAGAGGTCGGTCGCGTCTTCGAGAGCCACTGCTTCAGCCTGTCAGCGATGTGCATTGCGGTCGGTGTAAACGGGGGGGGGTCTGGCCGGGCAGCAGGAGCGACGCGGCGGCGGGGACGGGTGGGCTCTTTGGCAAACTGCGAGTTCCGAGGTGGATGCCGCGATCGGGGCCGACCGAAACCTGCCGCACGCGGCGGGAAACGCCGGCGTCGCTGCAAGCCGCTTTGCCGGCCGCGACAGGCGCGATGACAGTCCCGCCGCTGATCCACAAGACATGAGTTAATGCGCACCCTGCTCATATCCCATCAGCTCGACTACTCCGGCGCTCCGCTTGCGTTGCTCGAACTGGCCAAGGTTCTGCAGGAGTTCGGCCATGAGGTCTTCCTGTCCGCGTTGAACCCCGGTCCTCTCGGCGATGACTTCCTGTCGCACCAAGTCAAGCCACTGCAGTCGAAGCAACAGGCGATGGACCTGTATGTCGCAAACACGGTCCTGTCGGTGCCGGCCGCCCTGGCCCTGGCGCCATCGCCGGAGTCCGTGCTGGCGTGGATCCACGAGACCGGATTCTTCTTCCGGATCCTGGGCGCCACCCCGGCAGCATTTTCCCTTGAAAAACTCAAGTTCGCGGCGTTCCCGGCTCGCTTCCAGATCGATGAGTTCGCCCAGTGGATGCCTGCAGCAGCGCGCATGCAGCTGAGAAACCGCGTCTGGATGCCGGCGAGCGAACCTTCTGCCACGTCGAAGGACTATTACGTCTGCTCCGGGCGCTGGGAAGCCCGAAAGAACCAGTCTCGTCTGCTCGAACTGGTCAAGGCCTTGCCTTCGGGGCCGACGCTCTGGTTCGTCGGCGCGAATCAGCCGCCCGGGACTTCGCCGACCATCCACAGATTCCTCGGAACCCAGTCTCCCCGCGAATCGAAACGGATCATCTCGGAAGCCAAAGGTCTCATTAGCCCGTCGCTTTCCGAGGCGCAGCCGCTGACGGCCATCGAGGCGGCGATGGCAGCGCGGCCCGTGCTGCTCAGCGATATCCCGGCGCATCGGGAGCTGAAAGAGGCCATGCCCGACGTGATCCTGTTCGACCCGGGCCGGGTGGAGTCGTTCGTCAGCGGCTTCGGTCTCCTGCAGGAGCAATCGGCCGATATCTCCCTCAGAAGCCGCCTTCAGGCCGCGGCGCTGCGAAACTTCGGTCCGGCGAGCTTTGCGGAGAACGTCAGGCGCGTCCTTACCCAGCTGCCATCGGCACATCGCGGCCGCGGCTGACTCGTTCACCGGGCGACATCGAAAGGAGGGGGTGCGCAATGACCATCGCAGTCGTCGGCGCAGGGTTTTCCGGTGCCGTCGTCGCCCGCGAACTGGCAAGCGCGGGCAGGCGGGTTCGTGTCTTCGAATCACGTGCGCACACCGCGGGAAACTGCGACACCCGGCGAGACCCGACGACGAAAGTGATGGTGCACACGTACGGGCCGCACATCTTTCACACCAACAACGAAGAGGTCTGGCGCTATGTGGGCCAGTTCGACGACATGATGCCCTTCACGAATCGCGTCAAGGCGATAGCCAAAGGCCGTGTCTACTCGTTGCCGATAAACCTGCTCACCATAAACAGCTTCTTCGGCACGGCGCTGAATCCGCGCGAGGCGGCTGCATTCATCGAGGCGAGCTGCGACAGGGCGATCGAGGATGCTCGGACGTTCGAGGAGCAGGCGCTCAGAACCATCGGCCGGGAACTGTATGAGGCGTTCTTCAGGGGATACACCATCAAGCAGTGGGGCGTCTCGCCGGCCGAACTGCCGGCCAGCATCCTGAAGCGACTGCCACTGCGTTTCGACTACAACGACAACTACTATGAAAGCCGCTACCAGGCGATACCGAGGCACGGCTACACGTACATCGTGGACAGGATGCTGGATCATCCGAACATCGAGGTTCACCTCCAGTCGACGTTCGATCGTGCGATGAAGCGGGACTTCGAGCACGTCTTCTTCAGCGGGCCCATCGACAGCTGGTTCGACTACTGCGAGGGGAGGCTTGCCTATCGGACGCTCGATTTCCAGGTCGAGCGCCACGCCGGCGATTTTCAGGGCAACGCAGTCATCAACTACTGCGACCTCGAGGTTCCCTGGACCAGGATCAGCGAGCACAAGCACTTCGCGCCCTGGGAGAAGCACGAGCAGTCGGTGATCTACAGGGAGTTCAGTCGGGCGCCGAAGGAGGGCGACGTTCTCTTCTATCCGCTCCGCCACTCGAAGAACACGGAAACGATATCCGCTTACCTGGCGCTGGCGGAACGGGAGCCAGGCACCACCTTCATCGGGCGCCTGGGCACCTATCGCTATCTCGACATGGATGTCACGATCGCCGAGGCCCTGGCTGCCGCCCGGCGCCATCTCGGGCCATGAACGCGCCGTCCGGGATTCGCCCTCGGCCGTGCGATCGGCGGGGCCTGCGCCGGGCAGCGGGCCGGCGCGGACCGTCCCGCGGCGGCGGGCGGCCTCGTTCCCGCCGAGGGCTGCAGGGACTCAAAGCGCCTTGAAGTGAATGACCTGTGCCTCGAAGTATTTCAGCCTGTTCGCGTTCACGAACGCGCTCATGAATCGCTCGGCCAGGTATCCCGGGTACCTGTGCGGCTGATAGCGCGCGCCGGGAATGGCGGGACGCGGGCCGGTCGCCGAGACGACCCCGTCGATCACCCGGAAGAGCTGCGTCGCATAGAGGTCGAAGATCTCGCGCCCGCAGATCAGCATGTTGTTGCCGTAAAAGCGTGTCTCGTCTCTCACCGAGTGGCGGTCGGCGCCGTACAGGGAGTCGAGCTGGCGGACGAACTCGTCCCACTCTGCATGCCCGTGCGCGCGCACATAGTCTTCGGCAATGGAAACGGGCTGATACAGCGCGCGGGGTATGATGATGTCGTACTGGTTCAGCAACCGGTCGATGGCTTCCGCCTGCCCCGGATCGCATAGTAATTCGGAGATCGTGCTGTCGAGCGTCGGATAAGTGATCGCCGGATGGCTGGCAAGCTCGGTGGGCAGCAGGTTGAAGTAGCGGCGATAGTGGCAGACCCCCAGCGGGCTTTCCCGCGTGTTCTTCCAGATCCAGTAGATCGCGGTCAGCTCGCAGTATTCCGGGTTCTTCGAGGCGATGTTGTCACCGGTGCTGTCGTTGAATTCGGCGCCCGGCACACTCGCGCCCCCCACCGCGATGACCCCATACAGGGGGTTCGGAGGCGTCGGCGTCTCCTTGTGGGCAACTACAAATATCCGCATCTGGGTTCGCTGGACGTTCGCGGGCGGCAGGTCGGAGAAAGACGTTCGGCCGGTCGCGGCGCCTCGGCGCGTGGTTGGCGACCGGGGCGCTCCTGCCGGGGCAACGGAGCCGGGTGCTCGATGGTAGCGGGTCCGTCGTTGCCTGCCTCGGGATGCGCGTTGTCCCGGGTGAACTCGGACCTGTCTGGCCGGCGGGAAGCGCGGTCCGTCGCCATCGTGCCCGGCAGGCCGCAAACCAGGGCTCGAATGCGGCCTTTGCCCGCGCGGGCACTGGACTTGCGGCGCTCGATACGACGCAACATTACCTCCCACTATCCGCAAGAGCGACGATGAGGAAGATAGCGTTTACCTTCGCCGGCAGAAAGGAAAGGATGCGGAATCAGCTCGTCTTCATGAGGACGGCGCTTGACAGAGGAATCGTCGACGAATGGCACCTCTGGAACTTCGCGAGAAATGCACAGGACGACGCCTGGCTGCGGGGGGCCTTCGAGGAGGCGGCGTCCCTGGTTACGGACGAAAAGTCCATCGTCTATCAGCCGTTCGTGGCGAATGTCGGCTCCGCTGCGTTCTACGTTTACGCCAGGAGCGACGCGCACTTCCTCATACGCCTCGACTCGGGAGAGGTTCTCGAGGTCGTCCTGGGCGCCTTCGAAAACACGCGGTCCCTGCTCAGGGTATTCGGGGACAACGGCTACAGGCTTCATGCGCCGGCACGAAATGTCTCGGGCAGGACGCTTGATCCCGCTCGTGAGAATCTCGTGAACGTGACTCTTGGCGGGTCGTCGCTCAGAATCCGGCTGGATGGCGAGCCGTTGTTTGACTTCCCGACGCCGGCGACCCTCATCGGGCGCATCGAGGTTCACACCGGCTACGGAGCATGGGGCGAGTGGCGGCAGGCGCGCGAACCGGGAAGAATTCGGCTCAAGAATACGGCGCTGAAGCACTATGAAGGATTTCGGCTTGCCTATAACTACTATTCTTCCGCGCGTTTCGCCGACTCGGCGTTCGTCAAGCTCGACGATGACATCGTCTATTGCGACATCGAAGGATTCAGGTCGTTCGTCGAGGAACTGCGCAATGGCACAGAGCTCGTCATCCTCAGCGCCAACGTGATGAACAACGGCGTCTGCGCTTACGTCCAGGAAAAAGCCGGATTCTTCGACAAGGAGGCTTTCGGCTTCGAGTATCCGCCAGCCGGGATAGGCGGAAGGCTGTGGGAAAGCTCGCGCCTATGCGGGCGACTGCACGAGTACTTCCTGGCCAACAAGGACCGAATTCTGGGAATCGCATCTTCGTCGAATGTAAGAGTCGAGATTCCCATCGGCGACAGGTTTTCCATCAATTTCGTGGGCTTCAGGTACCCGTTGATGCTGATGATGAGCTCGGCATTCCAGTACGGCCACGAGGACGACGAGCATGTGATGACAAGGATCGTCACGCGAATGTTCGGGGTGAGAAAGTACATTCTGTTCGGATTCGTCGTGTCTCACTTGTCTTTCTTCAAGCAGGACGAGACTTTGAATGCGAATAGTATCTTGACGAAGTATTCGGAGCTGTACGCGTAAGCATCTGAGGTTGGGACGTGGTTTCGCAACAGGCAAGAACGGAAGGCGGGTCAGTGGTGACGGCACGGTCTGCCCGGTGACCGATCGTGGCTCCCGGCGGCGGCCAGGACTGAGGTGTTCTTGACTGCGGTCAGTCCCCCCACTTCTTCCTGTACTTGTCGTAGGCCCCTTGCCAGGCGGGCGATTCGAACGATCCTCCGCTCTGATGGGTCAGGCAGATCGGCCAGGTGCCGAGCCGCAGCCCGGCGGCCCGTGCCGCACGGCAGAAGTCCAGATCGTAGAAATGGAAGCTGAACAACGGATCGAAGCGCAGCGAGCGTTCGAGAAGCGTCTGCAGCCTCGCCGCAATGAACACCCCGTCGAGAAGTTCGCACTCGGCGGGGGCCTGCCCGAAGAAGGAAACCGTGCCGAACGGGTTCCTGCCATGGGCTATCGCTCCGCTGCGATCCGCCGGGTCCACGTCGCCGGGCGCACGGACGTAGTGCCAGGCGCGCTGACCGGCGACCCGCCGGCGGTTGCCGGCCACGCCGATGATGTCGAACGCCTGCAGACCGGCGATGACGCGATCTGCCAGAAAGTAATCGTCAATCCACACGTCGTCGTGGACGAAGACCAGTATCTTTGAACGGTTTCCTTCCCAGATGCGGGAGTTGTAGACGTCGGGCAATCCGGCGCTGTTGGCAAAGGCAACATGCACGGCGAAGCGCGGGTCAAACACAAGGCGCCGCAGCGAGAGTCCCAGTGCGGACTCTTTCCAGAAGTCGCGTTCCGACAGTCTCGTGGCGCTGACGAATTCGATCATTGCTCCTCCTCCTCCTCCTCCTCGAAGTCCGCGTGCGCTCGAATGCCTGGAGTCGCTGGCCTGCTGAAGCCGTCCGGTGGCGCCCGGTGCCGGGTCACCTGCCTTCCTGCCGCCGGTGCCACATCTGCCAGAGCGCCGATTCGAGGTTCGCCGCAAAGCGGGCCGCATCGAACAACGGCGTGCCGGGAAGGCGTGACCGCAAGCTGGCGCGAAGCTCGCTGAGCCTGCCCGGATCGCCGGCGAATGCTGCCGCCTTGGCAACGAACGTGTCTTCGCTGTCGGCGACCCACTCCGGCAGGCCGGCGGCCCGCATCAGGCTGGCGCCCTGCCTTGAAATGAGCCGGTCGCCGGCGATCGTCAGCGTCGGCACACCCATCCAGAGCGCTTCGCAGGTCGTCGTTCCGCCGGGGAACGGCGTCGTGTCCAGCACGATGTCGACTTCGGCATGAGCGGCCAGGTACTCCGGGCGCGGGGCAGGTCCATGCAGGGAGATTCGTTCAGCGCCGATGCCGAAGGATCCGAGCCTCTCGGTCAGCTGCGCCCGCCTCGCCGCACTGGTAAGCCGCGGGCTCTGGACGCGCAGGCGCGCAGTCGGGACAGCGTCGAGGACCCGCCCCCAGAGCGACAGCGTCCTGTCGCTCAGTTTGGCAAGGAGCTGAAAGCTGCCGAAGGTGATTGCGCCGTTGGCGAGGGCCGGCAGGGGGCGGACCGGTATGGAACTGTCGGGGGGCGTGAAGCAGAGCCTGGTATCCGGCAGATACCAGAGGCTTTCCGTGAAGTGCGACCGGTGCTCGGGCGGCACGCTGACCTCGTCGGCCAGGAAGTAGTCGACCTCGCCGACTCCGGTCGTGGCGAAGTACCCCAGCCAGCTCACCTGTAGCGGGGCGGGCTTCCAGGCGAGCACCGGCAGCCGGTTGTTGGGCGTGTGACCGGACAGTTCGATTAGGACGTGAATGCCGTCGCGGTGGATCTGCTGCGCGGCCGCCTCGTCGGCCAGTCCGATCAGTGGGCGCCAGGCGGCAAAGTACGGCCGCACGCGATTGGTCAGCGCGTCCACTCTCGGGCTGGTTGGGTAACCGATCAGTTCGACCCGGCTCGGGTCCAGGTGTCGGAGCACGCCCTCGAGAAAGAAGCCAACGGGGTGGGAGTAGATGTCGCCCGAGAGAAAGCCGATGCGGAGTCGAGTCGGATGCTCCGCGCAGGGCCAGGCCGGGAAGGGTCTGCGGACCCGGCTGCGCACGACCTCGCCATAGCGTCGCGCCTCCTCGAGGCAGTACTGCGGCGAGTGCTCGGCGCTGTAGTTGAGGGAGAACAGCAGGTTGCTGCGCGCCTCCGTCATCGGCGGAAAACGCTCGATCGCGCTGCGCAGGCTCGCCTCGGCTTCGGCAAGGCGACTGGTTTCCCGCAGGATGCCGGCGAGCTGGACGTGGGCAGTGCCGTTGTCGGGTTCCAGGGCCAACGCGCTGCGCAGGACCGATTCGGCCTCGTCGAGCTTCCCGTGAAACCGCAGGGCGGTCGCGAGGCGCACATAGACGCCGCTGCTGGCCGGCTGAAGCGCGATGGCGCGGCGAAAGGTCGCTTCCGCTTCGTCGAGCTTGCCCTGATAGGTCAGGGCAACCGCCAGATTCGATACAACGGCAGGCCACTCGGGCCGAAGCGCGAGAGCACGGCGGTAGCTTGCCTCCGCTTCCTGGAAGCGATTCGTTCGCTCAAGCATGGCGCCGAGTTCGTTGTGCGCCTCCGCCAGCTGCGCGTCGAGCTGCAGCGCGCGACGAAGGCCCGCCTCGGCTTCGGCGAGCTGGCCCAGCCGTTCGAAGACAAGGCCCAGTTCGAGGTGACCCTCCGGATCCTCCGGCGTCAATCGGATCGCGGTCCGGATCGCCTGCAGCGCCTCATCGAACCTGCCCTGCAACCGAAGCAGACCGGCGAGTGTCTTCCAGCTCCAGGAATCACCGGGGAAGCGCGTCGTGAAGGAGCGTGTCAGTGACTGGGCTTCGTCGTACTGGGCTGCTCCGCGCAGCGCCATGACCTGCGACCTGTCTTCCGGGCTGGGCTGTTTCGATCCGGTCGCCGCGGCGGCCGGCTCGGCCATGCGCCCGGGCTGCGTGAATCCCCGAGAGACCTCCGGTTCGAGCACATCGATGCGCCGCTGCAGCGAATCGACCGCGGCCCCGGCAAGCCCGCGGCGCCGTCCCGACTCCAGAACGGTACGGGCGTCCTGATACCGGCCGGCGTGGATAAGCGCATCGACATAGCTGACCCACAGCTGTGCGTCTCTCGGCGCGGCCTCGAGGGCGGACTTCAGGTGCTGCAAGGCCTCCTGCATCCGGTTCAGCTGGAGCAGCAGCACGCCGAGGTTGTGGTTTGCTTCCGCGTGCCGCGCATCGGCGGCGAGGACCTTCCGGTACAGCTGCTCGGCTTCCTCGAGGCGCCCGTTCGCCTGATGCTGGATCGCCTGGTCGATGGCCTGGTCAGTCAAACTGGATTGCATGTTCGGTGAGGGGAAAGAGGCGGCGGCGGACAGGGCATGCGGGTGGGTCGGCGAAGCGGGTGAACTGCGGTGCGGCAGACCCGCCTGCCCGGCGCCGGCACCCGCCGACACGGTGGACGACGCGTCATTCGTGCAGCACCGTTCTCAAGGCAGAGTGCAGCCTGTCCGAGCCGAACTGCGGGTTGGCCGGGTCGAGCGAGAACATGTTCGAGCTCGCGGCCTCGCGCACCCCTTCGGGACGCGCATCGACGAAGAAAGAAACGAAAGTCGCGCCGCGCCGACGGTGACGCTCGAGCATGGCCCCGACTTCCTCGGGCGACATCGCCTTCAGGGGGTGGAACTCGGTAATGCCGTAACCGCGATGCCCGGTCGCGTCCAGCCAGTCGAAGAACGAG
>Ga0209254_10006539_pt1 | contig 10753 bp, 8 predicted proteins | sample FrelakmetDIP11DI_FD_187148 | JGI IMG/M metagenome (GOLD analysis project Ga0209254, IMG submission 187148) | Freshwater lake sediment microbial communities from the University of Notre Dame, USA, for methane emissions studies - DIP11 DI (SPAdes)... | ecosystem: Environmental > Aquatic >... | reverse complement strand
CTCAGAAGTATATCGTCATCCCGCCCATCCACATCGAGCCGCCGCGGCTGACGCCGCCGGCGTCCGAGTCGTTCCCGCCGGTCACCGCCGACACCAGACCGAGCACCGACGTGAGCGACGCGGCCGACTTGATGAGGCTGGAGAAGCCGTCGAGCCCGCCCGCGTCGACCCAGACGTACCGGTAGTCGGCGAAGATCGCCGCATGCCGGCCGAATTTCAGCTGCAGGCCGCCGCCGGCGTGGTAGCCGAAGTCCGTCACGTTCGCCGTGGCCACCGTCCGGCCGCCGTCGAGCGCCTCGATCTTGTGCTTGTACCAGCCCAGCCCGGCCAGCACGTACGGCGCGAACGACTTCTTGACAGGCAGCAGCAGGGCCGACAGCTGGATCGGCGTGTTGCGGACGCGCGCGGTTTCCGACTCGTTCGTCGACGACTGGTAGTCCATCGCCGCCTCGAAGCCGAGGCTGCCTATCAGGTGCACGCGGGCGTAGCCGCCCCAGAGGCGCGTGCGCGACGAATCGCTGTCGTCCAGGGCGGGGCTTTCGGGACCGGACACCGACACCATCCTGGCGCCGATGCCGAACGTCTGGGCCTGCGCGCCGCGAGCGGCGCCGCCGATTACGGCCAGAGCCAGCCCCGTCACCCACGCCAACCGCCAATTCACGATGCCCATCCAGACCTTCCTCCGCGGCGGCCGTGACTATTCGCTGCCGTGTTGTGATTATCGGCTGAATGGACGGCCAGGCACAGGAATCTCCGCCCGAGGGCCGGACCCCTCGGGAACCGGGAGGCCGCGGCCATGGCCGAGGCGGCGACCTCCCGGGCTTCCGGAGCGCCTGCTACTGGGTTGGCCGCAGCAGCTGCCGGAACGTCAGCGTGTTCACGTCGCGGAACATCGGGGTCCGCGGCGGCAGCAGGATCGGCGTCAGGAAGTCCGTGTCGAAGTTGTAGCCTCGGCCTGGCGGACGGTACACCACGTCGCAGCACTTGTAGGTGCCCACTGCCTGCCGGCTGATGTAGAAGCTGACGAGCGACCCGCGGAAATTGAGGGTCTGCTGGTTCCAGTCTTCGATGTACCGCAGGAAGTTGTGCGCCCCGCCGTCGGTGCCGAAGTCGGTGTGATCCTGGCCGTTGCTGACGGGCCGCGGGAAATTGCGCCCCTTGCCCGAAATGACCGCCACCCGGTAGTAGGTGGTCGACGCGTCACGGCTCAGCAGCACGTTGTGCGGCGACATGAAGCTCCGGATGTCGTTGAAATTATTCGACAGCATCGTCACCGAATCGGCGATGACCGCTGCCGACACGTGGTCGGTTCCGGGCACCGTGCCGAAGCCGTTGCCCGCCGCGTTGGGCGCGTTGTAGTTCCCCTGGACGTACAACGGGTTCTCGGCCACCACTGACAGTCCCTGGGTGCCGTTGGCGGGCAGCCGCAGCGCTCCGGTGTAGCCGCCGTTGACCAGCTTGACGGCCCGGCGGAAGAACACGGGCGGGTTCACCCGCACGTCGTTCACCGGCGCGGGCGTGGTGAGGGCGACCGCTGCGCCCTCGGCCCACACGTCGGTCGCGCCGGCCGCCGGCGCCCACGCCGGCACGGTGGCCATGCGGAAGGCCGTCGCGGCGACGGGATACAGCCGCGGCGTCCCCCCGTACACGTCGAGGGCGCCGTTGCCGTTGGCGTCCTCGCCCGCGTCGAGGTTGCCGTTCGACACGCTCTGCGCCGATGCCGGGTTGATGATGTCTTCGAACCCCAGCTCGCCCGTCTCGCGGTCGTCGCCGAAGTCGTCGGCCGTGTAGAGCACGCCGTCCGCGCCAGCGCGCGCGGCAACGCTTGCGTTCCCGCCCAGGTCCTTGTTGCCGCGCCGGTCCGAGACGTAGAGCACGTACCCGGTCACGTCCATCGTGTCGGCCCTCGTCAGGATGTACCGTCGGAGGTTGGCGATGTCGATCTCCACGTAGTGCATCACGCCGCCGAGCAACGGGACCGAGCCCACACCCGCTCCATCGTCGCGCCGTGCGCCCTCGCGCGCGTCATAGAGAGCCAGCGGCAGGTAATCGGTGGCCAGCGTGGACCACACCCCGGCAGCCGAGTGGCCGCAGGTGGTGAACCCTGCCGACGGGTTGTCGCGCACGCGCTGCAGCCGGATCACCGCGAGCGGACTGGGGTCGTCCGAGGCGTTTGCCGCGCAGGTGCCGCCGGCGGTGTTCCACGCGTTGGCCTCGGCGAGGTTGCGCCCCGTGAACCCGAGGTTCAGGATCTCCACGGTGATATCCGACCAGGCACCGTCCCGCGTCTGGCGCTCGATCTTCAGGAAGCCGTCGGCCAGGGGAGTGCCGAGAGGCAGGCGATACCCTCTCCCGAGGCTATTGAAGTAGGCTCCGGCCTGCGCCATCGGAACGTCGTTCACGAAGGTCACCGCGGCGCCCGTCCCGTTCGGGTTCGCCCGGTACGCCGCGTCCTTCGCGAGGCGCGCCAGGTCGATTGGGGGCGCAGCCGTGACGGTCGGCAGGTTGGAAATGTCCGTCTCGCGGTCCGACAGCAGGACGCGCACGCTCGCCATCGAGAAGAACCGCTGGTCGAGCACCGCCTGCGAATCGGCCAGGAGCAGGGACGGGCGGCGGATGAGGTCGACCGGGGCCGCGCCGTCGCTCACAAGCGGCAGGTCGAGCCGCCTGGCGCCCGTCGCGCCGTTGCGGATCCGGTTCGAAAAGGTGCCGGTCGAGATATTGGTCCAGGTCGGGTCGTTGGGCGTGTTGCCGGCCTGGAGCACCATGGTCGGCACGCCGTCCACGGTCTGCAGGATGCTCGGCGGCACGGTGGTCGCGGTGACGCTGCCCTCCTGCGTGCCGCCGCCGCAGTTGCCGCCCTGTGCACCGCAGCTCAGGCGCCTGAAGGTCGGGTTGGTTCCGCTCGTAAGCGCGGCCCTGACGTAGCCGCGGTGGCCGCTGGTGGCGATCGAAAGCCCATTGGCGAGATGGGTGCGAACGACCTCGCCCACCGCGGTGACGACATCCCGAAGCGTGAGCTCGGCCGACCCGTCCTGTGCCAGGTAGATGTTCTCGTTGGTATGCACCCGCCCGCCGAAGTCGAAATTCGGCCCGGCGAAGAAGCTGAGGTCGTTCTCGGAGTAGATGCCGAACTGGAAAACGGGGACGGCCACGGTCTGGACTTCGCGGCGCATCCGCACTTCCGCGCCGCCGGTCGCCCCGGCGTCGGCATGCGCCGTCACGTTGACGACGTACGGCGTGATGAGCCCGCGCAGGCCCTGGAACGGCCCGTTGGGAATCGTCGCCGTGCGCAGCGCGCCCGGCGTGATCGTGTAGCCAGGCTGGTTTCCGGGCGCGACGAACTGGAATCCCGGTACATTGGGCGGATCGGTCGTCAGGGCCGCCACCTGAGCGGCCGACGGGCTGAAGTTGCCGCCCACGAACAACGCGCCGAGGTCGGCGGTCAGCTTCTCGAGCCCGGCGTGGGCCGCGGCGTACGCCTGCGTCTGATCCCGGTTCCTGCCGCTCGCCTTCTGGTCGGCCATGATGAGGGCGGTGAACCCGACCAGCAGCGCCGACATGACCAGCATCACCAGGATCGTGCTGACCAGCGCCATCCCCTTATTGTCTCTGCGGTGCATCGTCGTCCTCGCTCCCGGCTTGCGCCTAGCGGTACCTGTCGACCAGCGCCAGGCTCCGCAGGCTCACCTGCGTGCTGAGGGTGTTGCGGAAAAAGCGCCGGGTTCCCGAGAATTCGCTCGCGGAACGCCCGGCCATGAACACGTTCACCTTGCGAATCTGGTTCGGTGAGCAGGGGCGCGGCGCGCACGCGCCGCCGGTGGTCAGGTCGTCGTCGACCATGCGTACGTTCGATGGATTGCCGGCGCCGTCCACCATGTCGTAGCTGAAAATCAGGTTCTCGATCCCGAAGGCCACCGTGCGGCCTCGCTGGTTGATCGGGAGGGCCGGGTCGCCCCAGTTCATGTGACGGATGAGCCGCGGCGTCGTCGGATCGAGCGTGGTGTCGACGTAGTAGGTGATCATGCGGAGCCGCGACACGCTCGCCGAGAGGTTGGCCGTGGGCGCCGTGAGCGCGAGGTCGTCGACCGTCCCGTTGAGGGCCGCGTCGAACTGGTTGAGGTTCATGGGGTCGCCGGCGCTGAAGGAGAACGACTGGGCGCCGTTCACGGCGGTCACGTAGACGAGCGCGCTCGCGCTGCCCTTCGTGAACATCATCAGATCGCCCACCTGGACGTCGTCCGGTCCGCCGGTGCTGATGTCGAGGCCACCGGCGGCCTGGGCCGCCGTCGCGACCGTCGCCGAGTTCCCGCCCAGGTTGAAACTCCAGACCGGCACGCTTTCGAGCGCCGAGTCGGAGGCCAGCATCGTCACGATGTCCGTGGCCACGCCGCTGACGGCCGGTCCGCATCCGGGCCCGACGGTGACCGCGGGGAGCACGTCGATCCCGGCCGGCCACTGCGTGCAGGCGCTGCCCTGCGGGCGCGGGCGCTGGATCTGCGCCGCGCCGACGCCCACGGGCACCTGGACCGTGCGGCCCGGCGGCAGGCCCTGTCCGACCTGGATGAAGTCGCGGACGACGAGGTCGGCCGCGATGCGGAGGTTGTTGCTCAGGTCGAGGGTGCGCTTGGCCGTCTCGGTGGCACGGTACGCGTTGGACAGGCCGGCCAGGGTCACCCCCATGATCATGGCCATGACGCCCATCGCGATCAGCAGTTCGAGCAGCGTGAATCCGCCGCGGTTCCGCCCGGGATGTCTGTGCATGCGCATCGTCCGGCCCTACGAGAATGCCGAGATGAACGTACGCAGCGTGTAGGTGCGCCGCTGCTGGCCGACCGCGTAGGTGATCGTGATCACCACCTCCCGCAGGGCGGTGTTCACGGGGTCGAGCTCGCTGATCCGGACGTCACGGGTGAACCCCGCGAGCGGCTTCAGTTCGTCGTCGTCCGAGAAGAGAACCCCGTCGAGCCCGGGCTCCCGCCGCGTTTCGAGGCCCGCATCATCGTCGTCGGCCGTGTTCACGAGGCCGTCGACACCGGCGGCGTTGAGCGGTTGCTCCCCGTCGAGAAAGACGCCGCCGGCCGACGCGTTCCGGATCTGCGCCCAGGTGATCGTGCGGGTGTCGCGGGCCGTGTGGACGCTTTCAACCGCCTCGCGGGCCTTCTCGCGGGCGATGAGGTTCGCCGCCGACGTGCTCATGTGCTGCATGCCCAGGTAGAACACCTGCGCCAGGCCGAGCACGCCGATGGAGAGAATCATGATCGCCACGATGGTCTCGAGCAGCGTGAATCCCTCATCGCGGCGGGAAGCGGGCAACGGTCCTGTCTGCGTGCGGTTCACGGTGGCCTCAGTTCGTCCAGTGCGCGCCGTCCCAGCGCCACTCGCGGATCAGCGCTGTCGGCCCGAAAATGGTGATCGCCCGGCCGCTGAGCGGCGTGCCCCGGGTGCCGATGTAGACCGTGCCGTTCACCGGGTCGCCGCCCTGGTCAACGAACTCGCCGGCGCTCGTGAACGCCACCGTTGTCGCGCCGCCGAACGAGATGGCACCGGCGGCGCCGAACGCGTCCGGGGTGTCGGGAACGCCAGCGAACAGCAGGAACTCGCTGCCGCCCTCGATCCTGGCGTCACTGATGACCGTCGTCCCGGGTCCGGGTATCTCGACGCGCGAAACCGTGATCTGGTCAGGGGCGGTGAAGACCACGCGTACGTTCCGACGCTGAGCGATGGCCTGCTCGCGCGCCAGGCGCAACGCGGCGACCACCTGGGCTGCCCCGCTGTCGGCCTTCGCGTACATCAGGGCGCTCGGCATCACCATCACCGTGATGGCCATGACGATCCCGACAACAGCGATGACCACCAGCATCTCGATCAGCGAGGTGCCAGCCTCGCCGCGGCGGGTAGTGGACGTTCGGGTGTTCAAAGACACGCTCGCCATCACGGAGGCGTTTTGCAAGACATGGGCCACGACCCCCAATGCCGGAAGTGCTTGAATGGTCGTGGTTTCTGGGAATGCGCCTTCCGCCGTCCAGCCATGGTTGTGACACATTGCGGCACCGGCTGACGAAATCGTGACACGTCACGCCGGCGCTCACCTCCCGGCCTCTCGCGCCCGGCTTCTCCCCCCGTGACATACTAGGGTGCCAAGTTTCAGAGCCTGGAAAAGATGTCGACAACACCCGCAGCCGCCAGGGCGACGGCGCTGTACATCGCGGCCGCGCTGGCCCTGACCTGGCCCCTGGCGGCGGGCCTCACCCGCGACATCCCCTGGGACCTCGGCGATTCCGTCCTGAACATCTGGATCCTGCAGTGGGGCGCGGACCGCTGGCTGCGCTTCCTCGGCGGCGATCTCGGCGCGCTCCGCGGGTATTTCCACGCGAACATCTTCTACCCCGAACCCCTGACACTCGCCTACTCCGAGCACCTGACCGCGCAGGTGCTGCAGATCCTTCCGGTCTACGGCCTGACCGGCAACATCGTCCTGTCGTACAACCTGCTGTTTCTCTCAACCTTCGTCCTGTCCGGCCTCGGGACGTTCCTGCTCGTGCGGGAGTTGACGGGGAGCGCGCGCGCGGGGTTCGTAGCCGGCCTGCTCTTCGCGTTCGCCCCGTACCGGATCGGCCAGTTCTCGCACCTGCAGGTGATGTCGTCGCAGTGGATGCCGTTCGCGCTGTACGGGTTCAGGCGCTATTTCGTGTCGCGCCGCGCGTGGCCGCTCGCCGGGGCCGCGCTGGCGCTGGTGGCCCAGAACTGGTCGTGCGGGTACTTCCTGCTGTACTTCGCGCCGTTCGTGGCCGGGTACGTGATCTACGAGATCGCCGATCGCGGGCTGTGGAGGGACGCGCGGGTGTGGGCATCGCTTTGCGCGGCGGCCGCGGTTGTCGTCGGCGCAACCGTGCCGCTGCTGTGGCCCTACCTGGAGTTGCGCGCGCACGGCTTCGAGGCGCGGCCGTTCGAAGAAGTGATGCGCTACTCGGCCGACGTGTACAGCTACTTCACCGCCCACGGCGTCCAGTCGTTCTGGGGCGGCATCGCCCGCGCGTTCCCCAAGCCCGAGGGCGATCTGTTTCCGTCGGTGATGCCCGTGCTGCTGGCGGTCATCGGCCTCGCCGCGCACGCCCGCGTGACCTGGGCAGTGACCCGATCGCGCGGTGCCGATCCGGACATGCCCGCATGGCGGCGCTGGGTGATCCGCGCGGCCGCGGCAGTTCTTGCGTGGCATGCCCTGTCGATCGTCGTCATCCTCGCGCACACGGGATTCGACTATCAGATCGGGCCGCTTTCGATCCGCGTGCACAACCTCGCGCGGGCGCTGCGGGCCGCTCTCCTGGCCGCCGCCGTGTTGCTCGTCTTCTCGCGGCGCGCGCGGGCGTTCGCGCGCGGCGTCCCCGGTTCGGCGCTGGCGTTCTACGCGGGAGCGCTGCCTGTCGCGTTCTGGCTCTCGCTCGGCCCCATCATCACGTCAAAGGGCGTCCGCGTCGCGGGAGACGGGCTGTACTGGTGGTTCTACCAGCACGTGCCAGGCTTCGACGGCCTGCGCGTTCCGGCACGCATGGGGATGCTCGTCGTCCTGTTCCTCGCGGTCCTTGGCGGATACGGCGCGCGGGCGATCGAGAGGGCGCTCCGAGACAGCCGGTTCCCCCGGCTGCGCCTCGAGCGCGCCACCGCCGTCATGGCCTTCGCAAGCGTGTTCTTCTTGTTCGAGGCCTCGCCGGCGCCCATCGAGCTGAACGGGACGTGGAACGCGGGGGACCTGAGGCCGCCGCCGGCACGGCTTGTCGAACCCGGCTGGCCGCCCGCCATCTACCGCGCGGTGCGCGCGCTGCCCGCGAACGCCGTGATCGCCGAGTTTCCCTTCGGCGACGAGCAGTACGACCTGCGGTACATGCTCCACTCGGCCGCGCACTGGCGGCCGCTGCTGAACGGCTACAGCGGCGGCTTCCCGCAGTCCTACGCCGTGAACCGCGCGGGGCTCGGGCGCGTGCTCGACGACCCCGCCGCCGCCTGGCGCGTGCTGGCCGGCTCCGGCGCCACGCACGCCATCGTGCACGAAGACGTTTTCCTGAAGGGCGACGGTGCCAGGGTCAGCGCGTGGCTCGCGTCACACGGCGCGCGCGAGGTGGCTGCCTTCGGCGCGGACCGCCTCTTCGAGCTGCCTCCGCCGCGGGTTGCGTGGTTTTGCCCGCCTCTTCACGGAATGTAGGACGCCCCTTCACACGACTGCGTGTTTTCGGGCAGAATCTGCGTGGGCCGCGGTTCCTCGCACCCGGCCCGGCTGTGATCGCTTCTTGCAGCCTGCCCGGTATGCAGCCGGTTTCCTCCTCCGTTACGTGGTCTGGGTCAGGGCCGATGGGAAGGACCGAGCGCTCGCGATTCGGCGATGCCGTCATCGTCCTGTTCCTGCTTGCGCAGGCGGCCGACGGCGTGATGACGTATGTCGGCGTCACGACGCTCGGCGTCCACCTCGAAGCCAATCCCCTGCTCTCGTCCCTCATGGCCGCGTTTGGCCAGGGCCCCGCGCTCACCGGCGCGAAACTCCTGGCCTCCGGCCTCGGCATCTCGCTGCACCTCATCGGCACCCACCGCATTCTCGCGGTCCTGACCGGCATTTACTTTCTCGCGGCCGTGCTGCCGTGGGCGGGGCTGCTGCTTTCCATCTGACGCTTCGCGGGATTCGGGACTCGGGGCTCGGGCTTCGGGATTGGGGATTGGGGATTCTAGATAGTGTTAGCGACGTTATGTTAATGAACGTTGTTATTCACACGACCCCCCAGTCGAACACCTCGTTCGGTCATCCGCAGTAGAGCGTCAGTCCATGAAGTCCCATTTCTTGGACTTGGGGTGGATCGCGGTCCGCGGCGCGGCGGGCGCAGGTGCCCTGAGGCCGGCAATCAGCGTGTCTATCGTGTGATCGACCAGCGCGGTCCGGCTGACCGACGAAAGGCCGGCGTCGGCGATGAGCAGGGCGGTGAGGCCGTGAACGCCTGCCCAGAGCGCCTGCGCCGTCATGTCGATGCTTGCCGTCCGGATGTCGCCGCTCTCGACGCAGGCGCCGACGCCCTGGCGCAGCAGATCGAAGGCGCGGCCGCCGATCGACTGCGCGAATACTCCGCCAATGCCGATCGGACCCCGCTCGTCAGGCCTCGGCCGCAAGAACGCCACCGTGTACTGGTTCGGGTTCCCAAGGCCGAAGTCGACGTAGCTCCGGAGGCCCTCACGCAGGTAGCCCAACGGAGTGCCGGACGCCTGCTGGAGGCGTTCGAGCTTGACGGCCAATTGCGAGAACGTTTCCTCACAGACGGCCGACAGTAACTCGTTCTTGTCCTTGAAATAGAGGTAAATCGTCGTCGGCGAATACTCGATCTGCGCGGCGATCCGCCTCATGGTCACCTGCTCGACGCCCTCCTCGACAAACAGCCGGCTGGCGGCTTCGAGAATTTCGCGCCTAAGGGACGCGCGGTGACGCTCGCGCCGGTCGCTGGTGCCCATAACGAAACATTGTTAAGTATATAGACAATGTTTCGTCCCATCAAGCAGGCGCGCGGCGCGAGGGGCTAGGGACTAGGCGCTAGGGGCTAGTTAGCTCAGCAGTCAAACTGTAACCCACGCGGCGAAAGCCGCGTCCGACTAGCGCCCAGCGCCTAGTCCCTAGCCCCTGTGTCACTGTCACTGTCCGTATTTCCCAATAATCCCCTTCTTGTCCAGCCCCAGGATGCCGTGCTTCGCGCCCACCTTCTTGAAGGCCTCGAGCGCCTTCGCGAGCATCGGAATGTCGTGGTCGGCCGAAAGCTGCGTCCGGATCCGCGCCTGTCCCGCCGCCACTACAGGGAAGAAGAAGCCGACCACGTAGATGCCTTCGTAGTAGAGGTCGCGGGCCACATCCTGCGCGAGCTTGGCGTTGAAGAGCATCACCGGCACGATCGGGCTCTCGCCTTCCCTGATGACGAACCCGGCGTCGATCAGACCCTGCCGCCAGAACTTCGCGTTCACTTCGAGCTTGTCGCGCCGTTCGGTGGTCGCGCTCAGGATCTCGAGCACCTTGATCGCCGAGGCGGCAATCGGCGGCGGCACCGCGTTGCTGAACAGGTACGGCCGCGCGCGCTGCCGGCACAGCTCCACGATCTCTTTCCGCCCCGACACGCAGCCGCCGCTTGCCCCTCCCAACGCCTTGCCGAGCGTCGTCGTGATGATGTCGATCTTCCCCATCACGCCGAAGTGCTCGTGGACGCCGCGCCCGGTCTTCCCGATGAACCCCGACGCATGGCTGTCGTCGAGGAACACCAGCGCGTTGTACTTCTCGGCCAGCGCCACGATCTCGTCGAGCGGAGCGAAGTCGCCATCCATCGAGAACACGCCGTCCGTGATGATGAGCCGGACGCGCTTGTCCTGGTGCTCCTGGAGCTTCTCCTCCAGGTGCGCCATGTCGCAGTGCTTGTAGGTGTCGTGCATCGCCTTCGCCGCCAGGCGGATGCCGTCCACAATCGACGCGTGCACGAGCCGGTCCGAGATCATCACATCGTCTGGCCCGAGCACGGCCTCGAACACGCCCGCGTTGGCGTCGAGACAGCTCGGGAAGAGGATCGTGTCCTCGGTCCCGAGAAACCCGGTCAGCTTCTGCTCGAGCGTCCGGTGCAGGTCCTGCGTGCCGCAGATGAACCGCACGCTCGACATGCCGTAGCCGCGCTCGTCGAGCGCCTTGTGCGCGGCGGCAATCACCTCGGGATGGCTCGAGAGCCCGAGGTAGTTGTTCGCGCAG
>Ga0209254_10006538_pt1 | contig 10753 bp, 11 predicted proteins | sample FrelakmetDIP11DI_FD_187148 | JGI IMG/M metagenome (GOLD analysis project Ga0209254, IMG submission 187148) | Freshwater lake sediment microbial communities from the University of Notre Dame, USA, for methane emissions studies - DIP11 DI (SPAdes)... | ecosystem: Environmental > Aquatic >... | reverse complement strand
CACGCGCTCTGGGAAAGGTCCCGGATCGATGGCCTGAACTCAAGCGAGCGCTGCCAGTAGCTTCTCTCCCACCACGTCCCTGCGCCAGCCGCGCATGAGCGGACTCCCATCGGGCGCCCCGAAGCCGAACGCGATCGCCTCGACGTCCCTGCGCGTCGCGAGTACCTCGGCGCTCACCTCGAGTTCCGCCGACACGTCCCGCACGACCTGCAGCAAGCGGGCTGCGAGTGCCATCTGCTCGGGTTCAGGGCGCTTCGGAGCAACGAGCGGAACGCTCGATTCGTCGGCGCGCGCGGCCCGCAACAGCTCCAGCAATTCATCCCCGCGCTTGCGGATCACGCCCGGCGGTAACGTCGGGACGGACTCCAGCGCCGCGATCGACACGGGGTCGCGTGCAGCCAGCGCATAGAGCGCTTCGTCCGCCAGGATCCAGCCACGCGGTTTGTCCGATTCGATAGCGCGCCGTTCGCGCCAGTCGGCCAGCGCACGCGCCGCCGACTGCTCTGCCGGCCGCAGCCGGTTCAGTCCCTTGAGCCGACGCCAGGCCAGTGCCGGGTCGGTGCGGTACAGCGCAGGATTCTCGTAGGCCGCCGCTTCCTCGGCGACCCAGTCGGCACGGCCCTTCGCGACGAGAGCGGCTTGCAGGTCGGTGTGCAACGTGAGCAGGTGTCGCACGTCATCGGCGGCGTACGCGATTTGCGCGGGCGTGAGCGGCCTGCGCGACCAGTCGGTACGTGTCTGGCCCTTGTCGATCGAATGCCCGAGCTGCCTGGCGACGAGTTCGGCATAGCCGACCTGCGGCGGAAACCCCAGCAACGCCGCGGCGACCTGCGTGTCGAACAGGGGGCCGGGCACCGCGTCGCCCGATTGCAGCAGCACTTCCAGGTCCTGTCGCGCGGCGTGCAGAATCTTCAGCTTCGAGCGGTCCTGCAGCAGTTCATGCAGCGGCGCGAGGTCCAGACCGACGAGTGGGTCGATCAGGTAGCAGTCGGATTCCGTCGCGATCTGCACGAGGCAGAGTTGCGCGTGGTAGGTCCGCTCGCGCATGAATTCGGTGTCGAGCGCGAGTCGGTCCGAACTCCGCAACCGGAACAAGGCGGCCTCGAGTTCACCGGGGTCCTGGATCAGCCTCGCTTCGCGCATCGGGTCGGTCACCTGCGTGTAGAATCGCCGCTCCTCAGGCCGCCGCTTCGAATCGTGCTGCACTTCCTGAAGGCATTTCTTGACATCGTACTCTGGCGGCGCGGTCCACAGGACCTTCCGGAGTCGCGATTGCTGCTGTGGCTGACGGCAGCGGCGTACGTTGCCGTGTCGATTGCGCAACTCACGTTGCTCGAGGAACCGGCCGCGGCCTGGCTGGTCTTCGTCGTGCTCGATCCGGTCCTGCTCACGGCAGGGGTGTACCTGCTGCTGCAGCTGTTCGGCAAGACGGACCGGTTCCTGCAGACCGCCACCGCGGTGCTCGGCACCGGCGTCGTGCTCGGATTGTGCATGTTCCTGCCGGTACAATGGCTGTTGACGCAAGCGGCCTTGCCGCCGGGATCCACCGTGGCCGGCTTGATCGCGCTCGGCATGGTCGTGATTTTCGCGCTGGTCACGGGCCGCATCATCAAACTCGCGACGGACTCGAACCTGTTCACGGGCGTCACGCTGTCGCTCACGTATTTCCTGTTGATCAACCTGCTGCTCCATCTCGCGAGCGGTGGAGGGGGCTGAATTGCACCTGCACATCCTCGGCGTCTGCGGCACCTTCATGGGAGGCATCGCGGCCATCGCGCGCACCGCCGGCCACCGCGTCACGGGCTCCGATCGCAACGTCTATCCGCCGATGAGCACGCAGCTCGCGGCGCTCGGCATCGACGTCATCGAAGGCTACGAACCCGACCAGCTCAAGCTGAACCCGGACGTGTTCGTAGTCGGCAACGTGATGAGCCGTGGCAATCCACTGGTCGAAGCGCTGCTCGACAGCGGCAAGCGCTACGAGTCGGGGCCTGACTGGCTGGCGCGCAACGTGCTGCAGGTCGATGACCGCTGGGTGCTCGGCGTCGCAGGCACGCACGGCAAGACGACGACCAGCAGCCTGCTCGCGTGGATTCTCGAACACGCCGGCCTCAATCCCGGCTTTCTGATCGGCGGCGTGCCGCTCGATTTCGATGTCAGCGCGCGCCTGGGCGGCGGCCGTCATTTCGTGATCGAGGCCGACGAGTACGACACTGCGTTCTTCGACAAGCGGGCGAAGTTCGTGCACTACCGCCCGCGCACGGCGATCCTCAACAACCTCGAGCACGACCACGCCGACATCTATCCGGACGTGGCTTCGATCCAGAAACAGTTCCACCTGCTGTTGCGCACCGTGCCCGGCAATGGCCGCCTGCTCGTCAACGCCGACGAACCGCATCTCGATGAAGTGCTGCGCATGGGGTGCTGGACACCCGTCGAGCGTTTTACCAGCGGCAGCACGGCAGGGTGTGAATGGCGTGTCGTCGCGGCGGGCGGTGATGAAAGTTTCGCGAGCTTCGACATCTGGCGCGGCGAGCGCTGCCTCGGCCGTGTCGACTGGGACATGCTGGGTCGCCACAACGCGGCCAATGCGATTGCGGCGGTGGCCGCGGCGTGTCACGCGGGTGTCGGCGAAGACGCTGCGCTCGAGGCCCTGCGACGATTCGGCGGCGTGAAGCGTCGCCTCGAGGTGCGCGGGGTCGTACGCGACATCGTGGTGTATGACGACTTTGCCCATCACCCGACCGCCATTGCGACGACCCTCGACGGCGTCCGTCGCCGGGCGGGGCAGGGTCGCGTCATCGCGGTGCTCGAGCCACGCTCGAACACGATGAAGCTCGGCACGCACAAGACGGCGTTGGCCAAGTCGCTCGCCAGCGCGGACCGTGTCTTCGTCTACCAGTCGCCTGAGGTGAAGTGGGACGTGACGGACGCCATGCTGCCCCTCGGGTCGCTGGCTACGGTGCAGGCGGATCTGCAAAAACTCGTGGCTGCCCTGGTCGCGGAGGCGCGCCCGGGCGATCACCTGGTGCTGATGAGCAATGGCTCGTTCGGCGGCCTGCACGAGCACCTCCTGCGGGCTCTGCGCGCCGCGGCGCCATAGTCTCGCGGAAGCGGCATAATCGGCCCATGCCCGACCCGGCCCCGACGCGACAGGAAATTCCGCTGTTCCCGCTCGGCACCGTCCTGTTTCCAGGCGGTCCGCTGCCGCTGCGAATTTTCGAGGCGCGTTACATCGATCTGGTGCGGCGCTGCATGCGCGAGGATTCCGGGTTCGGCGTGGTTCTCCTGACGGAAGGACCGGAGGCTGGCGACGGTCCCACGGCAACGAGTGACGTCGGCACGTACGCGCGCATCGTCGACTTTTCGGGCCAGCCGGACGGGTTGCTGGGCATCGAGGCCCGTGGCGAGCGTCGGTTTCGGATCCTGTCGCGCAGCCGCGCGCGCGACGGGCTCAACATGGCTGCAGTGGAGTGGCTGCCCGACGAAGTGCACGTGCCGGTGCCGGAAGAGTTTTCCGATCTAGGGCCTGCGCTCGATTACGTGCTTGGCCAGGTCGGCGATCCTTACGAGTCGCTCGAACGCCAGCTCGACGACGCGGGCTGGGTCGCCGGCCGTCTTGCAGAAATCCTGCCCCTGCCGCCGGCGCAGAAGCAGCAATGCCTCGAACTCGACGACCCCATCGAGCGCCTGCGCTTCCTGCGGCCGCTGTTTGAAATCACGACCGAGCCGCCGACGGCAGGCAGCGAACCGGGCGACGACTGAATTCGCGCAAATTGCAGCGTCTGGGCGAGTAAACGCACTCGCGGTCACTGCTGCCCTCGCGTCGAATGATGACGTACCGCGCTCGTGCGGCGCGGCGTCTCATACTGCGAGGAGTCATCGATCATGGACGACATCAAGGCTGCCGAAATCCTGAAATCCCTGGCCGCCGGCATGGACCCGGCCGCGGGGCAACCGTTGACCAGCCTCGCGCCGCTGCAATCGCCGGACGTCGTGCGCGCCCTGTTCCTGGCGGCCGATTCGCTGGAGATGCGCCTGCGCCAGTCGCGGCGGCAATCCACGCTGCCGCGCAATGCCGGCAAACCGTGGTCGTCGGAGGAGGACGAGCGCCTGCTGGCTGGATTCGACGCCGGCACCCGGGTCGACGAGCTCACCGCGACGCACGAGCGCACGCGTGCAGGCATCGAGGCACGGCTGGTGAAGCACGGCAGGCTCGAAGCCGACCAGGCACCCGCCGCGCGCATCCGCTGAGCCACTACTCGCCGCGGGATACAATCGCGGGATGGTGACGGTCCCGCCTGCCGCTGAACTTCTCGCGCCGCCGCTGACGGTCCCCGCCAAGGGCCGTCGGCTGCGCGTGATGAACGTCATTCTCTCGCGCGGATTCGCCGGGTCGGAGCGCGCGGCGGTGGAAGCTTGCGCGGCGCTCTCGCGACGGCACGATGTCGCGCTCGTCCTCCGCAGCGATCACCGCGACCGCGCGGGCGTCAGCCTGCTTGACGAACTCGAGCCCGGCATCCAGGTCTTCGAGGTACCGCCGCGGTGGCGCACACAGCATCGACTCGCCGAGATCATCGAGCAGTGGCGCCCGGACATCATTCACACGCACCTGCGCCGCGGCACACGCTATGTCGCACGCATCAAGCGCACGGCACGCCACGTCAGCACGCTGCACCTGCATCTGAACGGTCCACACTACCTGCGGACCGATGCACTGTTCTGCATCTCCGAGTGGCAGCTGGCGACGGTGCCGTCCACCTACCATGGCAGGACTTTCCTGGTGCCGAACTCGCTGGTGTCGCACCCCCGGCTGCCGCCGGAGCGAATCCGCCAGCTGCGTGCAGAACTCGGTGTGGGAGACGACGACTTCCTGATCGGCGGAGTCGGACGCATCGTGCCGCGCAAGGGTTTCGACGTGCTGCTGCAGGCATTCGCGCAGGCGCAGTTGCCGCAGGCGAAGCTCGTCATCGTGGGCGATGGCAGCGAGCGTGGATCCCTGCAGCGTCTGGTCGCGGATGGCGTGCGCTTCGAGGGCTTCCGCCGCGACGTGAAGGAGCTATACCAGGCCTTCGATCTGTTCGTGTGCCCGTCGCGGTACGAGCCCTTCGGGCGCGTGATCGCCGAAGCGCTCGACAGCGGCGTCCCGGTCATCGCCTGTGAATCGCATGGGCCACGCGACATTGCGCGGCGGTATCCGATCGATCTGGTGCCCGTCGACGACGCGGCGAAAATGGCTGCAGCCCTGCGCCGCCATCACGCCGCAGGGCGCAGGCGGATCGAATCCGACCTGTCCGAGTTCGGCCTGGAACAGACGGCTGCGCGCATGGAGCAGGCGTACTGGGCCGTGCTGTCGTCGGCGTCCGTGGCTGCCGGCCATGAATCCGGATTCGCCGCGACGCCGCGAGTGACCGCCGCAGTTGCGCACGCTCCTCCCGCTCGCGTGCTGTTCTCGCCGGTATCGGGCCCCGGCGGCGCCGGCGAACTGATGCGGTCCCTGATCATCGCGCGTGAGCTCGCGAAGGCAGATCCCAGCGCGGACATCCGTTTCCTGGTGAGCCGCCACGCTGTGTTTCGCGAGTCGGTGAATTTCCCGATCATCGACTGCGACGCTTCGCCGACCAGGAGTACGCCGCAGGTGCTGGCGACGATCGAGTCGTTCCGGCCCGACGTGATGGTCTTCGACAATTCGGGTCGCACGACGCAGCTGCGTGCGGCCAAGCGCGCAGGAGTCAGGCTCGTCTTCTCCAGCCGCTCGCCGAAGCTGCGCTGGAAGGCCTTTCGCATCAAGTGGATGCGCCTGCTCGACGAGCACTGGATCGTGTTCCCCAGGTTCGTGACTGGCGGCCTGTCACGGGTCGAGCGCCTGAAGCTGCGATTCTTTCCACGGTATGGCGTACGCCGATTCGACACGCTGTTTACGCCGTCGGAACCGGCGGACCGCAACGCGTGGCTCGCAGCGCACGGGCTCGAATCCGGAGCATTCGTCGTGTTCGTGCCCGGCGGGCGTGGCGAAGCGACGCGCGTGGCGGAACCGGCGGAACTGTTCATCGCGGCCGCGCGCGAATTTTCTGCGGCCACCGGACAGCGCACTGTCGTGCTCACGGGGCGCAAGAGCGTCGCGCCGTCCGACGACCCGAACCTGGTCCTGTTGTCGCGGATCGAGCCCGATCAGGTGCAGTACCTGCTTGCCGCAGCGCTGCTCGTCGTCAGCAATGGCGGCTCGACCATGATCCACGTGCTGGCGCACGGGCGCCCGCTGGTGGCGATTCCGCTGGCTGGCGATCAGGACCGCCGAATCCGTCGCGCGGTCCGGCTGCAGATCGCAGACACGGCCGAGCGGACGCCGCGGGCCATAGCCGAAGCCGCTGCGCGACTCCTGCGCGAGCCCGAGCGGCGTGCCGCGATGTGTCGGCACACGGCCGAACTCGGGATTGCCAATGGGGTGAGTGAGGCCGTGGCTGCCCTGCTTGCGCTCGCTCGGCAACGGCAGATCAGAGTCCCTTGAACACCCGGGAAGCGGCTGCGATCGTCGCGTCGATGTCGGCTTCGGTGTGCGCAACCGAAACGAACCCGGCCTCGAACGCAGACGGCGCCAGGTACACGCCCTCGTTCAGCATGCCGTGGAAGAATTTCCTGAAACGTTCGACGTCGCAGGCCGTCGCTTCGGCGTAGCTGTTCACCTGCGGCGCCGCCGTGAAGAACAGTCCGAACATGCCGCAGACGTGGTTGGTCGCGAGCGGCACGCCGGCCTGCCGTGCGGCCTCGCTGATGCCGTGCACGAGCCGGTCGGTGAGCCTGGCCAACTGCGCGTGGAAGCCCGGTGCGTCGATGCCGTTCAGCGTGGCGAGGCCGGCCGCCATTGCCACCGGGTTTCCAGACAAGGTGCCCGCCTGGTAGACCGGGCCCAGCGGCGCGATGTGCGACATGATGTCACGGCGTCCGCCGAACACGCCGACCGGCATGCCGCCGCCCACGATCTTGCCGAGCGTGGTGAGGTCCGGCTTGATCCCATACAGCGCCTGCGCACCGCCTTTCGCGACGCGGAATCCCGTCATCACTTCGTCGAAGATCAGCACGGCGCCGTGCTTCGTGCATTCCTCGCGCAGGGCCTCGAGGAAACCGGGCACGGGCGGAATGCAGTTCATGTTGCCGGCGACCGGCTCGACGATGACGCATGCGATGTCCGGGCCAATCTCACCGAACAACTGCCGCACCTGCGCAATGTCGTTGTATGAGAGCGTAAGCGTGTGCGCGGCGAGTTCCGGTGGCACGCCCGGTGACGTCGGCACACCGAGCGTCAGCATGCCGGAGCCGGCTTTGACCAGCAGCGAATCCGAGTGGCCGTGGTAACAGCCTTCGAACTTCACGATTTTCTGCCGGCCCGTGAAGCCGCGCGCGAGACGGATCGCGCTCATCGTGGCTTCGGTGCCGGAACTGCACATGCGCACGAGTTCGATCGACGGCACCAGCTCGATGATCTTGCGCGCGACGACGGTCTCGATCTCCGTGGGCGCACCGAACGAAAGTCCATTGACTGCCGTTTCCTGCACCGCGCGGATCACGTCCGGGTGCGCGTGGCCGAGGATCATCGGACCCCATGAGCCGACGTAGTCGATGAACTCGCGGCCATCGGCCGACCAGACCCGCGAGCCTTTGGCTCGCGCGAAGAAAATGGGTTCGCCGCCCACGCTGCGGAAGGCACGCACGGGCGAATTCACGCCGCCGGGGATGTACTTGCAGGCTTCTTGGAACAGGCTCACGTCGATGGACTCCCGCGGTGTGGATGGCCGTCCCCTGCCGAGGCGGGGCGGCGAGTGCGGCGTATCTTAGCAGCGCGCTCGCGTCGCTCGGCTGCGGGCCTTAAACTGCTGCCGAGAACACGGACACGACGGCCGCGCGGATGCGCGCCGCGCGATCCGGCAGGGAGATTCGTCTGACCGAACCCACGTGGCATTGGTACCTGCTGGTCGCCCTCGGCAGCGGCCTGGGTGGGGCGGGCCGGCTTTTCGCATCGACGCTCGTCGGGCGCGTCGCGGGTTACGACTTCCCGTGGGGCACGCTCTTCGTCAACGTGCTCGGCTGCCTGGCCGTCGGTGCGCTGGGTGCGCTGTTCGCGCCGTCCAATCCGCTCCATCTCCGGCACGACCTGCGCATGCTCATGATCGTCGGCATGCTGGGTGGATTCACGACGTTCTCGGCGTTTTCGCTGGAAACGCTGCAACTCGTGCAACGCGGTTCGCTTGGCGCGGCAGGTGCGTACGCCGTTGCCTCGCTGGTGCTGTGCCTGCTCGCGGCGGCGTTGTCGTACGCGCTCGTGACGTCGATGCTGCGCTGAAGCCAGGACTTCGTCAGTCGCGGTAGCTTTCCAGCCACACGACCTCGGACGCGATCGAGCCGTCCGTGTGCAGGTCGATCACGCGATACCCCGGCGGTCGTTCATCCGTTGCGAAGTCGTTGCGCGGCTTGAACTGCATGCAGGTCGCCGGCGTGCACATGAATCGCACGCCGCCTGCGCGGAAAAGATCGAGTGCCTGGTGCGCGTGGCCCCAGCAGACGCCACGAACGCGCGCATGCCTTTCGACCGCAGCCAACAGTTGTGGTCCGTCGAGCAGTCCCAGCTCGTCGAGCGACGGCGAATCCATCGGCACCGGCGGGTGATGCAACACGACCAGCGCATGCGGGTCGGAGTGATCCGCCAGTGCGCGCTCGACTTCCTGCAATTGCGCGGACCCGAGCCGGCCCTCGCCGTCTGCCGACTCGGCGAACCATGACTCGAGCAGAAGCAGCTGCCAGCCATTGCGCATGCGCCACTGGCACCCCAGCTGGAAAGGCGCGTGACCCAACTGGCGTCGCATCTCGCCGGGGACGTCGTGGTTGCCAGGAATGACGAGGACCGGTGCGCCAAGGTCGCCGAACAGCAGGTCGATGGCGCCGTACGCTTCGGGTTCGTCGTGCACGACATCACCCGTCAACAGCATGGCGTCGACAGGGAAGAAATGACGCTGCGCGTGCGCGAGACAGGCTTGCAGCCGTGGCAGCGTCCGCGCGCCGCGGATCGAGCCCGCCGGATCGCGCATCAGGTGCGTGTCCGTGAACTGGACCAGGCGGGTGCTCCCGGTCGGCAGAGCGGAGCCGGGTGGCTGGGCGGATGTGGGAATCGTCGTCATCGACATAGAGGACAGGCATCATCGCAAATCTGTCCGCTAGGCAGGAGGCCCCATGTCGAACCGTTCGATCACGCTCACGGATTCGCTCTACGAATACATGAACGACGTCTCACTGCGCGAGCCGCCGCTCCTGCTCGCCCTGCGCGAGGAGACGTCGGAGCTGACGCAGCGGTCCATGCAGATTTCCCCGGAGCAGGGGCAATTCATGGCGCTGCTCGCGCGCCTGATCGGCGCCCGACGCTGCCTCGAGGTCGGGGTGTTCACCGGATATTCGTCGCTCGCAACCGCGCTGGCCTTGCCCGACGACGGCCGCATCGTAGCGTGCGACGTGAGCGAGGAGTGGACTGCCGTCGCGCGTCGGTACTGGAAACGTGCAGGAGTCGACCACAAGATCGATCTGCGGCTGGCGCCGGCGACTGAGACGCTCGATGCGCTGGTCGCCGAGGGGCACGGTGGGACTTTCGATTTCGCGTTCATCGACGCAGACAAGTCGAACTACCTGGCGTACTACGAGCGAACCCTTGTGCTGCTGCGGACCGGTGGGTTGGTGATGGTCGACAACACGTTGTGGAGCGGACGGGTCGCCGATCCGGAAGTCGCGGATGCCGACACCGTGGCACTGCGGCATTTCAACGAAGTGCTGCACCGGGACGAGCGTGTCGATCTGTCGCTGCTGCCGCTGGGGGATGGGCTGACGCTGGCGCGGAAAAGAGGCTAGGGGGTAGGGGTTAGTCGGAGGCAAAGTCGCAGCCTGATGCCGCGGCTCCGATTCTTAACGATCAAGCGGTGGGGATTCTGCCAGGGGAGACGCGTATGGATCGTCGTGGTGCACTCAAGCTCGCAGGCATGGTGCTCATCGGAGCCACAGGACTGCCGTCCTATACAGACGCAGAACACATGGAGAATCAGAGGATGTCGTTCGACCCCAAGGGCATTGCAGGCCTCGCAGTGGCGTACACGGCCGCGTGGAACTCAGGCTCGCCGCAGAGTGTGGCCGCCCATTTTGCAGAGGACGGCGAGATCGTCATCAATCGCGGCACGCCGTGGCGAGGGCGCTCGGGCATCGCAGAGATGGCGGCCGGGTTTTTCGCCGATGTTCCGGACATGAAGCTCACCTGCGACGGAGTCCGCCATGCCGGGTCTCATGTCGTCTACCTGTGGACTTTCACGGGGCATGCAGCCGGGACCGCGAATGCCCTTACCGTGCATGGCTGGGAGGAGTGGGACGTCGGCGACGACCTGAAGGTGAAAGCGTCCCGCGGTTGGTACGACTCCGAGGACTACGCGCGGCAGGTTGCTGGCGCAACAGCCTGACCGTCGCAGCTCGATGCCGGAGCCAAAGAAAACGGCCGCCCCATGGCGGCCGTCTTCATTCCGACTAACCCCTATCCCTCAACCCCTGACCCCTTGCTGGCCAGGAACGGGGGACGGTGGCTACTCAATACCGGTATTGATCCGTCTTGAACGGACCCTGCGGCGACACACCGATGTACGCCGCCTGCTCGGGCGTCAGCGTCGTCAGGTGCACGCCGATGCGCTCGAGGTGCAGCTGCGCGACCTTCTCGTCGAGGTGCTTCGGCAGC
>Ga0209254_10006537_pt1 | contig 10753 bp, 7 predicted proteins | sample FrelakmetDIP11DI_FD_187148 | JGI IMG/M metagenome (GOLD analysis project Ga0209254, IMG submission 187148) | Freshwater lake sediment microbial communities from the University of Notre Dame, USA, for methane emissions studies - DIP11 DI (SPAdes)... | ecosystem: Environmental > Aquatic >... | reverse complement strand
CCTTGCAGGCAGCCAGCCGCTTCTTTTCGTTATGGTAACCTGCCACCACGGACTCAATGGCGCCGCTACCGAGGAGCCCTTTCACGCGCTGTTCCCGCTCGGTCTTGCGCACGTTCAGTTTTTCCACTTGGTGGCGGACCTTCCGAGCCGCACTCTCAGCGCGATTGAGCCGTTTCCCGGCGCGGCCCTCGCTCTTCAGAGCATCGGTTTCCCGGACCTGGTATTCGCCCCGCTGCTGGTGGATTTCCCTCAGCCGCGCCAGGAGCTTGTCAATGGCCGGGAGGTCGTCTTCCAGGCGACCCTCGCCGGAGTGTTGCGCAAGCCAGAGCTCGAGTTCCCGTTGCCGGCTTTGAATCTCGACCATCCGGCTATCAAAACCGGACTGCAGCTGGAGCTTTTCCTTCTGCAGCCGCTCCAGGGTCTCATATCGGGAAACCACCTCCAGAAAATGGTCGCTTTCCTCCGCAATTTCACGGTCCCGCAGCAAGGCGTTGTGAAGCTCGTTGTCGCGGTCATCGAGCTGCCGGTGCGCCCGTTCCAGCTCCAGGCGGGATTCTTGCAGTCGTGCTTCCAGGTCCCTGGTCTGCTCCTCATGGAATTGGATATCCGCTTCCAGATGGGTTAGCAGCCCACTGAGGCGATCCGCCTCGGCATCTTGATCGTCAACATTCCTGACGTCCTCTCGAAAAGGCAGCGCCACCCGGGCTTGTTCCAACCGTAGCAAGTCGCTCTGCAATCGGGTGTGGCGCGTTTCCGCCGCATCCAGGGTCTCCGCGGCATCACGCTGGGCCGCCTCCAGCAGCTCCACCCGTCGGCGCCATTCCTCCGCGGCCTGCAGCTCTTCGAGGAGCCGGTCGGTTGCCCGCAACTCCTCCTCGGCGTGTTCCAGGGATTCCCGCAGCGCATTGAGTTGGGACTTTTCCATGAGAGAGAAACCGCCCGCCGTCTCTTGCAGCTGAAGCAGTTTCTCACTTTCAGTCTCGGCTCCGGCGCGGATGGATTCCTCCAGTTCCTGACTCATTTCCGGCCCGATGATTTTTTCCAGGATCTCCGCCCGTTCGTTTTCCAGAGCGTTCAAAAAGGCTGTAAAATCGCCTTGAGCCAGCAGGATCGAGCGGCAGAAGCGCTTGAAATCGAGCCCGGTCAGTTCGGCGACCTGGGTGCGAACCTTGATCGCCTTGTCTTCCAGCATTGTTTCCCTGCCGTTGAGGCTGGCGAGTCGCATTGCCGGGGCATCGATCCCGCCGGCGACCTTGCGCACCGACCATTCGCTGCGGTACAAGCTCCCCGCCACAGAAAAGGTCACCACCGAGTAGGAATCCTCCGCTTGCCGATTCATGATTCCGAGTTCGGGATTTTGCAGGCGCGGCGTCTCGCCGTACAGCGCCAGGGTGAGCGCATCCAGGATGCTGGTTTTGCCAGAGCCGTTGGGACCGACAATAGCGAAGAGGCCGGTGTCCGCCAGCGGAGGCTGGTCAAAATGGATCTCCCATTCCCCCTGCAAGGCGTTTATATTCTTGAACTTTACACTGAGTATTTTCATGGTCTCCCTCCGCCGGTTATTATTTATTGATGATCACTATGAGCAGACTATTAAGAGCAGGGTCAGACTCTGCCAAAATGTCTTGTTTCACGGATATCATGAGCATTTTCCCAGAGCCAAGAGGAAAATGCCAGCATGGATTTTTCTTGATGTTCAGCAGTCTTAGAGCGTGTCGAAAAAGTTCTTGCCAAGAGTCCTTCGTCATTCCGGCGAAAGCCGGAATCCAGCATTTTCGAGGCTTTCTGGACCCCGGCATGCGCCGGGGTGACGGACTTCGGGGCTTTTCAGACACCCTCCTGGAGCGGGCACAATGATTATCGAGGAAAAAATTGCCATCAATGCCCCCTTGCCCTTGGTCTGGCAGGTTTTCTCCTCCCTGGAGGGCTGGCGGGATTGGAACTCCGTGTGCCGGAACTGCTGTCTGGTGGAGGGGGAGAAGATGGGCCAGGGCGCCTGTTTTACCTTCACTCTCCGGCCCTATCGCCTGCCCATCAAGATCACCCCGAAAATCATCCGATGGGAACCAAACCAGGAGGTCATCTGGGCGGGAAAACGGTTGGGCATTTATGCGGAGCACAGCTTTCTTTTCCGGGAGCAGGGAAAAGGGGTCGTTTTGACCAGCCTGGAGAAATTCAGCGGTCCGCTTTTCTGGCTGTGCCGAATCGGATTCGTTCCGTCAAGGCTGCATCGCCTGACCCGGCAACTCCTCCAAGAAATCAAGCATCAGGCCGAGTCGCGGTGCACCAGTGGCGGCGCGGATTGAATCAACCCCGATTTTTTTCCAACATCCGCGCAATGCGGTCCACGGCGATCTTGCATACCAACAGGTAAGGGGCGGCAAAGACCGGCACTTGAAACACCAGCAGCGAGCAGTTCCTTCCTGCCGGTTCGACCCGATGACCGGTTGCCGGGAAGCCTGCAACCTGCCAGGACCAATGCCCAAACTCAAAATCATTGATAACAAAAGGCAGCCAGAGCCCGAAAACCGTGCGGACACGGCCTTTCGATCCGCGCCGGATGTAGCGTTCCGCGCACTGGACCTCGCTTATTGAAGGCCCCCACCTCACCCACTGCCAGGTATCGGTGAGCACATCCCACACGGCCTGAGGCGGTGCGTTCAGCAGGCGGCCAACTTCCAAATAGGGATACGCCGTGCGGAGCATTGCCTGTCTCTCAGCTTTTCGCCAAATTTTGCAAAGTTTCCTTGCAGTTCCTGTTGCCCCATTCTTATAATCCTGTTGGCAGAGGAAGAAAAGAAAGGGTATAGAAAGTGTGCGTGAAATGCATGATTCCCATGCCCGCTCATTTTGAAGACTCTGTCACAGCGAATAGTGAAAGGCGTGGCCCCATGAAGCAAATTCGAGCTGTTGGATTCGACCTTTTCAACACCTTGATCACTGTAGAACCGCAGGCTCTCGATGAGGCCGTAACCCGGCTGACTGCCCATCTCAGGCAAAGCGGGTTGACGGTTGAACACGAAGCATTCACGAGAGACCACCGCCGGGCGGCACTGCAATTTGTCGAGGCAACCCGGCGCGACGGGCGGGAGACGCACAACCGTTTTTGGATCAGCGCGGCCCTCGCGCAGCAGGGATTTGATGTGGCGCCGGATGACTCCAGAATTGCCGGTGCGGTGGAGGCCTATTTCTCAGCATTTCTGGATCTCTGTCACCTGATTCCCGGCACCCGGGAGATGTTGGAAAACCTTCGAGAGCGCTACCGCCTGGGTTTGCTTTCCAATTTTACCCATGGACCCGCTGCCCGAAGCATTATGGAACTCCTGGGTCTCACCGCTTTTTTTGAAGTGCTGCTCATATCCGGCGAGGTGGGCTACCGCAAACCCCATCCGCTGGTCTTCAACAGGCTTGCTCAAGAACTGGGGGCGAGGGCCGGTGAGACGCTTTACATTGGCGACGACCCACTGGCGGATATCGACGGCGCTGGGAAGGCCGGGCTGCGGCCGGTCTGGATGACCTATGTACGGGACCGCAACCTGCCGCTGGCGCCGGGTATGGCTCCCGGACAAGCCGAATCCCCGGATGGACAGGCACTCAGAATCTCCAGCTGGCAGGAATTGCATGCGCTGCTTGACGGCGCTCCGAAAGGCGAAATGTGAGGGAGTACAATATCCAACCCGGTTGGCGCCATCCGTTCGGCGCCACTGCCGACGCCAACGGGATCAATTTCTCCATCTGGAGCCGCCCCGCCAGCGACGTTGAACTCTGGCTCTATGAGCACCCGACCAGCTTGGCTCCTTTTCAGGTGATCCGACTGGATCCCGAGGTCAACCGCACGTTTTATTCCTGGCACGTTTACGTGGAAGGGCTGCCTCCCGGCACCGTCTATACGTGGCACGTGGATGGCCCAAATGAACCGCACTCCTGTGGTTTCCGCTTCGACAAGAACAAGGCCCTGCTCGATCCCTGGGTTCGTGCGGTTAGCGATGAATTGTGGGAGCGAAAGCGTGCCTGCCTGCCGGGTGACAACAGCAACCATTCCATGCGCGGCCTGGTGCCGGTCAATGACAGCTATGACTGGGAAGGCGACCAGCCGCTCAACCACCCCCTGAACCAGACCATCATCTATGAACTCCACGTGGGCGGCTTGACCCGACATCCGTCATCGGGAGTTTCCCATCCGGGCGCTTTCGCCGGTTTGATTGAGAAGATCCCCTACCTCAAAGCGTTGGGTGTGACGGATGTGGAGTTGATGCCGGTCATGGCCTTCGACGAACAGGATGTGCTGGACAGTGTGGCCGCTTTGGGGCTGAAGAATTACTGGGGTTACAGTACGCACAGTTTCTTTTCCATCCATCCCGGCTACTGCATCGCCTCGGGTCGGGTTGCGCGGCGCGAGGAATTTCGCGACCTGGTCAAAGCATTGCACCAGGCGGGTATCGGGGTGATTCTCGATGTGGTCTTCAACCACACCGCCGAAGGGGGTGCGGACGGGCCGGTCATCAACTTCAAAGGGTTCGGAAACGTTGGATTTTATCACCTGGAACGAAATGACCGCCGCATCTATCGCGATTACACGGGATGCGGCAATACGGTGAACTGCAACCACCCGCTGGTCTCCAGATTCATTGTCGAGTGTCTGGAATACTGGGTGCGCGAAATGCATGTGGACGGGTTTCGCTTCGACCTGGCCAGCGTTCTGGCCCGTGGCGAGGACGGCAACCCGCAGTATCACGCCCGCACGCCGTGGGACATCGCCTTTTCCGACGTGCTGGCGCATACTCGAATCATTGCGGAAGCCTGGGACGCAGGTGGGCTTTACCAGGTCGGAGGGTTTCCGGGGTTTCGCTGGTCCGAGTGGAACGGCCGGTACCGCGATGTGATCCGGCGCTTTGTTCGTGGCGACCAGGGGTTCGTCGGGGAAGTGGCGACACGCCTCGGAGGCAGCAGTGACCTATATCAGCACGCCGGGCGGCTGCCCATCAACAGCATCAACTTTGTGACCTGCCATGACGGCTTCACGCTCTATGACCTGGTGAGCTACAACGAGAAACACAACGAAGCCAACGGGGAGGATAACCGCGACGGCAGCGACGACAATCTGAGCTGGAACTGCGGGGTTGAGGGCGAAACCGGCAAAGCTGCAATCAGCACCCTGCGCCGACGTCAGGCGAAAAATTTCATGGCGATTTTGCTGCTCAGCCAGGGGGTCCCGATGATCCTGGCCGGCGATGAAGTGCTGCGCACCCAGCGCGGCAACAACAACTGTTACTGCCAGGATAATGAACTGAGCTGGCTCGACTGGACCCTGACCGAAAAAAACCGGGAGATGCTGCGCTTTGTGAGAGAGATGATCGCGTTTCGCAAACGTCACCCGTGCTTGATGCGGGACCGATTTTTCACGGGCAGGCCGGCCAACGACTCCCTTCTGCCGGATGTCGCCTGGCATGGAGTTCGGCTCAATGATCCGCCCTGGTCGGACCCTGATGCCCGGATTCTGGCCTACACGCTGGCCGGCAGGAACCATGAAGAAGAGCATTTGCACATTCTCCTCAACATGTCGAAGGGCCCTGTTGAAATCGAGCTGCCGAAACTTCCAGGCCGCATATGGTATCGCGCCATCGATACCGGGCAAGTGTCCCCGGCGGACATCCTGGAAGCGGGCCATCAGCCGCCGGTGAAAAAAGCTTTCTATCATGTGCTCCCGCGCAGTGTCGTGGTGCTGGAAAGCCGCTGACTATAGAAAAGAGGTTTAAATGCATCGAAGGGGATCCGGTATCCTGCTCCATATGACTTCCCTCCCGTCACCCCACGGCATTGGCGATCTTGGACCGGGGGCCTATCGTTTTGCCGATTTCCTGGCTCACGCCAAACAGGGCTACTGGCAGGTGCTGCCGCTCAATCCCGTCAATCCGGGTTGCGGCCACTCGCCCTACAGCAGCATCTCCGCCTTTGCCGGAAATACACTGCTCATCAGTCCTGAACTACTCCACGAAGACGGTCTGCTGAGCTGGGAAGAGATTGAATCCAGGCCGGTGTTTCCGCAGGACCGCTGCGACTTCGCCCGGGTGCTTCCGTACAAGGAAGCCCTCTTTGAACGGGCCTGGAAACGCTTCCAGGCAACCGGAAAAGATGCGGATCTCCATGAAGCTTTTTGCCTGGAAAATGCCGGCTGGCTGGAGAATTTTGCCCTTTTTGTGGTGCTCAGGAATCGGTTTCAGGGGAGAGTCTGGAGCGAATGGCCGGTAGAACTCAGAGATCGGAAACCGGAAGCCTTGCAGGCGATCCGAAAAGAATGCCGCTCAGAGCTGGAAAAGGAAAAATTCCTGCAACATCTTTTCTTCAAGCAATGGCGAGCGCTGCGGGCGTATTGCCACCGGCGCGGCATCCAGTTGCTGGGAGATCTGGCCATCTATATGAGTTTTGACAGTGCCGACGTGTGGGCCAACAGCGGCCTGTTCAAGCTGGATGAAGCGAAAAGACCCGCTTTTGTGTCTGGTGTTCCGCCGGATTATTTCAGTGAAACCGGGCAGCTCTGGGGAAATCCCGTGTATCGCTGGGACGTGTTGCGGGAAACCGGTTTCGCCTGGTGGATTGAACGTCTGGCCCACAGCTTTGCTCTCTTTGATGTGATAAGAATCGACCATTTCCGCGGTCTGGTGGCCTTCTGGGAGGTGCCGGCAGGCGAAAAGACAGCGGTGCGGGGGCGCTGGGTGGAGGCGCCGGTGCAGGAATTCTTTGCCGTACTGATGCGGCGTTTTTTCCATTTTCCGGTCATTGCAGAGGACCTGGGGGTGATCACTCCGGATGTGCGCGAAGTCCTGCATCGCTTCGAGTTTCCCGGGATGAAGGTGCTGGTTTTTGCCTTTGACCGGGACGATCCCATGCATCCGTACTTGCCGCACACCTATGAGAAGAATTTTGTCGTTTACACCGGGACCCACGATAACAATACCATCAGGGGCTGGTTCGACGGGGAAGCGGCCCCCGAAGAGAGGTGGCGGCTTTTTCGCTATGTGGGGCGCGAGGTGCCTGCCAACGAGGTGCACTGGGAATTGATCCGACTGGCGATGATGTCCGTGGCGCGCATGGTGATTGTCCCGATGCAGGATATTCTCGGTCTGGGCGGGGAAGCCCGCATGAATCGCCCTTCTGTTGCCGATGGCAATTGGGACTGGCGAATGTCGCCTGAACCAATCGCCCCCGAGGTGATGTGGCGACTCCTGGAGATGACTGAGATTTACGGCAGAACATGATCCGTGCCGGTAGCTATTTTCCCCTCAGCGCACAGCGCGGTGTGCGGCCATAACCGAAAATCAGCTTCACCACGAGGGAGTCTTCATAAACGTTTTCATCACCGTTTGCGGCCTTGGTGCTCTTCGTGGTGACTTCTTGCCATCCTGCCAAGAAATTGCCGCAAGGTATTGAGGACTTCATGGAAGACATTGCGGTCTTGGGCATCGTTTTGAAAGGAATGTGAGACCATGTTGGCTTCTTTGCCGGATACCGTCCGCGGTTCTTTCTCATTGCTTGTGCTCGCAGTGAATACCATCTTCTGGTCCTTGCTATTGTGTTTGGTGGCGCTGCTCAAACTGGCGATTCCGATCCAAAGTTGGCGCATTGCCTGCAGCAAACTGCTGCATCAACTCGCGCAAAATTGGGTCGGGTGCAACAACTTGGGCTTGCAGCTTACGAAAAAGATTCGTTGGGATGTTCAAGGCATTGGCGTTTTGAAATCGAATGCATGGTACCTGGTGGTGGCCAATCACCAGTCCATGGTTGATATTGTCGTTTTGCAGAAAATCTTCCACCGCAAGATCCCCATGCTGAAATTCTTTCTCAAGAGAGAGTTGATGTGGGTGCCGATTCTGGGAATGGTGTGGTGGATTTTGGATTTTCCGTTTATGAAGCGCAAGTCCTCGACCCGCGGGGACTTGCAAGCTGCCCGAAAAGCCTGTGAGAAGTTCAAATTGACTCCCGTATCCGTTATGAACTTCCTGGAAGGAACGCGGTTCACCAGCGAAAAGCGGGAAAAACAAAATTCACCCTTTAGAAACCTGCTGCAACCTAAAGCTGCCGGCATTGCTTTAGTGCTTGCCACCATGGGTCAACAACTGGACTCCATACTGGACGTGACGATCGTCTATCCGGAAGGCATTCAAGACATATGGACATTCCTATGCAGCCGTTCCATGAAAATCATGGTGCGGGTAAAACAGATACCCGTCGATAAGGAGTTATTGGGGGATTATTTCACGGACCGTAACTATCGCCGACACTTCAACAATTGGTTGAATACGCTGTGGAGTGAAAAAGACAAATTAATCGGAACTTTGCTCCAGCCGCCAGGTCAAGAGCCCGGAAATACTGAAGAAGCTTGATGCAATCCGCTAACGCCACTGCTAACTCCCGTTGCTTCAAAGTGGGAAGGAGGCATTCTCCGGTGCATCATGATTGAACATGCCAGGAATATCCTCAAGTCTGTTTTTGGCTACGATGATTTCATCTCGCTTCAGCGGGAGGTCATCGCGAATGTTCTTCACGGCAAGGACACACTGGCAGTCATGCCCACCGGTGGCGGCAAATCCCTCTGCTACCAGATTCCCGCGTTGATCTTTGAGGGGCTCACGATTGTCGTGTCGCCTCTGATCTCGCTCATGAAGGATCAAGTGGAGCAGCTGGCCGAACTGGAGGTCCCCGCGGTGCTGCTCAACAGTTCGCTGTCCTCCGAAGCATACCGCGCCAATGTGGAACGCATCCGACGACGCGAAGCAAAACTGCTCTACGTGGCGCCGGAGACTCTTTTGAAGCAGAATGTGTTGGCCCTTTTCGAAACCATTCCCGTGCCCTGTCTGGCCATCGATGAAGCGCACTGTATTTCCGAATGGGGACCGGATTTTCGTCCGGAATATCGCCAGTTGGCTGAGATCCGAGCCCGACTGCCGGATGCCGTGTGTGTCGCGCTGACCGCCACGGCTACGCCAAGGGTTCGCGAAGACATCCGAACCTGTCTTGGTTTTGATGATTTGAACCAATTCGTTGCCAGTTTCAACCGGGAAAATCTGTTGATCCGGGTTATTCCCAAGGAGGATCCCCTCCGCCAGACGGTTGCTTTCCTCAACAAGTTCCCGAATGAATCCGGCATCATTTACTGCGCCACCCGCAGACAGGTCGATAACCTCAGTGCGGAACTGCAATCAAAGGGTTTCTCTGTTGGCCCGTATCATGCCGGTTTGTCTGAAACAGACCGAAATCGCAACCAGGAACAATTTGCCCGGGATGGAATCCGGATCGTCGTGGCGACGATCGCCTTTGGAATGGGAATTAACAAATCCAACATCCGCTTTGTGCTGCATTATGACCTGCCCAAAAATCTGGAGAATTATTACCAGGAAATCGGCCGTGCCGGCCGGGATGGAATGCGGGCGGAATGCCTCTTGCTGTTCTCCTATGCGGATATTCAGAAAATCAGGTCATTTATCACCAAGAGGGAAGAGCTTGAAAAACGGGCCGCCAATCTGCGACTGAACGCCATGGTACAATTTGCCGAGTCCGACGTCTGCCGGCGTATTCCACTCTTGAATTACTTCGGCGAACAATTCCCGGACGAAACATGTGACCTGTGCGATAACTGCCTTGCCGGCGAACGGGAATGGATAGACGTCACCATCCCCGCGCAGAAATTTTTGTCCTGTGTCAAACGAACCGGTGAATGCTTCGGCGCTACGCACATCATCGATGTGCTGCGCGGCTCAAGAGCCGAAAAAGTCCTGCGACACCGGCACCATGAACTATCCACTCATGGCATCGGCCGGGAATACTCCACAAAGCAGTGGCAGCAACTGGCCCGACAATTGCTCCATAAAGGGCATATGGCCCAGGATTCGGACTTCGGTGGTTTGAGTCTCACCGCCAAAGCCTGGGAGGTCTTGAGCGGCAAGCAAGCCGTTCTCGGCAGGCTGGATGAGTCCAATGAACCGGAGAGCTTGCCGGAAAAAGCCGCGGGAGACGAGTCCTTCCATTATGACCAACAGTTGTTTGAGATGCTGCGGCAGAAACGCAAGGAACTGGCAGATGCCGCGGGAGTTCCGCCGTATGTCATTTTTTCTGACAGAAGTCTTGCCGAAATGGCGGCCTACCTTCCGCAAAGCAATGAAAGCATGCTGGCGATACACGGAGTCGGTCGAGCCAAGCTGGAGAAATATGGTCCAATCTTTAGCACCATCATAGAAGACTATTGCCGGGAACATCCGGAGGAAAATGGAACCCCTTGCCCGGAGCGGCGGCGGCCGAGAAGTCCGGGGCCAAATCAGAAGAGACGGCATATCATCATCGGTGAAGCTTACAATTCCGGGGAATCCGTCGCGAGCCTGGCAGGGAAATTCAATGTTAAACAGGGCACAGTCCTGGATAATCTCCTGGAATACTTCCGGGAAGGACACCCGCTGCGGCCCGAAGGATTGCCGGTGCTCATAAACGTTTCCGATCAGCAACGCACCAGGGCTATGAATACCTTCAAGGAGCTGGGCGCTGACTTCCTCCGGCCGGTCTTCGCGGCATTGAACGGGGAAATCGGCTATGAGGATCTCAAGATCCTACGTCTGTACCATGTGAGCCGGCGGATTTAAGAGACTATCTCAAAATGGCTCAAACGTCGTTGATCGTCATTCCGGCGAAAGCCGGAATCCAGGTTCTTCGTGGGGCTCTGGACCCCTTGGTGGATAACGCATTCCACCCAATCGATGAAAGCCCA
>Ga0209254_10006536_pt1 | contig 10754 bp, 6 predicted proteins | sample FrelakmetDIP11DI_FD_187148 | JGI IMG/M metagenome (GOLD analysis project Ga0209254, IMG submission 187148) | Freshwater lake sediment microbial communities from the University of Notre Dame, USA, for methane emissions studies - DIP11 DI (SPAdes)... | ecosystem: Environmental > Aquatic >... | reverse complement strand
TAGCTCTGCTCGCCCAGGACCAGCCCGAAGTGCGAGTGCGCCCCGAACGGCTCGTACGGCGCCCCGAGCCATTCCGCCAGGCGCTCCACCTCGGGCTCCGGGACGTAGGCGTCGAGGCCCGCGCCGATGACCAGCCGCGGTACGTCGGGGAGCGCGGCGCGGTCCACGGACACGCCCGCGAGGACCTGCCGCCGTGCCCGCCCGGACTCGAAGGCCTTCTGGCCAAGCATGTGCTGGATGCGCAGGACGTCGGCGAGGGTCAGGTCCCTGTGCTCGCGCGTCAACCGCTCGGGCAGCGTCTCCCAGCCCAGCTCGGACCGCCCGTAGGCGTCGGGAATGTCGCGCACGACGTGCGGGCGCGCGGGCTCGCGGAGCTCCTTGGGCGTCTCGGGGGCGATGAGCACGTAGGCCGAGACCGGAGCGCGCTCGACGGCCTTGAGCGCCAGGAGGCCGCCCAGCCCGTGGCCGACGACCACCGTCGTCGGCCCGAGCCGCTCGAGGGCGGCGATCACGTCCTCGGTGTACGACTCGATGTCGAGGGTGGCCGGGTCCGCCGTCTGCGACCAGTAGTGGTTGCGCAGGTTGAGGGCGTGGCCCTCCCAGCCGCGCCCGGCGAAGTGGTGCAGGTACCGCTCCCAGACCCAGGAGCCACCCAGCTCGCCGTGGACGAACAGGAGCGGCTTGCGGCGCGAGCGGCGCTCGGGCAGCCACGACTCCACGTACAGGCCGCGGTCCACGAGCTCGATCTCGTCCTTGCGAACGGGGCGGCCGCCCGGTCCGGCCCGGGTGCTCAGGCGGTCGGAGGAGGTGGTGTCGGTCATGGGTACGTCGCTCCGCCTACCACTCGTGCGGGTTGAGCACGAGCCCGGTGAGGGCCTTGGGATAGAAGTAGGTGGACTTCTGCGGCATCACGTCCCCGTCGCGGGCGACCGCGAGGATGGACGCCACCGGCGTGGGTTCGAGCAGGAAGGCGGCGTCGGCCCCGTCGGCGCCGTCGGCGACCAGCGCCGCGGCCTCGGCGGCCGACTTCGTGTAGGCGATCCGCTGCCCGCCGGCCACCGCCGCCGCGTCGATCCCGAGCAGCGAGTCCAGGGCGGCACCCAGGAGCGCGACGTCGAGCGCACGGACCGCCTCTCCGCCGGACCCGAGCCCCGCGAAGGCGTCCCGCCTGGCGTCGAGGAGCCACGCCCCCTGCCGCGTCACCAGCCCGAAGCGGCCATCGCCGCCCGCGAGGCCGCCGGCCGCGTCGAACCGCTCCACCAGCCCCTCCGCCGTCGTCGCCGTCGCCGTGAACAGCCGGGGCATGCCGTCGTGGAGCCTCGCCAGGCCATCCTCGCCCAGCCCGCGTACGACGCGATGCGTCGGCAGGACCGTGAGTGCGTCCGCGGCGTCCAGGAACAGCATCAGGAGGAAGTCGTACGAGGGATCCTGTTCCCCGGTGTGGTTCGCACGCCGCTCATCCCGGTAGCGGACCGCGGTCTCGTAGCGGTGATGGCCGTCCGCGATGAACACGGGGCCCACCGCGGCCGTTGCGCACAGGCTCGCGGCCGGAGACCCCTCGCCCTGGTCGGGCACGGCCCACAGGCGATGGCGCACCCCGTCGTCGTCGGTGATGTCCAGGTCCGGGGTCCCGGCGGCGATCGCCGCCAGCGCTCGGGCCGCGGTCCGGCCGGGGTCCTCGTACAGCCCCACGACGGGCGACGTGTTGATGCCGGCGGCGCGCAGCAGCCGGTACCGGTCCTCCTTGGGACCGGACAGCGTCTTCTCGTGCGGCAGGACGCCGCTGCCGGGCCCGAACGGCTCGATGCGCAGGCGCGCGAAGAACCCGCGCTGCGTGCGGTCCACCTCGGTCCCGGGAACCCGGTAGGCCTGCTCGTACACGTAGACCGAGGGCCGCGGGTCCTTGCGCAGGGTGCCGTCCTGGCGCCACGCCGCCAGCGTCCGGGCCGCCCGGCGGTACCGCTCGTCGGGATCCTCCCGGGGCTCCGCCGTGGGCAGATCCAGCCGCACCGCGTTGCGCGAATGGCGCGCGAGCAGCTCCCGGTGAAGGTCCGGGCCGATCACGTCGTACGGGGGCGAAACGAGCGCCGTCGGGTCCCCGGCGACCTCGGGGTCGTAGCGGAGCGCGCGGAAGGGTCGGATGTCGGGCACGAGTTCCTCTGGGTCGCGGATATCGGGCGCAGCCTTGATCGCACCGGCGGAGCCCGTGCTCAGGGCGGCGCGATCGGTCCCGGGGCTCCCGCATCGTACGATAGCCGCGGTCGGACGGCCACCACGAGGCGGTGGGGACGACAGCGGGAGGGGCGCGGTGCAACTTTTCGGGTGGTACGCGCGTCGATACCCAGACCGACCCCCCGTCCGAGGCCGAGGAGCCCGAGTGCCGCTGCGCCGAAACCCCCGTTCCGCCCGCGCGATCTCCGGCTTCGCGGCGATCCTCCTGGCGCTGCTCGGGCTGCTTCCCGCGGCCCCGGCGGTCGCCGCGGCCGACGGGCCGACCATGACGGCCCGGGCCCTGCTCCAGGGTCATGTCCGCACCGGGTCCTGGTTCGCGGTCGCCGTGGACGTCGAGAACGCCGGACCCACCGTAACCGGGGAGCTTCGGATCAGCGGTGGCGTGGACTCGCGAACCCGGTTCGGCACCCCCGTCGAGCTTGCCACGGGATCCCGGAAGCAGTACCTGCTGTACGCCCAGCCACCGACATTCGGCGGCAACATGACCGTCCAGCTGGTCAACGGGACGTCGGTGGTGGCCGAGTCGAAGGTTGCGGTCGCCCTGCACGACCAGAACCAGCTCGTCGTCGGCGTCGTCTCCGAGAACCCGGCCAAGGTCGTCGGCGAGCTGGACCTGCTCCCGAACCAGAACGGCACCCAGCCCACGATCATCCCGCTCTCGGCGAGCGACCTGCCCGATCGGATCCAGGCCTGGTCGGCACTCGACCGCCTGATCTGGCAGGACACGGACGCATCGCGGCTCACGCCCGGCCAGCTCGCCGCGCTGCGGACGTGGGTGTCCAGCGGCGGGCGCCTGGTGATCATCGGGGGCACGGCGGGCGCGGACGCGCTGACCGCCTTCCCGGACGACCTGCTCCCCTACCGCCCGACCGGCACCCTCGACATCGACCCGTCCGTCCTGCGACCGCTGCTCGGAACCGTCCCCACGGATGCCCCGGCGCTCACGGCCTACGCCGGCGAGCTCATCGCGGGCCGCACGCTGGCCACGTCCGGAGACCGCGTGGTCGCGGCCGACAGGCGGTTCGGGGCGGGTTCGGTGACGCTGCTCGGCTTCGACCCGACGACGTCATGGATCGCCAAGGGCGACACGGTCGACACGCCCCTGTGGCGCCGGCTGCTGCCGGCGAGGTCCGGCGGCATCGTCTCGCTGACGGACGATTCGACGATCGTCTCCGCCGTGTCCAACCTGCCCAGCCTCGCGCTGCCGCCGATCGGCGGCCTGCTCGTCCTGCTGTTCGGCTACATCCTGCTGGTCGGCCCGGTGAACTACCTCGTCCTCCGCCGTCTCGACCGGCGGGAGTGGGCCTGGGTCACGGTGCCGTCGCTGATCGCGGTCTTCACCGTCGGCTCGTTCGGGATCGGCGCGCTGCTGCGCGGGTCGGACGTGATCGTCCACGAGGTCGCCATCGTCCGCGGGGCCCAGGGCACGGACCAGGCCACCGTCCAGTCGTACCTCGGCATCTTCAGCCCGTCGCGTGCCACGTTCCAGGTCCGCGTCCCCGGCGAGGCGCTCCTGGCGGCCCCCATGAACGGCGACATCTTCGGCACCGGCACCACCGGCTCCCTCGACATCCTCCAGGGCGATCCCTCGCTGATCCGCAACCTGTCCGTCGGCTTCGGGTCCCTGCGCACCATCCGCGCGGAGGCGGGCGCCACGGGACCCGTGATCGACGGGGACCTGCGACTCGAGGACGGCCGGATCATCGGCTCGGTCACCAACCGCTCGGACAGGACGCTGCTGGCCCCTGCCGTCGTGCTGGGGTCCTCCGCCGTCCAGCTCGGGGATCTGGCACCGGGCGCGACCGCCGAAGTGGACCTGGCCGTGACCAACAACCTGATCAACCAGACGTCCCTGTCGGACAAGGTGGTCGGCCAGCCGAACTGGAACGGCCCCATGATGTCCGAGGAGGACCAGCGCAAGATCGTCCGCCGGTCGGTGATCGACCAGATCTCCGTCGACCCGATGACCGGCTTCCCGTTCTCCCTGGCGGGAGACTCCGCGATGCTCCTCGCCTGGGGCTCTGACCCGGTCGTCCCGATGGAGATCGAGGGCCAGCAGATCCGCCGGGAGGCCAACATCCTGTACCAGGTGCCGATCCCGCTCGCGGTCAAGGGGAAGGCCGCATTCCGGAACGACCTTCTCCGCACGAGCGTCGTGGAGGTGAATGCGAACTTCTTCAACAAGGACCCGTGGACGATCAGCTTCGGGACCGGCGACGTTCAGATGGCGTTCCGGCCCATCCCCTTCGAGGGCACGTTCGACCCGACGACGGTCCTGGTGGCCATGACGTTCGGGGGCGACACGAACATGCCCGCGGGCAAGCCGGCAACCCTCAAGGAAACCGTCCGCTGCAACCCGGCGACGCCGACCTGCGTGCTCCCGCAGGACGGCCTGCCGGAGCTGGAGGTCCTGGACATCCGCACTGGGTCCTGGGTCCAGTTCGAGCACCTGCGGCAGGCCACCGTCTACGAGCTCGCGGACGCCGACCGGTGGGTGAACCCGGCCAGTGGCGAGCTCCAGGTGAAGTTCGTCAACCCGCGCCAGGACGGCATCGGGTTCCAGTTCCCCGTCGTGCTCGAGGGGACCGTCCGATGACCGGGATCGTGTGGGCGACCGGACTCGTCAAGCGTTACGACCGGACCCTCGCGGTCGCCGGCCTGGACCTCGACATCGCCGAGGGCGAGATCTTCGGCCTGGTCGGACCGAACGGTGCCGGCAAGACCACGACGCTCAAGATCCTGGCCACGCTCCTCGTCCCCGACAGCGGCGACGCGGAGATCGCCGGCGCGTCCGTCCGCAGGAACCCGAACGACGTGCGGCGCGTCCTCGGGTTCATGCCGGACTCGTTCGGGGTCTACGACGACATGAAGGTCTGGGAGTACCTGGACTTCTTCGCCCGCTGCTACGGGATCAGCGCCGAGCGCCGCCGCCGCATGATCGGCGACCTGCTGGAGCTGGTGGACCTTGGCCCCAGGCGCGACACGTACGTCGCGGGCCTCTCGCGCGGCATGCAGCAGCGGCTGTGCCTCGCGCACGCGCTCGTCCACGACCCGGCGGTGCTGCTCCTCGACGAGCCGGCGTCCGGTCTTGACCCGCGTGCCCGGGTCGAGTTGCGAGAGCTGCTGCGGGAGCTGCGGTCGCTGGGCAAGACCATCCTCGTCTCGTCCCACATCCTCCCCGAGCTCGAGGAGCTGTGCACGTCCGTGGCGATCATCGACCGCGGCCAAGTGCTGGTCCACGGGCGCGTGGCGGACATCGAGCGGCGTCTCCGGGTCGGGGCCGTGTTCCGCGTCCGAATCCTGGGCGAGGGCGAGGCCCACGAGGCCGCGCGTGCCTGGTTCGCCGACCAGCCCGACGTGGTGACGGCCGACCTGCTGGAGGACGGGCAGGTCGAGATCGGCTTCCACGGCGACGACGACGGGTCCTCCCGCCTCCTGGCGACGGCCGTCGGGGCGGGCCTGCGGGTCGCTACGTTCTCGAGGGCGGCGAGCGACCTCGAGGAGCTGTTCCTCCAGGTGACGGCGCCCGATCCGGTCACGACGGGGGTGCCGGCATGACCGCCCTCGCACGACCCCGCCGCCTCGGCGCCCTGCGCGACATCGGCACGGGCATCGCCGCCGTCGGCGTCAAGGAGCTCCGCGGCCGGATGCGCGGCCGGCGGGCGTTCGTGGTGCTCACGGTCCACCTGCTGCTCATCGCGGGGTTCGCCTGGATGATCGAAGGGCTCGCCGAGCGGACCTACTCGAGTGGCTTCGGGGGCTCCATCTCCGCGTCGGCCGAGATTGGGCGGACGATGTTCACGGCCCTGCTCATGCTCCTCACCCTGATCGTGCTGGTGCTGGCGCCCGCGTCCACGGCCGGGGCGATCAGCCTCGAGCGCGAGAAGCAGACCCTGGACCTGCTGATCACGACGCCGATCTCGTCGCTCGCGATCGTCCTCGGCAAGCTGGTCTCCGCCCTGAGCTGGGTCTTCCTCCTGCTCCTCGCCTCGATCCCGGTGACCGCGCTGGTGTTCACCTTCGGCGGCGTCGGCCCGGAAGACATGGTCAAGGGCTACGTCGTGCTGGTGGGGACCGCGTTCTTCTACGGCGCGCTCGGGCTCTTCGTCTCGGCGCTCGTGAAGCGCACCCAGGCCGCCACGGTCATCAACCTGGTGGCCGCCATCGCGCTCACCGCCGGGACGACGTTCCTGTTCGTGTTCTGGTTCGCGATGACCGGCTTCGGCGGCGTCAATCCCGACCAGGTCAAGCGCGATGCCGGGCCGCTCCAATCGCTCACCCAGCGGCCGCCCGAGGCCCTGATGTGGTTCAACCCGTTCGTCGCCCAGCTCGACGTGATCTGCGGCACGGAGACCGGGTTCGGCGGCACCTGCTCGATCATCAGCGGCGTGACCAGCCAGGGCGCCATCGGGGACCAGCAGTTCGGGGTCCCCCGCGACAGCTACTGGCCGCGCAGCCTGGCCGCGATGGGCGCGGTCTCGGTCCTGCTCATCGTCCTGTCCGTCCAGCTCGTGTCGCCGACCCGTCGCTGGCGCTTCCACCTGCCACGCCCACGCCGCCGGCCCGCGGGGAGTGATGCCTGATGCCCAAGCTGCGGAACCTGCCGAAGCTGCGGAACCTCGGGCTTCCGGGCCGCCGGTCCCCGACCGTTGACAACGGGCCGATCGTGCCCGGCGACCCCGCGTCGCTCGGCGTTGCGCTCGACCCATCGCTCGCCGCGATCCGGGCGGGCCTGGCCGCGCACCGGCGCCGCCTCTGGCTGCGCCGTGCGGTCCGCCGCGCCTGGGCCGTGCTGGCCGTGGTGGCCGTCGCGGAGCTCGTGCTCGCGGTCCTGCAGCGCCTGGTGCCGCTCGAGCAGGCTCCGCTCGTCGCGGTGGCGTTGCCGGTCCTCGGGCTGCTGGTCCTGCTCGCGCTCGTCGTCCGGGCGCGGCCGTCGCTGGGCGAGACCGCCCTGGCGGTGGACGCCGAGGGCGGGGCCGGCGACGCGATCGCATCCGCGCTCGCCTTCGCGGGCTCCATGCCGTCCACCGCGGGACCCGCCGCGGCCGGCGACGACGACACCATCGCGGTCGGGCCCTCGTTCGACCTCCACGACGCGGAGGCCCGGTTCGTCCGCCGCCAGCGGCGCGACGCGCTCTCGCGGCTGCGGACCGTGGACCCCGGGCTGTTCCGGCCGCGGCTGGCACGTCGTCCCGCGCTGATCGCGCTGATCGCCACCGCGCTCGTCGCGCCGGCCCTGCTCCTGCCCAACCCGCAGGACGTGGTGATCGCCCAGCAGCGCGAGATCCGCGAGGAGGCGGAGCGCCAGGCGGAGCGCATCGACGAGGTCGCCAAGAGCCTCGAGGGCAAGGGTGCAGACGCCAACGATCCCCGCACGCAGCTGGCGGAGGAGCTCCGGCAGCTGGCCGAGCGGCTGCGGACGGACCCCGGTGACCTGGACCGGAACCTGGCGCAGCTGGGGGCGGTCGAGGATGACGTGCGGGCCCAGCTGGACCCGGCGAACGAGCAGCGGGCCGCCACCCTGTCATCGCTCTCGCGCTCGCTCTCGCGCTCGGCCACCGGCAAGCCGCAGGCCAACCCGGGCGGCGACCCGAAGGAGGCCCGTGATGACCTGGAGGACCTCGCCCAGAAGGTCGACGACATGACGCAGGCAGAGCGCGAGGCTCTCGCGCGCCAGCTGGCCGAGCTCCAGGGCGCCGCCAGCCAGGCGGACGGCGCGGCGGGACAGGCGCTCAAGGACGCCGCCTCGAGCCTGGCCCAGGGCGACACCGAGGGCGCCAAGGCGGCGCTGAACAAGTTGGGCGAGGCACTCGACGCGGCCGGCAACCGGGTGCAGATCAACCGTGACCTCAGCACCGCGGCCTCGAACCTGCAGGACGCCCGGCGCGAGCTGGCGAACTCCGGCGGCCAGCAGGGGCAGCCGGGGAACCAGGCCGGCCAGCAGGGCACTGGCCAGCAGGGTCAGGGGCAGCCCGGCGGCTCGCCCGGCGCCTCCTCCGGCACGGGGCAGGGCCAGGGCAGCGGCCAGCCCGGCAGCTCATCCGGCACGGGCCAGGGCCAGGGGCAAGGGCAGGGCCAGGGTCAAGGCCAGGGCCAGGGTCAAGGCCAGGGCCAGGGTCAAGGCCAGGGTCAAGGCCAGGGGCAGGGTGGCGGTTCGCTCGCCGGCGGCGGCTCCAACGCCAGCCACCTCGGCACCGGCACCTCCAGCGGCAAGCCAGGCGGACCCACCAACCCGAACCGGCCCGCGCAGCTCGGCGAGGACCTGGGCTCCGTGTTCGCACCCTTCGATCGCCTCGGCAAGCCCGGCGACCCGTCGTACGTCGCCGGCACCGGCGGCGACGGCCAGACCCAGCAGGGCAACCAGCAGGGCCAGGGATCCAACAACGGCTCCTACGTCCCCTACCAGCAGGTCTACGGCGACTTCTACCAGTACGCGCTCACCACCCTCGACCGCTCGTACGTCCCGATCTCCGTGAAGGACTACGTGCGCGACTACTTCAGCTCCCTCGACCCCGGCAACTAGGCGCTCCCTCGCCGGCCCCTCGCTCCGCCCTGGAGGACCCATGGACGCTTCCGCCGCTCCCCAGCCCGCCGCAGCCCCGGCGACCGCAGCCCCGGCGACCATGGTCAGGCTCGCCCCGGAGGCCTTTGCCGAGCGTGCGCGTGCCATCGAGACGGAGGTCGGCAAGGTGATCGTCGGCCAGCGCGAGCTGGTCCGCCAGACCCTCGTGGGCCTGCTCGCGAACAGCCACGTGCTCCTCGAGGGCGTCCCCGGCCTGGGCAAGACGCTGCTGGTCCGGACGATTGCGGACGTGATCGATTGCCGGTTCAACCGGATCCAGTTCACCCCGGACCTGATGCCGGCCGATATCACCGGCACGAACATCCTGGTCGAGGAGGGTGGCTCCCGGGTCTTCAAGTTCCAGCAGGGCCCGGTCTTCGCCAACCTCGTGCTGGCCGACGAGATCAACCGCGCGACGCCCAAGACCCAGTCATCGCTGCTCGAGGCGATGCAGGAGCACCAGGTCACGGTGGCGCGCAACCGCTATGTGCTGGACCCCCCGTTCTTCGTGCTCGCAACGCAGAACCCCCTGGAGATGGAGGGGACCTATCCCCTCCCCGAGGCCCAGTTGGACCGGTTCCTGCTGAAGGTCATGGTCCCCTTCCCCTCCGAGGAGGACCTCGCCCTGATCGTCGACCGGACCACGGGCGCGGACGCCCCGATCGCACAGCCCGTGGCCACCGCGGCCGAGATCGTCGAGATGCAGCGCCTGGCCCGCGCGGTGCCGATCGCCCCCCACGTGACCGCGTACGCGGTGGCGCTGCTCGCCGCGACGCACCCGGACAGCAGTCGGGCTCCGTCGGTCGTGCGCCAGTACGTGCGGTATGGCGGCTCACCGCGCGGGGCGCAGGCGCTCGTGGCCGCCGGCAAGATCCTGGCGCTCATGGACGGCCGCTTCAACGTGTCCGTGGACGACGTCCGGGCCGCCGCGCTCCCGGCGCTCCGTCACCGCGTGATCCTCAACTTCGAGGGCGAGGCCGAGGGGATCACCTCCGAGGCCGTCATCCGCACCATCCTCGACGAGGTGTCGCCGCCAGCCGTCGAGTAGGCAGGCCAAGGCGACCCCGCGACCATGACGCTCTCCCCGACGCCGCCGACCGAGCCGCCCGCCGAGCGGGCTCCGGATGCACCCGTCGTCCCGCGGCCGACGGGCACGAAGGGGTTCCTCCCCAACGCCCTGGACCCCACCGTCTTCGACGAGGGCTTCCTGCGCCAGCTCGAGCGCCTCGGCGTCCTGATGAAGCAACCGGTCCGGGGAGGGCTCAAGGGCGGCCGCCGGAGCGTCAAGCGCGGGCAGTCCGTGGAGTTCGCGGACTACCGTGACTACACCCTGGGGGACGACCTCCGCCAGCTGGACTGGAACGTCTACGCGCGCCTCGAGAAGCTGTTCGTCAAGCTGTTCATCGAAGAGGAGGACGTCACGATCACGTTCCTCCTGGACGCCAGCCCGTCCATGGCCTTCGGGAAGCCGCAGAAGCTGCTGTTCGCGAAACGGGCGGCGGCGGCCCTGGGCTACATTGCCCTCGCCGGCGAGGACCGGGTGGTCGTGGCGGCGCTCACCGGGCGGATGGCGCGGCGACAGGGCGGCCTGCGCGGCTCGGGACGCGTGTTCCGGCTGCTGGCCAACCTGTCCGGGATCCAGCCCGCCGAGGGCTCCACGGACCTGGTCGCGAGTGCCCGCCATGCCGCGGCGATGCTGTCCGGCCGCGGCGTCATCGTCCTGATCTCGGACCTGCTGGACCCGGGCGCAGACCGCGTGATCCGGGAGCTGGCGGCAACCGGGTCCGAGCTGATCGTGCTCCACGCGCTCTCCCCCGACGAGCTGGACCCGCCCCTCGAGGGCGACCTGAAGCTGGTGGACAGCGAGAGCCGGGAGGACGTCGACGTCACCGTTGACCTCGCGACGCTGGACGACTACAAGGCGCGCCTCGCCGCGTGGCAGGAGGGCCTCGCAGACCTC
>Ga0209254_10006535_pt1 | contig 10754 bp, 6 predicted proteins | sample FrelakmetDIP11DI_FD_187148 | JGI IMG/M metagenome (GOLD analysis project Ga0209254, IMG submission 187148) | Freshwater lake sediment microbial communities from the University of Notre Dame, USA, for methane emissions studies - DIP11 DI (SPAdes)... | ecosystem: Environmental > Aquatic >... | reverse complement strand
TCGACTCGGCGTTCCCGTGGAACCGCTGAGAGTGGTCGGCAAGACCGAGCGACGCGGCACCGAGGTGCATTTCCTTGCGGCGAAAGAGATGTTCGGCAACGTGGAGTATCACTACGACATTCTCGCGCGTCGTCTGAGGGAGCTCTCGTTCCTGAACAATGGGGTGAAGATTCTTCTGTCCGATCAACGCACCGGGAAGGAAGATCACTTCGCCTTTACCGGGGGTGTGAGAGGGTTTGTCGAGTACATCAATCGCAACAAAACCGTCCTGCACCATCATGTGTACCACGCAGTGGGAACGCGCGACGGGATCACCGTTGAGGGCGCGATGCAGTGGAACGATTCCTACCAGGAATCAGTTCTGTGTTTCACCAACAACATCCCGCAGCGTGATGGCGGCACGCATCTCACCGGTTTGCGTGCAGCCATGACGCGCACCCTCAATCAGTACATGGACCAGAACGAGGTCGCGAAGAAGGCGAAAGTGGAAACCACAGGGGACGACATGCGCGAAGGCCTCACCTGCGTGCTCTCGGTGAAGGTGCCGGAACCCAAGTTCTCCTCGCAGACCAAGGATAAGCTGGTCTCCTCCGAGGTTCGACCCGTCGTCGAGGAAGTCGTGGCGGAAACCTTGATGACGTTCCTGCTCGAGCACCCGGCAGAGGCCAAGGTCATCACATCGAAGATCATCGATGCGGCTCGCGCCCGGGAAGCAGCCCGAAAAGCGCGCGAGATGACTCGACGCAAGGGTGTGCTGGACGGCATGGGCCTACCCGGCAAGCTCGCCGATTGCCAGGAGAAGGACCCGGCGTTGAGCGAGCTGTATCTCGTCGAAGGCGATTCGGCTGGCGGCTCCGCCAAGCAGGGCCGGGACCGCAAGTTTCAGGCAATTCTCCCCTTGAAGGGCAAGATCCTGAACGTCGAGCGCGCGCGCTTCGACAAGCTGATCTCTTCCCAGGAAATCGCCACACTCATCACGGCTCTGGGCACCGGGATCGGCAAGGATGAATACAAGCCGGAGAAGCTCAGGTACCACCGCATCATCATAATGACCGACGCGGACGTCGACGGGTCGCACATTCGCACGTTGCTGCTGACCTTCTTCTATCGCCACATGCCGGAGTTGGTCGAGGGGGGCCACATCTACATCGCGCAGCCCCCGCTCTACAAGGTCAAGCACGGCAAGCAGGAGCGCTATCTCAAGGACGATCATGAACTCAAGCAGCATCTCTTGCAGATCGCGCTCGATGACGCCGAGCTTACGCCCGGAGCTGGTGCTGATCCGATCGGCCGTGAGCCGCTCGAGAATCTAGCCAAGGAGTATCTGCTGGCCGAGGCAGTGATCGAGCGCGTGGGTCGCCACATCGACCCGCTCGTGTTACACGCCGTCTTTGAAAATCCCAACCTCAGGTTGGACGATGCGTCTCAGGCAGCGGAAGCCGCCCGCACCCTCGCGGTATCGGTCGGGACCGCGGACATCAAGATCGAGGCGCGTTACGACGATCGGACCGAATCCCATCTGCTCGTCATCCGGCGCATACAGCACGGCAACGTTCGCACCACCCATCTGGACCGCGATTTCATACAGAGCGGAGACTACGCGCAACTCGCTCGCACGGGTTCCCTCCTCCAAGGATTGATTCGGGAAGGCGCCACGGTGCGCAGGGGGCAACAAACGCGCTCGGTCTCGGCCTTCAGCGAAGCGCTTGACTGGTTGCTCGAGGAGGCACGTCGAGGCCTTACCGTCCAGCGCTACAAGGGTCTCGGAGAGATGAATCCCGAGCAGCTGTGGGAGACGACGATGGACCCGACGAAGCGCATACTCCTGCGAACGCAGATCGAGGACATGATCTCCGCGGACGAGATCTTCAGCAAGCTCATGGGCGATGTCGTGGAACCGCGCCGGGAATTCATCGAGGCGAATGCGCTGGGCGTGCGCAACCTCGATGTCTGAACATGCTCGGGCGAAGCTGCCGGCTTTTTAGCCGCCGCCCGACTTTCCGCGACGCGCCTTTAGCGGCTTGGCGCTCTTGCGCGGCGCGTCCTTCTTTTCCGCCTTCGGCGCACGCGGTGCGAACTCGAAGCCTACCTTGCCCTGCGGTTGAGCCACCAGAAAGGCCTTAAACTTCCGACCGTTGCGTCTGCTCACGAAGTTGCTTAGCAGGTCAGTTCGGCCTTCGTTGAGCAGCTTCACCATCTGTTCCCGCGCGATCTCCTGCTGGAGGATAATCTTGCCGGACCGGAAGTCGCATTGCTTGAGCGGTGTGTTCGCGCAAAGGTAGCTCAAGCCGTGCTCATAAACGTTGGCACCGCACTTCGGACAGATGCCGAGCGGCTCTTGCTCGGTAAAGTCGATCTCCTCTGACTCATCTCCCTCAGTGCGGCTCTGGCCGAAATCGAACTCGAGCTTGTGGTTCTTAGTCTCCTCGTCGCGGACGATACGCAGGATCGCCGCGAAGGGTCGACCCAGCTTCGAGCGGAATCCCTGCAGAGGTCCGAGCTCCCGTTTGCCGAGCAGCGCCTCGACTTCCTCAATCTCAAACTGACGTCCGCCAGGGGTCTTGGTCATGGAAAAACCGCATTCCTCGCACGCGAACCGGCGGTAGTTTTCACGAACGACTCCACCACAGGTCGGGCAGGCGGTGCTTAGCGTCACGTAATCGCCGGGTACCGTATCGCTGTCGTACTCCTTGGCGCGCTTTACGATCTCAGTCGTCATGCGCGCGATCTCGGCCATGAAAGCTTCCCGCTTGAGGCCACCGCGCTCCATCTGGGCGAGCTTGTACTCCCATTCCCCAGTCAACTCCGGCTGCGTGAGTTCGCTCACGCCGAGGCCGTGGAGCAGCGTCATCAGTTGAAACGCCTTCGCGGTAGGGACGAGCTCTCGGCCCTCCCGCAGTAAGTACTTCTCGCCGATCAAGCCCTCGATGATCTGCGCCCTGGTCGCCGGCGTGCCGAGCCCCTTCTGCGCCATCGCCTCGCGCAGTTCGTCGTCGTCGAGCAGCTTGCCAGCGCCTTCCATCGCTGTCAGCAACGTTCCCTCGTTGTAGCGCGGCGCCGGTTTGGTATGCAATGCGACGGCTTCGACCGTTGCGGCGAGCGGTCGCTCGTCCTTCGCGATGGGGACGAGATTCGCATCTTCGTCGGCCGCTTCCTTGCCATACACCGCGAGCCAGCCGGGGTTCACCAGAACCTTTCCTTCGGTTCGGAAGTGATGCCTTTCAACCTGTGTGACGCGCGTTGTGATGAGGTACTCAGCGGCCGGATAAAACACGGCCAGAAAACGCTTCGCAACTAGGTCGTAGATCCGCTGCTGAACCTCGTTCAGACCCTTCGCCGTTAGCGGGGTTGGTATGATCGCGAAGTGGTCACTCACCTTCGCATTGTCGAAGACGCGCTTGTTTGGCCGCACCCACTTCTGTTTGAGTACTTGGGCGGCGAACTTCTGGTATCCGTCCGCCTCACCGAGCGCCTCGATGGTCCCCGTCACCGTTCCCACGTAATCCTCCGGAAGGTGGCGTGAATCCGTGCGGGGATAGGTCAGCACCTTGTACTTTTCGTACAACTCCTGGGCGATCGACAAAGTTGTCTTGGCGGAAAAGCCGAACCGTCCGTTCGCCTCGCGCTGCAACGACGTCAGATCGAACAGCAGAGGCGAGAGCTGGGTACTCGGCTTCGCCTCTTCCGTCACGCTGCCGGTCTTGCCCTGGCAGGTGGCGACCACCTCCACCGCATCCGCCTCGCGCCAGAGCCTGTTGTCCCTGCTTTCCGGATCGTCCCCGGACCGCTTGAACTTTGGATCGAACCATTTGCCATCGTATGTGCCCGCGCGAGCCGAGAAACTGGCCCTAACCTCCCAGTAAGCCCGTGGCACGAATCTCTTGATGGACTTTTCGCGGTCGACGACGATCGCGAGCGTGGGGGTTTGCACACGACCGACCGTGGTGAGGTAAAAACCACCGCCCTTCGAATTGAAGGCGGTCATCGCCCGTGTGCCGTTGATGCCGACGATCCAGTCTGCCTCCGAGCGGCTGCGGGCAGCGCTCGCGAGCGGCAACATATCTTCGTCTTCCCGCAGCTTAGAGAATCCTTCCCGGATGGCCGCAGGGGTCATGGATTGCAGCCAGAGCCGGCGGATCCGCTGGGTCGCTCGGGCCGCCTGCACGATGTAGCGAAAAATGAGTTCGCCCTCCCTCCCGGCGTCACAAGCATTGACCAACTCCGTCACGTCCTTGCGGCGGATGAGCTGTTTCAAGAGCCGGAGGCGATCGGCGGTCTTTGCAATCGGATGGAGGTCGAACTGCGGGGGAATGACCGGCAGGTGCGTGAAACTCCACTTGCCCCGCTTCACGTCGTATTCCTCCGGAGCGGCGATTTCCAGCAGATGGCCGACCGCGGAAGAAAGGACGTACTGATCCGACTCGTAGTATCCATCGCGCTTGGCAAAGCCGCCGAGCGCCTTGGCGATGTCGTTCGCGACTGAAGGCTTTTCGGCAATGATCAGCCGCTTGCCGGGCGCGAGCGCTTCGGCTTGGGGGTCGGCGGACTTTCGCGCAGAACCGCGCGGTGAGGGGGCCATGAGAGGTCGCGAGGGATCCCGAGGGGCGGGAACGGCCCGGAATGATAAGCGCACGAAATCCAACGGCGCAAGGGCGCGACTCGTGGCCGGGGGGTAGCGCTTCGGTCCCCGATGCTTCAGGCGCGCCGTTGGTACAGCCCCCCCGGCAGCACGGCGATACGTCCAGCGAGTTCCAGTGCCAGGAGTCCCGCAGTGACCGCGTCGGGTGGTAGGCCGGTGCGGCTGCAGAGCGCATCAACGTCGACGGGATCGTAACCGATGTGCGGGAGAAGCCCCGCGACTTCGGGGCAATCGTCGAAGCTCTCCGCCGCCGAGGTATCCGAGACGGACGCTTCGACGCCGAACTCCTCCAGAATATCGGCTGCACTTTCCACCAGCTTAGCGCCTTGTTTGATCAGGGCGTGGCAGCCCTTTGTGAGCGGGGAATGGATAGATCCTGGAATGGCGAATACCTCCCGTCCTTGGTCGAGCGCGCACCGAGCGGTGATCAGCGAACCGCTTTTCATCGCGGCTTCGACTACGAGGCAGCCACGGCTAAGCCCGCTGATGATTCGGTTGCGCCGCGGGAAGTTGCCAGGCAGCGCCCGGGTGCCGAGCGCAAACTCGGAGATGAGCGCGCCGCGTTCCCGGATAGCCTCAGCGAGATCCCGGTTGCGCGCGGGATAAACGCGGTCCGGGCCGGTACCCAAGACCCCGATCGTGCTCCCTTGCCCCGCTAGTGCACCTCGATGCGCGGCAGCGTCGATGCCTTCGGCCAGGCCGCTCACTATCGTCATGCCCGCCTCGCTGAGAGCGCGCGAAAAAGCCTCTGCGTTGTCGAGTCCTTGGGGCGTCGGCGTGCGGCTGCCGACAACTGCCAGCGCGACGGCGCCCAGCAGACGGCGCTGGCCCGCGAGGTACAGGACCGGTGGGGGGTCCGCGATTTCCAGCAGCAGCCGAGGATAGTCCGCGTCGCCCAAGGTCACCAGGTGATGCAGATCGTGGCTGAGCCAGGCAACCGTCGCGTCGATCGCCTCCTGCGGCGGATCGGCCACCAGGCGAGATGCTTGCCGTGAGGGTATCACGCGCTCCAGTTCGTCGCGGCTCTTGTGCAATACAGCATCGGGTGTACCGAACGCGAACAGCAACTTACGCACTGTTTGGCCACCGACCTCCGGAACGAGGCTCAACGCGAGCCATGGCTCCTGGTCGGACGTGAAAGGCATTGAACGCGGTCCTCGAAAAAACGCGAGCGGCCGGGGTTCCGGCCGCTCGATTACGCTGATCCGCAGTATGCTAAGGGCTACCGATGGTGTCCAGCACCTCGACCGGTCGGCTTGACTCGAGGACCAACGCGAACGACACGCGCTCAAACGTTCGAAACACGAAGAGCAGCCCGTAGCGTTCTTTCGGGAGCTTGCTGAGCGGGCTGTTGTCGTTGATGATCGGTCGCGCTACGGCGAATCGCGGTCCGGGCAGGCGGGCCGTCTCCGCCATCGGATTGTTCTGCAATGCGGTCAACTCCTGGGCCGGACCGGGATCCCCCCAGTACGGCGGTCCGCGCCAGGCCGATTGCGTGGTCTCAAGTTCGGCTGGTGTTCCCCAGAAGGGTCGTCCGGTCCGCATGACGCGACGGCGTACCGCCGGGTCACGGTAGATCCCGAGTACGGTGCCTTCGTCCAGCCCGTCGCGCGTGCCGCGGTTCAGGGCCACGATCGAGTTTTGCCCCATTTCCCGAAGATTGCTGTAGGCGGAAATGATGCGACCGTCTATTTGTGCGGCGGGACCATGAGGCGCGTACGCGTAGGGCATCGGCTGCCCGGCAGGAAGAAGACGATCGCCGATGCCAATCTCGCGCTTGACTGAGGCGATCTCGATGGTGCTGATCTCGCCAAACTCGATCACCTTGGCTTCACCGAGATACATCGCACCATAGCCCAGGTATTCACCCGTGTCGGGATCGACAATCGGCGCGGCGGGTCGGTACGCGTGTAGGGTGCTGCCCTGCTCGGGTGCGAGACCCCGAGCGAAGGCTCTGCTGCCATTGCCCATCATGACTCGGTTCTCGTCCCCCGCAACGATTCGCGGAGCTTCGTCGAGCGTGACGGACGGAACAACCAGGGGGCGGCTCAAGAACGGCTCGATGACGGCGGCGGGCACCGTGGGAATCGCGTGGGCGTTAAGTTCTTCGACCCGAACGCGCGGGCTCAAGCGGTCGGCTTGTGCACCTCGAATGACGCGCAAGCGTGGATTGGCGCCGCTGCGATCGAGGACGATCACGTCGCCCGGATAGATCCAGTGAGGATCCTTGACCTGATCCCGGTTGAGATCCCAGAGTTCCGGCCACCGCCAAGGCTCCTTGAGGAATTTCCCCGAAATTCCCCACAGCGTGTCGCCCTTCACCACCGTGTAGCGCTCGGGTGGATCGTCCGCGAGGGTCAGTGCCGCACTCGCGGTGCCGGCGACGCACAGCGCAGTGAACAAAACGACAGATATAATGGACTTAAGCATCGTCTACTCCCGTTCCTTCGAGGCCTTGCTGGCTTTGCTTGCTTGCGGAAGCTTTTTTCGCGCCAAGCCGCCGACTATCGGCGGTGGGTATGGTTGGAAGTTTCCCGCGTGATCAGTGCTGACTAGATGGCAATTCGTTCGATTCTGCATTACCCCGACGATCGGCTGCACCAGGTCGCCGAGCCTGTGGGCGAAGTTACTGAAGAGATCAGGGCGCTCGTCTGCGACCTCGCGGAGACCATGTACGCGGCGCCCGGAATCGGCTTGGCGGCCACGCAGTTGGACGTCCACAAGCGAGTCATCGTGATCGACGTCTCGGAGACGCGTGACCAGCTCCTCGTATTGATCGATCCTGAGATCGTTTCCCAGAGCGGCGTCGCTGAGTTCGAGGAGGGTTGCCTTTCGGTGCCGGGTATCTATGACAAGGTTCAGCGGGCTGAGCGCATCACTGTCCGAGCTCTGGACCGGGAAGGTCGCCCGTTCGAGCTGGATGCGGAGGGACTTCTCGCGGTCTGCATTCAGCATGAAATGGATCATCTGCGGGGGCGCGTTTTCGTGGAATACCTGTCGCGTCTGAAGCAGTCCCGGATTGTCGCGAAACTTCGAAAGCTCCAACGCAAAACGTTCTAATTGCACGACATGAAGACTCGCCTGTCGGACGGTCGCGTTGAACGACTGGAGTCTGCCACGACCGCAGACCAGGCTTGAAGCACGTTTTGCACCCACGATCGAAGCTTCCCTATCTTGATGCGAATCATCTTTGCTGGTACCCCTGCTTTCGCCGCCACTGTGTTGCGCGCCTTGTGCGCCACCCCGCACGAGGTATCGTTAGTGCTCACTCAGCCCGATAGGCCCTATGGAAGAGGTCTCGACACGAAGATGAGTGACGTGAAACGGGCTGCGTTGGAGAGCGGCTTGGTCATCGATCAACCGGCGTCCCTGCGCGATGACGCGGTAGTCGCGCGCCTGCGTGCGGTCCGGGCGGACGTGCTGGTGGTCGCGGCTTACGGACTTCTCCTCCCGCCAGCGGTGCTGAACGCGACGCGACTCGGTTGCATCAACATTCACGCCTCGCTGCTGCCCCGCTGGCGGGGCGCGGCACCCATTGAGCGTGCGCTGCTCGCCGGCGACCAGCAGACCGGAATCTCGATCATGCAAATGGACGCGGGGCTAGACACCGGTCCGGTGCTGCTTGAGCGTCGCGTACCGATTGAGACGAGTGATACGGCGGGAACACTTCGGGAGAGGCTCGCGACCATCGGTGCTGAGGCCATCGTCGAGGCCCTCGGCGCTTTGGAGCGAGGACTACTTATCGCCCGTCCCCAGCCTGAGGCGGGCGTCACCTACGCCCACAAGATTTCCCGCGACGAAGCGCGCCTCGATTGGGCAAAGTCGGCGGTCGAGCTGGAACGGGCTGTTCGTGCCTACAACCCGGCGCCCGGCGCCTACACGACAATAGCTGGACAGACATTGAAAATCTGGCAGGCTAGAGCGGAAGTGGGGGCCACCGGAGCCGACGCAGCGGGAGCGGTGGTGCGGAGCGAGGATGGTGTTCTGGCCATCGCCTGCAGTGAAGGCCTTCTCAGCGTCTCCGAGTTGCAGCGACCGGGAGGCAGACGTCAGCCGGTAGCGGAGTTCCTCCGCGGCTACCCGATGGCGCGGGGCACGCAGCTCGGCACTTGAATACGGCCGAACCGCACGCATTGAGCGGTAGATACTTCCCGCTTCGGAAGTAGAAAAGGAGATCGAACGATGCTGGGTAGCTGGGTCAAGACCTTCATGTTGATGGCCGGAATCGTCGCCCTCTTCGGGGCCATCGGCTATATGCTGGGGGGTGGCGCGGGAATGCTCATCGCCCTTGTTCTGGGCGGTGCAATGAATTTCTGGGCGTACTGGAATTCCGACAAGCTCGTGCTACGCATGTACAACGCGCAGCCGGTGGATGAGACGTCGGCGCCCGAGTTTTATGGGATGGTGCGAGAGCTTGCGCAGCGCGCTGGCTTGCCGATGCCAAGGGTGTTCATAATCCAGGAGGATCAGCCGAATGCCTTCGCTACCGGGCGCAATCCCGAGCATGCCGCCGTGGCCGCGACGACAGGCATCATGCAAGTGCTGACCCCGCGCGAACTGCGCGGCGTGATGGCCCACGAGCTCGCTCATGTCAAGCATCGCGACACCCTGATCAGCACGATATCCGCGACGCTGGCGGGCGCGATTTCCTCGGTAGCGCATCTAGGCATGCTGTTCGGCGGTCAGAATCGCGACGGCGAGCAGGGTGGGAGCAACCCACTGGTCGCAATTCTGGTGATGCTCTTCGCGCCGCTCGCCGCGATGCTGATTCAGTTCGCGATTTCGCGGTCGCGCGAGTTCGAGGCTGACCGGGGTGGCGCCGAAATCTCAGGCGATCCGAAGGCGCTGGCGGCTGCGCTGGACAAGATCGAGCGCTACGCGAAGGGGCTCCCGATGCCGACCGCGGAGCACCATCCCGAGACGGCTCAGATGATGATCATTAACCCCTTGTCGGGCGGCGGACTGAGCGGGCTCTTCAGCACACATCCGTCCACGCAGGAACGCGTGGAACGGTTGCTCTCGATGCCGGGGTGAAAGCAATCCAGGCGCCGCGCCGGCGCCGAATCGATTGATCAGGGTCCAGAAGGCGGCGGCCGGGATCGTCTGCGGGGTTCTCTCTGGTCGCAGTCTGGCGTCGCTTTTCGACGCCCCCGAGCCCTTGCGGCTTGAAGGGTGGGAGCGCGCGGCCTTCCAGGACGCGACCTACGGCACGCTTCGCCATTTGGGCGAGTTGCGCGCTTCTCTCGCGCAACTGTTGCGGCGGCCGCTCAAGCAGACGATTCTGGAATCTCTGCTGCTCGTCGCCCTGTACCAGCTTCGGTATTCCCGCGCCGCGCCCCATGCCGTCGTGGATCACGCTGTGGACTGTGCAGCGGCGATCGGTGTACCTCGCGCGAGGTCGCTCGTGAACGGCGTGCTGCGGAGCTTCCTCCGGGACAAGGACGGGATCATAGGCAGAGCCCACAGCACGGCCGAGGGGAGGTTCTCGTACCCGGCGTGGTGGATCGGCAGGGTGCGTCTCGAATACCCCGGGTGCTGGGAATCTGTCCTCGAAGCCGGAGACGAGCATCCGCCGTTTACGTTACGCGTGCGAGCGGGCCAGACCTCCGTCGAAAGCTATCTCGAAACGCTGCGGGACGGCGGCATCGACGCGCGCCAGGCGGGTGAGAGTGCGGTAACGCTCGCGCGACCTCTCCCGATCGCCGATGTTCCCGGTTTTGCTGCGGGCGTCGTAACAGTGCAGGATGCCGGCGCCCAGCGCGCCGCTCCGCTGCTCGATCTGCAGGACGGGATGCGTGTCTTGGACGCGTGCGCGGCTCCGGGCGGGAAAGCCGGGCATGTTCTTGACCTCGCCCGCGTTCACCTGCTGGCGCTCGATTGCGACACGCTTAGATTGCGACGGGTGCGGGAGAATCTGGACCGACTCGGTCTGACGGCGGACATCGTTCATGGCGACGCGACGACGCCCGGCGAGTGGTGGGATGGGGTGCCTTTTGATCGCATCCTCGCCGATGTGCCCTGCTCCGCCTCCGGCGTGGTACGTCGCCACCCCGACGTGAAGTGGCTGCGGCGTCCGACCGACGTGGCGGGGTTTGCCGCGCGCCAAGCGGTCTTT
>Ga0209254_10006534_pt1 | contig 10754 bp, 7 predicted proteins | sample FrelakmetDIP11DI_FD_187148 | JGI IMG/M metagenome (GOLD analysis project Ga0209254, IMG submission 187148) | Freshwater lake sediment microbial communities from the University of Notre Dame, USA, for methane emissions studies - DIP11 DI (SPAdes)... | ecosystem: Environmental > Aquatic >... | reverse complement strand
CGATCTTGTACAGCGTCAGGTTGATGCGGTGGTCGGTGACCCGGCCCTGCGGGAAGTTGTAGGTGCGGATGCGCTCGGAGCGGTCGCCGGAGCCGATCAGGCTCTTGCGCTGCGAGGCCTCCTTCGCCTGTTGTTCGCGCACCTGCCGGTCCAACAGCCGCGCGGCCAGCACCTTCATCGCCCGCTCGCGGTTCTTGTGCTGCGAACGCTCGTCCTGGCACTCGACCACCAGGCCGGTGGGCAGGTGAGTGATGCGCACCGCGCTCTCGGTCTTCTGCACGTGCTGGCCGCCGGCGCCCGAGGCGCGAAACACGTCGATGCGCAGCTCGGTCGGGTCTATGTTCACGTCCCTTATCTCGTCGGCTTCCGGCAGCACCGCGACCGTCGCCGCCGATGTGTGGATGCGGCCCTGCGCCTCGGTTTCCGGCACGCGCTGCACGCGATGGCCGCCGGATTCGAATTTCAGCTTCGAGTACGCACCGGCACCCTCGATACGGACGATCACCTCCTTGTAGCCGCCGAGGTCGGACTCGTTGGCCGAGATGATCTCGGTGCGCCAGCGATTTCGCTCCGCGTAGCGCATGTACATGCGCAGCAGGTCGCCGGCGAACAGCGCCGATTCGTCGCCGCCGGTGCCGGCGCGGATCTCGAGGAAGACGTTGCGCTCGTCGTTCGGGTCCTTCGGCAGCAGCAGGCGCTGCAACTCGTCCGCCAGCGTCTCGATGCGGCCGCGCGCGGCGTGGATCTCCTCCTCGGCCAGTACCTTCATGTCCGGGTCGGCAAGCATCTCCTGCGCGGCAAGCAGGTCGGCCTGCGCCCGGTTGTAGTCGTGAAACCCGGCCACCACCGGCTCGATCTCCGCGCGCTCCTGGCCCAGCGCGCGGAAGCGGTCCATGTCACGCGCGGCATCCTCGCGCGATAGCAGCGCGTCGATCTCGGCGATCCGCTTCGCCAGCTGGGCGAGCTTGCTGTGCATCGAAGGTTTCATCGCAACGGGGGCGGCAACGGCGACGGCCGCGCGCCGGCGCAGCCGGCACGCTGTCCGTCTGCGGCCAGCTAATGCTCGGGGTGGGAGTAGAAGCGCGACAGCAGCGCAACGAGCTGCGCGCGCGAGGCTTCGTCCTGGCCTGCCGACTGGTGCAGCGCCGAGACCGGCGCGTGCAGGAACTTGTTGGTCAGCGCCTGGGCCAGCTGCTCGATCACCGCTTCGGGCGGCTCGCCGCGGGCCAGCTGCTTCTTGGCGCGGTCGATCTCGTGCGCGCTCAGGGTCTCGGCGCGGTTGCGCAGGCCCTGGATCACCGGCACTGCGGCTCGGGTGCGGATCCAGGCGTCGAAGTCGCGCACCCGCGTCTCGATGATCGCCTCGGCCTGGGCCACCGCCGCCTGGCGGTTCTCGGTGCCGGTGGCGACGATCTTGCCGAGGTCGTCGACCGTGTAGACGTAGACGTCCTCGAGCCGCGCCACTTCCTGCTCGACGTCGCGCGGCACCGCCAGGTCGACGATGAACATCGGCCGGTGGCGACGGTGCTTGACCGCGCGCTCGACCATGCCCAGGCCGATGATCGGCAGCGTGCTGGCCGTGCACGAAACCACGATGTCGAAGCGGGCCAGCTGCTCCGGCAGTTCGGCCAGGCGGATCGCCTCGCCCTGGAAGCGGTGCGCCAGGCTGGTCGCGCGCTCGACGGTGCGGTTGGCCACCGTGATCGACTTCGGCCGGCGGGCGGCGATATGGGTGGCGGTCAGCTCGATCATCTCGCCCGCGCCGACCAGCAGGACCTCGCTCGCGGTCAGTTCGCCGAAGATGCGTTCGGCCACGCGCACGGCCGCGGCGGCCATCGACACCGAATGCGCGCCGATCTCGGTGCTCGACCGCACTTCCTTGGCCACCGCGAAGGTGCGCTGGAACAGGTGATTCAGCAGCAGGCCCAGGCCACCGGCCTCGCGCGACAGCCGCTCCGCCTGTTTCATCTGGCCGAGGATCTGCGGCTCGCCCAGCACCATCGAGTCGAGCCCGCTGGCGACGCGGAAGGCGTGCCGCACCGCGTCGGCCTGCGGCAGCAGGTAGGCCGAGCGGCGGAATTCGTCAGTGTCCAGCCGCTTTTCCTCGGCGACGAAATCGGCCAGCGCCGGGCCGGCCGCTTGTGGCCGCTCGACCGCGCAGTAAAGCTCGGTGCGGTTGCAGGTGGAGACGATCGCGGCCTCGGTCAGCCGGCCGCGACTGTGGTCGGAGAGCCGCTCCCGCATGCGGGCGATGGTGCCGCCGATCTCCTCGGGCACGAACGCCACCCGCTCGCGCAGCGCAAGCGGCGCGGTCTGATGGTTGAGTCCGAGGGTGAGTAGATGCATAAGCCCTTGATTCGCGGCGGGATTATACGAACCGTTCCGGGGGCGGAGTTTGGCCGAGCCCGCACCGACCGCGCTTGACCCACCGCAAGCTATGTCACCGTGGCCGTAACGTCAAGTTGGCCTTGTCGTCCCCGAGCGCGCCGGCAGGCTCAGCGCCCCAGCAGTTCCCGCTCCATCTGCAGGTAGGTGCCGTAGGCGTTGATCCGGTTGGCAACTTCGAAGGCCGGCACGTCGTAGAACGGCAGCCAGTCGGTGGCCTTGTAGGCCTCCTCGAAGGGCACCAGGTCGCGCACCGCCGCGCCCATCGTTTCGCGCAGGTACAGCAGGTACCTGCGCGTCAGTTCGATGTCCGGCCTCGGGTTGCGCGACGCGGCGCCGTGGCCGGGGATCACCATCTTCGGCGCCAGCGGCTCGATGCGGTCGAGCGCCGCCAGCCAGGCCTTGCTGTCGGCCTGGCCGACGAAGGGCAGCCGGCCGGAGAAGTACAGGTCGCCGGCCAGCAGCACGCCGTCGTCCTCGACGAACAGCATGATGTCCTCCGGCGAGTGGGCGCCGGAGACGTCGATCAGCCGCATCTTCAGCCCGCCGAAGGTGAAGGCGATCTGCTCGCCACTGTTGAACTCGAGCCAGCGGTCGGCGCCGACCAGCTGCGTCTGCTCGTTCACGTACGGCGCCAGGTCACGGCGGCGCTGCTCCAGGCGGCTCCCGGTGAACTCGGAGCCGATCGCTGCGCGTCCGGCGGCGTGCGCCCAGATCTCCACGCCTTCGCCCTTCAGCGACTGCAGGCCGTAGAAGTGGTCGGCATGGAAGTGGCTGACGATGACGCGGCGGATCGGCTGCGTCGTGATGGCGGCGATCGCTTTCCTCAACTGCTCTGCCAGCGCCGGCGTGCCGAGCGCGTCGAACACCAGCACACCCTCCGGCGTCACCACGAACGCCGCGTTGGAGTTGAAGGCGCGGTTCTCGCGCGTCGCCATGCCCGGGGCGCCCTGCACGTAGTACACGTGTTCGGAGGCCCGGATCGGCTTCACTTCCTGCGCCACGGCAAGGCCTGCCGCGAGCAGGGCGGCGAGCAGCGCGATGCCGAAGCGGCAGGCGCGGACGATCGTCGAAGTCGCTAAGGCAAGGGTCGGCATCTCGGCGGGTCGGCAGAAGGAGCGGCAGACGCTAGGCTACGCGAATGGCTGCTGTTCGTGGACCGCCAGCGCGTCGGCAGGCCGCACCATGGCGGTAGAGTTGCCGCTGGCCCCGCCGACGATCACCCAGACACCGGAGACCGCCCATGCCTTTCGCCCAGCTCGCTGACGTGCGCCTGTACTACGAACTCGAGGGCGACCCGAAGCTGCCGACGCTGATGCTGTGCAACTCGCTCGGCACGACCCTGGAGATGTGGGCGCCGCAGATGCCCGCCTTTCTCGCCCACTTCCGCGTCCTTCGCTACGACACGCGCGGACACGGCCGCTCCGAGGTCACGCCGGGCGAGTACAGCATCGCGCAGCTTGGCGCGGACGCGGTCGCGCTGCTCGATCATCTCGGCATCCAGCACGCGTCCTTCTGTGGCCTGTCGATGGGCGGCATGACCGGCATGTGGCTGGGAGCAAACCGCCCGGAACGGGTCGACCGGCTGGTGCTGGCCAACACCGGTGCCAAGGTCGGCGACCCGTCGGTCTGGGCGGCGCGGTTCGAGGCGGTGCGCGCCGGCGGCATGGCGGCGATCACGCCGAGCGTGCTCGACCGCTGGTTCACGGCGCGCTACCAGCGGCTGTCGCCGAACGAAGTGCACAAGGTGCGGGCGATGCTGCTCGCCACCTCGCCGGACGGCTACATCGCCAACGGCGCCGCCGTGCGCGACATGGATCAGCGGGCGAACCTGGCGACGATCACCGTGCCGACGCTGGTGATCGCCGGGACTTGCGACGGCTCGACGCCGCCCGAACTCGGCCGCGCGCTGGCGCAGGCGATCGACGGCGCGCGCTACGTCGAGCTCGACGCGGCGCACCTGTCGAACTGGGAGCAGGCCGGCGCCTTCACGGCGGCGGTGCTGTCGTTCCTGTTCGCCGGCGGGCTGAACGAGCGCGCCCGCTTCGCGGCCGGGCTGTCGGTGCGCCGGCCGGTGCTCGGCCCCGAGTATGTCGACCGCTCGATGGCCAACCGCACGGCGTTCAACGCCGAATTCATGGACCTGATGACGCGCTACTGCTGGGGCGAGGTGTGGACCCGCCCCGGCCTGCAGCGCCACACGCGCAGCCTGCTGACCATCGTGATGACGCTGGCGCTGAACCGAATGGACGAGTTCCGGCTGCACGTGCGCGCGGCGCGCAACAACGGCGTCAGCCGTGAGGAGATCAAGGAGGCGCTGATGCAGGCGACGATCTACTGCGGCGTGCCGGCCGGGGTGTCGGCCTTCCGGGCCGCGGCCGAAGTGTTCGCGGAGCAGGATGCCGCGGACGCAGAAACGAAGTGACGCAGCGGCGCGTCGGCTGACCCGAACGCTGTTGTCGGCGCGCCTGCCAGCGCCAGTGGCGCCGGCCCGCAGCGCCGGGCCTCGCTTCACGGGGCAGCGGGGCGGCTGGCCCTGCCCTGCTCGCTTCAGTGACTCGTTGCCCGCCGACGAGCAAGGCCCGATGCGGGGCCGTGCTCAGAAGCACTTCCAGAGCGCGCGGATCCGCTCGCGCCCGAAGCGGCCGGCGCAGTATTCGTACACGACGTCGAGATGCTCGCGGGCGGCCTTGCGGAAGTCCGGGTCGATTTCGCCCACGTCGGGGGCAGCGTTCACCCGCGCGGAGTAGTCGGCGGGCCTGATGTCGATCTCGAGGAACCGGCAGATGGTTTCGACCGAGCTCGGCTGGAACAGCTCCTCGTAGAACAGGAACAGCAGCTCCCCGGCCCCGAACTCGCTTTCGAGGTTCGCGAGCGTCAAGTCGTATCTGGTCCTCGACGTGATGCCGGGCGTGTTCAGCGCCGAGGCGTATGCGTCCTTGACTGCAACGACACCCATGTCCTGATTCAGGCGCAGCTGCGAGTACATGCGCTGCACGGGGTCGCGCATGATGAAGACCACCCTGGGGTTCAGACCCGCCTTCACCAGAGAGCCGCGGACGAACCGAAAGCCGCTCGCCGGAATCAGGCTGTACGACGGGGTGATCTCACCCATGGCCCGGTGCTCGGGCCTGACGTGACGCCCGAAGTAGGCCAGGTAGGCGTTCTCGCCGAGCGATAGCTCGTATCGCTCGATCGCGACCATCAGCGCCGCCCTCTCGACGGGCTCTCCACGCAGGATCTTGTCCAGCAGGGCGCGCAGTCGGTCGAAGCGCGTCTCGCGGTTCTGGCCACTCGTCTCCGGCGCAAACATCGCGTCGAAGACGTGCAATTCCTTGAACGGCGAGATGAAGACAGCCGGATGCCGACTGAGATAACGGTAGAGCCAGGTCGTGCCGCACCGCTGTGCGCCGACGCCAAGAAGAAAGTTCAAGCTCGAGATCCCCGTTCAGTGCGACTGTGGTCCCGGCGGGGACACTACAGGATCGGAACCGCGGCAGGCTTCAGCGCGCTTCGAAGCAAACTGCCGGGAGCGATCGTCAGGTCGAGGCTTGCCGGGCCGCCGGGGTGGTGCAGTTCGCGCGCATTCGATGCATCCGCAGCGCTTGCGCCAACGCGGGAAGAGCGGGACTGGTCAGCGACTGCTTCTGGGGGAATGCGGGAGTGAGATGGTGGCCAAGGACGGAATTGAACCGCCGACACAAGGATTTTCAGTCCTCTGCTCTACCAACTGAGCTACTTGGCCGTGTCGGATGGGTTCCCGCAACGGGAGCCCCAGCGAAGGGCGCGAAGTATAGCCGAGCCGGCCATGTCGGCTACCCGGCTGGGAGCCGGGCAGGGCAGGCTGACGCCAGGCCGGTCGCGTGCAAGCGCCGCTGCGATAATCCGCCGCGTGCAGCAGTCCACCACCTATGACATCGCCGTCGTCGGCGCCGGCGTGGCCGGGCTGGCCGTTGCCGTCGGCAGCGCCCAGCTTGGGCTGCGCACGGCACTGATCGGGCCGCGGGCGCCGACGCATCGTGCCGATGCGGCGGCGCCGTTCGACGTGCGCATCTACGCGGTGGCGCCGGCCGCGGTCGGGCTGCTCGAGCAACTGAAGGTATGGCCGGCGGTCGACGCGTCGCGCGTGCAGCCGGTGGCGAAGATGCGCGTGTTCGGCGACGCCGGAAACGAGCTGAGCCTCGACGCCTACCAGGCGTCGCTGCCGCGACTGGCCACCATCGTCGAGGAAAGCGAACTGCTGCATGCACTCGGCGCAGCGGCGGGGTTTGCCTCCGGGCTGGAGCGGATCGAGGGCACCTTCGACGCCCTGCAGCAGCAGGGCGAGGCGGCGCGATTGCTGCTCGCCGGCGGGCAGGCGATCGACGCGCGGCTGGTGGTGGCGGCTGATGGCGCGCGGTCGGCGGTGCGAGCCGCAGCGGGGATCAACGCGCAGGAACTGTCTTACGAGCAGACCGCGGTAGTCGCCAATTTCGCCTGCGAGCGGCCGCACCACGGCGTGGCCTTGCAGTGGTTCGACCCGGCGGAGGGCGTGATCGCGCTGCTGCCGCTGCCCGGCGATCACGTGTCGCTGGTGTGGTCGGCGCCACGATTGCTGGCCGAGGCCCTGGCCGTCGAGCAGAGCAGCCTCGCCTTTCGCCTGGCCGCGCGCGTGCAGCCTTACCTCGGCGCACTGACGGCAATCGGACCGGCGCAGTCGTTTCCCCTGCGACGGATCACCGTCGACCGGCTGATCGGCACGCGGCTGGCGCTGGTCGGCGACGCGGCGCACGTCGTGCACCCGCTGGCCGGCCAGGGATTGAACTTGGGGCTGGCCGACGTGTCCGAGTTGCTGCGCGTGCTGGCCGGGCGCGAGGACTGGCGCGACCCGGGCGATGCGGTGCTGCTGCGCCGCTACGAGCGGTCGCGGGCCGAGCCGGTGGGCCTGATGAGGCTTGCCACACATGCGCTGGCGCGGCTGTTCGCGCGCGACGACGCGTTAAGCCGCGAGGTCCGCAATCTGGGGCTGTCGGCGGTCAACGCGCTGCCGCCGCTGAAGAATGCGCTGATCCGCCACGCGGCCGGGCCCGAGGCCCGTCCGTGACACCGATATCCCGCGGCTGAGGCCGCGATCGCAAACAGGAAGGAAGACGACGATGAAAAACTGGTTCCTCGCTGCCGTGCTGGCGGCAATCAGCACGATGGCCTTGGCGCAGACACCGCCGCCGGCGGCACGCGGATCGGCGGACGAGAGTGCGGTGCGCGCCCGCGTCGAGCAACGCTTCAACGCCAAGCCCGACTCCGCCACGCGTATGCCGTTCGGCCTGTGGGAAATCGTCATCGGCACCGAGGTCTTCTACGTCGACCAGGACGTGAACTACGCCTTCGTCGGCCGCGTACTCGACGCCAAGACGCGCGACGACCTGACCGCCAAGAAGCGCGACGAACTGCTGCGCGTCGACTTCAAGACGCTGCCGCTGGACCAGGCCGTCAAGATCGTGCGCGGCGACGGCTCGCGCAAGCTGGTCACGTTCGAGGATCCCAACTGCGGCTACTGCAAGAAGCTGTACCGCGACATCGCCGGCCTGAAGAACGTCACGATCTACACGTTCCTCTACCCGATCCTGTCGCAGGACTCGTTCGAGAAGTCCAAGGCGATCTGGTGCGCCAAGGACCGCGCCAAGGCCTGGGACGACATGATGCTCAACGGCAAGGCGGCCCCCGCGCCGGCGGCCGACTGCAAGCACCCGCTGCAGCAGAACATGGAACTGGGCCGCAAGCTGGAGGTCACGGGCACGCCGACGATCGTGTTCGCCGACGGTAGGCGCATGCCGGGCGCGGTGCCGCTCGACAAGATCGAGGCGACCTTCAAGGAAATCGGCGGCAAATAGGCCGGCGGGGCGTCCGCAGCGCGCCGCACCCGGCCATCAGTTGCCGCTAAGCAGTTTCTCCGGCCGTACGCCGCGCGGCACCAGCAGCCACGCCTGCACGTCGTGGCGCTGCCTGCCCGCCGGCGCTGCCGCCTCGGCGCCGAAGCCCCAGAAGAAGTCGAAGCGCAGCGGGCCGCGGATCGCGCCGCCGGTGTCCTGCGCCAGCATCAGTCGCCGCAGCGGCGCGCCGCTCACCGGATGCTCGCTGCTGATCAGCAGCGGCGCGCCGAGCGGGATGAAACGCGGGTCCACGGCGACCGAGTAGCCGGGCGTCAGCGGCACGCCGAGTGCGCCGACCGGCCCGGCATTCGGATCGCCGAGCGGCACCTCGCGGAAGAACACGTAGCTCGGGTTCTCGTTCAGCATTTCGGCGACGCGCTTGGGGTTGGCGCGCGCCCACGCCGTGATGCCCTGCATCGAGGCCTGCTCCAGCGTCAGTTCGCCGCGATCGACCAGCAGGCGGCCGATCGACCGATAGGGGTGCCCGTTGGTGTCGGCATAGCCGACGCGGATCATCGAACCATCGCGGAGCCGCACCCGGCCCGAACCCTGCACCTGGAGGAAGAACGCCTCGATGGCGTCATCGACCCAGACCAGTTCGGTGCCGCGCAACCGCTCCTCGGTCAGCTCGGCGCGCGACCAGTACGGCACGACCCGCGTGCCTTTGTCGGACTGCTGCAGCCGGCCGCGTAGCCGCTGGCTCGCCAGTTCCGGGTACAGCGACGACAGGTCGATGGTCAGCAGGTCGGCCGGCGGACGGTGCAGCGGCACGACGAAGGGCGCAGCGCGGGTGCGGCTGCCGTTCAGGAGCGGCTCGTAGTAGCCGGTCATTCGGCCGCGCGTCTCGGTGGCGAGCAGGCGCGGCTCGGCGCTGCCGTCCTCGAGGGTGACGCTCTCGAACCCGTAGAGATGCGCGATGCCGGGGTGGTTGAGTGAGGCGAGGACCTTCGCCTCGCGCTCGAAGCGGGCGAGTCGGTCGGGGTCGGAGGCGAACGCCTGGGGCAGCAGCTTCAGCGCGACGTCGCGCCCGAGCCGGGTGTCGGTCGCGCGCCACACCTCGCCCATGCCCCCCGCGCCGAGGGGCGAGACGACCGCGTAGGCTCCGAGGTGGGTCCCGGGTTCGAGGGGCAAGGGGTGTTCTACTCCTCGACGAGGCGTCGCCACGAGCGGACGAGGCGGACGGGCTCGGTGACGGCCTCGGAGTCGTACCGCGCGAGGAGGAAGCGCTTGCCGTCTGGCGAACGAACGGCCGCGCCGACGTTCCCGCCGCCCGTCGACGACGCGAAGCCGAACGCCTCCCGGGAGAACGGCAGGCGCTCGGGCGTGCCCAGCTCGAGCGCGTCGCCGCGCGCGGCGACGCTGACCGCGACCGCCCCCTCGGCGTCCACGAAGTAGAGCTCGCGCCCGTCCCCCCGCCAGGTCGGGAGTCGGCCTCCCGAGCGGGACACCTGCCACCTGCGGACGGCTTTCGGGAAGTCGGAGACGAAGACCTCCGCGCGCCCGGTTTCGTCGGACTCGTAGGCGACGAAGCGCCCATCCGGCGAGAGCGCCGCGTTCCGTTCGTTGAAGCGGCTGGTCGTGATGTGGACCACCTTGGACGGGTCCGCCACGGCCACGTACGCCACGTCGAAGCCGGAGCCGGCCTCCTGCGTGACTCCGACCAGGAACGCCTGGTCTGGCGACCAGCCCGTGACGGAGAAGGAGACCTTCTCGAGGAGCGACTGTCGCGAGCCGCTCCCCGAGACCGGCTGGATCCAGAGGGTCGCGCCGGCCCAGCCGCCGACGTTCGAGGCGGACACGGCGAGCCGTGCGCCGTCCGGCGAGAGCGCGGCGGTGAGGTCGCTCCCTGCGGACGCGAACGTGGCACGGGTCACCTGCGCGCGCTGCAGGTCGAGTATCCAGACGTCGGCGTTGGCGCCCGCGGCGTCCGAGCGCACGGCGGCGAGCGTGCGGCCGTCGGCGCCGAGCTGCAGGGCGCCGTAGTAGGACGGCTCTCCCACGGTGGTCGCGTCCTTCCCGGAGCGATCCAGCCAGACGAGCTGCGTCTGCCGGAGACGGTGTCGGCGGTAGACGACCAGTCCGGCCCCGGACACGGAGTACTGACCGAGGTCGCGGGGGTTGTAGAACTCCACCCCGTCGGCGAGCGGAGACGCCTGTCCTTGCAGGACTTGTTTCGCGGCGTCGAGGCGCTGCGCGACCAGGTTGCCGTCGATCACGGTGAAGAGGTGCCCGTCGGCGTACTGTGGGTTGGAGCCCCGCTCGAGCAGGGTCGTCGCCGCACCACCGTCCAGAGAGCCGACCGCGATCGAGCCGAACGGCGCGCTCGCGCTCCCTCGCACCGTGAAGAGGAAGTGGCGTCCGTCGGGTAGGAACCAGGGGTTGCGGTGCGTGACGTCCGCCGCCGCCGTGCTCGTCGTGGGCGTGGGAGTGCCACCTCCCGCGGGAACTTTCACGAGCGGG
>Ga0209254_10006533_pt1 | contig 10755 bp, 11 predicted proteins | sample FrelakmetDIP11DI_FD_187148 | JGI IMG/M metagenome (GOLD analysis project Ga0209254, IMG submission 187148) | Freshwater lake sediment microbial communities from the University of Notre Dame, USA, for methane emissions studies - DIP11 DI (SPAdes)... | ecosystem: Environmental > Aquatic >... | reverse complement strand
CGCCACATGCAGGCCCTCGGCGCATACGGTTTTTTATCTTCCGTAAAAGGGAAGAAGCACTTTCTGAAATATATTCCGGAAGGGTTAAGGCTGCTCAGGGAAGACCTCTCCGAAGCAAACAATGAGTATCCCATATTGGATAAGTTGGTCAAAAAGTTTTAACCCATATTATTCTTGCAATAGAGAGGATGTGAGACGGAGAGAGAGTATTTGAGCGGATTTTTTTGCCGATAGTCAACTATACATTCTGAAAAAAAGAGGCAAAAGCCTCGCAGGGAGGAACGACCGAGAATGAGCGAAAATATTCTCTCTCCGTCTATTCCGTAAAAAATTTATAAATACTGTGAGTTAAGCCTCTATACAATCTCCAGAATACTGACCTCGAAGATCAGCTCTTTCCCTGACAGCGGATGATTGAAGTCCAGCGTCACCGACAAAGATGATACACGTGTGACTGTGGCTGTTGTGGACTGACCGTTTTCCCTGGGGACCTCGTAATGAAGGCCGATTTCGGGGCTCCAGTCCTCAGAAAATTTATCGCGCGTTACCTCCAGCACCCATTCTTCATGACGCGGGCCGTAGGCTTTCTCTGCCGCGACACGTATGGTGTTCGTCTCACCGACTTTCATCCCTGCAACAGCCTCGTCAAGCCCCTTTATAACGTCTCCCTTGCCCACGACCAATTCAAGGGGCTTGCCGGCGGTGGAAGCGTCGATCACCGTACCATTCGCCAGTTTGCACGTGTAATGAACCTTTACCGTATCGTCCTTCCTGACCTTTACTCTCCGTTTTGCCATACTTATTCCTTTCCTTCCGCTTTATGTAATAATCCTTTAATCAATTCTACCGCTTCAGGGATTGCCTTTTCCACTGCCCCGGTGCACTTGTCGGAAATCGTAGTGACGTCTTCCGCTTCGATTGCAACAATGATAATATCCTTCGGCATGGCATCAGGGAAAAGCTTCTGCCCCAATGCAAGCATCGTCGGGAAATCCATATTGAGATGTGTAGAATAAGAATGGAGGGTCTGTCTTTCTTTAAAATCTTCCAGGGCAAATTGATAGACTGCCCCCGCCTTCCCTCCCCCGCCTTGAATGGCATCGACCAGGATTACTCTGTCACGGCCTGCGATAGCATCGAGGATATCAAGCCCTGATATGTCTCCTATAAGGTCAACGTCTTCACCTAAATGCTCTTTGCTGAGCGCTTCAATGATATGCGGGCCTGCGCCGTCGTCAGCGCGAAGCAGGTTGCCTATTCCAATAATTGACGTTTTCAACAGAGACTTCGTTTAATGCAGGGATTCATAATCCGGATGGTCATATAAAATTGCCATGCGGTTCACAATCCATCTGAAGGCAAGAACTCCCATGGTGATTACCCCGATGGTAAGCACTACCTCGGTCCATAACGGGTAGTACCGTTCCGGAGCATTCCAGTTGAAGGCCACCAGAGAGGTGTTCACCCTGTTCAGTATAATGCCGACAACAGTCAGCAGGGCTGTCCATCGGGTAATGACAACATTGTCGTACCTGACTCCATAGGCAAAGAGAAACGCGGGCAGGATGACAAAACAGATGATCTCAAACAGGAACCAGTATCCATAAGGGGTATTGAGGAGATGCCAGTGGCCCGCATGCGCCAGCCCGAACAGTTTCAGGAAAAAATAGGTGACCAGCGCGGCAGATGCTCCTTTCCCGAGGCTGATAGTAAGCCTGTCAAACTCGGCGTGATCAAAATGTTCCATCTGCTTCTTGAAAACCCTGTGGGTAAGCGAACTCTCGACAATCACCATGGAAAGCCCTGCGATGATAGCCGATAGAAGGAAATAGACCGGAAGGAGTTCAGAATACCAGAGCGGATGGAGTTTTCCCGGCGCGACCAGGAATAACGCACCCAGCGCTGACTGGTGACCGCCCGCGATAATCACACCGAACACGGTGGCCCAGACCGCAAGCTTGCTGAACCACTCACGAAATTTCCTGAGGTTAAGCCATTCGAAAAGTGCCGGACTCCATTCAACAAGCAGCGCCATAATATACAGCGCAAAATGCCATGCGATCAGGAACATGATCGATGTAAGCCCGTAGGAGACAACCATGGGATACGGAAGACGGTAATAGCGTCCGAGGTCAAACAGAAGCGCGAATACCGCGAAGATATATCCGAGGAGGCTCGTGAGGATCGCAGGCCTGATGAAGTGATGGTATTGCTTCATCCCGAAAATGTAATAGGCAGTGCCCATCACAAAACCGCCGGCAGCCAATACGATGCCGCATAATATGTCGACCCCGATCCATATGCCCCACGGATTGGTGTCGGTAAGGTTTGTGGAAGCTCCGAGGCCAAACACCAGCCGGTATATCATGACCGGGATTGCTACGGAAAGAATAAGCGCGGCAATCCCGTTGGATATGGTGAGATTACTTTTCACATATTCCCTGAAAGTCATCCCGAGGAATATATTCTTTCGTATCCATGAAGGTGAATCAGGTCTTTTTTCCATGTTCCTCCGCCTTATCCCCGGACGACGGTTTTCCGTCTTTTGCATGTGTGCCCTTTAATTTTGACAGCGCGTAAAATGCGGCAAAGACCAATGGCCAGACAGCGATCACTTCGAATACCTTTGTCATGAAGAGGAACCCCTTGCTCGTGCTCGGGATGGATTTTTTCCCGATGTCTGTCCTGAACCCGATCTCCTCAAACGGGACCGCAGAGAGATAAAGCCAGCTGGTCCCTCCGACTTCATGCTCGCCATAGACATGGTCCACATATTTTTGGGGATTATTCCGTATCCTTTCGTGAGCAAGATTGACAAGATCGCTTCTCTTCCCGAACCTCAGGGTCTCAGTCGGGCAAATCTCAACACACGCGGGGACCTTACCCTCCTTGCTGATCCTGTCAAAACAGAATGTACATTTGGTAACCCTCGGGCTGATGGGTTCATTGTACTCATATGCAGGAATGTCAAAGGGGCAGGCGACCATGCAGTAACGGCAACCGACACACACGTCGGGATTATAGGTAACCGGGCCTTTTTTTGTCTTTTTGAATGCATCGACGAAACATGCAGAAAGACAGCCGGGTTCTTCGCAGTGCATACACTGTTTTTTGACGTATATCGGGGTCGAATCGTTATGGTTGGTGAATCGGTTTACCACAGTAAACGCCGGGGCATGGGTCCTCCTGATATTCTGAAACACCGATTTATCTTCAAAGGATTTAATCGGCTGATTGGGGTTTTTGTTCCATTCATTGCACGCCCATTCGCACCTCCTGCACCCTATGCAGAACGTCGTGTCAACGAGCACCCCATAGCGTTCGGAATTCCCCGTGGTCCCCTCAGCGGCAGATGCGCTCTTGCCGACGAGGGCGGTCCCAGCAATCACCGCTGTGCGCTTTAAGAATTCTCTCCTGCCGATTCCCATAGACCAGCCTCCGCCCTACAATTTCCTGCGTGTACTCAGAAACTTATAAAAAATGATAAAAAGAAACAGTGATCCGACTGCGATCATATATTCATAGCCTTTTCCGGTAAAGAGTTGCTCTATCGCATACATATCTATCCTCCTGTTCCGGACAGCAGCTCTTCTGTCCCTGAGAGAATGTCCTTCGGTCTTACCGTTTTTTCCTTATGGCAATCCTTGCACCCTGTTTGTTTGAGTCCCATTTTCTGGTGGCATCCCAGACACTGCCGGTGATACGCCGCCAGGAGTCTCGGCCTGTTTATGTTCCGGGAGTCAAACGTGATGGAATGACAGTTTCTGCAGTAGGGAGGCTTTCCTTTCTGCACCTCGGCATCGGCCCGGCTCTGATGGTGGCATCCATCGCAGATTGTCTGCATGTTCCGGTGAAAATATGTCGCCACTTTGCTCTCATTCGAGGCAATAATCAGTTTTTGAATAATCTTCCGGTGCGGAAACTCGGACGGCTCGTATTCTTTTTCAAGAATCTTTATCGTGACCTTTTCCGGTACCTTCTCAGTGTCGAGAGCGGCAGGAGCAATAGATTTTGCCGTAACATCGCCTTCTTTTTTCCCGTTGTGACAGATGGAACAAACCGATTTCTGTGGCCCCTTGGACTGAAGATCGACATCAAGCATATAGTGATGACACCCCGCACAGTCTTTCCCCGATTTTCTTGTCTTGTGACAGCCCGCACAGCTCGTCCCCGACCGAACATCGTGATACGCATCCGCCACGTTTATCCACTTGCCTTCAGGTCTGCCGGTAAGCCCATGGCATTTTTTGCATGCATTGAGCGTCTCATGGTGACAGGCCCTGCATGAGCCGGTATTCTTCTGGTGAAATTCATGATTAAAGGGAACCCCTTTCATCTTGCCGTCTTCAATAGTGATAAAGGGTCTCTTTGGCTGATCACGGTCAGGCCGCCGGATATCCGCAAGTTCCCGAACAGACTTGTACTTCCCGGTATGACATTTTGCACACTCAAGCGGTCCCGCCTTCAGACCTCTATCGGTATAAAATAAATGGCAGTTTACACATTGCGCATGAGAAACGCTCCTCATCGTCATACCCTTTTTCTCAATAGCGCCCCTTTCCGCAGCCAGTGAAGGACCTCTCTGCTTCTTCTCGTCATGGCAATACGAGCAGGACTGTTCGGTCCCCTGTTCGTACACAAGCTCCTTGTCCTCTTTGTCATAACTGTGGTGGCAGAGATCGCATTTATTGTTGAGTTTCCTGACATGCTGGTCATGGAACGCGAAATCGAATGCCACAACAGGGAAAGAACTCTTACGCTGCTCGGATTTTTTCACATGGCATTCTCCGCATGTGACCGGGCCTGCCTTCTTTTTCTCCGTTATGTTCTTCTGATGGCATACAATACATTTTTCATGATACGCGTTCATGAAGGCTTTTTTATCCTTTCCAATTATTTTGAAAGGATATGCGAAGAGGAGATTTTCTTCTCCGTCACGGGGGTGACATGTCTTACACCCTTCCTTTTTGTACACTTCGGTATGTTTCCCGTGGTCAAAGAGAACCGAAGGCCGTTCGAGCTGACCGAAGATCTCCGCATGGGCGATCACAAGTTTGCTGCCGGGTTTCCCTGCAGTCTCCGTTTTCTTTTCTGACGAATAACTGTCCCGGGACCATCCCGCAAAAAAGAGAAGCCCGATCGCGTAGATAATGAGCGACAGGATTGCGATCTTCCTTCTCATTCTTTTTCCGCCTTAGCCGGTTTGATAACCTTCAGGTCTTCAGGGATCTCCATCGTCTCCACCAGCACCTCGCTGATGAACATGACATGCATATCGAGTTTGTAATATTTAATCATCTCTTCTATGGTCTTATGACAACTGTGGCACGGGGCGATAATGGTCTTTGCGCCTGTAGCCCTAAACTGCTCAATCTTGGCACGGCCTCCCTCCATCCTGATGAACTTCCAGGGAGGGCCATAGTTGATGACCCCGGAGCCTGCACAACAGCAATAATTGTGCTCAAGTCTCGGGTTTACGTCCCTGAAGTCCTCGCATGTCCACTTCACAATAGAGCGGAGCATGTCTCCCATTCCTCTGTTTCTGACAATACTGCACGGATCCTGTACTGTCACAGGCCCCGGTAGTTTCTTTGCGATTTTTAGTTTCCCGTCCCTGATAAGCTCATAGAAAACCTGTGTCGGCTGAAGATACGTAATCGGTGGTTCTTTCCAGCCCAGCCACCGCGAACCGTCATACACCGCTGCCCTGAACGAATGTCCGCATTCGCTTGTCATGATTTTTTTGACCTTCAGTTTCAACGCTGCATCAAAATGCTTCCTCTCGGCCATGCCCATGATCTCATGGTCTCCTGCGTGCATTGCCTGGTTCGTGCTGTCCCATCCGTCAAAGGAAGGCATTGTCCAGTCGACACGGGCGACGTTAAGAATTTTCGCAATATTCGAAAGAAGGTTCGTCTTGAATTTTGCCTCAAGGCTGTGGGGGGAATACATTACCTCTGCTCCCTCTTTATCAAGGGGAATCCGGGCGTTTCTGATGTCCATCCTCAGTTCTTCCTCGATGAACTGAACGGTATCAACCCAGTCGTCCTGGCCCACCCATGCCTGCCCGTAGGTATAACTCTGACTGTTGGACTGGTCCTGCAGGTATTGGGGCACTACGCCCAGAAGGCCGCAGATGCGTCTGACCAGTATCATCAGGTAACCCATGTCGATGCCGAAAGGACAATACATACTGCACCGGCGGCAGATATTGCACTCTGCAAATGCGATCCTTGCGTATTGCTTTATTGTTTCTGCATCGACTTTCCCTTTTTTCCCGATCATATCCCACAACGTTTGTCTGACCTTGGCAACAGGGGCATAGCTCGGGTCCCTGTCATAAGAGATATAGAAATGGCATGCCTCGGAACATAACCCGCAGTGGATGCAGGTCTCCAGATATGCCTTTAATCTCCCAGCCGCTTCTTTTTCGAGAACCCACTTAATGGTCTTCTCGATTTTTTCAGGGGTAAGTTTTTTTGCCGACTCGTCAAAGCCGGGATCGGAGACGGGTTTTCTGGCCATCTTAAGCATGCAACACTCTCTTTAATGTTCTATTTTTATTCATTTAATAATCCCTGGAGTGGCGGAATACACCAAACTCGGATCCTGTATGCGCCCTCGTCAGCCAGAAAAAAAACATGTGGCTCAACCGTGTAAACGGGATTGCCATAAGCATGATTTCTCCTAAAATGATGTGAAGCATCACCATCGGCCTGTAGTCAAATAACAGCTGGTGGAATGCAAGAAATCCTGTAATAAAAGGCGCTGCAACGATCCCCAGTATGAGATAATCCGAAGCAAAGGTAACAAACCTGACTTCCGGGGCGATGAGTCTTCTCAGCAGGAAAAAGAGAGAACAGGCAATTACGGTAAGCGTCATTATGTCGCCCAGTGTCTCCGGCAGTGTCCACCATCGTATCCCCCAGGAGTTATACAGGATCATATTATGTGCGAGAAGAAATACAGGCGTCACAAGAAGGCAGATATGGAAGAGAAACGTCATCAGAGTTACCCATGGCCGTTTTCTCCAGGTAGTGCTCGCGTATGGGATGACCCAGTGAAAGATGGAGCGCAGGCTATATTTTACGCTAAGATAGGGATAGACCACCTTATCTTTCTTCGCCAGGGAAATCAGCGAGAGAACCCTGTAGATGCTGCCGCCGATGAATATGATGAACGAAACCCAAACCATCGGGCCTTTTAAAAAATCATACACAACCTGACTTGTCAGAAATTCATACATATTAAAGCTCACTCACAGGAGTGACTCTCCGATAATATTTCCCGTCCTGTATGCCCCGCACCAGAATCTTTTCTCCATCGGGGCTGAACACAGGATCCCACACAGCCTCATATTGTGAAGTTCCCGCTTTTCCGTCAAGCACGAGACAAAACGTGCCGTTTCTTTCTGCTTTTGCCGCTACTTTACCACTGTCAGGGCTGAACACAGGGTCCCATATCATGTCGAAATGCTCGCTCCATGGATTGCCGTCAACCGCAATGGTATACCGGTTATCCTCTTTGACAATCGCAGCCACTCTGCTGCTATCCGGGCTGAACGTCGGAGACAGTACCGCATCGGTAAAGGTACGCGGCCACGGTGTTCCGTCGATTGCCGCTGTCCACAAACCGAAGTCAGTGGCAACAACCGCGGCAATCTTCCTGCCGTCTGGACTGAATCTCTGATGCCATACCTGCGAAAACCTCCTGTCCCAGACAGGTTTGCCGTTCATTGCCAGTGTCCAGCCTCCTGTTGTCTTGACCGGCGCGACCACGTCATCACTGCCCGGTTTGAAGAGGGGCTCCCACACACAGAAGAAGGTCTCAGGCCATGGGGTTTCGTCTACCGCAACAGTAAACTCAAGATGCCCCAATTTTACGCCTGCTGCCGCTTTACTGCTGTCAGAACTAAAGGCTATTCCCCAAATAGCGAGAAATTTGTTTCCCCATGCTTTTCCGTCCACCGCAACCGTAAGCGCTCCGTCGGCATATCCGAAGATGTCCAGCGAGGCAAGCCGCTTTATTTTCACCTTGGATGCAGTCCGCTTACCGTCGGGACTCAGGATGACATCTCTCGCTTCAACAAATTTGTGTTCCCAGGCCTTACCGTTTAAGGAAATACCGAATTCGTTATCTTTCTTTATGTTTACTGCGATGCTCTTTCCATCACGACTGGAAGTCAGGTTCCATACAAAATCATATGTTTCTTCCCAAGGTTTCTGATCAACAATGATCGTCCACTCATAGTTCTGCAATGCAGCACACACCATACGGTCATCCGGAGAAAATCTGAGAGGCCATACCCTTTCATAGGTAGCTTCCCAGGGTTTGCCGTTTATACAGGGAGTGGCTTTCTTGTTCTCGATCTCAACGACGGCTGCAATTTTCTCACCGTCATCGCTCACGACAAACTCATGGACGACTGGGAAGGTATTCCTCCATCCGTTAACATCGGCGATGCATTTCTCTTTTGTCTCCCAGTCCCAGTTATCCGGTCGCTTCATGCATCTTCCTTCAAGGTCCGCCGTACTTTTTCCCGTGAAATTGAACTATCTGTCACTATAATATAAATACCACCATAGAATTAATAATAACATTTCCAAATTCAGAATATTAAGCTACTCAGTGTCATCTTTTCCCTTACGTTACAGCACGCGCTCCATCGAAAAAAGGGGCAATTCTTCCCCATATTTCTTTTATCGCATCGGACACCTCACCGCAGGGATATTCGACCACAGATTGCCCATGAATCATTGCCTTGGTAACCACTGAATCATAGGGGATTCGCCCTGCTATTGGGATGCCCTTTTCATAGCCTCAATATTCCGAACTATTTCCCATCTTCACAAGAAGGCGTTTCACAGGGTATTTTGCTGCCACAGCAGGTTTCGCTCTTCCCGCAACGCGGCTGAGAACGGAGCCCGGAACCAGCGCTCTTTAGAATAAAGCCGCTTCCTCCTGATATAACCCGCCGGACTGTTCCCTTGCATTCTGCGCATGTTTCGATCGGAAGATCGCGCATCGACTGGTTCATCTCGAATTGCCTGCCGCAGGTATCACAAACATATTCATAGATTGGCATATTATTTTCTCCCCTTGTTCGTGTTCAGGTTCAGAAGAGGGGCCATGACGGTTTCAAACGCCTTCGCTGTTTCGGAATCAGCAACATACTGCAGAAAAGGCCTTCCGCTATCGCTGTGTTCGACAACTTTCGGGTCGATTGGTATCTTTCCCAAAAAAGGCACCTCCATTTCCGATGCCATTTTCTCTCCCCCGCCTGTTTTGAAAATATCAATGGAAGCACTGCAATGCGGACAGACAAAACCGCTCATATTTTCTATGACACCAAGAACAGGCAATTGAACCTGCCGGCAGAAGGAAATAGATTTCCTGACATCGTTCAGTGCGACGTCCTGAGGAGTGGTAACAATAACAGCCCCGTCTGCTCCTTCCAGGAGCTGGGAGATTGAGATGAGTTCATCCCCTGTTCCGGGCGGGCAGTCTATGATGAGATAATCGAGGATGCCCCATCTGACATCGGTGAGAAACTGCCTGATGAGGCTGTGCTTCAGCGGCTCCCTCCATATTACCGCATCTCTCCCGTCACGGATGAGGAATCCGATAGACATCACTTTCAGCGTATTGCTGTACTCAACAGGCATCATTCCTTCCTCATATTGTTTCAGCGGAGATCCCTCAAGACCGACCATGCCCGGTATGCTCGGTCCGTGGATATCGATATCCAGGAGCCCGACCTGTTTGCCCTTCAGGGAAAGACCGACAGCGATATTCGCGGCAATAGAACTCTTACCTACGCCACCTTTGCCCGACATCACCATTATCTTATGGTCTATATCGCAAAGGTTCTCCTCAAGCATAAGCTTTTCTTTCAGTTCTTCAATCTCCTCCTTACCAATACGTTTGCGGGATGGACAGACATTTTCGGCTCCTTTGTCTTCATGTGCATTGTTCATAGCATAGCTCCTTACGATTTATTGTTATCCCTTTCAACAGACGCAATGAAACCCCCGCGAAAAGAATACAGGCCATAATCGTGTACTTCTTAGATATTGCAAAAAAATACCAGATGGTGGTTACTCGAAATAAGACAGCTAAATGGTTAAGGATATTCACCGGCCGGTCTATAATCTCTTTCCCGGCCTTCAGCGTTTCACGCAAAGCACATGCCGTCTGACAGATATTGGCGTGAAAGACATCGAAACATTTCTGACCGATCTTTATCTACGGTAAATAGCCATCCGCAATGCTGTCCAAGATAACTTTTGTAGATACCCACGGGCAAGCCCGTGGCACTTTAACTGAGTGCAAGCTTCGCTTGACCGGCTTCGCCGGAAAGCCTCCGCTTCGCTCCGGGACGCATTCACCCACGGGTAAACACCGTGGAACTCTGCGACCCATTAGAAATAAATCTCCTTACCGGATAAACACTGACCGGTTACGAGAGGCACAAAGGTCGTCAGGTTCCGCTGCTAATACGGATGTGTCCCGAGAATCACCTCTTTGTTAAACTTTGTTTCGATCTTCTTTTTGATATCCTCAAGATCGATTGGGCATTTTGCCGTCTGTGCGGCCTTCATTACACAGGTGCCAAGATGAATCGCATCAAAATCCCTGTCATAGAGCTTCCCCATATCCATCATCAAGGCAACTTTCGGCATCAACACTCCGGGGCAACCGCCGCAGTCATCCATGGCTATCACTTCGACGTCGTAATCTTTCCAGCGCTCATAC
>Ga0209254_10006532_pt1 | contig 10756 bp, 11 predicted proteins | sample FrelakmetDIP11DI_FD_187148 | JGI IMG/M metagenome (GOLD analysis project Ga0209254, IMG submission 187148) | Freshwater lake sediment microbial communities from the University of Notre Dame, USA, for methane emissions studies - DIP11 DI (SPAdes)... | ecosystem: Environmental > Aquatic >... | reverse complement strand
GTGATCGACGTCCTCGAGATCGTGCCCGGGAAGGGCGGCATCTTCGACGTGCACGTCGACGGTGCGCTCGTCTTCACGAAGTCGATGATCGGTCGCTATCCGCAGCCGGACGACGTCGTCCCGCTGCTGCGCGAGCGCCTCGCAGCCGGCTGACGGCCGGCTATCCCTCGCCGAGCCGGGGAGCCGGACGCCGGCCGCCGGCGGCGTCGCGTCCCGGCGCGAGCGGCTGGAAGACGCCCCAGCCGAGTAACGGGAACACGCCGGCGACGAGGAAGGCCGTCCGCCACGATGTGGCGGCGACGAGGGCGGCAAAGCCGATCGGCGCAGCGATGCCGGCGATCCCGAGCATCGTCTGCTGAAAGCCGAGGGCCGCTCCGCTCGCACGCGTGCCGGCCATCTCCGCGGCGGCGACGAACGAGAGCCCGTTCCACGAGAGCCCGATCCCTCCGGCCACGATCAGGACCGGCACGAGGGCCCACGAAGGGGCCCGCGAGAGCACACCGACGGCCAGGAGGCCGGCGGTGACGGCGAGGGCGAGCCGCCGGAGCGGCACGATCCGGGAGCCGAGGAGATCGGACCAGTGGCCCGCGAAGATCCGGAAGGCGCCGCCGAGCACCTGGGAGGCGGCCAGCACGAGCGCCGCAGCGCCGGTCGTGAAGCCCCGGCCCTCGTGGAGGAACAACACCGTGAAGCTCATCGTCGCCGTCTGGCCGACGATGATCAGCGCGCTGCCCGACGACACGAGCCAGATCGGCCGACTGCGCAGCGGGGCCGCGAGGTCGAGCGGCACAGTCGTCGTCCGTGCCTCCCGCGCGGGGCTGCGCAGCAGTGTGGCCCCGGCGATCGCACCGACGCCGCACGCGGCGGCCAGCGCAGCAAAGGTCCAGCCGAGGCCGGCGGCGGCGGCGAGCGCCGGGAGGACGAGTGCCGCGATCAGGCCGCCGAGGGGCACGTTCGCCTGCCGGATCCCGAGCGCGAGCCCTCGCTCCGACGGGTCGAACCACTGCATCACGGCGCGTCCGCTCGCCGCGTTGACGCTCGCGCTGAGCGCGCCTGCTGCTGCGAGCAGGACGACGAGCTCGCCGTAGCCCCGGGCGAGCCCCACCGCCGCGAGCGCGAGCGCGGAGGCGCCGAGCCCCAACGGGAGGACGATCCGCTCTCCGACCCTGTCCGCGAGCAGCCCCCAGGGCAGCAAGGTCGGCGTCATCCCGATCGTGAACGCCGCGAGGACGATCCCGGTCTCGGCGATCGTGAGCTGGAACTCGGCGCGCAGCTCGGGTGCGAGCACGGCGACGCTGAACATCGCCGCCGAGACACAGGCCTGGGCCACCGTCCCGACGCCGAGCACGACCCACCGGTAGCCGGGCGCAGCCACGACCGGACGCTAGCAGCCGGTCTGCAGCGAGCCCGCGGGCCCCGGCGGCGAACCTGGACCACGAAAATGCACCGAGCCGGTGATCCCCTTCGAGTGCCAGGGCCGGCTGACCTGTCGCCGAAGCGACCTGCCTGCTGGCCGACTCTCTGGCGCTTCAGTTGACTTGCGTCGCCTGCTGCGCTGGAGACTCCGTGCTCGGTGCTCGACCAACCTACGCCGCGACGGAGGCCTCTGTCAACGGCCGCCAGGACGAATGTCCGCACATTGCGGGAATTGCGTGGCGCGTGCGCTCATTTCCGATCAATCATCTAGGATCGCCGGTCGATGACCGCTCATCGCATCGACGGAGATGCTCTCGCCGCCGAGCTGCGCGCGCGGGTCGAGACCGACGCGACCGAGCTCGAGGCGTCGGGCGTCGTGCCGGGCCTCGCGACGGTGCTCGTCGGGGACGAGTACGCCGCCGAGGCCTACGAGCGGCGGGTGCGGCGCCTCGCAGAGGAGCTCGGCTGCCGCTACACCCACGAGCGGCTGCCCGCCGACGCGGAGGAGGCGGAGGCGCTCGCGGTCGTCGGCAAGCTCAACGCCGACCCGCGCGTCTCCGGGATTCTCATCCTGCGGCCACTGCCGCCACAGGTGAACGAGGGGCACGTGTACCGGACGCTCGACCCGCTCAAGGACATCGAGGCAGTGCACCCCGACAACGCCGGGCTGCTCGCGCTCGGGCAGCCCCGCTTCGTGCCGTCGACGCCGTCGTCCGTCTTCTGGATGCTCGACCGCTACGTCGAGGAGAGTGGCCGCGATCCGAAGACCTTCTACAACGGCCTCGACCTCGTGCTCGTCGGCCGCTCGAACAACGTCGGCAAGCCCGCGCTCTGGCTCGGCCTCGCGCGGGGGGCCACGGTGATCAGCGCGCACCACCACACGGCTGCGGCAGGCCGGCTGGAGCGCCACACGCGCGAGGCCGACATCCTCGTGGTGGCAGCGGGCGTGCCACACCTGATCACGGGCGAGATGGTGAAGCCGGGCGCGATCGTGATCGACGTCGGCATCAACCCGTTGCGCGATCCGGAGACCGGCAAGGTGCGGATGGTCGGCGATGTCGACACCGAATCGGTCGCCGCCGTGGCGGAGGCCGTCTCGCCGGTGCCCGGGGGCGTCGGGCCGATCACCGACGTGACGCTGCTCGCGAATACCGTGCTCGCGGCCCGTCTCCAGGCCCGTCGGCACGAGGCCTGACCCGCCGCGCCGCTCTCGCGCGTGCGTCGCCGTAAGACCACCGCATGTCCGATGTTGGCGGAGCCCGCCGAGCCCGAGGCCGACGAGGTCGACCGCCTCTCTGGCGTCGACCCGTCAGACTGACCGCATGGCAGATCTGGTAGCGGGTGTCGACGGGTGCAAGCGCGGCTGGGTTGCCGTGGTGCTGATCGACGGTCGCTTCCGTGAGGCGCGCCTGCTCGAGGGTGCCGAGTCGGCGTTCGCCGAGCTCGCGGATGTGTCGAGGATCGCGATCGACGTCCCGATCGGCTACGGCCCACGGGAGGCGGACGGCCTCGCGCGGGCGCTCGTCGGCGGTAGCTCGGTGTTTTCGATCCCCGAGCGGGAGAGGTTCGAGGTGCCGTTCGCGGAGGGAGGCGGGATCTCCGCGCAGGCCCACGCGCTCGGCGACCGGATCCGCCACGTCACTGCCCTCGCCGCCGGCGACGCACGGTTCCGAGAGGTGCACCCGGAGCTCAGCTTCACGGCGATGAACGACATGCGCCGGCTCCGGTTTCGCAAGAAGTCCGCCGGCGGGGCGTTCGAGCGCCTCGGCCTGCTGCGCAGGCACGGGATCAACATCGATCCCGGCACGCTCGGCCCGGTCGCGACGGTGCCGCTCGACGACCTGCTCGATGCAGCCGCCTGCGCGTGGACCGCAGCGCGGAGGGATGCCGTCCCGCTACCCGACCCGCCCGAGCTGCGGGATGGGCATCCGGTCGCAATCTGGTACTGACGGCGACCGCCGATCCCGATTATGCTTCCGCTCGACAGCGGGAGCTCCGCACGCACGTCTTCGAGGGGGTCGGTGTGCTGACACGGGCCGAGGTTGAGCAGGCGCAGGCGCGTGCGGTCGCGGTTCTCGCAGATGCCGGCATCGTCCTGACGCCCGCCGAGCAGCGTGAGATCGAGGTGGCGGACTTCGGCCTCGGCGAGCTCGAGCAGACCGGCCTCGAGGTGGTCGTCTACGTGAATACCGAGCGCGTCTGTGCAAAGGAGCTCGTCATGTTCGCGGGCCAGACGTGTCCCGAGCACCTGCATCCGCCCTTCGAGGGGACTTCCGGCAAGGAAGAGACCTTCCGTTGCCGCCGGGGGCGCGTCTATCTCTACACGGAGGGAGAGCCGACGCCGACGCCTGCCTGCCGGCCGCCTCGTTCTGCGCTCGGCGTCTACACCGTCTGGCACGAGATCGTCCTCGAGCCCGGAGACCAGTACACGATCCCACCCGGGACCCGGCACTGGTTCCAGGCCGGGCCCGACGGCGCGATCGTCTCCGAGTTCTCGACGGAGAGCAGGGACGAGCTCGATATCTTCACCGACCCCGAGATCGGGCGTACGACCGTCGTCGCCGATGGCTAGCGCGGGCGGTGCGCGCCCGCCGGTCGTCTGCGCCGGGATCGTCGTCGCCGACGTGTTCGTGCCGCCCCTTCCTGCCCTGCCCGAGCCGGGGGAGCTCGTTGCCACGGACGACTTCGTCGTCGAGACCGGCGGCTGCGCCGCCAACGCGGCGATGGCGCTCGCGCGGCTCGGCGTACGGCCGGCGGTCGTCGCGAAGGTGGGGGACGACGTCTTCGGAGGATTCGTAGAGCACGAGTTGAGCTCCGCCGGGATCGACGTCGCCGGCATCGGCCGTGCCCCGGGCTTCGGCACCTCGAAGACGGTGATCGTTCCTGTGACCGGTGAGGACCGGCGCTACATCCACACCTTCGGCGCGAACGCAGCCCTCTGTGCCGCCGACCTCGCGCCCGCGATCGCCGCTGCTCCCGACGTCATCTACGTCGGCGGCTTTCTCGTGCTTCCCGCCCTGCGGCAGGACGAGCTCGCCGAGCAGCTTCGAGTCGCGCGGCAGGCCGGCGCGCGCGTCGTCTTCGACGTCGTCGCCCCGGCGGGCCGGGCGCTCTCACTCGACGACGTCGCGGGCGTCCTGCCCGAGGTCGACTACTTCGTGCCGAACGACGACGAGGCAGCCGCGCTCACGGGAGAGGGAGACCCGCGCCGGCAGGCCGAGCGCCTGCTGGGGCTCGGTGCCGGAACCGTCGTCGTCACGATGGGCGAACGCGGGCTCGTCGCGGTGAGCCGCGACGAGAAGATCGAGCTGCCCGCTCCGGTTGTCGACTTCGTCGAGCCCTCGGGCGCGGGCGACGCCTTCGCCGCGGGCCTCGTGTACGGGCTGCTCCAGGGTTGGAGCCTCCGCCGCTGCCTGGCGTTCGCAAGCGTGATCGGGGCCTCGGCCTGCACGAAGCTCGGCTGCACCGCCGGGCTCTTCACCCGCGCCGAGGTCGACTCCTTCCTCGAGAACCAGCAGTGCCTCTCGCGCCGCTGACCTACCTGCTCGCGGACGCCCGCGCGCACGGGTACGCACTCGGGTACTTCGAGGCGTGGGACGGCTACTCGCTCGAGGCAGTCGTCGAAGCCGCGGAGGCCGAGCGCGCGCCCGTGATCATCGGCTTCGGCTGCCTCCTCGGGCATCAACCCTGGTTCGACGGCGGCGGCATCGAGCTGCTCGGTGCCCTCGGCATGGAAGCTGCCCGCCGGGCCCGCGTGCCGGTCGCGTTCCTGCTCAACGAGACGCACACGCTGGAGCAGTCGCTGCGCGGGCTCGACGCGGGGTTCAACGCCGTGATGATGCACACGGGCGATCTTGGCTACGAGGAGGCGGTGGCAGCAGTCGCACAGCTCGTGGTGGCCGCGCATGCTCGCGGCGCAACCGTCGAGGCGGAGCTCGGCAATCTCCCCGATGCTGCCCACGGGACGATCGACGACCCGTCGGCGAGCCTCACCGACCCCGAACTGGCGGCCGCCTTCGTCGACGCGACAGGCGTCGACTGCCTCGCGGTCTCGGTCGGGAACGTGCACCTGCTCGCGCACGGGACTGCGGAGATCGACCTCGACCGGCTGCGGGCCGTGCACGAGCGCGTCCCCGTCCCTCTCGTGATCCACGGCGCCACGGGCTTTCCGCGAGCCGCCGTTGCACCGGCGATCGCAGCGGGCGTAGCGAAGTTCAACGTCGGCACCGTGCTGCGGAGCGCCTTCCTCCGCGGCCTCGGCGAAGCTGTCGCCTGGCTGCCCGCCGAGCCCGACGTGCACGCCGTCATCGGGTCGCACGGGCCGGCCGACCTGCTCGAGGCCGCCAAGGCGCCGATGGTCGAGGCGGTGCGGGACCTGATCCGGCACTATGGCGGCAGTGGCCGAGCTTCCTGACCCGGAGACGCTCGCCCGGCTGTACCGGCACATGCTTCTCATCCGCAGCTTCGAGGAGACGGTCTACTACCTCTTCCTCGAGGGTGAGATCCCCGGCACGCTCCACCAGTATCAGGGTCAGGAGGCCGTCGCCGTCGGCATCTGCGACATGCTGCACCTGACCGACTGGATCACCTCCACGCACCGGCCGCATGGCCACGCGCTCGCGAAGGGCGTGTCTCCCCGGGCCGCGATGGCCGAGCTCTACGGCAAGAGCACCGGCTGCTGTGCGGGCAAGGGCGGCTCGATGCACCTCGGCGACCCGGCTGTCGGCATGCTGCCCGCAATCGCGATCGTCGGCGGCGGCAACACCGTCGTCACGGGCCTCGGCCTCGCCTTCCAGCTGCGGCGCACCGACCAGGTCGCCGTCTGCTTCTTCGGCGACGGCGCGAGCAACGAGGGCGCCTTCCACGAGGGGATGAACTTCGCGGCCGTCCGCAGGCTGCCCATCGTCTTCGTCTGCGAGAACAACCTCTACGGCGCCTCCACGCCCTTCCACGCCGTCTCGGCCCTCGTCGACGTCGCCGACCGTGCCGCCGCCTACGGCATCCCCGGGCACGTGGTCGACGGCATGGACGTGCTCGCCGTGCGCGAGGCGGGCGCCGCGGCAGTGGCAGCCGCGCGCGCGGGCGAGGGCCCGACGCTGCTCGAATGCAAGACGTACCGCTTCGTCGGCCACAGCCGCAGCGACGCTCGCGGCTACCGGGACAGCGACGAGGAAGCGGCCTGGAAGGAGCGCGACCCGATCCCCCGGCTGCGCGCCGTCCTCGTCGAGCACGCAGCGGTCGGTCAGGACGAGGTCACGGTCATCGAGCGAGAGGTCGAGACAGCGATCGACGACGCGGTGGCGTTCGCGCGCGCCTCGCCCGACGCCGACCCGAGTGAGGCGCTGACCGATGTCTATGCCTGACCCTGGCCTGCCGCCTGCCCGCCGCCTCACGATCGGCGAGGCGCTACGGGAGGCGATCGCAGAGGAGATGCGCCGCGACGAGTCCGTCTTCCTGATCGGCGAGGACATCGGGATCACCGGGGGCTTCGGCGGCGCGTTCGGCGTCTACCTCGGGCTGCCCGAGGAGTTCGGTCACGACCGCATCGTCGATACCCCGATCAGCGAGAAGGTGATCGCCGGCGCTGCCGTAGGCGCAGCCGCGCTCGGGATGCGGCCGATCGCCGACATGCAGTACTCCGACTTCCTCTTCGAGTGCATGGACGAGCTCGTGAACCAGGCTGCGAAGCTCCGCTACATGTCCGGCGGCAAGGTCTCGGTGCCCCTCGTGATGCGGGCCCCGGTTGGCGCGACCAACCGCGGCGCCCAGCACGGGCAGAGCCCCGAGAGCTACTTCGCGCACGTGCCCGGGCTCAAGGTCGTCTGTGTCTCCGACGCCTACAACGCCAAGGGGCTGCTGAAGAGCGCGGTGCGCGACGACAACCCCGTTCTCTTCTTCGAGCACAAGCTGCTCTATGGAAGCAAGGGCCGCGAGCAGGCAGGTGGGCTCGACCTGACGGCGGAGGTGCCGGAGGGGGAGTACCTCGTCCCGCTCGGGCAAGCGGTCGCGAAGCGGCAGGGCGGCGACGTGACGGTCGTCGCGACGCACCTCGCCCTCTACCGCACGCTGGCGGCGGCCGAGGAGCTCGCCGCCGAGGACGGGATCGAGTGCGAGGTGATCGACCCGCTGACGCTGCTGCCGCTCGACACCGAGACGATCTGGGCCTCTTTGCGCAAGACGGGGCGGCTCGTGATCGTCCACGAGGACACGCTGACCGGCGGCTGGGGCGCGGAGGTGGCCGCGCGGGCAGCGGAAGAGTGCCTCTACGACCTCGAGGCGCCGATCCGGCGGGTCGCGTCGTTCGACGCCCCGATGCCCTCGGCGCCGTCGCTCGAGGACGCGATCGTCCCCTCCGTGGAGCGGATCAAGACCGTGATCCGGGAGTTGCGCGACTGATGGCCCGGCCGGTACGGATGCCGCCGCTCGGGACGAACGAGGACGAGTTGCGGATCGTCCGGTGGCTGAAGGAGGTCGGATCGACGGTGGGGCAGGGAGAGCCGCTGCTCGAGGTCGAGACCGACAAGGCGACCCTCGAGGTCGAGGCCGCGGTCTCGGGCACCCTGCTCGCCGTGCTCCGCGGCGCGGACGAGATGGTCGCGGTCGGGGAGGTGCTCGGCTTCCTCGGCGTCCCCGGTGAGGAGGTTCCCGCCGTCGAGCCGTCGAGCCCCGCGCCGGCGGTCAGGCGGCAGGCGGTGCCGGTCGCCCGCAAGCTCGCGCAGGAGCACGGCATCGACCTGGCGTCCGTCCACGGCAGCGGCCCGGGAGGGCGGATCGAGACCCAGGACGTGCTCGCGCTGATCGAGGCTGCTCCCGTGCCGCAGGACGAGATCGAGGTGTCGCGGCACCGGCGTGCCGTGGCGGAGCGCCTGACGGTGTCGGTGCAGACGATTCCCCAGTTCGGCGTGGGCGTCGACGTCGACATGAGCCGCGCGGCCGCGCAGCTTGCACAGGGGCGTGCGGAAGGCGTAGCCGGTCTCACCTACACGCACCTCCTCCTGCAGGCGACGGCCGGCGCGCTGCGGGAGCTCCCTGCGATGAACCGGCTCTGGGTGGCCGAGGGGCCGCGCCTGCGGCAGCTCGAGCGGGCCGACGTCGGCCTTGCGGTTGCGGGAGAGGAGACGCTGCTCGTCCCGACGATCGCCGGGCCCGATCTGCTCGACCTCGCTGCGCTCGTCGAGGCGACCGGCCAGGCCGAGGCCCTGGCACGGGAGGGCAAGGTCATCGGCGGGCCGGCCGCCATCACGCTCAGCAACCTCGGGATGTTCGGCGTCGACCGCTTCGCCGCCATCGTCGACCCCGACCAGACCGCGATCCTCGCGGTCGGTGCGATCAGGGAGCGGGTGAGCGCCGTCGCCGGTGAGGTGCGGATCGGCCCGTGGGTCGAGCTGACCCTGACCGCCGACCATCGCGTCGTCGACGGCGTCCTTGCGGCCCGGTTCCTGGCGACGATCCGCGCGCGGCTCGAAGGTGGCGCTCCGTAGAGGCTCAGCCCTTGATTGCGCGCAGCCGGTCGGCCACCCGGTCGATCTCCTCGCCGGGGAGGAGGCGCGGCTCGCCGAGCTGCATGGCCCGGTAGTAGAGCGCGGCGAGCCACTCGAGCAGCACGCTACGCCAGTACGCCTGCTCGAGCGAGTCTCCGATCGTGAGTGTCCCGTGGTTCCCGAGCAGCACTGCGCTCCGACCGTCGAGCGCGTCCATGACGCTGGCGGCGAGCTCGTCCGACCCGAAGGTCGCGTACGGCGCGACGCGTACAGGGCCGCCGAGCTCCGCGATCATGTAGTGAATCGCGGGCAGCTCGTCGACGACCGTGGCGAGCGTGGTCGCGTACGGCGCATGCGTGTGGACGATCGCAGCAGCATCGGTGGCACCGTAGACGGCGAGGTGCATCGGCAGCTCGCTCGACGGCGCGCGCGCGGCCTCGACGATCTCTCCGTCGAGCCCGACGACGCAGATGAGGCCGGCGTCCAGCGCGTCGTAGTCGACCGAGCTCGGCGTGATCGCGACGAGATCGTCGCTGCGGATGCTGAGGTTGCCCGCAGTTCCCACGACGAGCCCGTCCGGGCGCAGCAGCCCGGCGTGGTGGACGATCAGGGCACGTTCGACCTCGAGCAGCATTCTCGACAGGGAAGTCTAGAGGTCGGCAACGAGCGGGAAGACCGGGAAACCATCGCGACAGGTCGCCGCCGCAGGTTGGCCGGGTGCGTCGCTCAGGCGAGTGCCTGCTCGAGGATCTCGCCGAGATCGGTCACGACGCGATCGGCGCCATGGCTTCGGAGGGAGGCGGCGTTGCCGTCCTGCTCGACCGCGACGACGAGCTCGAAGTGGCCCGCGCGGCCCGCGACAACTCCGTCGGTCGACGTCTCGAAGAGCGCGGTGTGCTCGGGGTCGACGGCGAGGTGGCGGCAGGCGGCGAGGTACATGTCGGGCGCGGGCTTTCGGCGCAGATCGTCGCTGCGGGCCAGATTGCCGTCGATGCACTCGTCGATGAGGGCGTTGAGGTGTGCCCTCTGTAGCAGCAGGCGGGTGTTGGTGCTGCCGGAGACGACGGCGCAGCGGAGTCGCGCGTCGTGTGCGAGCTCGAGATAGAGGCGCGCGCCGTCGAAGGCGTTGACGCCGCTCTGCTCGAGGCGGGTCAGCAGCAGCTGCTTCTTGCGGTTGGCGAGCCCGTGCACGGTCTCGCTTTCGGGCGGGTCGGCGGGGAGGCCCTCGGCCAGGCTGATCCCGCGGCTGGCGAGGAATGCCCGCACCGCGTCGGGACGCGATCTGCCGTGAACGAGTGTCGGGTAGTCGACGCGCCGGCTGAAGGTGGCGAACGGCACGCCGCTGCGTTCGATTCGGTTCGCGATGAACCGGTTGAACATCTCCTTCCAGACCTCGGCGTGGAACTCGGCGCTGGCGACGAGGACGCCGTCGACGTTGAACACGCAGGCCTGAACGTCCGGGGGGAGGCCGAGCAGCTTCTTCGTCTCGACCGGCGAGGCGAGCAGGCGCACGAGACGCGGCCTCGCGTAGCGGTCGTGCGCGAGCGCACCGAGGGCATCCGCGGTGGAGATCCGCTCGTTCGAGAGCCGCTGCGATCTCAGCCGGAGCTCCGCCCCTCCCATGTCGTGGTTCCGCGCGGCCGCATGAAGCGCGGCCTGTGCCGCCACGAAGGATTCACGCCAGGCTCCGATGAGCGAATCGAGATCGAAACGGTCATCGCTCATGACGCCAAGTCTGCCACGGGAGGCGTGGAGGCCGCGGCCGGCCGCTGCCTGGGCTCGAGGCTCCTCTAGGCGCTTCCGAGCGCGACGGCGATCTTCTCGATCGCGGCCGTCTCCGCCTCCTTGATCCCGCCCTT